>ENA-OPYU01000139-OPYU01000139.1-human-gut-metagenome-genome-assembly--contig:-NODE-139-length-28231-cov-3.662895_pt1 | contig 28231 bp, 41 predicted proteins | sample MGYA00242637_ERZ504482 | MGnify/ENA primary metagenome ERZ504482 (study PRJEB26092, sample SAMD00036237) | human gut metagenome | host: Homo sapiens | study: EMG produced TPA metagenomics assembly of... | reverse complement strand
TGTGATACCATTCAGCTGGAAAAGTATCGTTATCTTTTTCAATGCGCAAAGGAAAGCAATGATTTTGATTCATTTATGAAATTCGCAGTGTAGTTTTGTGCAATTTTTCAAATTTGCTCATTTATAGTTTGTAGTATATACTATCTTTCGCTTTTTTTCAACCTGTGTTCTGACAATAATATGCTTTGTCTGACCAATCAGTTTTTTTAACATTTGATCTTAATTTTTCAAGTCAAAAATGCGGATGTGGAAATGATATCGTTCTCCTGTATCCGGAAGCAATGCTACAATTGTCTTTCCACGGTTTTCCTCTTTTCCGGCCTCCAAAAGTGCAACTGACAGTGCTGCTCCGGAAGAAATACCAACCAGAACTCCTTCCTTTTCTGCCAGAAGACGGGAAGCTTTGTACGCCTCCTGCTCTTTCACTTTACTGATGCGATCATAAAACAGAAGTATTGAGTACATCCGGCACAAATCCTGCACCAATTCCCTGCAGTCCGTGCGGTCCCGGATTTTCTCCCGACAGCACTGCGGAAGACGCCGGCTCCACTGCCACAATCTCAATGGACGGATTGACTGATTTCAAATAAGCACCGGTTCCTGTGATCGTTCCGCCGGTACCGACACCTGCTACAAACAGATCCACCTGTCCTTGTGTATCTTCCCAGATCTCCGGCCCTGTTGTTTTTTTCGTGTGCTCTTGGATTCGCGGTATTTACGAACTGCCCCAGGATCACTGCATTTTCAATCTCCTGCTCCAGCTCTTTTGCTTTGCAATGGCTCCTTTCATCCCCTTTGCTCCTTCTGTGAGCACAATTTCTGCGCCATATCCCTTCAGAAGTTTTCTTCGCTCGATACTCATCGTTTCCGGCATTACAAAGATTGCTCTGTATCCTCTTGACGCTGCAATCGATGCAAGCCCGATTCCGGTATTTCCACTTGTAGGCTCAATGATAGCAGATCCCTGTTTTAATGTACCGTTTTCCTCTGCCTCTGTGATCATCTGAAGCGCTGCCCGATCCTTTACGCTGCCTGCCGGATTAAAGTATTCCAGCTTCACCAGCACTCTTGCCTGGAGATTCAGTTCTTTCTCCAGATTCTTTACTTCCAGAAGTGGAGTTCTTCCGATTAATTCTGTTACACTCTGATAAATTCCTGCCATATGTCTGTCCTCCTATATTCATTGCATCGTTTTTAAATGTAGTACATGCCCGCGTTCTGTTCCAGTTTTTCCCGGTATTCATCCGCCAGCATCTTTAACGTTTTCTGTTCCAGAAATGTATTGACTGTTTCATCAATCCTGCTCCATACAAGCTTCTCGATCGCCTCCTGAACTGCATCCTGCTCTTCTCCCGGAATCCGGTCTATGATCGAAAAGGTTCCTTCCAGTGCCTCCAGCACTTCTTTGACCGTAATGGACTCTGCATCTCTCGCCAGTTTATATCCGCCTCCGGCTCCTTTTACACTGACCACAATGCCTGCTTTTCTCAATGTTCCGAAAACCTGTTCCAGATAATTCAGAGAAATCTTCTGTCTGTTTGCGACCTGAACAAGCGAAACCGGAGCATTATTCGAATGAATGGTCATATCAACCAGGGCGCGCAGTCCATATCTTCCTCTTGTCGATACTTTCATGGCACTCCTCCTTTAATTCCTATCGATTTAGTAATGTTTTTATTGTTATACCTCTTTTTTCCTACCATGTCAATATGTTTAATATATTTTCTTGAAATTATTTTATCCAAAAGATGAACACAGCAACTCCAAAAACAGCTTTAAACCATAAAACAAAAAGAGTACCGTCAGGCAGTAAAACCGCCCTCCGGCACTCTTTCTAACAGGTCTCATTTTTTCTTTACGATCTCTGCAATATCTGCAACTGTAACCTCTGCAGCCGTATCCAGTATCTGCTCCCACATCTCACCCCAGGTACTTTTCGTAGAGCAGATTTCGCATTCCATTCCACACTCGGTATTTTCAACAAGACAGGATACCGGTGCCAGCTGACCTTCCGCAGCACGAAGCACTTCCAATACAGAAATTTCTCCCGGCTCCTTCGTCAGGCAATATCCTCCATATGCACCGCGCACACGTTTTTACAAGACCCGCCTCTTTTTAAAAGCTTCATAATCCTCTCCAGATATTTTTCTGAAAGATTTCGCCTCTTTGCGATATCATTCAGACTTTCCAGACGATCCGGCATCAGATGCAGCGCAAGATCCACTGCAATTTCCAGTGCATACTGCCCTCTTGTAGACATTTTTCATATTCCGGCTTCTCCTTTATCACTTTTTGCTTCCTCTATTTAATAGAAATCCTGTGTAAATACAATCTCTCATTTTCAGTTTCATTTTGCACAAGATTTATAGAAAATGCTTTTATTTCTACACATTTCGACATTTTTTGTATACTTTTTACAAATACCAAAAGAAATCATTTGACACTCATTGTTAAATATGCTAAAATGACGAAGTATTGTTTTTGATTGGATAAGCAATACGATATACTTTATTATTTATTTTCAAATTTATGGAGGTAACACAATGACAGGTACAGTAAAATGGTTTAACAACCAAAAAGGTTATGGATTCATCTCTGATTCCGAAGGAAATGATGTATTTGTACACTACTCAGGACTCGTAATGGATGGATTCAAATCCTTAGAAGAAGGCCAGGCTGTTGAATTCGAAGTAACAGAAGGCGCTAAAGGACCTCAGGCAACAAACGTAGTAAAGCTTTAATCAGATTTTAGATGTACCTTTTAATTATATAATTCCAATTTAATATTTAAAAGTTATACAACAAAACGAGATTATAAAAAGAATCTGCTTCCCGATACGGAGGCAGATTCTTTTTATCGTCTTCTTTAGCACAGAGGATATTTTTCTGTCAGCTTCTGCACCATTTCTTTTACCTGTTCTACATTTTTCTCATCCCGGATCACCATTGCAATCATCTCCGCAATCTGGTCCATCTCCTGCTCTTTCATTCCTCTGCTTGTAACTGCCGGAGTCCCCAGACGCACACCACTTGTCACAAACGGAGAGCGCGGATCATTCGGGATTGTATTTTTATTGCAGGTGATATGAGCCTGATCCAGACGCTTTTCCAGTTCTTTTCCGCTGACATTGGTTCCAGTCAGATCCACCAGCATCAAATGGTTGTCCGTTCCACCGGATACAATCTTCACACCTCGCTCTAATAATCCATTGCACAATGCTTTCGCATTTTTCAGGATCTGCTCCTGATATGCAACGAAATCCGGACTTAGGGCTTCTTTGAAGCACACTGCTTTTGCTGCAATCACATGCATCAGCGGACCTCCCTGAATTCCAGGAAAGATTGCTTTGTTAAAATTGAACTTTTCATTCATCTCATTGCTGCTTAAGATCATGCCGCCTCGTGGTCCGCGCAGTGTCTTATGCGTGGTGGTTGTCGTCACATGTGCATACGGAATCGGGCTCGGATGAAGTCCTGCTGCGACCAGACCTGCAATATGAGCCATATCTACCATCAGATAAGCTCCCACCTCATCTGCAATCTCACGGAATTTCTTAAAATCTATGATTCTGGCATAGGCACTTGCTCCCGCAATGATCAGCTTCGGCCGGCACTCTTTCGCAATCCTTCGAACTTCCTCATAATCGATCACGCCTTCTTCATTGACACCATACGGTGTGATCTCAAAATATTTTCCGGACATATTGACCGGAGATCCATGCGTCAGGTGACCACCATGATCCAGGTTCATTCCCATCACTTTATCTCCCGGAGTGAGCATCGCAAACTGCACTGCCATATTCGCCTGTGCCCCGGAGTGCGGCTGTACATTGACATATTCACAGCCAAACAGCTTTTTCGCACGCTCAATCGCCAGATTCTCTGCCACATCTACACACTGGCATCCGCCATAATAACGTTTTCCCGGATACCCTTCCGCATATTTGTTCGTGAGCGGACTTCCCATCGCTGCCATCACTGCTTTGCTCACCCAGTTTTCTGAGGCGATCAGCTCAATATGGGAATTCTGTCTTGCCATCTCTGCCTGAATCGCTTCTGCAATTTCCGGATCTTCTTTTCTTATTTCTTCAAAATCATACATCGCATCTTCCTCCATTCTCTCCCTTTGCTACGCCACTTTATTCATGTGACGCAACAAAGTAACAGTTGCCCTATTATACCATATCCTGCCTAAAAGTCAAACAAGGAAAGCTGATTGCTCTGCGGAAGATTTCCAAACAACCCCAGGTCTGACATAAATTCGATCACGGTCTTGCTCACCTTTGTTCGCTGTCTGAAATCATCCAAAGACAGATACGGTCCGTCTTTTGCAGCCTCCTCCACAGCCTCTGCCGCCTTTTCTCCCATCCCTTCGATACTGGAGAGGGGAGGCATCAGTTTTCCGTCAATGATCTGGAATTTTGTTGCCTTCGCCTTGTAAATATCCAAAGGCAGGAACTCATAACCTCTTGCGTACATTTCCTGTACAATCTTCATATCCTTCAGTACATCCTGTTCCTTGTTGCTCAGAGAATCTGACCGGCGCTTATAATCTTTCATGTAGTAATTCAGTTTATCCTTTCCCTGACACATCAGTTCATACGAAAATGCATTGGCACGAATCCCAAAATACGCACCGTAATAAGCCAGCGGATAATTGATCTTACAATAAGCGATTCGATATGCCATCATAACATATGCCGCCGCATGTGCCTTCGGGAACATATAGCTGATCTGCTTACAGGACCAGATATACCAGTCCGGCACGTCCTTTTCCTTCATGGTTTCTTCCCATTCCGGCTTTAGTCCTTTTCCTTTTCGCACACTCTCCATGATCGTAAATGACAGCGCGCTGTCCACACCCTGATTGATCAGATAGATCATGATATCGTCTCGGGTACAGATTGCAGTGGAAATCGTTGCCTTTCCCGATTCGATCAGAACCTGTGCATTTCCAAGCCACACATTCGTTCCGTGGGACAGACCGGAAATACGGATCAGATCAGAAAGAGACTGCGGATTGGCATCCTGTACCATCTGGATTACGAAATCCGTACCGAATTCCGGGATTCCAAGACATCCCAGATTACAGCCGTCAATATCCTCAGGTTTGATTCCCAATGCACTGGTATCGTGAAACAGAGAAAGTACATTTTTTATCATCCAGCGGAATCTTTGTCGCATCAAACGGATTCTCGTCATTGTACTCATTCTCCAGCGCATCAGATGTAATATACTCCTCCAGAGTACGGATCATGGTCGGATCATCATGCCCCAGAATGTCAAGTTTCAAAAGGTTGTGGTCAATGGAATGGTAATCAAAATGAGTCGTAATAATATCCGTAGTCATATCATTTGCCGGGTGCTGTACCGGTGTAAACTCATTGATGTCATGCCCGTGAGGCAATACCACGATTCCTCCCGGATGCTGTCCCGTACTCCTTCTGATCCCCGTACATCCCTGTAAAATCCGGTCAATCTCACATTTCCGCTTCCGATGTCCGCGCTCCTCATAATAATTCTTCACATATCCAAATGCCGTCTTATCTGCCAGTGTACCAATGGTTCCGGCTTTGAACGTATGCCCTTCTCCGAAGATGACCTCTGTATACCGGTGCGCTTTTGCCTGGTAGTCTCCGGAAAAGTTCAGGTCGATATCCGGCTCCTTGTCTCCTTTAAATCCAAGGAAGGTCTCAAATGGAATGTCAAATCCGGCTTTTACCAGTTTGGCCCCACAGTTCGGACAGTTTTTATCCGGCATGTCAAACCCGCATCCACCCGCAAATGCGCGGACTTCTTCGGAATCAAAGTCACTGTAATGACACTCACTGCAATAATAGTGCGGACTCAAAGGATTTACCTCTGTGATTCCCGCCATAGTCGCAACAAAGGAGGATCCTACAGAACCTCGGGAACCTACCAGATAACCGTCATCATTGGATTTCCACACCAGCTTCTGCGCAATGATATACATCACCGAATATCCATTGGAAATGATGGATGTCAGTTCTCTCTCCAGCCTGGTCTGCACCGGTTCGGGCAGATTTTCTCCATAAATCTCATGCGCTTTGTTGTAACAGATATCTCTTAGATTCTGCTCAGAATTTTCAATGACCGGAGGGCATTTGTTCGGATTGACCGGAGAGATCTTTTTCCACCATATCGCAGATCCTGTTCGGATTGTCGATGACGATCTCCCTGGCTTTCGCGGAACCAAGATAAGAGAACTCTTCCAGCATCTCATCCGTTGTCCGAAGATATAAAGGAGGCTGGGTGTCCGCATCTCCGAATCCTTTTCCTGCCATGATGATCCTCCGGTACACTTCGTCCTCCGGATCCAGAAAATGTACATCACAGGTCGCCACGACAGGCTTTTTGAAGTTTTTCCCCAAGACTGACGATCTCCCGGTTGATATTTGCAAATCCTCTTTGGAATTGATATCTCCATACCGGTCACTGTCGATCATAAACTGGTTGTTTCCAAGAGGTTGGATTTCATAATAATCATAAAATTCTGCCAGCCTTGCAACAGCCTGCGGAGATTTCTGGTTCAGGATCGCCTGATACAACTCACCGGCCTCACAGGCACTTCCTATGATCAGACCCTCTCTGTGCTGATTCAAAAGACTTTTCGGAATCCTCGGTCTTCTCGCAAAATATGTCAGATGCGAAGCTGAGATCAGCTGGTACAGATTGAATCTTCCGATATCGTTTTTTACCAGAATGATGATATGGTGTGTTGGCAGCTTCCGGATGGCATTCACATTCATATCCCCAAACCGGTTCATCTCTTTGAGCGTTGTGATATTCCTGTCTTTGAGCATCTCTACAAACTTCACGAAAATTTCCGCCGTTGCTCCTGCATCATCCACCGCACGGTGATGATTTTCCAGAGAGATTCCCAGTGCCTTTGCCACGATATTCAGCTTGTATTTTGATAAGGTCGGCAGCAGCACTCTCGCAAGCGCCACCGTATCTACTGAGACAAAATCCGGTTCGATCTCCTGATATCTGCAATTCTGCTCGATAAAGCCCACATCAAACCCGGCATTGTGCGCCACAAGAACACCATCTTCCACAAATTCCAGAAACTCAGGCAGTACGCTCTCAATATCCGGTGCATCTAAGACCATCTCATCCGTGATACTGGTCAGCTGTGTAATTTCAAACGGAATCGGACGTTTTGGATTGACAAATGTACTGAATTTTTCTACGATAGCACCATCTTTTACCTTCACTGCCCCGATCTCTATAATCTTATCCTTGATTGCAGAAAAACCTGTCGTCTCGATATCGAACACAATATATGTGTCATCCAGTGTCTGCTCCCCGGCATTGACCGCAATCTCTGTCAGATCATCAACCACATATCCTTCCACTCCGTAGATTACTTTAAACGGATCATCCTTATCAAGCGTCTCGATATAATGATTGGCATCCGGGAACGACTGGGCAACTCCGTGATCGGTAATCGCGATTGCCGGATGCCCCCAGTCATGAGCTCTTTTTACGATGCTCTTCACCTCGGACACACCGTCCATATCACTCATTTTTGTATGACAATGAAGCTCCACCCGTTTGACCGGGCTTAAATCTTCTCTCGAAACAGTAAAGTCTCCAATCTTCTTAATTCCGGTAACAGAACCTATGGTCAGCTCCCATCGAATTTGTCAATGGTCGTCACCCCTTTGATCTTCACAAAGGCCCCTTTTTTAATATCTCCCAAAAGCTCCGCCAGCTGATCGTTCCTTACAAACATCTTAACTGTAATCGTGTCTGTAAAATCTGTCACAGAAAACATCAGAATCGTTTTCTCGTTGCGGATCTCCCTTGTATCAAAGCTGATGATCTTACCATGAATAGTGATCTCACCCATCTCTGTGACAACCTGATCCAGAGTCAGAGGTTCATCTTCAAAATTCTTACCATAAACAAGAGACGGATCATCCCCCTGCTTAAGCGGACGCTGGAACTCTTTCTTTCTGAATTCTCCTTTTTTGGAAATCCGGATTTTGCACTCTCCTTCTTGCCGGAATCTGCTGTTTTCTTCTCTTTTGCAGAGTCCGTCTGCCTCTCTGAAATCGGCTTCTGCAAAATCTCTCCCTTTTGTCTTGCTCTTCTCTCAAAGATCGCATTGATCTCCTGTTGGATTCTCTGTTCATCATATTCCCTGCTTCCTGTTCTGTCAGGCTCTTTGTAATCTACACGGATCTCTGCCGGAATATGAAATCTTTCTGAATACACTTCCTTTAACAGATCCACGATCTCTTCTTTTCGCCCTGCCGAAACAATCGTATCGAGCAGTTCCAGGCAGACTACATTTTCCGCTTCATAGCGGATATCTGCCTGTGCAAACATATTAGATGCAAGCATACTTTTTTCTTTCAATTCGAGGATGATACTCTCCCTGTATTCATTCATAAGCGCTTCTGCAGTATACTGTCCCGAGAGCATATATTCCTCCACAATATGCACCGCAACAGCCGTTTTGGCAAATAACTGATCTTTGATACATTGTTCCATCTGAAAAATCTGCTTCTTCTGAATGAGATGTCTGCTGAAAATATATATGTTAAGAAAATCACGTCGCGAGTTCGTCGTGATCTTCTTAACTTCCACATCTGAAAACAGCAAACGGACATCATCGTCTGCTCTCAACGTCGGAAATACATGAAAAAATTTTTTATCGTCTTTTACCTGTTCCAAATCAACAGCTCCTATATATTCTTTTACACTGATAACAGTAATACGTATTCTTTTTAGCTCTCTTCATCCGGCATGATCCGAATCTGTCACTTTTTCCATGCTTTAAAAGTTCCTGCCGCAATGTTTCCAAAAGTTTTTCTTCTTTTACGTTTTTTTATGATCTCGCCTTTTTTGATCAGAAGACCTTCTCCGATCCCTCCGGCGATTCCGATATCAGCTTCTCTTGCCTCTCCCGGACCGTTCACTACGCATCCCATAACGGCAACTTTGATATCAAGAGGAATATCCTGAACCATCTTCTCCACTTCGTTTGCCAGACCGATCAGATCGATCTTCGTCCTGCCGCAAGTAGGACAGGATACAACTTCGATCCCGCCTTTTCGCAAACCAAGTGTTTTTAATATAAGCTTTGCGCTTCGAATCTCTTCTGCCGGATCTCCGGTCAAAGAAACCCGGATCGTATTTCCTATCCCCTCGTTGAGGATGATCCCAAGACCTATCGAAGATTTTATATTTCCCGAATAAACCGTTCCCGATTCTGTAATACCGACATGAAGCGGATAAGGACATGCCTTTGCGATCAATTCGTGAGCTTTCACGCACATCAGCACATCGGAAGATTTAATACTCACAACAAGATTGTCATATCCCATTTTTTCGATCATATGCACTTTGTCAAGAGCACTCTCCACGATCCCTTCTGCCGTTACACCGTTGTATTTTTCCAAAATATGCTTTTCCAAAGAACCGCTGTTCACACCGACACGGATTGGTACATTGTACTCTTTTGCCTTATCTACAACAGCCTGAACCTTTTCTTCCGAGCCGATATTTCCCGGATTGATCCTAATCTTATCCGCTCCGTTTTCGATCGCGGCGATCGCCAGCCTGTAATCGAAATGAATATCTGCCACAAGAGGAATATGAATTTGTTTTTTTATTTCTTTCAACGCCTCTGCCGCTTCCATTGTCGGAACCGCACAACGAATGATTTCACATCCTGCCGCCTCCAAACGCAGTATCTGATCTACTGTTTCTTTCACATTTTCTGTCTTTGTATTTGTCATCGACTGGATCGTTACCGGATGAGTTCCTCCGATCTTCACATTGCCGATCGCAATTTCTTTTGTGTTTTCCCTGTACATTCTGTTTCTCCTTTTTCCGAACTGTCTTATCGCTTTATTATAACAGAAGAGTTCCGTAAACGGAACTCTTCTTCATCTGATTTGCTGTTACTTCTTTTCTCTTTTGACAAATACAAGCTGATCGCCATATTCACGCTCTGTTAATGTAAGCGTATCTTTCTCTATACTGTAATCATATGTTCCTGAGAGAAGTCCTTCCGCCTGTGTATCCTCAGTGTGAATCGTAAAAAATCCTTCGTTTTTGTATCCACTTCTGATTGCACCGTCTCAAAAGGACTTTTTTATCCTCGTCTGTCAGCGTAACTTTTCCGTTACTTTCTATCTTGATCACTTCTCCGCTGTCTTCACTGACCCAAGTTCCCACAAGTGGATTTCCGACAAAGAGTCTCGTCACAAAAAAGACCGCTACGATAACTATAAGTATTGATGATATTGCAACAATCGTTCTCCAAAGCGTACTTCTTTTCTCTTCATTATTTTCTAAAATCATAGATTATTTCGTTTCCCTTCTTTTTCTGTCTCGCTTCGGGTTTTGCACCAAAGCACTCTGTTCTGCATAATTTATTTTCTTTTTTCATTTCTGTCTGACAATCTTAGCGTCGGCAAAAAATTCCGGTACATGGAAACTCGGCACACTCGATAAGATAGGGGAATAAGATGCATAATGTTCGGCTTCTTTTGACTCTGAAATTTTATAAAAATTGCATGTAAAATAGCTTCCTTCTCCTAAATTCAGCGGTCCGTAAATCTTTTCCAAAATTTTAACGGGAACTTTCAATTCTGCCGTCCAGTCATTTTCATGTCACTTCTGCATGACATTCAAATTCCGCCCGTTCCGCCTCTGTAAAATAAGAACGGTACATCCGTCTGGAACCATATTCCGCATGCAGGACTCCGTTTGCATTTACTGCAAAATTCAAATAATTTTCTTCATTCGCTCTCGAAGAAACCGGCTCGAACATAAGATAAGCTTCCATCACACTGTCTCTGTAAATCGGGTCATTGATCTCCGTATAAACACGAAGAGGATTCTTTTCTTCACAGATCAGCTTCAAATAGAATGCATCTTGAGGAATAAATCCGATATATCCATACATAGGAGGCAATTTCTCAGTTCCCCATAATGCATTTTCCACACGAAACGGAATCAGATCATCCAACTGCTCTTTTCTTTCTATTATTTCAACCTCTAATTTCATACGATGCACCTCCTCGGCTTTACTACAGAGCACAACTGTTACAGATTAATTATATGTTTATTATATAATTTATCAGCAAATTAGTTGTTTTTACAATCCTTTCGTTACTTGCCAATTCAACGCACATCTGCTATAAAATCATTCTCCGCCTAATTTTGATGCCGCAAACCATCCTGCCGCAAATGTCACCACTCCGATCAGCAATGTCACAACAGAGAACGCACTCCAGTCTGTCTTTAACAAAATTGCGATCGGCGATGCGATGATCAGACCGATGATCGCATAATATGCATGGATCTCCGCTTTTGAAAAAATAAATTCGATCAGCTTTGCAATCAGGAAGATCCCGATCACGATCCCGATTCCGAACGGTATCAAAACTTTACACTGCGTCAAAATACCATTTATATCAAAAGCTACAACAGCGTCAATAAATTGATTGATTGTTTTCAGAATCGTATCATAATATCCGAGAAGCATAAGCATCATAGATCCGCTTACTCCGGGAACGACCATCGTTGCAGCCGCAATGATACCAACGCTGAACAACTTGATCATATTTATAATTCCGAAACTTACATCTGCCGCTTTTCCGTTTGTATCCCCAAGCAAAGCCATCAGTATCACTATTCCGAAAAAGATCAAAAATGCGGCGATCTTCCCTGTTGAAACCGAGTGACCTTTCACTTTATTAAAAATAAACGGAAGACTGCCCGCGATCAATCCGCAGAAAGCAAAATTTGTCGGAATCGGATAATTTTCCAAAAGAAACTCAAACAGCCTTGAAAGAATAACGATTGCCGCTCCCGCTCCTATGAAAATCGGAATAAGCAGTTTCATGCTGTTCTTAAATTCTGATTTCAGATGCGTGATCGCATGAATCAGTTTATCGTAAAGTCCCATTGCGACCATCATTGTTCCCCCGCTCACTCCGGGAATAATATTCGCAATTCCGACAACCATACCTTGTAACAATTTTTTTATCATTTTCTATGCTCCTATTTTCTTTTTCAGGAAATCAAGAAATATCTTCATCTCCTCATCTGTGCCTATTGTGATTCTAAGATAATCTTTTATCTTAGGATCATTCCAATGCCGCACATAAATTCCCGCTTCTTTTAATTCTTCAAACAATTTAAGCGCATCATATCTCGGATGAGTCACAAACAAAAAATTTGCCTTTGAATCTGTACATTCAAATCCGAGATCTCTGAGTTGCTCTTTTACATTTTCCCGCGTTTGTACTATTTTACTTATATTTATTTTAAAATATTCCGTATTTTCCAAAGCTGCCGCTCCACATGAGATTGCCGCACAGCTCATTGTATAAGAATTAAACGAATATTTTACATCATTTAAACAACGGATCAATTCCGGATTGGAAACTGCATATCCTATTCGCATTCCCGCCATACTTCTAGACTTTGAAAACGTCTGCGTAACGATCAGATTATCGTAACGGTCAATCAAGCTGATCGCTGACTTTCCTGCAAAATCAACATACGCTTCATCTATGATCACAATATTGTCTCTGTTATGACGCAAAATGTCTTCGATGAAATCCACTTCCTCATAAATCGCCGTCGGGGCATTTGGATTCGGAAAAATGATTCCTCCGTTTACTTTGTAATAATCTTCTTTTACAATTCTAAACTTTCCATCTAATTTCGGGCAGACATACGGAATACCTGTACAAATTTGTCCCATACCTGATAAAAGAATATGTAATATCAGGGAAATAATATCGGATTTTTCCGAATTTAAAAAACGTAAGGAAGCAAAGCGAAAGCACATCGTCTGATCCGACTCCCACAAAAATCTGATCTTCTCCTACTTTTAATTGATCCGCGAGCGCTTTTATAAGCTTCCCTGAAGCCGGATCCGGATAAAGACGAAATTCATCCTCTTTCAGTTCATCAAAAACCGCTTTCACTTCGGGCGCCGGGGGGTATGGGTTCTCATTTGTATTCAGTTTCACTACCTTTTGCCGCGGCTGTTCTCCCGGAACATACGGATCCACTATACGTATATTATTTAAAAGTTCTTTTCTGACCGTCATTGTCTCTTCTCCCGCACATGGCTTTTTACATTCTTACTATTTATATTCTCCGGCAAGTTCTTTAAATTTCGGCAATGAATTTACGATTGTCTCGTAAGCCACACAATATGCGATACGCACATATCCCGGACATCCGAACGAACTTCCCGGAACGATCAATATGTTATATTTCTTTGCCGCTGCGCAAAACGCCTTTTCATCTTCAACCGGAGATTTGACAAAGAGATAAAATGCGCCTTCCGGTCTGATACATTCAAATCCGAGCTCTTTTAACCCGTTATAAAGCGCCTCTCTGTTTCTGTCATAATAAGAAATATCTGTTTTCGCATTCAAACATGCCTTTACTACTTTCTGCTGAAGTGTCGGGGCATTGACAAATCCAAGAATACGCGTCGCTACACTTGCTGCCGAAATCAAATCTTCGCTGTCTGAAGCTTCACTTGGGATCACAAGATAACCGATTCGTTCTCCCGGAAGAGAAAGCGATTTACTGTAAGAATATCCAACGATCGTATTCGCATAATACTTCGTCAGATAAGGAACTTCCACTCCGTCATATGCCAGCTCTCTATACGGCTCGTCCGAAATAAGATAAATATCCGTTCCGAATTCTTTCTGTTTCTTCTCTAAAATTTCCGCCATTTTTTCAATCGTCTCTTCCGAATATACAACTCCTGTCGGATTATTCGGCGTATTGACGATCACCGCTTTCGTCTTTGCCGTGATCTTTTCTTCAAACTCTGCAAGTTTCGGCTGAAATGTCTCTGTATCAGGTGACACTTCGACAAGCACACCGTCATAATTGCTGACATAACTTCTGTATTCTCCGAAATACGGTGCAAATACGATCACTTCATCTGCCGGATTCAGCAAAGATTTTAAAATAACATTTAATCCTCCTGCCGCTCCGACAGTCATGACGATATTTTTTCCTTCAAATTCTGTGCCGAACCGTTCGTTCAAAGACTGTGCCACCGCTTCGCGCACATCCGCATAACCTGCGTTACTGTTTGTATAACCGTGAAGCGCGATCGGATCTTCCTCATTCAGAAGTTCGATGATCGCATTTTTCACCTCTTCCGGCGCCGGAACGTTCGGATTGCCGAGACTGAAATCAAATACGTTTTCCGCACCGTAAATCTTTGCGAGACGGTTTCCCTCCTCGAACATCGCTCGGATCGCAGAACTGTTTGCCACCATATTTTCCATTTTTTTTTGATATCATAGCTGTCACTCCATTTCTTTTACAATTCCTTTTTCCTCAAGAAAAGCCGGTCTATAAGAAAGTTTCGCCTTGCGAAGTCCCTCGGCTCCGGTGTCCTCCTCACGATTCACATATTCATACTCCATACATTCATGCTGTACAAACTGCTGATTGATCATCGGATACGCCCCGTCTACTTCCGCAAACGCTTTTTCAATATGCACGACAAATGTGTCGTCGCTGACCGGTTCTCCGACTGTAAAGGCTACGATCTTTCCGTCTGCTTTTAAAACGCCGCCTTTTAATCCCAACTCTTTATATAAGCGCAAAGAATTCAGCGTCACGCACATCTCTGCATTTTTTTCCGGATCATCTTCACATCCGTTTTTATTTCTCCATTTTAGAGCCATCTGGAAGCAGTCTTCCACATTATCGTCATTTAACGGCTCATAGCTCCAATCCGGATAAAGAGCCTTGAATTTATTGATATGATTCCGCTTCCCATGAAGCTTTTTTCCTGCCAGAGAAGCAAGTTTCTCCGTCTCATACACATAATCTGCCAGATCTCGGTTATACTCGATAAAAAACTTTTTCGGATACCACTTGTCAAGCTGTGCAAACATATGCGGCGTTACATTATACAATATAAAAGGAACGTCTTTCTCTTTGCAATATTCCATAAGAAATTCAAGCGCTTTCTTAACATTCTCCGGTTCTCCCGCCGGATAAGTAAACGAAAGACTTTTTCCCGCTGTCTCTAAAAACAAGTGTATCTTCGATGATTGCATACTGTACTTTGTAATGTCTTGACCATAGATATACATTCACAAATGTTCTTTCACAGCTTCTGCTTTGAGCTTTTTCAAAATAAGAGGAAATAATTTCTTTATCTTCCAGTTCCGGCCGTTTAAACGTAGGTTCTGTCATAAATCTTATCCCTCCATTTTTGCAAGCTTCGCTGTTTGATCTGCTGCTATCAGACTGTCGATAATTTCATCCAAATCTCCGTTCAGTATTGTATCTAACTTATGAAGAGTCAGCTTGATCCTGTGATCTGTAACACGTCCCTGCGGGAAATTATATGTTCTGATCTTTTCGGAACGGTCTCCCGTACCGATCTGACTTCTTCTAGCCTCCGCTTCTGAAGCCTGTTGTTTTTCCAATTCCAGATCGTAGAGTTTTGAACGAAGCAGACGGAATGCTTTTTCTTTATTTTGAAGCTGAGACTTCTCCGTCTGGCTGTAAATTACAATTCCCGTGGGATAATGAGTAAGACGGACTGCGGAATCGGTTGTATTGACACACTGTCCTCCGTTTCCCGACGCACGCATAACGTCGATACGAATATCTTTCTCATCGATCACTACGTCAACTTCTTCTGCCTCCGGCATGATTGCAACGGTAATCGTAGATGTATGGATACGCCCGCCGCTCTCTGTTTCCGGAACGCGCTGAACCCTGTGAACTCCGCTTTCATATTTCAATCTGGAATAAGCTCCCTGACCTGTTATCATGAATACGCACTCTTTGAATCCTCCGATTCCGTTTTCGTTCAAAGAGATCATCTCTGTCTTCCATCTTCGGCTGTCCGCATAATGAACATACATACGGTAGATCTCAGCCGCAAAAAGCGCCGCTTCATCACCGCCTGCGCCTGCCCGGATCTCAACGATAACGTTCTTATCATCATTCGGATCTTTCGGGAGCAGAAGGATCTTCAGCTCCTGTTCCAATTCTTCTACACGTTTTCTCGAATCGCTCAACTCTTCTTTCGCAAGTTCTCTCATCTCTTCGTCAGACTCTTCCTCAAGCATCGCCAGACTGTCTTCGATGTTCTGCCTGCACTGCTTGTACTCATTGTAAGCCTCTACGATCGGCGCAAGATCACTTTGCTCTTTCATCAGTTTTCTAAACCTTACAGGATCGTCCGCCACACCCGGCTCCTGTAACTCTCCCATAACTTCTTCATATCGAATTAACAAATCTTCTAATCTGTCAAACATTTCTCTTATCCTTTCCTGTACACCTTATCTGTATACTGTCCTGTATATTTTCTATACACTTTGTAAAACTACCCACTGTCTAAAGCTAATGGGCTTGCGGCAAACTTATTTTCAACTATACATGCCATATACGACGCGGTCAAGTCCTGCAAGATCTTTTTTCTACTTCAATATTTTCATACCCAGCCTCTTGAAGCAGCGTTTTTACCGCTTCCGCCTGATCGCTTCCGATCTCAAATATAAGCCATCCGCCGCGCTTTAAATACTGTCTGCTTTCTTTCACGATGATCCGATAAAAAATAAAGACCGTCCTCTTTTCCGTCCAATGCCTTGATAGGATCGTGAAATCTGACTTCCTCTTGGAGCCGCTCTATTTCAGATGTCCGTATGTAAGGCGGGTTTGAAAGAATCATATCAAAACTTCCTTCTACGTTTTCAAACAGATCTCCTTGCACAAACTTCGCTTCTATACCGAGCTTTTTCGCATTTTCAACCGCAACAGCCAGCGCTTCTTTTGAAATATCCGAGCCGACGCCGTAAATATCTATTTTTCGTTTCCTTCTTACATAATGCAGCATACTCAAAAGAATGCAGCCTGAGCCGGTACAAAGATCAAGAATCCGGACTATTTCCTTATGTTTCTTTTCTTTTTCAAGCAGACACAAAGCCTGTTCTACAAGAACTTCTGTATCCTGACGGGGAATAAGTACATGTTCGTTTACCAGAAACGGAAGTCCCATAAATTCCTGTACCCCGGTAATATGTTGGAGCGGAATCCTCTCTGCCCGCCTTTTGATACACTCTTCATACTGTATTTTTTCCTTCTTCAGTCAATTCTTTTTCCGGGTATGCATAAAATACTGCCCTGCTGATCTTTGTCACATATTCTAATAAATACCATGCATCGATCTTTGACTCTTCGACGCATGCCTTTTCTAACAATTCGACGCCCCATGCATACGCTTCTTTATAATTCATTGTTCTTCTCCTGCCACTCCCGCCAGTCAAACACTTTCTCTACCGCACAGATCGCCACTTCGATCATACTGTCATCCGGTTCTTTCGTCGTCATATTTTGAACCCACATTCCCGGCTTACTCAAAAGATTCACAATCCGGATTGTCACTGTTGCCTGCCAATTTGATGATTTCATAAGAAACACCTGCAATAAGAGGAAGAAGCGCCAACCTGATAACAATGCGCATCACCTGTGACTGCGCCGTAATAAAAAAGCAAAATATCACACTTACGATCATCACAAAAAATGAGAAAACTTGTTCCGCATCGTTTGTGCTGTTTTGAACTTTTCCTCACATTTTCCACATTCAGTTCTAATCCGTGTTCGATACAGTTAATACACTTATGTTCTGCCCCGTGATACATAAAGGTTCTTTTTATATCTTTTGTCCTTGAAATAAGAAAAATATAAATCAAAAAGATCGCAACACGGATCACACCTTCAAAAACAGTCACCGCAACACGGGATGACGTCACCCGTTTCAAAAGTCCGCTCAGCACATAGGGCAGTATCATAAACAATGCCGCAGCCGCCAGCAACGAAATGACTACCGTAATGTTCATAATGATCTTCTCTTTCTTTTCTCTCTTTTGCGCCTCTTCTTTCGTCAAAAGTTCGCCTTCCTCTTCTTCCTCAAAAAATCGAAGCAGAATACATCAACGTCTTCATTCCAAGAACAAGAGAATCCACAAAATTAAATATTCCTCTTATAAAAGGAATTTTCAGAAGAACTTTCCACGGAATCACACTATGATAATCCCACACTTCTGATTCTATCTCTCCATCCGGCTTTCGTACTGCCACAGAATACTTTCCGCCGTTTCTCATCATAATGCCTTCCAGCACTGCCTGTCCGCCAATATTCGATGATCGCATAATTTCCCTGCTTTCTCCTTTACTGTCTGCCGGAATCTTAACTAAGAGAATTGCTTTCTCAGTCTGACCTGTACAGATTTTTAATTACTGAAAAAACTAACGTATTCTCAGTAAAGAAAAGAGGCTGAGATGATCCCACCTCAGCCTGCTTCATTCGCTTCTTATTTAATACCGTATTTTTTATTAAACTTATCAACACGGCCGCGTGCCTGTGCTGCTTTCTGCTGTCCTGTATAGAACGGATGGCATTTGGAGCAGATTTCAACGTGGATGTTCTCTTTTGTAGAACCTGTTACAAATGTGTTTCCACAGTTGCAAGTCACAGTTGCCTGATGATATTCTGGATGGATTCCTTCGCGCATGATTTTCACCTCTCTATTTCAAAATAGTTATTATAATCTCTAAACAGCTTCCTCATTGTATCACAAGTTATTTCCTTTTGCAACTATTTTTTTAGATAAACTTCTGACGAATAACCTGCTGCACTAATTCTGCATTTGATTTTGTCCTCGAAAACATATTGATCAGATTGTCTGCGGCTTCTTCCGCTTTCATTCCGTTTAACGCCTTCCGGATAATGTAACTTGCTTCTTGTTCCTCTTTATTAAGAAGAAGATCTTCTCTTCTCGTTCCGGAACGCGGAATATCGATTGCCGGAAACACTCTTTTCTCCTGAAGTTTTCGATCAAGCATAAGTTCCATATTTCCTGTTCCTTTGAACTCTTCGTATACCACATCGTCCATCTTACTTCCCGTTTCTACGAGAGCAGTGGCCAGAATAGTAAGACTTCCGCCTTCCCGCATTTTTCGGGCTGCTCCGAAAAAGCGCTTCGGACTGTAAAGAGCTGCCGGATCAAGACCTCCCGACAATGTTCGTCCCGATGGCGGAACGGTCAGGTTATATGCCCGTGATAATCTTGTAATACTATCTAAAAGGATCATTACATCCCGGCCATGTTCTACGAGACGCTTTGCCCTTGCGATCAACATCTCCGATACCCTTTTATGATGTTCCGGAAGTTCGTCAAACGTAGAATATATTACCTCTACATTCGGTCCTTCGATCGCTTCTTTAATATCAGTTACTTCCTCCGGCCGTTCATCGATCAGTAATATAAGAAGGTGCATGTCCGGTTCTGTTTTCTGTACCGAAAGCGCAACTTCTTTTAAAAGAGTTGTTTTTCCCGCTTTCGGCGGAGAAACGATCATCCCTCTCTGACCTTTTCCGATCGGCGAAATCAAATCCATAATCCGCATCGCCGTACTGCTTCCCGGCTGTTCCAGACGGATTCTGTCTTTTGGAAATATCGGCGTCAACTCTTCAAAGTTCGGTCTTTTCGCAGCTTCCGCCGGGTGATATCCGTTGACTGTAGTTACATAAAGAAGGGCGCTGAATTTTTCACTCTGCGTTTTAATCCTTGTATTTCCAGACAATATATCTCCTGTTTTAAGTCCGAACCGGCGGATCTGTGCAGGTGAGACATATACGTCATTTTCTCCCGGAAGATAGTTGTCACTTCTGATAAATCCAAAACCGTCGGGCATGACCTCTAATATTCCGCTTACCGAGCATCCGCTGTCAAGCTGTTCCATATCTGTCTCCGGCTTCTTATCCTTCGCCTCTCTATGTTCCTTATTTTCTTTCAATTCAGAAGCTGCTTTTTCCTCTCTATTTTGATTTTGCATTTCTTTCAAATGCTCCTGCGAACTTTCTTTTTGTTCCGAAAGCTTCTCCTGATCTTCCTGCTCGTCAAGAGAGATCATCGCTTCGATCAAATCTGCATTTTTTTAATGTAGAAACGCCTTTCATTTTTCTCGCTTTTGCCAACTCTTTTAATGTTGCCAGCGGGAGAGATTCATACTTTTTCTCTTGTCATAATCCAACCCTTTCATGAAATATAAGAAATATAAACAAATCGGTTTCTTCAACTTTTTTCTAAATGCTCCGGGAATCACTGTCTGAATTGACATAAAATTGATGAATTCACTAAACATGTGTACTTATTATACATTTCGTTCATGCCCTTGTCAAGACGGGGGAGAAGTGCTATGATAATAGCATATGTGCAAAACGATAATTACAAGCGAGGTAATCAAAATGTCAAATAGCGAAAAAGCACTTCAGATGCATGAACAATGGAACGGGAAACTGGAAACAACAGCAAAAGCCCACGTCAATTCCCGCGAGGATCTTGCGATCGCTTACACTCCGGGAGTAGCGGAACCGTGTAAAGTTATCGCAAAAGATCCGGAAGCCGCATACAAATATACAATCAAATCCAACACTGTAGCAGTCGTTTCCGACGGAAGCGCCGTACTTGGCCTCGGAAACATCGGCGCTCTTGCCGCAATGCCTGTTATGGAAGGAAAGGCCGTACTTTTCAAAGAATTCGGCGGTGTCAATGCAGTACCGATCTGTCTTGATACCCAAGATACAGAGGAGATCATCCGTACTGTCGTAAATATTGCTCCGGCATTCGGAGGAATCAATCTGGAAGACATCTCGGCTCCCCGCTGTTTTGAAATCGAAACACGTTTAAAAGAACTGCTTGATATTCCTGTTTTCCATGACGATCAGCACGGAACCGCTATCGTCGTACTTGCCGGAATCATCAACGACCCTGAAAGTAACCAAAAAAGAGAAGGAGACATGCCGCGTTGTCGTAAACGGAGCCGGCAGCGCCGGAGTTGCGATTACGAAACTTCTTTTAAATTACGGTTTCAAAGACATTACAATGTGCGATATTAACGGAATCATCTCAAAAGATTCAGAGAACTTAAACTGGATGCAAAAGGAAATGGCAAAAGTGACTAATTTAAAAAATGCTTCGGGAACTTTGGCCGACGCTTTAAAAGGCGCAGATATTTTTGTCGGTGTTTTCCGCTCCCGGCATCGTCACAAAAGACATGGTTGCTTCTATGAATAAAGATGCCATTTTGTTCGCTATGGCGAATCCTGTTCCCGAGATCATGCCTGATCTTGCCAAAGCCGCAGGTGCGAAAGTCGTCGGAACGGGACGTTCGGATTTTCCGAATCAGGTAAATAACGTAGTAGCTTTTCCGGGTATCTTTAAAGGCGCTTTAGAAGGCCGTGCTTCTCAGATCACAGAAGAAATGAAACTCGCCGCTGCAAAAGCGATCGCCGGACTTGTCCCGGATGAAGAACTTTCCGAAGATAATATTTTACCTCAGGCATTTGACCCATGTGTTGCGGAAACAGTCAGCCGCGCAATAAAGGAATTGATTTAATGGCGCCTGTTTTTTCACAGTTTCAGCCAGATGGGGAACGTTATCGTTCCCTGAATCTCTATCTTAAGAAACTGTTCGGAGAAAAAGTATATAAGGTCACTTTAAACGGAGGGATGACATGTCCGAACAGAGACGGACATATCGGAACCGGCGGATGTATTTTCTGCAGTGCGATGGGATCCGGTGACTTTGCGGGAAACGCTTCGCTTTCTATTACCGAACAACTAAGGGAAGGCAAAGACGCAATCAGAAAAAAGCGCCCCGTACGCAAATTTATCGCTTATTTTCAAGCGTTTACAAACACTTACGCTCCTGTAGATCATCTTGGAAAAATAATTTACCGAAGCAATAAACGATCCCGATGTCTGCGCTCTCTCAATCGCCACCAGACCCGATTGTCTGCCTCCTGCCGTACTTGAGCTGCTTGGCAGATTAAACCGGATCAAACCTGTCTGGGTAGAGTTGGGACTTCAGACGGTCAATTCCGAAACGGCACGTTTCATCCGGCGCGGATATCCGACGGATGTATTTGATCATGCGGTGCACCGGCTTCGTATGCTTGGAATCACTGTCATCGTTCACGTCATCCTCTTTCTTCCGTACGAAACGAAAGAAATGATGTTCCATACGATCGATCATTTGAACAAACTTGATATTCAGGGGATTAAACTGCAGCTTCTTCATATATTGAAAGGAACAGATCTCGCAGCCGTTTACGTAAAAAACACATTTTCACGTACCTGATATGGAAGAATATATCGAACTGCTCGGGTCATGTATCGCAAAACTGCGCCCTGATATCATTGTTCACAGACTGACAGGAGACGGACCTAAAGAACTTCTTATCGCGCCGTTATGGACAAGCGCAAAACGAACCGTCTTAAATCGGTTTCATCAATATTTAAAGCAACAAGACATTTGGCAGGGAAAGGATTATCATGTCTGAAACATTTACACTGTATAAACTAATCATACTCTATATGCTGAACAAAGTTGATTTTCCGCTCACCACTTCCCAGATATCGGAATTCGTACTGGATAAAGGGTACACAACTTATTTTAAATTGCAGGAGGCAATCTCCGAACTGACGCAGTCCGAGCTGATCCGCACCGAGACAACCCACAATCGGACTCTCTATCATCTCACAGAGAGCGGTGCGGAAACGATCCATTATTTCAGCAATAAAATTTCATCCGCCATACGCAAGGATATCGACGATTTTCTGACCGAAAAACAATATGACTTAAAAGAAGAAGTATCTGTAAAAGCCGACTACTATCTAAACACAAATCAGGAATACGAAACAAGATGTCAGATTGTAGAAAACGGTTTCAGCCTGATCGACTTAAAATTAACTGTTCCGACTGAAAAAGAGGCTAAAGCCATCACAAATCACTGGAATTTAAAAGTCAGGAAATCTACACATTACTCCTTACGAATCTTCTGTAAGTATTCCGTTATCGTTTTTTCGTATCCGAGTATGCCCGGTTCATAGAATCGGGCATTTTTTATTTCATCAGGAAGGTACTGCTGTTTCACATAATGATCCGGATAATCATGAGCGTACTTATAATCTGTGCCATGACCGAGTTTTTTTGCCCCTTTATAATGCGCGTCTCTAAGATGTGCCGGCACGCTTGTCTGATAGTTCCTCACCGCTTCATTTGCCGCAAAAATCGCATTGACCGCAGAGTTACTTTTAGGCGCACATGCTACATACGTCACTGCCTGAGATAAAATAATCTGAGACTCCGGCATGCCGATCCGCTCTACCGCCTGTGCCGCCGAAACGGCAACCGTCAGAGCCATCGGATCTGCATTTCCCACATCTTCCGCTGCGCATATCATAATGCGGCGGGCAATAAACTTGACATCTTCTCCCGCATACAGCATTTTTGCCAAATAAAACACTGCCGCATCCGGATCTGATCCACGCATACTTTTGATAAACGCCGAAATAATATCGTAATGATTATCCCCCTTTTTTATCATAGTTTACCACTCTTTTCTGTATACATTCCGAAGCTGTTTCAAGAGTAATATGAATAATCCCGTCTTCTGACCGTTCTGTCGTTAAAACGCCCAGTTCAATCGCATTCAACGCGCTTCTGGCATCTCCTCCCGACATATCCGCTAAAAATTCAAGCGCTTCTTCTTCTATCTTGGCGCCAAAAACTTCCGAGACCTTTTTCTTCATCTTCCACCGCACGTCTAAGCAATATTTTAATATCTTCTTTCTCAAGCGGTTTCAATTCAAACACGGCAGAACGGGAAAGCAAAGCTCCGTTTACCTCAAAATATGGATTTTCTGTTGTAGCCCCGATCAATATCACTGTTCCGTCCTCCACAAACGGAAGGAGATAATCTTGCTGGCCTTTATTAAACCTATGAATCTCATCGATAAAAAGAATCGTCCGTTTCCCGTACATTCCCTGCATATCTTTCGCTTCTTTTACGACTTCCTCCATATCCTTTTTCCCCGCAACAGTCGCATTGATCTGCTTAAATTCTGCACTTGTCGTATTTGCGATCACTTTTGCAAGAGTTGTTTTACCTGTTCCCGGAGGACCGTAAAAAATAACGGAACTAAGCTTATCCGCCTTGATCGCCCGATATAACAATTTATCCTTTCCTATAATATGCTGTTGGCCGACCACTTCATCCAAAGTCTTAGGGCGCATTCTGGATGCCAGCGGCGATTCTTTTTCCTTCTTTGTCTCCCTCATATAATCAAATAAATCCATCTGGTTCTTCCTTTCGTCACTCTTCTTGTTTTCTCTGTAAATCTACTCTGCCTGTATCAAACTGCGGATTACTTCTCCTGCGATCAGCAAGCCCGCAACAGGCGGAACAAACGAAACACTTCCCGGAATGGTTCTTCGCATTCCCTTCTCTTCTTCTGTCGTACGCCCCTCTGCGCTGATCGGCTTTTCCTTTGAATACAACACTTTCAAATGTGTGATGCCTCGGTTTCTAAGTTCCTTTCTCATCACTTTACAAAGAGGACATACACTTGTTTTTGACAGATCTGTAATCTCAAACATTTCTGCATGAAGCTTATTTCCTGTACCCATGCTGCTTATAATCGGAATATTCCGTTCCCCGGCAAGTTCCGCAAGGACAATTTTCGCACTGACCGTATCGATCGCATCTATTATATAATGAATAGTTCCGATCTGTTCCAGAAGTTCTTTTGCATTGTCCGGCAGAACAAAAGTCTCGTATGTTTCCACTTTGATATTCGGATCGATGTCTTTGATTCTCTCTCTCATCACATCCGTTTTCATTCTTCCGATCGTACTATGATAAGCAATCGACTGCCGGTTAATATTTGTAAGCGATACATCGTCATTGTCGATCAATATCAATCTCCCGATACCGCACCTTGCCAATGCTTCGATACAGTGAGATCCGACGCCTCCTACACCAAACACGGCAACAGATGCATTTTTTTAATTTTTCCATATTTCACTGCCAATTAAAAGTTCTGTTCTTGAATATTCGTTTATCATCCGTTCTCCTATCCTGTTCTTTCAAACTATCAATTAATAATCAATTCGTCTGCTGTCACAAACTCATATCCTTGTTTCTCCATAATATCAACAATCTGTAATGCGGCCTCCACCGACTCTCCGTAACAGTCATGCATAAGGATTACATCTCCTTCTTTTGTATCCGCCGTTACTTTCTCGACAAGTTTTTTCCGTGTCTTTTGTAACCCAATCAGAGAGTCAACCGTCCATTTCACATATATTTTATCGGGATCTTCTTCTCCTTCCGGCATTGCCCCAAACGGCGGACGGATAAATTCCGTCTCATGTCCTGTGATCTTTTTAATCGCCTCATCTGTAGTTTTAATCTCGTTTTTTCAGCCTCTCTGCCGCTGATTTTCGACAGATCGACATGACGATATGTATGATTTCCGATCAAATGACCTTCTTCATATCATTCTTTTTACTGACTTTTTTTGCATTTTCTTCTTGTTCTGTGTTTGCTCCGATCAGAAAAAAATGTTGCTTTGATCCCCCGTTCTTTTAAACCGTCCAAAAGCATCGGAGTATACTTTATATTCGGCCCGTCATCAAACGTAAGCGCAATCTTCGGTTTCTGCTCTTCTCCCCCCGTGCACATTCCGCCGCAACATCTTCTGACGCCTGTTAGAAAACAGTACCGTTTGAAAAATTCAAAGTAGGAAAAAATGCGCAGCACTGCTGCCCAACACCAAGATCTGCATCCATATTTTTCTGTTTCGCTCCATTGCATCTCTGCCTTTGATTTCTTTCACTTTCCAGTATATGTTCTTCTTCTCTTATAGATGCAAAGCGTTCCGTTTTGCAAGATATACCGTCATATTTTTCTTACACGGCTCTTTCTGTACTCTGACGGACTTTCCCCTTTCTGCTTACGCAAAAGCCTTTTTGCAAAAATAAAGATTATTTTCGAAAAACCGACCGAATAAGCAATCGCCGAGACCGAAAGATCTGTCTCTCGCAGAAGTCGACACGCCTGCTTGATCCTGTATTCCGTCAAATATTCTTTCGGCGATCTGTTCATATAATTTTGAAAAGAACGAAACAAATGGCTTCTGCTTATCCCGACATAGGAAGCAATCTCTTCTACCGTAATAGGATATGAATAATTTGTTTCTATATAACTCTCCGCCTTCTCTGCGTAAGTCAGCTGTATCGCCTTTTCTTTCTCTTCATGCTCTGCGTAATGCATAAACACTGCCAGCAGACTGTACATCTCCCCTGTCATAGCGACAGCGGCCTCATATGTATTTCCTTTCGCATTATAAATCCGTTCCAGTCCGTCACGTATCTTTTCTGTCGGAATCCTCCCTTTTAAAATATACGGAGTCTCCCTGCTAAATTCTGTATTTCTGATAAGAGACGCCGCATCCGCGCCCATAAACCCTGCCCATGCATATTCCCACGGCTTATCCGCATCTGCCTGATACCTAAGCTCTACTCCCGGATAGAGAATAAACGTATCTCCTTCTTCCAAATGCTTTGACACAGTTCCCGTACAATAACATCCGCTCCCCGACAAAATGTGATGAATACAATAGTGATCTCTCACTCCGGGCCCCCACTGATATTCGGGATCACATTTCTGATATCCGACATTATATACGGACAAAGAATTCAGCAGATTTTCCCCTGTTTTATACGAATGTTTATATGATGCTTCCATAGAATCCCCTTTCTTGATCCTTCGTTTCATATCCCGATCATCAAACTATATCCATTATAAACTTTCCCTTATTATAAATGCAACATTTTTACATGGATTCGCACGGATTTTTTATAGACCTTTTCACTGCTTTCATCCTATACTATAGACAGAAAATTTTCGAGAAAATAAAAAACTTTCCACAAATTAATTAACAAAAAAGCAGAAAAAATGGAGTCCGATCATGCTTTATGAAATCAATCAAAAAATTTAGTGCAATATGGGATAGATACCTGTCTTACTCCCGAATGCGAACGTGTTTACACAACAAATCTTCTTCTTGAACTCTTTCATGAAGACAACTACGAAGACATCGAATGTACTTCCGACAACCGTGATCTTGAGGAAATTCTCAAAGATCTTCTTGACGAGGCCGTAAAACGGGGAATTATAGAAGACAGCATTACATACCGTGATCTTTTTGACACAAAAATCATGAACTGTCTGATGCCGCGTCCTTCACAGATCCAAAAAGAATTTCAGGAAAAATATAACATTTCTCCTGAGGAAGCCACCTCTTACTATTATAAATTAAGTCAGGACAGTGACTATATCCGCCGCTACCGCATCAAAAAAGATCGAAAATGGACAGTCGAAACCAAATACGGCACACTTGACATTACGATCAATCTTTCCAAACCGGAAAAAGATCCGAAAGCGATTGCCGCTGCAGGAAAAGCGAAATCCGCTTCCTATCCAAAATGTCAGCTCTGCATGGAAAAACGAAGGCTATGCCGGACGTTCCAACCATCCTGCAAGAGAGAACCACCGCATCATCCCGATCACGATCCAGGGACGCAGCTGGGGATTCCAGTATTCTCCTTACGTTTATTACAACGAACACTGCATCGTATTTAACGGCGAACATGTTCCGATGAAGATAGACAGAAATACATTTGCCAAACTGTTTGATTTTATTAAACTATTTCCACACTACTTCCTTGGATCGAACGCAGACCTTCCGATCGTCGGCGGCTCTATCTTAAGCCATGATCATTTCCAGGGCGGAAATTATACTTTCGCCATGGCCAAAGCTCCGATCATCGAAAAACTTTACTGTGCCGGGATATGAAGACGTGGAAGCGGGAATCGTCAAATGGCCCCTTTCTGTTATCCGTCTGAGAGGAGAAAATACGGAACAGATTATCGACCTTGCAGATCATATTCTTTCAAAATGGCGTACTTATACAGACGAGGAAGCATTTATATTTGCAGAAACAGACGGGGTTTTACACAACACGATCACCCCGATCGCCAGAAAAAAAGGACGGTATGTATGAACTTGATCTGACGCTTCGCAACAACATTACAACAGAAGAACATCCTCTCGGAGTATATCATCCGCACGAAGAACTTCACCATATCAAAAAAATGAAAAGCATCGGTCTGATAGAAGTAATGGGTCTCGCCGTTCTTCCTGCAAGACTCAAAGGAGAGATGGAACTTCTAAAAGGAATATATCATAGAGAAAAAATGACATCCAGAAGCAATGATCAAACTTGCAAAATCACGCAGACTGGACAGATGCCTTTCTAT
>ENA-OPYU01000138-OPYU01000138.1-human-gut-metagenome-genome-assembly--contig:-NODE-138-length-28245-cov-6.553418_pt1 | contig 28245 bp, 33 predicted proteins | sample MGYA00242637_ERZ504482 | MGnify/ENA primary metagenome ERZ504482 (study PRJEB26092, sample SAMD00036237) | human gut metagenome | host: Homo sapiens | study: EMG produced TPA metagenomics assembly of... | reverse complement strand
GTAGCCAAGCCGGGACGGGATAAACGCTGAAGGCATCTAAGCGTGAAGCCCCCCTCAAGATGAGATATCCCATAACGTCAAGTTAGTAAGACCCCTTGAAGACGACGAGGTAGATAGGGCAGAGGTGGAAGTGTGGTAACACATGGAGCTGACTGTTACTAATAGGTCGAGGGCATAACCAAGCAAGGTGATAGGAAAAAGGATGATTCTTTGTATGCAGTTTTGAAGGTACAGGAAATACAGATGGAATGAGAGGCAGCACCGTATGGTGTTGTTTTTTTGTTTCTTATTATATAAAGAAATTATATTATTGAAAATAAGTTTAGTGAATTTGTAATGGATGTAGTAAAAGAGTAGCAGGAAATCCCTTGACTATTCTCTGGTTTCTTCTTATAATAATTTTGTATTTTAATATCAAAAAGCGATGACAAAGAGAGTAGGATCTTTCTGAACGTTTCAGCGAGCCGGTGGTGGTGGAAGGCCGGTATCAGTAGGATTTTTCCGAAGATCACTTTCGAGCTGCAGTCCTTGAACCGCGAGAAGTAAAGGCTGACGGGGTTCCGCCGTTAAAGGAACGCATATAACGGATATCAGAATATGATATCTAAGTATGTTGTAACAGGTGGTTAACGTAAGATTTTTAAAACTTTCGTCCTATTACAGGACGAAAGTTTTTTTAACTATAGAAACGAAGGCAGCATCAGTTCCTGTACAGCATAAACAGTAACTCAGAAAAATAAAGAAAAGTAGAATCCTGGAAAAGCGCTATGTACAAGAAAGTTTCCACGGATATGAATTTCGTAGGACGTGAAAAAGAAGTTGAAGCATTCTGGAAAGAGCATGATATCTTCCAGAAAAGTATGGAGGAAAAAGAAGGATGTCCGGAGTACACCTTTTACGACGGACCTCCGACAGCAAACGGAAAACCGCATATCGGTCACGTTCTGACACGTGTTATCAAAGATATGATCCCGAGATACCGCACAATGAAGGGATACAAGGTTCCTCGTAAAGCAGGATGGGATACCCATGGTCTGCCGGTAGAGCTGGAAGTAGAAAAGCTGCTTGGTCTGGACGGAAAAGATCAGATTGAAGGATACGGACTGGAGCCGTTTATCGACAAATGTAAAGAGAGCGTATGGAAATACAAAGGAATGTGGGAGGATTTCTCCAGCACGGTTGGATTCTGGGCAGATATGGAGCATCCTTATGTAACATACGACAACAATTTCATCGAATCCGAGTGGTGGGCATTGAAACAGATCTGGGACAAAAAGCTCCTCTACAAAGGATTTAAGATTGTACCTTACTGCCCTCGCTGCGGAACTCCGTTGTCTGCGCAGGAAGTGGCACAGGGATACAAGGATGTGAAAGAGCGTTCTGCAATCGTAAGATTTAAGGTAAAAAACGAAGACGCATACATTCTGGCATGGACAACAACACCTTGGACACTGCCGTCAAACCTTGCACTTTGTGTAAATCCAAGTGAGACTTATGTAAAAGTAAAAGCAGCAGACGGTTATGTATATTACATGGCAGAGGCACTTCTTAATACGGTTCTTGGAAAGCTTGCAGAAGAAGGAACACCGGCTTATGAGGTTCTGGAGACATATGTAGGAAAAGATCTGGAATACAAAGAGTATGAGCCATTGTACCAGTGTGCAGCTGACAGTGCAGAGAAACAGCATAAAAAAGCATTTTATGTGACATGTGATAACTACGTTACATTGACAGACGGTACCGGAGTCGTTCATATTGCGCCTGCATTTGGTGAGGACGATGCAAATGTCGGAAGAAATTATGAACTCCCGTTTGTACAGCTTGTAGATGAAAAAGGGGATATGGCAGCAGAGACTCCGTTTGCAGGAGTATTTGTGAAAAAGGCAGATCCGATGGTACTCAAAGATCTGGATGAGAGAGGACTTCTCTTTGACGCTCCGAAATTTGAGCACAGCTATCCGCACTGCTGGAGATGTGATACTCCGCTGATCTACTACGCACGTGAGTCCTGGTTCATCAAGATGACGGCTGTAAAAGAAGATCTGATTGCAAACAACAACACAATCAACTGGATTCCGGAAAACATCGGAAAATGGACGTTTCAGGAGACTGGCTTGAAAACGTTCAGGACTGGGGAATCAGCCGTAACCGTTACTGGGGAACACCGCTGAATATCTGGGAGTGTGAATGCGGACATATGCACTCTATTGGAAGCATTGCAGAATTAAAAGAGATGTCTGATAACTGTCCGGATGATATCGAACTGCACCGTCCATATATCGACGATGTGACGATTACTTGTCCAGAGTGTGGAAAACAGATGCACCGTGTACCGGAAGTGATTGACTGCTGGTTTGACAGTGGTTCCATGCCGTTTGCACAGCACCACTATCCGTTTGAGAACGAAGATTTGTTCAAACAGCAGTTCCCGGCAGACTTTATTTCCGAGGCGGTAGACCAGACAAGAGGATGGTTCTACTCTCTGCTTGCGATTTCTACATTGCTGTTTAACAAAGCGCCATACAAGAATGTTATCGTTCTTGGACATGTGCAGGATGAGAACGGACAGAAGATGAGTAAGTCCAAAGGAAACGCGGTCGATCCATTTGACGCACTGGAGACATACGGAGCAGATGCGATCCGCTGGTACTTCTACAGCAACAGTGCACCATGGCTTCCAAACCGTTTCCACGGAAAAGCAGTTGTAGAAGGACAGCGTAAATTCATGGGAACTCTGTGGAACACATACGCATTCTTCGTACTGTATGCAAATATTGATGGATTTGACGCAACAAAATATACACTGGAATATGATAAATTAGGAGTCATGGATAAATGGCTTCTGTCCAAACTGAATACACTGACAAAAACAGTGGATGAGCATCTGGCAAACTACAGAATTCCGGAAAGTGCAAGAGCACTGCAGGATTTCGTGGATGACATGAGTAACTGGTATGTCAGAAGAAGCCGTGAGCGTTTCTGGGCAAAAGGAATGGAACAGGATAAGATCAATGCGTACATGACATTGTACACTGCGCTTGTGACAGTATCGAAAGTTGCTGCGCCGATGATCCCGTTCATGACAGAAGAAATCTACCAGAACCTGGTGAAGAGTGTTGATGCATCCGCTCCGGAAAGTATCCACCTTTGTGATTATCCGGAGGTTCAGAACGAACTGATCGATGAAAAACTGGAAGCAGATATGGACAATGTATTAAAACTGGTTGTCATGGGCCGTGCATGCCGTAACGCATCCAACATCAAAAACCGTCAGCCGATCGGACAGATGTTCGTGAAAGCAGGATTCGATCTGCCGGAATTTTATCAGGAGATCGTGGCAGATGAGCTGAATGTAAAAAATGTAAAATTTACAGATGATGTAAGAGACTTTACTTCTTATAGTTTTAAACCACAGTTAAAGACAGTCGGACCAAAATATGGTAAAATGTTGGGTGGAATCAAAGCTACGTTAGACCAGCTCGATGGCAATGCAGCAATGGATGAGATTAACGAAACAGGTTCTCTGAAACTGGATATTAACGGACAGGAAGTAACACTGTTCAAAGAAGATTTGTTGATCGATACTGCACAGATTGAAGGATATGTTTCTGAAAATGACAATGGAATCACAGTTGTTCTGGATACAAATCTGACAGAAGAGCTTCTGGAGGAAGGATTTGTAAGAGAGATCATCAGTAAGATCCAGACAATGAGAAAAGAAGCCGGATTTGAAGTGATGGATAAGATCAAAGTGACCTACAAAGGAAGCGAAAAGGCAGAGGCAGTCTTCGCAGCGAACGGTACACAGATCTGTTCTGAGGTTCTGGCAGTTTCTGCAGAAAAAGCAGAGCCGGCCGGATTCGTAAAAGAATGGAAGATTAATGGAGAAGCTGTTTTCATGGGAGTCGAAAAAGAAGGGAGATAATCGACATGTACAGCAAACGTTTTGAAAAGGAAACATTTAAAGAGGCAGTCAGGGAAAATGTAAGGACTCTGTATCGGAAAAATATTGCTGAAGCATCTCCACAGCAGATATTTCAGGCAGTTTCCTATGCCGTAAAAGATATTATTATGGATGACTGGATCGCTACGCAGAAGGCTTATGATGAAGCAGATGCAAAGGCCGTCTACTATATGTCCATGGAGTTTCTGATGGGACGTGCGCTTGGCAATAACCTGATCAATATGACAGCATACAAAGAGGTCAAAGAAGCACTGGAAGAGATGGACATCGATCTGAACGTTGTTGAGGATGAAGAGCCGGACGCAGCACTTGGAAACGGAGGACTCGGAAGACTTGCAGCATGTTTTCTGGATTCATTGTCCACTTTGAATTATCCGGCATACGGATGTGGAATCCGTTACCGCTATGGAATGTTTAAGCAGAAAATAGAAAATGGTTATCAGGTGGAGACACCTGATAACTGGCTCAAAGAAGGAAATCCGTTTGAGCTGCGCCGCGAGGAATATGCAAAAGAAGTGCGCTTCGGAGGAAATGTACATTTTGACAAAGATCCGGAGACAGGAAAAGATATCTTTGTACAGGAAAATTATGAATCCGTACTTGCAATCCCATATGATATGCCGATCGTGGGATACGGTAATCACGTAGTCAATACACTGCGTGTGTGGGATGCAAAGGCGATCACAGATTTCCAGCTGGACGCATTTGACAGAGGAGATTATCACAAATCCGTAGAGCAGGAGAATCTTGCAAAACTGATCGTAGATGTATTGTATCCGAATGACAATCACTATGCAGGAAAAGAGCTTCGTCTGAAACAGCAGTATTTCTTTATTTCCGCAAGTTTGCAGACAATGCTTGAAAAGTATAAAAAGAAACACAGTGATGTGCGTAAACTCTACGAAAAGGTAGCGATTCAGATGAATGATACCCACCCGACCGTGGCAGTGCCGGAGCTGATGCGTCTTCTCATCGATCAGGAAGGGCTCACATGGGAGGAAGCATGGGATGTGACAACAAAGACCTGTGCATATACGAACCATACGATTATGTCAGAAGCTTTGGTAAAAATGGCCGATTGATCTGTTCTCCAGACTGCTTCCGCGTATTTATCAGATCGTACAGGAGATTGACAGAAGATTCCTGATTGAGGTGCGTGCAAAATATCCTGGAAATGAAGAGAAGGTACGCAAGATGGCAATTCTCTATGATGGTCAGGTAAGAATGGCACATATGGCGATCATTGCAGGATATTCTGTCAATGGTGTTGCAAAGCTCCATACGGAGATCCTCAAACACCAAGAGTTAAAAGACTTCTATGAGATGATGCCGGAGAAATTTAATAACAAGACGAATGGAATCACGCAGAGAAGATTTTTGCTTCACGGAAATCAGCTGCTTGCAGACTGGATCACGAATAAGATCGGAGACGGCTGGATCACTGATCTTGCCCAGATCGGAAAGCTGAAAGCCTATGTAGATGATGAGCAGGCGAGAAAAGAGTTCATGGAGATCAAATACCGCAACAAAGTCCGTTTGGCAGCGTATATCAAAAAACACAACGGAATTGAAGTAGATCCGAATTCAATTTTTGATGTACAGGTAAAACGTCTTCATGAGTACAAACGTCAGTTGTTAAATATCATGCATGTAATGTATCTGTACAATCAGATCAAAGAACATCCGGAGGTGAGCTTCTATCCGAGAACCTTTATTTTCGGAGCAAAAGCAGCGGCCGGATATAAACGTGCAAAAGAGACGATCAAACTGATCAACTCCGTAGCAGATGTAGTCAATAATGACAGAAGCATCAATGGCAAATTAAAAGTTGTATTTATCGAAGATTACCGTGTATCCAACGCAGAGCTTTTATTTGCGGCAGCAGATGTCAGTGAGCAGATTTCTACAGCTTCCAAAGAAGCTTCCGGTACCGGAAATATGAAATTCATGCTCAACGGTGCGCCGACATTGGGTACGATGGACGGAGCCAACGTAGAGATTGTGGATGAAGTCGGCATTGAAAATGCATTTATCTTCGGACTCAGTTCAGAAGAAGTTATCAACTATGAAAATCATGGCGGATACAATCCGACAGAGATTTACTTCAATGACTGGGAGATCAAGCGTGTGGTAGATCAGCTGATGGATGGAACCTATGCAAACGGAAACCACGAGATGTACAAAGATCTGTATAACTCACTTCTGAACACACAGTGTACAGACAGACCTGACACATACTTTATTCTGAAGGATTTCCGTTCCTATGCAGATGCACAGAAGAAAGTAGAAGAAGCATATAAAGATAAGGACAGATGGTCCAAAATGGCGATGATGAACACTGCCAGCAGTGGAAAATTCACCTCTGACAGAACGATTGAAGAGTATGTGGATGATATCTGGAAACTGAAGAAGGTGTTTGTAAAGCCGGTCGAAGAATAGGAGGAAGCCTATGGAATTTTACAGTGAATTGCCATATGAGGACTTTAGTTACTATAATACTCCGTCCACTCATGAGGTGGGAGGAAGTATTCTGACAGGAATTTTGATGTTTTACCTGATCATATTACTGGTTGGACTGACCGTTGCGGTCGTAAACTATATTTTCCGCGGAATCGGAATGTACAACATGGCAAAAAGAGAAGGAATGGATTATCCATGGCTGGCGTTTGTACCATTTGCCAGAACGTACCTTCAGGGAGAGCTTGGCGGAACGGTACATCTGAAAAATAAACAGATCAAGAATCCGGGAATCTGGCTGATCGTACTGCCATTTATTTCTTCCATCGTTACCGGTATCCTGTATGTGGTCATATGGGTAGTGCTTGGATTTGGTGTGGTTTTCTCATCTTACGGCGGCTTTAGCTTTGGCGCAGTGACAGGAATCATTATCGTGACAGTTATCGTCATTGTATTTTTTTACAGTGTACAATGCAGTCTACAGTGTGCTTCGAATTCTTGTAAACCGTCAGATTTATGAGAAATTTACAACACCGGGAATGGCAGTTGCACATGCGGTTCTGGGAGTATTACTTCCGCTGTATGAATCCATTTGTCTGTTTGTGATGCGGAATCGTCCGTATAATCCGGGAAAAGAACCGGATCTGGGAACACCGTTTATGACAACACCTCCGCCGATCGCGCCGGCACCTGAGATGCCCCGGCAGACATCGGAAGAGGCACCGGCTGCTCCTGCGCCGAAGCAGGAGGAAACGCCTGCAGAAGATCAGAATACAGCGGATCCGGTAGACGGAGAGTTTAAGAAAGTAGACGAAGAGATCATCCCGGGAGAATACCGCAGGGTGGAAGAACTGTCAAGACCGGAGCATGAGCAGATGACTTCCAGCTATACGTATGGCGGGACAAAAGAAGAACCGAAAACAGATGATAAACCATCTGCAGAAGAATAAAAGGATATCAGACCTCCATGGTGCATATACTGCATCATGGAGGTTTTTTATGAAGATAAAACATCAAAAACTAAAATCAGCGGGAGCGTTTTTGACAATCCTGTTATTGCTTCCCTATGTAGTCACAGTTTTTTGTAAACGGAATCGATGTACTGGGAATGTCGCAGGAACCTTGTGTTCAGGCAGAAACAGAAGATCAGGACGGTGAGAAGACTGTTAGGACGGTTCCGTGGACAGAATACATGATGGGAATTTTAGGGAAAACAATGCCAGCATCCTATGAAAAAGAGGCACTGAAGGCACAGGCAGTAGTACTTCGTACCATGCTGTATCAGCAGGCTGCACAGGATGTTGTGTTCAAAGAGGCATATCTGACACCGGAAGAATTGAAGAAAAAATGGGGAGCTGAAAATTTTGAGAATTATTATAAGAAATTAAGAGAGGTGCTGGATGAAACAGAGACACAAGTGCTTTTTTATCAGGATTCTTATGCCTGGGTTCCGTATCATCAATCCAGTAACGGAAAGACAAGAAGCGGAAAAGAAGTGATCGGCGGGGATACATATCCGTATCTTGCGACAAGAGAATGTCTGGAGGATGTGAAGGCGGAAGACGAGATGCATGTGTATCAGTTTTCGTATGATGAGATCAAGAAAAAGTGCCGGTCGTTCCTGGAAGCGGCAGAGGGAGAAGCAGAAGCCAAAAAAGGCGCTGAAATTCGAAGATTTTGAAATCCAGGAAAAAGATTCTGCAGGATATGTTTCCAAATTTCGGATTGGAAACACGGTCTGCAGCGGAGATGAATTTCGAGATGCGTTATCTCTTGCATCCAGTGCATTTTCCATACAGGAAGAATCAGGAGGACTCAAAATCACCACAATGGGAAAAGGGCACGGACTTGGGATGAGCCAGTGGACGGCAAATGAACTGGCGAAAAACGGTCAAAATTATAAAGAGATTCTGGAATTCTTCTTTGAGGGAACAACGATCACAAACTCCGAAGAAATTTTGGAAAACCAGAATAAACAGCAGTGCTTCTGGCAAAAATATAGCCAGAGGTGATGAATATGAATAACAATGAAAAGCCTTCCTTAAAAAGTAAAGGAATGTCAGTTGCGATTGTGATCTGTTTCGTCGTTGTAGTATCTGTCGTGGGAGCCGTTGTATACAACAGCTATCACCGAAGAGCAACGGGAAGCCAGCTTGCGAAAAAACAACACCGTTACAGAAGAGACCAGAACAACCAATACCAATGATATTGTTCTGCCACAGGCCGAAGAAGATACATCCGCAGAAAATGGATCAGAGACAGGTACGAATGAAAGCGCAGAGACACAGACAGAGACAGCAGCACCGGCAAAACAAGTTTATTTTGATGAAAACAGTACACTTGCATGGCCGGCAAGTGGAAGTGTGATTCTTGGATACAGCATGGATAAGACGGTATTTTTTCAGACACTGGAACAGTACAAGTATAATCCTGCAATGATTATCGCAGGAGAAGCCGGAGAAATGATAGGAGCTTCTGCAGACGGAATCGTAACCAATATTGAAGAAACTGCACAGACAGGAGTGACAGTCACACTGGATATGGGAAACGGTTACAGTGCAGTTTACGGGCAGCTCAAAGATGTGCCGCTTGCAATTGGGGATTTTGTGGCACAGGGACAGACTGTAGGATATTTAAGTGAACCGACAAAATACTATAGCGTAGAAGGTCCAAATCTTTATTTCGAGGTGACAAAAGACGGAGAAGCGAAAGATCCGGCAGTATATATGGAATAACAGTCAGGGGGTGCGAAAAATAAAATGTTTCGTATCCCTTTTTATTTTCCATAACGATGCTTGATTTGGAGCACAAAAGAGGAGTAAAATAGAGGACATTGATAAGAGGTGACAAAATGAACTATACATATATCTTAAAATGCAAAGATGATTCTCTGTATACCGGATGGACCAATGATCTGAAAAAGCGGATTACAAGCCACAATGCCGGGAAGGGAGCCAAGTATACAAAAGCCAGAAGACCGGTGGAACTGGTCTACTATGAAGAATTTCAGACAAGAGAAGAGGCAATGAAAAGAGAATATGCCATCAAACAGCTGTCCAGAAAAGAAAAAGAGGCACTGATCAAGACCAGGCCTCTTTAAAGGTTCTATATTAAGATAGGAAAATCTTAGCCAAAGTATCTCTTTAACAGACCTTCGAAAGCTTTTCCGTGACGAGCTTCGTCTCTTGCCATCTCGTGTACTGTATCGTGGATTGCATCTAGGTTAGCAGCTTTTGCACGTTTTGCAAGATCGAATTTACCAGCTGTAGCTCCGTTCTCGGCATCAACTCTCATCTCCAGGTTTTTCTTTGTGCTGTCTGTAACAACTTCACCTAACAATTCAGCGAATTTAGAAGCGTGCTCTGCTTCTTCCCAGGCAGCTTTTTCCCAGTATAATCCGATTTCCGGATATCCTTCTCTGTGAGCAACTCTTGCCATAGCAAGGTACATACCAACTTCTGTACATTCTCCTTCAAAGTTTGCTCTTAAGTCAGCAAGGATGTCTTCGCTTACGCCCTGAGCAACACCTACAACGTGCTCTGCAGCCCAAGATCTTTCTCCTGTCTGCTCTTTGAATTTATCAGCTGGTGCATGACAGACTGGACATTCAGCCGGTGCAGCGTCTCCCTCGTGAACATAACCACATACTGTACAAACAAATTTTTTCATAGTTCAAATCTCCTTTTCTTAATTGAATTTGACCGGAATGAGTCGGCCTTTGGTTAATATTATAATACGGAATCAGAAAACTTTCCATATTATGGACAAATTTAAGATTTTTTGATGCAGTTTCCGCATTTTCCATAAAAAGTCATCGTGCAGAAATCAATGATTCCATCAAAATCTTAGCAGCAATTTCATTTAGCTCTGTGACATTTTGCATATCCATGTTGATATCCAGAACCCTTTTGCAGCAAGTGCAGAAAAAAGTGGTTGTGAGGTCTCACATCACCGTCAAATCTGTCCCCGCCGTCAGGAGTTGTAATCTTGACTGCCTCACCGAGATCAGTCAGCAGATTTAAATTCCGGTAAACAGTTCCAAGACTGATATTCGGAAACTCCTCTTTGACATGCATATAGACCGTATCAGCAGTTGGATGCTCAGTGGTCGATGCCAGATAGTTCTTGATGGACTCTCGCTGTCTGCTATATTTCAAAGTAGCCAAGTGAGTTCTCCTTTCAAAACAATAATAGTAATCGTTGCTATGTTTAGACTATAATACAGTTTTGAAGATTGTCATAGATTTGTAAAAATGAATATTTATTTGATGAAAATGATTACTAAAAAGTTAATAAATGAAAAAAAATACAGACATAATATATCGTGATATGTCGAAATACAGGAGGAAAAAACCCTTTTAAAACTGTTGACACATCGTATAACCACTGATATAATCACACTGTAACAAATTTAATAATTATGTAACATTTAAAACTTCCTACAAAAGATAAAGACAGAAAACAGAGGAGGTTTTATATGAAAGCAGCACACATGAAACAAAAAATAGTCATTCCTGCTCTGGTAGGAATGATGATGATTCCGGGGAGTGCAGTTTATGCGGCAGATCAGAAAGCGGAAGTATATCCGGTTTTGCCGGCTGCAGGAATCGAAACAGTAGTAACAGATTGTTATGAAACGAAAGTAAAGGAGAATCTGCAGTTATATCTGGTACCGACAGGTGAGGGTGAGTATTTGAATATGGCGTTTTCGAATACAGGTGAAGAATTTACTTATATAAGAAGTGCGCCGGATGAGAACAGTGACTGGATCGGAAAATTGTATCCGGATTCGGCAGTCAGAGTTCTCGAATATAAAGAAGACTGGGTGAAGATCCAGTCAGGAGATGCGCAGGGATTCGTTCCGGCAGATACATTGTACCTGGGAGAAGATGCAAAGTCACATGCAGGGGAATACGAAAAAGAGGTTGCAACGGTAACAGCTGATGTTCTGAATGTGAGGGCTGGTCAGGGAGTAGAGACACAGGTTCTGACACAGATTATGCAGAATCAGGAGTATGAAATTACTGGGGAACCAAAAGATGGATGGTATCCGGTGCAGGCAGGGGAGATCGCCGGCTGGGTATCCGGGGAGTATATCAGTATAGGGACAACGTATTCTTACGCAGAGACGAGGGAAGCAGAAGAGGCGAAGAAGCCAGAGCAGACCATAGTGCAGGAAACACAGAAGGTTCAGGAAGCTTCCGCCCAGAGTATTGTGCAAAATCAGGCTGCTTCGGGACAGGCTGTCATAGATTACGCCTGTCAGTTTATTGGAAATCCGTACGTATGGGGCGGTACCAGTCTGACAGAAGGAGCGGATTGCTCTGGATTTGTACAGTCTGTGTATGCACATTTCGGGATTAGCCTGCCAAGGACGACATGGGATATGGAAAATGTGGGAGTTGCTGTCAGCTATGAACAGGCACTTCCCGGAGATATTGTTTTGTATGACGGGCATGTCGGACTGTACATGGGAGACGGGACGATTGTAAATGCAATGAACGAAGCTGACGGGATTGGAATCTGCAGCGCAACTTATACAAATATCATAACGATCAGAAGAGTTCTGTAAATTCAGACCGCATTTTAAAGTTGACTGACTTTGAAATGCGGTATTTTTTCGGGGGAAAATGAGATAGAAAGAAACAAAAAAGTCAACAGGAAAATAAATAAATGGCAAGATGCACAAAAATGTAAAAAATGTCGAAATTTGAAAAATAGGAGTTTTCAACTTATCCACACTCAAAATATGAAAAAACGTGGAAAACACGACATTTCCGAAAAGTTATTCACATTATCCACACTCAAATCAGGTGTTTTTTGTGAATTACTTTTGTGAAAAAAAGAACGGATGTTTTGTAAGGTTATTATGAAATTGCTTGTTTGTCGAAAAAGAAAGAAAAATATATTGACTTTTGAGTATTCGAAAAGCAGTAAAAACAGAGAAACAATTCAGAAAATTCAAGCAAAATAAGGTTGATTTTAAAACGTATTTTCCGGTTTTGGTGGTTGATAATTTAAAAAATAGAGATTATAATAAAGAACATTGAATAATAGAAGGAGGAATCATAATGGAAACATTTACAAAGAATACAACAATCGGCGAATTATTATCCGTATATCCTGAATGCGCGCCGATCTTAATGGAAATCGGAATGCACTGCCTTGGATGCCCGTCTGCACAGATGGAGACACTGGGTGAGGCAGCGATGGTTCACGGAATCGATGCAGATCTCCTGGTAGAGAAGATCAATGCGGCAAGAGCAGCAAAATAAGACTTATAACATAAAAGAGTGCGGACTGGGCAGTAAAGCTTAAGTCCGCACTCTTTTTATATGCGTTTATACCTGTGACAGCTTTTGAATCGCATCGGAAGAAATCACGACCTCGCAGTGTTCTTCCAGAAATGCAAGAACAGAGGCAGAGGCTTTCTCCAGACTGCCGTATTCAGAAAGCATATTGCAGATCTTGTTAAATTCATTGGCGGAATGATCCGATGGTGTCAGTGCCAGAATATACATATCTGCTTCATCGTCTCGATACAGTGTATTGGAACCGTGGTACGCAGGAGCCAGAAGATGGGCTGCCTGAATGACCAGATCAATATGGTTGAACGAGAACAGACGTACATTGAGCGGTGCTGGTTCCTCCTGTGGTTTGGAGGCAGGCTTGATGTCGGCTGCCGCTTCTTTTACTTTATTGAGCAGGTTCAGGAAGTCTTCTGCGCCCTCCAGCTTTTCCAGCTGTTCTGTCGGGCTTGCTTCAGAATCCATGCTTTGTGTAAATTTCGAGAATCTTGTATCCAGTTCCTCGGGATCTTCTACTTTTGTGATGATCAAAACGATGGAATCACCAGATGAAGGAATCGCTTCGATCATCAGAGGTAAATCTTCCGCTTCAAATCCAAAATCAAAGGATGCCTGCTGCATCATATCCCGAAACAGAGATTTTGCTTTTTCCGTACCGTAAGCCAGTTCACTCAGTTTTAAGTGACGAGCTGCTAAATCAGCATGTGTCAATGTACAACGAATTTGATTTTCATTCAGTTTTTCGATTTTCATGTGCTCACATCCTTACGAATTGAAATGTTGAAAAATATAGTCATTAAGTAGGAAAATAATAACTTATATTTCTTCACTATTAGTATAAACAAAAAGAAAAAAGATGTAAAGGAAAATAGTGAGACTTCTGCATTCTTTCATGTTATCAACAAAAGGGAAGTAGTTATAAACAAAAAACACATTGAAATGACGGAACACAATCCCTATAATTGGCAGTACAGAAGATAGTGTTCCGGATAAATATCACTTATTTAAGAAGGAGGGATACAAAAGAGACGATCAGATCATCTGAAACGAGTTGCTGAATTTTTCATTTATCAAGACATCAAAGAGCATATCTATCATTAAAATATTCGAAATTCAATGTTCTCGAATCGGGGACGAAATCAATATCAGACAGAAAAGTAAATTCAATGTGAGTTCATGCTATCTTTTGTACCGTGATAATTCAAAGGTACGTCACATACCTTCTGCGGTCAGTTATTACCGGGGATATTTATCAGAGCTCACGGAGGGAAGGAGAAGAACATGAAATCTGATGAGACAGCTTATCAGGAATTATTTGAGGAACTGGAAAAATATGAAAATAAAGGAGTATACATCAGTATGGATGGATTCCCGGCCAGTCCGATGCAGATTGTAGCGGCACATATGACAAGGGAAGAAGGAAGTTATATGCGGGACTATATTCTGGATACAGAAGGATATATTGAATCACTTTCATTTGTAAATATCAAGACAAAAGAACAGGCGTAGATCCCCTTTTACGTCGGACAAAAAGATTTAAAATATTTCTGAAGAATGTTTAAAATACTTCTTAAAATGGCAAATTAGTAATGACTGGTAAAAAAAAGGTATGTTATAATGGTTCTGTATAGGAGGTACGCATGGACGAAAGAGAAGAGAGGGTTGTGAAAACCCGCAGCACGGCGGGAACACAGCAAAACAAAACAAGAAGGCGCCCACGCAGGATTGCCGGAGAACCAGAGGATACAAGGATGGATTCGAATCGCATACCGCCGTCTAAGAGACGGAAAAAGAGCCGCAGGGCAAGGCGAAGACGAAGAAATATGCTGATCAGGATGCTGCTGGTGATCATATTGATCATAGTAGCTGTTGGGGGCCTGATTTTCTGGAAGCGATATGGCTCATCGAATGAGAAGGCGAATCTGGAACAATATTATGGAATGACAGGTACGGACGATATCGCAGTGATCGTGAATAATCAGGTGATCGCAAAAGCGGACAACGGAGAATATGGGGCAGGAGGCCGTCTGATAGACGGACAGGCTTACATTGAATATTCTGTTCTGCATGATTTTGTGAATAAGCGCTTTTACTGGGATGCGAATGAGAATTTACTGTTGTATACATTGCCGCAGGGAAGTGTTGTTGCAAACATAGGAAGTAAGGAATATACAGAAGTCAGCGAACAAAAAAGTGAAGAGTATGTCATCTGGCAGACAGTCGATAATAAGGCATATGTTGCTTTGGACTTTGTGAAAAAGTACACGAATATGGAATGCAAAGAATATCAAGATCCGAATCGTGTGATGATCGTGAATGAGTTCGGAAAGACGACTGTGGCAGAGATGAAGCGGGATACACAAGTGCGGTTTCAGGGTGGAGTAAAGAGTCCGATCCTGACAGAGGTAAAAAAATCAGAAAAAGTGACTGTGATCGAGGATGAGGATGGCTGGAAGAAAGTTCGCACCAGCGATGGATTTATCGGATATGTACAGACGAATTCGCTGAAACATATCAAAGAGGAGACGATTTCCAGCAGCTTTGAAGAACCACAGTACACAGGTATATCGAAAGATTACAAGATTAATATGGCCTGGCACAATGTAGAGAATACGACTGCCAACGGGTATATTCAGGATATGCTTGCATCCACGAAAAGTCTGACGACGATCGCACCGACCTGGTTTCATATTGCAGATACGCAGGGGAATCTGAATTCAATCGCGGACGCAGATTATGTGAATTATGCGCATCAGTCCAATTTGGAAGTGTGGGCTGTTCTCAGGGATTTTCATGGGGGAATCAATTCGGCGGATGAGACTTATGAGGTGTTAAGTCATACTTCCAGGAGAACGAACCTGATCGATCAGGTTATAGCAGCAGCTCTGCAGGCTGGGATTGATGGAATCAATCTGGATTTTGAACTGATTTCTGCAGAGTGCGGAGAAGATTATGTACAGTTTGTGAGAGAACTTTCCATCAAGTGCCATCAGAATGGACTGGCATTTTCCGTAGACAATTATGTTCCGATGCCTTACAACACATTTTATGATCTGGAAGAACAGTCAGTATTTGCTGATTATGTGGTGATCATGGGGTATGATGAGCATGTGGAGGGTTCTTATGAAGCAGGTTCTGTGGCGTCTTACGGATATGTAAAAGACGGCATAGAGAATGCGTTAAAGTCTGTTCCTAAGGAAAAACTGATCAATGCGATCCCGCTGTATACAAGACTGTGGTTTGAGACACCGAAGACGCAGGAAGAGCTGGCAGCAGAAGCCGGTACAGAAGCGGCAGATTATCCAAATAAAGTGACCAGTACGGCACTGGGAATGGAGGATGCCGAAAAACGGGTGCAGGAAGCCGGTGTACAGGCGTCATGGGATGAAGATACAAGGCAGAATTATGCACAGTGGGATGCAGACGGAGGAACATACAAGATCTGGCTGGAAGACAGTCAGTCACTGGAAGAGAAGTTAAAGCTGATCAAAAAGAATGATCTTGCTGGTGTTGCCGAATGGCGCCTTGGCTGGGAGAATTCGGGAGTATGGGATCTGATCTCGCAGTACATCAATTAAAAAGTGAATAGAAGAATATAAAAAGGACGCTGAAATTCCGCTTTGGAATTTCAGCGTCGTTGTGTTTAAATCTGATGTTCATTAAAATGATTGTTCTCCATAAAACGGGTGACAGTGTCAAGCATTTCCTGTGGTGTGTAGGACTTCACGGTTCCTTTTTTATTATGATGGAGGGAGTCGCTGTTCATGTTCTTTTTGAACTCATTCGGAGTCTGCCCGGTATAATTTTTTAAATGCATTATTCATATAGCGGTAGTCGGAAAATCCGCAGCCGTAGCAGATATCAATCAGAGAAAGTTCACCTTTCATCAGCAGTGCTTTTGCATTGAGATACCGGGTGTAGGTCAGAAATTCACTGAAAGAACGGTGCAGATTTTTCTGAATAAAATGTGATAAATAAGAGGCGGAGAGCTGCATGTGCTTTGCCAGGTCAGACAGAGTCACTCTTTCGGCAGAATGTTCCTCAATGTAATCGATGATTTCAGATAGCTGGCTGTTTCTCTTGGTAGTGAGCGCAAGTTTGTCTCCATACATTTCATAGTAAGCGCAGCTCTGCAGGATGTCATGCACCATAATGTTGATCAGACCGGCACACTCCAGCTGGTAATAAGGCGCCTGCAGGAGATAAATCTTTAAAAGTTTGCAAAACGAGTAGGTGAACAGTCGCTCATTTTTACTCAAAAGTGTATTTTCCAGAAAGCTGATATGACTCATCTGCGGAAAATATCCTTCAAAATACTGTGGAAGAATATGAAGGGAGAGCAGGGTGGACGGCGCTTTCTCCGAAATAATCTCGTGGAGCTCGTTGGCGTTGATCAGGATGATATCTTTTTCAGAAAAGGACGTAGTATTGCCGTTGATGTTGAATGCCGGATCTCCTTTTAAGACCAGGATCAGCTCAATTTCCGGGTGCAAGTGGGCAGCACGGTATCCTACATCATAGACGGACAGATTCATATTTTTAATTTGGGGATGGTGGATATTTTCAATTTCCAGATGCATAAGAGAACTCCTTTTTATTGTTGCTTCTATCATAATATAGTGTGCTTTATTATTCAATAAAATTCATAAAACAGCAGGAAAGTGATAGGAAGAAAGCTTAATTGACATATAAAAGAAAACAGGGGATGTGTATAGTAGAACATGTATTGAGCAGAAAGAAAATGTTAAGGAGAGGCTGATTATGAGATTATTAGAACCAATTAAAGTGGGAAAGATCGAGCTGAAAAACAGAGTGATGTTTCCGCCGATGACAACAGGATATGAAGGCAGAGACGGCACAATTGTAGAACAGAGCTTTAACTTCTATAAGAGACTGGCAGAAGGTGGCGTGTCCTATATTGTATTGGGAGATGTTGCTCCTGTAAATACAATCTCACCGACACCGAAGCTGTTCCATGACGGACAGATCGAAGCATTTAGAAAACTGGCAGATGCAGTTCATGAATTTGACTGTAAACTGGGAATCCAGATTTTCCATCCGGAGTATGATGTAGAGGCACTGGCTGAATTATTCCGCAAAGGGGATATGGAAGGCGGACGTGCAAAAATGCGTCATGATATGGTACATTTCATTCAGGAAGTGACGGAAGAGCAGTTGAACAGTATTTTGGATAAGATCGGGGAATGTGTAAAACGTGCACAGTCAGCCGGAGTTGATATTATAGAAGTACACGGGGACCGTCTGATCGGATCATTCTGTTCGACTTTGATTAACCGCAGAACAGATTCCTACGGTGGAAGCTTTGAAAACAGAATTCGTTTTGCACTTCGCGTGGTGGATAAGATCAGAGAAGTGGCACCGGATATCTGTATTGATTATAAATTACCTGTAGTCACAGAAAACCCACTGCGCGGAAAAGGCGGTCTGATGATCGATGAGGCAGTAGAGTTTGCAAAAATTCTGGAGAGATCCGGAGTGGATATGATTCATGTAGGACAGGCAAACCATACAGGAAATATGAACGATACGATTCCGGCGATGGGAACACAGCCATATTGTTTCATGTCAAAATATACCAAACAGATCAAAGAAGCAGTCTCTATTCCGGTATCCTCAGTGGGACGTATCGTCACACCGGAGAACGCAGAAGCACTGATCGAAAATGGTGTCTGCGACATCGTGGGTCTGGGACGTTCTCTTCTGGCAGATCCAGATTATGTAAAGAAACTCGAAGCAGGAGAAGGAAGACGCATCCGTCACTGTATGATGTGCAATAAGGGATGTACAGATGCGATCCAGAACCGAAAATTCTTAAGCTGCGTACTCAATGCGGAAAACGGATATGAGTATGAGAGAACGATCACTCCTTCCGATGAGAAGAAAAAAGTAGTTGTGATCGGCGGTGGAGTTGCAGGTATGGAAGCAGCGAGAGTTGCAAGTGTAAAAGGTCATGAGGTTGTTCTGTTTGAAAAAGAAACGACACTTGGCGGTCAGCTCAACATTGCATCGATTCCTCCGAGAAAATCTGAGATGAACCGTGCACTCCGCTATCTGACAAATGAGATGAAAGAGCTGCATGTAGATTTACGTCTTGGAAGAACAGCAGATGCAGAGATGATCCTGGCAGAGAATCCGGACAATGTGATCGTGGCAGCAGGTGCGCACAATGTGATTCCGCCGATCGAGGGAAGTAAAATGCCGCATGTATTTGATGCATGGAAAGTATTGAATCATGAGGAACTTCCGAGCGGACGTGTGGTTGTGATCGGAGGCGGTCTGGTCGGAGCAGAGACAGCAGAGCTTCTTGCAGAGATGGGATGTCAGGTTTCTGTAGTAGAGATGATGGAAGAAATCGCAAAAGAAGAATCCAAGACAGTAAGACCGGTATTGTTTGAGAGCTTTGAAAAATATCAGGTTCAGCTGCTGACAGGAACAAAAGTAACAGCCATTACAGCAAACAGTGTGGAAGCAGAAAATGCAGAGGGCAAAGTGTCTCTTCCTTGTGACTACGTAGTACTCGCAGTGGGAGCAAGACCGAATCTGTTTGACGCACAGGCACTGGAAGATAAAGGCGTACAGGTGAGCTTTGTCGGAGACTGCAATGAGAGAGCAGCAGATATCAATCGTGCAGTAGAAGAAGGGTATCTGGCAGCAAACGTTTTATAAAAAACGTACAGGTGGATGAAACATCCTTCTTTCGCATATACATGAAACAGAGTATATGCGAAAGGGGATGCTTTTTTTTGCGGTTCAAAAAGGTATTTTGGGGATACTGCGGACAAAGATCCGTCTGCTGCTGATGATCGGGGTACTTCTGGCGGCGGCAGCAGGATGTCAGTTTGCCGGAGAGTATCTGCACAGTCATTATATTCGGGAGGAAGCATCTGAGACCTCCGGAAATATATCAGAGAAAAAGACGGTTGTGATTGATTCCGGACACGGGGGAAAAGATCCCGGAAAAGTCGGGATCAACGGGGCGCAGGAAAAGGAACTCAATCTGCAGATCGCAGAAAAATTGAAGAAATATCTGGAGGAACATCAGATCACGGTGGTGATGACACGTACAAAGGATGAGGGACTTGCAGATTCTCAGGTGGAAGATCTTAAAGCCAGAGTAGAGTTGATCGACAAAGAATCTCCTGCACTTGCAGTCTGCATTCATCAGAACAGTTATCCACAGGAAAGCGTAAGAGGACCACAGATTTTTTATTTTGCGCACTCGAAGGAGGCAAAGAAAGCAGCAGAGGTAATGCAGACAGAGCTGAAAAATTTCGATCAGGAGCATGCCAGAGAGATTAAGGGAAATACTACATACTATATGCTGAAAAATACAAAGTCACCAATTGTGATCGTAGAATGTGGATTTTTAAGCAGCCCGGTGGAGGCAGGGATGTTGATCGATGAGGCGTATCAGCAGAAGCTTGCCCAGGCAATCGGCAATGGAATCCTGAAATATGTTGAGCGCTGATAAGAAAAATGGTATAATGAAAGCTATGGAAACGATAATTAAGAAAATAGACAAAAACCAAATAGACGAAGATGCAATACGAGAAGCGGGAGAGATTCTCAGAGAAGGAGGACTTGTTGCATTCCCAACAGAGACAGTTTACGGATTGGGGGCGAATGCACTGGACGAGGAGGCAGCGGAAAAAAACATATGAAGCAAAGGGCCGTCCTTCTGATAATCCACTGATCGTTCATATTGCAGATCTGGAAGATTTAAGTGAGATTACGGAGAATGTACCTCCGGAGACAGAGCTTCTTGCGAAGCATTTCTGGCCGGGACCTTTGACGATGATCTTTGAAAAAAGTTCTCTGGTTCCATATGGCACGACAGGCGGTCTGGATACCGTTGCTGTGAGGATGCCAAGTGATCTGATCGCGAGAAAGCTGATCCTTGCGGCAGGCGGATATGTATCGGCGCCGAGTGCCAACACATCCGGACGTCCGAGTCCTACTACGGCAGAGCATGTGTGGGAAGATCTGAACGGGAAGATCGAGATGATCATAGACGGAGGAAGTGTAGATATCGGACTGGAGTCTACGATCCTGGATATGACAGTTTCTCCGCCGATGATCTTAAGACCAGGTGCGATCACTGCCGATATGCTGGAAGAAGTGATTGGCGTGGTAAGCGTGGATGAGACGATTCTGGGCAGTGAGAGCAGCCAGGCGCCGAAAGCACCGGGCATGAAATATCGCCATTATGCGCCGAAAGCAAAGCTGACGATCGTAGAAGGAAGCCTCAAGGAGGAAGTGTTTGCCATCCGGCAGCTTGCTTATGAGAAGAGTCGTCAGGGTGTTCAGGTGGGCATTATCGGGACGAATGAAACGGTTGAGTTTTATACCCATGGTCTGGTGAAAAATATCGGTTCCCGTGAAAATGAGAAGACCATTGCAAGGAATCTGTACCGCATTTTGAGAGAGTTTGACGAGGAGGATGTGTCAGAAATCTACAGTGAGTCATTTGCAATCCAGGGAATCGGCAATGCCATTATGAACCGTCTGGAAAAGGCGGCAGGACACTGCAGGATCCCCGCATCAGTTCTTACGAAAGAGCAAAAATACAGAAAAATCGTATTTGTCAGCAATACAGATACCTGTCGTGGGCCGGTTGCGGCAGAGATTTTCAGGCATCAGTCATTAGATCAGGAATATTGGATCGAATCCAAGGGAATGGTCGTTTTGTTTCCAGAGCCGGTAAATCAGAAAGCAGAAGCTATTTTAAAGAGCAATCAGATGACGCTGGAGGGATATACTTCCAGACCGTTTACGGAGAAGAACCTGAATCCGGAGACCCTGATCCTGACGATGGCACAGGCTCAGAAGGAGAAGATACTTTCTGAATATCCGAACGAATATACAGACAATGTATATACACTTACTGAGTTTACGGGAGAAACAGAAGAGATCCCGGATCCATATGGGCAGCCTTTGACTGCATATGGAGAGTGTTATGAGAAGATTACGTTGTTGATAGAAAAATTAGCAGAAATTTTAAATTCATTTACTAAAGGAGGACAATAATGTCAGAAGTACATGTTATGGATCATCCGCTGATCCAGCACAAAATCAGCTATATCCGCAGAGAGGATGTCGGAACAAAAGAATTCAGAGAGGTGATCAGTGAGATCGCGAGTCTGATGTGTTATGAAGCAACAAGAGATCTGAAGCTTCAGGATGTTACAATCAAAACACCGATCTGTGAGATGGTGGGAAAAGAGCTGACAGGAAAAAAACTGGCAGTTGTACCGATTTTAAGAGCGGGACTAGGGATGGTAGACGGAATGTTATCATTGATTCCGGCCGCAAAAGTAGGTCACATCGGTCTGTACCGTGATCCAGAAACATTAGAGCCGGTAGAATATTACTGCAAGCTTCCGGCAGACTGCAGTGAGAGAGAAGTATTTGTAGTAGATCCGATGCTGGCAACAGGCGGATCCAGTGCAGCTGCAATCCAGATGCTCAAGGACAAAGGAGTAAAGCATATCCGCTTTATGTGTATCCTTGCTGCACCGGAAGGGGTCAAGAAGATGCAGGAGGCACATCCGGATGTCGATATGTACATCGGAGCGCTGGATGACCATTTAAACGATCATGGCTACATTGTGCCTGGACTGGGAGATGCGGGAGATCGTATTTTCGGCACAAAATAAAGGAGTTGAAAATCATGTCAGATAAAAGAGAAGATTATCTGACCTGGGATGAGTATTTTATGGGAGTTGCCATGCTTTCCGGGATGCGTTCCAAGGATCCGAATACTCAGGTCGGATGCTGTATTGTGAGTCAGGACAACAAGATTTTGTCCATGGGATACAATGGATTTCCGAAAGGATGCTCAGATGATGAATTTCCGTGGGCGAGGGAAGGCGAAAATCCGCTGGAGACAAAGTATGTGTATTCCACACACAGTGAATTGAATGCCATATTGAATTACAGCGGCGGAAGTCTGGCCGGAGCCAAGCTGTATGTGTCACTGTTTCCGTGTAATGAGTGCGCAAAAGCGATCATTCAGTCGGGAATTAAAGAGGTCATTTATGATTGTGACAAGTATGCGGACACCCCGAGTGTCATGGCATCCAAACGGATGATGGATGCAGCCGGAGTCCGGTATCATCAGTATCATCGATCAAACCGGGAGATTAAAATAAAATTATAGACTGCGCATAAACTACCTTCTGTGGGAATAAGATATATCAGATGTTTCCACAGGAGGTAGTTTTGTTATGAAAAATAAAGCGGCAGCTGTGATTTTAAACTTTTTTCTGAGGGCAGTGATGGGAATCTGCCTGATATATTTTGTTAATCAATACGTCCTGCCGGATCAGGATTCCTGGAAGGTAGGAATTAACGGGCTGTCCTTTTTGACATCCGGAAGCCTTGGTATTCCTGGAGTCTGTATGCTTTATGGAATTCTGGTGTATCAAAGTTTGTAAGGTTTTCACAAAAACTGCAATTTAGGAAAAGCGTATGGACAAGGCGGGAAACTGCGTTTATAATACATTTCACACAGCAGATCATTCGAGTGCTGTTTTTATCGGACCTGCTTCACAGGTCTTTTGTATCAGGAGATCAGAGGATTCTGATCGTCAGTTATTTTTATTCAGGCTGCGGTTCGCAGCGGTATTTTCATCCAAAAGATTGAATGAATCATACAGAACAGGAGGGATAGGTTGCATCAGAAAAATTTTGTAATCTGTGATCAGGAGGCAGATTATGCGAGAAACCTTATGCAGATGATCGGAGGCAGAAAAGAGCTTGGATTTCAGATGCATATGTTTCAGAAATTGGAACCACTGAAAAAATTCGCAGAACAAAAGCCAATCCAGATCTTGCTGATCGGAGAGGAATATTCGCAGGAAGAAAGACTGGAAATTCCGGCAGCAGAGCGATTTGTACTGGTAAAAGCAGAAGGGAGGTATCTGGCAGACGAAGAAAAGGAGCTTTATAAGTATCAGTCAGTTGATCAGATTCTGACAAAGGTTCTGGAGCTTTCTGTGGACAAGGAACGGGCTGTGGCAAAGACGCTCCGAAAGACAAGGGGAAGTCTGATCGGTGTTTATTCACCCATACACAGGATCGGGAAGACGAAGTATGCGTTGGAACTGGGAAAAGAGCTGGCAGAAAAAGGACCTGTTCTGTATCTGAATCTGGAAGAGTATGCAGGAGGTGAGCATTATTTTTCAAAAGAACAGGAACAGAATCTGGGAGATCTCTTGTATTATTCAAAACAGGAGACCGGAAATCTGGGACTTCGTATCAGCATGATGACAGGCCAGATTGGAAACATGGATTATATACGTCCGATTCCGGTGGTACAGGATCTGCAGGCGGTCACAGCAGAAGAGTGGCTGCAGCTGTTTGAGCAGATTGTGGAAAAAAGTATTTATGAAGTGTTGATCCTGGATTTGGGAGACAGTGTGAACGGACTGTTTTCGATTCTGGAAAAATGTGATTCTGTTCATACGCTTTCGATCGAAGAGCCGGCAGCAAAGGCAAAGCTGCAGCAGTATACGGAGAATCTTTTGCGGACCGGACATGAGAAAATCCTGGAGCATACGGTACAGAAGGTGGTAAGGTCGAGAAACGGCGGTACTGTCATATGAGAAACACAGAGCGATTATATGACCGGGTGATTGAAAAGATGGATATGACCTGCGATATGGAAGACGAGGAACTGCAGGAGCTGATTCATGAAGTGTTGGAGGAGGCTTCAAAAGAAGAGTTTATTCCGCTTCAGGAAAAGATACGGATCAGCAAAGAGTTGTTTAATGCGTTCCGGAAACTGGATATTCTGCAGGACTTGATCGAAGATGATGAGATCACGGAAATCATGATCAATGGGACGGATCATATTTTTCTGGAAAAAGCGGGGCGTATTTTTGAGTCAGATCGCAGATTTGTGTCAGTTGCAAAGCTGGAAGATGTGATTCAGCAGATTGCGGCAGGTGCGAATCGCTATGTCAATGAAGCATCTCCCATCGTAGATGCGAGACTGGAGGACGGTTCCCGTGTAAATGTTGTACTGCGTCCGGTGGCATTAAACGGTCCGATCATGACGATTCGAAAATTTCCAAAAGAGGCCGTTACAATGAAACAGCTGATCGACTGGGGAAGTATCAGTCAGGAAGCGGTAAATTTCTTAAAAATTCTTGTGGAATCAAAATATAACATTTTTGTCAGCGGAGGGACAGGCTCCGGTAAGACAACATTTCTCAATGCGTTATCAGACTATATTCCAAAAGATGAACGAATTATTACAATTGAAGACAATGCGGAGCTCCAGATCAAGGGTGTTTCGAATCTGGTCAGACTGGAAGCGAGAAACGCAAACCTGGAAGGAGAAGGGGCGGTGACGATCCGTGACCTGATCAAGTCAGCACTTCGTATGAGACCGGATCGGATCATTGTGGGGGAAGTCAGAGGTGATGAAACAGTGGACATGATATCTTCAGCAATGCTTAACGGCCATAGTGGTTCAATGTCTACCGGTCATGCCAACAATCCGATGGATATGCTTCACAGATTGGAGACGATGATGCTGATGGGGATTGAATTGCCTCTGATCGCGATTCAGCAGCAGATCGCTTCTGCTCTGGACGTTATCATTCATCTCGGAAGACTCCGGGATAAGAGCAGAAAAGTACTGGAGATTACAGAAGTACTTGGGTATGAGAATGGAAGGATTCAGTTACAGACATTATATAAATTTCAGGAGGAGGGAATGGAAGATGGAAAAATTAAAGGAACTCTTATGAAGGAAAATGAAATCACTCAGAGAGAAAAAACTGCTGGCAGCAGGATATTCAGAAACGGGAATACATGGCGGCAGCGGGTAGAGGAATTCTGATCACGGGGATGACGGCCTATCTGTTTTATGATCATTTGGACAGCGTGGATCTTGGTATGGTTCCGATCGCATTGCTCTATGTGAAGAACTGGGAAGAAGAGTGCTGTAAACAGAAGAAAGAGGAATTCAGAGAACAGTTTCGCGAGAGCATACAGACATTGTCCGCAATTTTAAAAGTCGGGTATTCTGTGGAAAATGCAATCCGGGAAACGTGGAAAGAAATCTGCCCCCATTTACAAGAAAAAACCACGAATTATAAAGGAATATGAAACAATGGTCCATCAGCTGGATCTGAATATGACAGCAGAAGAAGTGATGAAGCAGTTGCCGATCGTGTGAAAGAGGAAGATGTGGAAAATTTTGTAACGGTATTTGGCGCTGCAAAACGTCTGGGAGGAGACAGTATTGCCATTATTCGGCATGCGGCAGACGCAATCGAGAAAAATGGAAGTTGAAAAGAGAAATACAAGGTGATGCTCACTTCAAAAAAGGCTGGAATTTAAGATCATGTGTGTGATTCCGTTTGTAATTATTCTGTATATGAGAAGTGCATTTCCTGAGTTTATGGCAGTGCTTTACGGAAATCTTGCAGGCACTTTGTTTATGACAATCTGCCTGATGGTATATCTGACAGCTTATCAGCTGGGCAAAAAAATGACACAGATCGAGGTGTAAGGGGATGGTATGAAAACAGAAAGAAAAGGATATCAAAAGGCAGTACTGGTGATCGCAGTGTTTACGATTCTGACGGGAGCCTTATATGCGACTGATAATTTTCGGAAAATTCCACAAAACAAATCCGGAAGCAGTATATTAAAACGGAATGAACACGGACAGGGGGAGAAAAATCAAAAGCTGGTCGCAAAAACAAAAGATCAGAAAGCGAAAATCACTGTGGAAATACAGGAACAGTCGTATACACAGGAAGAATTGCAAAGAGTATTTGACACAGCAGGGAAAAAGCTGGAAACGCTTATACTTGGGGAAAATAAGAGTCTGGATGAAGTGAGGTATGATCTGAATCTTGTAAAAACAGTACCGGATACGGGAATCGAGGTATCCTGGGAGTTAAGTGATTACCAGACAGTAAACATTCTTGGCGAACTGCAGGATAAAAATCTGTCGGAAGAGGGAAGGATCATTGAGTTAAAAGCATTACTCACATACGGAGATGCAAAGGCAGAGCATCAGTTTTCGGCAAGAGTGTTTCCGCCAAAGCTGGATGATTCCGGGCAGTTTCAAAGACAGCTGGAAAAGAAAATGAAGGAAGCAGATGAGACAGACCGTGAATCCGGGTATGTGGTGCTTCCGGATGAAATTGAAGGAAAAACAATATCCTGGCATTATGCAAAAGATATGAGAAGTGTGGGAATCTTTGTACTGGGGATTGTGGCAGCGGCCCTGATGCTGGTGCTGGAAAAACAGAATGAAATCCAGAAAAAGAAGGCACGCCGACATCAGCTGGCAATGGATTATCCGGAATTTATCAGTACATTTACATTGTATCTGGGAGCCGGAATGCCTGCACGAAGAGCGTGGTTTCAGATTGCATCGGTTTATCGGCAGCAGGAAAATACGAGATATGTGTATGAGGAGATGGTCTATACCATGCGGGAAATGCAGAGAGGAACTCCGGAGAGTGAATGCTATGAGCATTTTGGAATGCGGTGCGGGCTTCCGGTCTATCGTAAATTTGCGGTGATGCTGTCTCAGAATTTAAGAAAAGGAACAAAGGGACTGGCAGAATTACTTCAGAGAGAAGCAGCAGGAGCGTTTGAAGAGCGAAAAGCAGCAGCCAGAAAACTGGGAGAAGAGACCAGTACAAGACTGCTGGGGCCGATGTTTCTGATGCTGGGAGTGGTGCTGATGATCATTGTTGTACCGGCATTTTTGACGATTCAGATTTAAGAAGAAAGGAAGAGGACGATATGTTGAAAAAATTTACAGAGAGCATGAGAGAACGGGTGCAGATGTTTGTGGCAGAAATGCAGGCAGAAACCGGGCTGTCAGTCGTGGAGATGATATTGATATTGGTCGGAAATTTCACCCCGTATTTGGGGTGTGTATTGTGTGGATAGAGTGGAAATGTGTGGACAAATCTTACTAGATATACAGAGAAAGGTGGAAAGTGTGTATGAAGTCAAAGGAAAAATCTAAGGAAGAGATTGTATTGATTAGATATTATAACGTGTTGTTTTATCTAGTTTTTAAAGGGTGGGATAGATGACTTTAATAGACAGTGCTTGGTGAATAGAATTAATACAGGGGAGTCCATTCGGATGAAGCAAATACAGAAATGGTGTCATTATCATCAGATCACATATAGAACCAGATTTATTTATAGAAAGGATTTTCCTCTTAAAGCCAATTTATGGAACTTATATTCTTACATTAGGTTTTTATTGGAAAACAGATAAAAAATTTCAGATATTATGATGTGGTTATTACATGTACCATGCTGTCCATTCTTTAATCAACATCCATTCTTTAATCAGATGACGGGTAAAACTTTTTTATGCTATAAATGAGCAAGTTCGTGATTTTGCATAAAAGAAAGACACCTCGATTCCATGTGTTGTATAATGAAAGTGCCAAAACAAACATTTGCAACATTTACGAAAGAAGGTGTCTCTCGCAAATACTAT
>ENA-OPYU01000136-OPYU01000136.1-human-gut-metagenome-genome-assembly--contig:-NODE-136-length-28424-cov-6.225854_pt1 | contig 28424 bp, 18 predicted proteins | sample MGYA00242637_ERZ504482 | MGnify/ENA primary metagenome ERZ504482 (study PRJEB26092, sample SAMD00036237) | human gut metagenome | host: Homo sapiens | study: EMG produced TPA metagenomics assembly of... | reverse complement strand
TGAAGTCCTGAACCAGGGTGAAAATAATCGTGCGCTTTTCATTCCTTTCGATAATGACTGTTGGATCAGATACCAATCTCATCCGCTCACATTTACAGAATTGACTAGTTATGAAGTTACTGCCATATTTAATAATGATGATCGTGAAGCTATGGTGATAGGTTCTGTGGAACACGATTCTTGGAAAACAGGTATAACAATAGGTAAAGGTAATATATATAATGTAGGTTCATTGGTATGTTATGGGGGTGTTGCTGATAAGACAACGCGTGATTCGAAACCTCACGGTGCATTGAAAGGTACGACAATCAAGTCGCCTAAGATTTTAGTAGGATTTTTTGAAGACTGGCGTGAAGGCATGGAAGAATACGCTCAGGCTAATGCTGTGATTGCTCCGCCCAAAGCTTGGGATAAAGCTGTTCCTTTTGGCTGGAACAGCTGGGGAGCGTTGCAATTTAATCTGACCTATCCGAAAGCATTGGAAGTTTCTGATTTTTATAAAGAGAATTTGCAGTCCCATCATTTTGTGAATTCGGATAATCTGGTTTATACAGGTTTGGATTCTGGTTGGAATAGTTTTTCAGAAGAGGAGTTGAAAGCTTTTGTGGATAGATGTAAGGCAAACGGTCAGATAGCCGGCGTTTATTGGACTCCGTTTACTGATTGGGCTAAAAATCCTGAACGTGAAATAAAAGAAATTCCGGGGTATAAATATAAAGATGTGTATCTCTATGCAAATGGAAAACCGCAGGAATTAGACGGAGCGTATGCTGTTGATCCTACCCATCCAGCTATTGAAGCTATGATGAAGCGTACATCGGAACTCTTTCATCGGGCAGGTTTTGAATATGTGAAAATGGATTTTATGACACATGGGGCGATGGAGGCTGACAAATGGTATAATCCGGAAATACAAACAGGTATTCAGGGATATAACTATGGAATGCAATTGCTTGACAAATATTTTGGCGATATGTATATCAATCTTTCTATTTCTCCTGTTTTTCCTGCTCATTATGCTCAGTCTAGAAGAATTGCTTGTGATGCGTGGAATAAGATGAAGGATACTGAATATACCTTGAATGCACTTTCATACGGTTGGTGGCAGGATAAGGTTTATCAGTTTAATGATCCTGACCATATTGTATTGCGTGATGCTACAGATGGTGAGAACAGAGCGCGTGTTACTTCGGGGGTCATTACAGGAATTTTCATTGCTGGAGATGATTTCAGCAAAGGCGGTTCTAAAGAAGTGAAGGAGAAGGCGATGAAATATCTGACTAATGCTGAGATCAATGCTATAGCCAATGGGGAATCTTTCCATCCTGTAGATGGGAATGGTGAAAAGTCAGAAAATCAGTTTGTACGCATGGATAAGGATGGTAAGGCTTATTATGCTGTGTTCAACTATATGGATCAAGAGTTGAAGATGACTACAGCTTTAGAGCGTCTGGGGTTGGATTCGTCAAAGGAATATAGGCTGAAAGAATTATGGAGTGGCATTGAAAGTATTGCTAAAACCAATCTGGAAGTAACGGTTCCTGCATGTGATGTTGTAATTTTCAAAGTGGAAGAATAAACCAATATAAACTTTAAATCGTACTTAAATTTACAAATTATGAAAAGAATTAGGCTTATTAATTTAATCCTTATCATGTTTTGTTGCTGCAATATGCTAGCACAGAACATAACGGTTACAGGACAGGTGGTGGATGTTACATCCGAACCTATCATTGGTGCAAGTGTAGTGGTAAAAGGTACAGCCAATGGGACTATTACCAATTTTGATGGTAAATTTACATTATCAGTTCAGAAAGGGGAAACATTGCATATTTCTTATATAGGATATGTTGCACAAGATGTTAAAATAATGGGTAACCAACCAGTCAAAGTTGTGATGTCGGAGGATACTGAAACATTAGATGAAGTGGTTGTTGTAGGCACTGCGATGAAGAAGAGTGATTTGACGGGAGCTGTTGCCAGTGTTAGTTCTAAAGTATTGGAAGAAAAACCAGTAACAAATGTAAATCAAGCTCTTCAAGGTCGTGTCGCAGGTGTGTTCATTTCTCAACCTACGCGTCCTACGGATGATGCATCTATTAAAATTCGTGGTATTAATACAATTAATGGATCTACAGACCCTATTTATGTCGTAGATGGTATGGTTATGGATAATTCATTCTCTGGATTTAATGCAGTCAATTTGAATGATGTGGCTTCTATTGAGGTCTTGAAAGATGCATCAGCTACAGCTCTGTATGGTTCACGTGGTTCCAACGGTGTTGTTGTTATTACAACTAAGAAGGGTAAAAAAGGCGAAGGTAAAGTTTCTTATGATGGCTGGATTGGCTTTCAGACCTATGCTAATACTCCAAAAACTATGAATACTCGTCAATTATTTGAACTTAGAAAGGAGGCCTATACGAATGGTTATATGCAAACAAATCCTGATGGAGATGTCAATGCTTATATCAATGATGTGATAATGGGATCGAATACTGTTTTTGCTGATTATGAATTCGATGCCTACAACAATAATAAAAATTATGATTGGCTGGATGCTGTGAGCCGTACTGGAGTACAACACAATCATGTAGTAAGTCTTTCGAATGGCAATGATAAAGGTTCTTATTATATTAGTTTTGGTTATACAGACAATAAAGGTGTAATTGAGAAGTCTGAACAAGAAAAATACACAGGACGTATTAATGCGGATCAACAGATTAAATCCTGGCTGAAAGTAGGTACTAATACAACTTTTACACGTACCGAGAACACGTTGGTTGATGATGGAGTAATGAATCGTGCACGTTGTGCTAATCCGATGTTGGAAATTTCTGATGAGATTGAAACTTTAAATTGGCAAGGTATTTTGACCAAAATAATTTTAATCCATTACGTTCTTTGAAAGTCGATAATGATTTGGTGTATAATCGCTTGTTGAGCTCTAATTATATTAATATCAATCCTATTGAAGGATTAAACTTGCGTTCTACTTTCTCTATTGATTATGCTCAAAAGCAGCAAAATAAATATACCCCGAATGATATTTATGAGTCGGAACGTTATGGAACACAAGGTGAAGCCAAAGATGATAGAGATACACGTACTGTATGGCAATGGGATAATTCATTGTCTTATGAAGCCTCTTTCGGTAAACATAAGTTGAATGCGATGGTTGGTACCAGTGCTACACGGACTACGTATAATTATATTAATGCTACGGCAACAGGGTTTGGCACTAATTTATTTGGATATCATAGTTTGGGATCTGGTTATAAAAAAAGATCAGCGCGGCTTAAGTACAGCTTGGTCCGAGCAAACATTATTATCTTATATCGCTCGTGTTAACTATAACTATGCGGGTAAATATTTATTGACGGCGACAGCGCGTTACGACGGTTCTTCTAAATTTGCTAAAGGAAATCAGTGGGGTATTTTTCCGTCTGTGTCTGCAGCTTGGAATATTACAGAAGAAAAGTTCATGAAAAATCAGACGATTTTTGATCAGTTAAAGTTACGTGCTGGTTTTGGTATCGTTGGTAATCAGAATATTGATGATTTTGCCTATTTATCTTTATATAATGTCAGCTATACGGGTACTTCCGATACAGGTTATACAAATTCTTTTGTTTCCAATGGGCGACGTGGTACTCCAGATATTAGTTGGGAAAAACAAAAACAATGGAATTTAGGAGTAGATATGGCTTTCTTACAGAATAGAGTGCGTTTGTCTGTTGATGCTTTCTTGATAAAAAATAAGGATTTGTTAATGAGCCATTCGTTGCCTACGACTACTGGTTTCAGCAGTACTATTGAAAATATAGGTGCGATTGAAAACAAAGGTTTGGAATTTGCTTTGAATGCCAATTTGGTAAGAGCTAAAGATTTTGAATGGAATTTTGCAGCTACATTGTCTATGGATAAAAATAAGGTAACTCAATTATATGGTGATAATGATGTTGTATATAATGTAGATAGTGATCGTAATATTCAAAAAGAAGGTAATTTATTCCTTGGTGAGTCTCGTAACACAATTTATATTTGGAAAACAGGTGGAATCGCCCAAGAAATTGATATGGATCGTTTGAATAAAATAAATTGGAATGGATATAATGTGAATCCTGGTGATTTGTATCCGTTGGATTATGATAATAATGGACAGATAGATCAAAATGACCGTGTTGTAATTGGTTCCACTGATCCTAAGTTTTATGGCGGTTTTTCTACAGATTTTTCTTGGAAGGGATTGTCTTTAAATGCAGTATTCAGTTATTCTTATGGGGCTAAAAAAATTGAGTCCTTGGTATGAAACTTTGATTGGAAGTACTGGATCTGGAGTCGCATCAACGGATTTGTTGGATCGTTGGACTCCTGAAAATACAGATGCTGAATTTCCACGTGTGTTGGCTGGCTTTGATTATAATCATTATGGTGCAAGTTCTATGGATTTTAGTGTACAGAAAGCTTCTTTCTTGCGTTTGTCTGCTCTGACATTGGCCTATACTTTCCCAACTAAAGTGATAAATGCTCTGAAACTGGCTAACCTGCGTGTTTATGCCACTGGTTCTAATCTTTTTTGCTTAACTAATTATAATGGTTATGATCCGGAAACTGGTGATTGGTATCCTCCTACACGTATGTATACTTTTGGTCTTAATTTGGCTTTTTAATGGAAGGATAGAATAAATAGTCTAACTTTAAAAGAAAACACAACAATGAAAAAGATATATAGATATAGTGCGATATATGCTTTGGCTTTGACCTTTGCACTGAAAACCTCCTCTTGCTCGGATTTTTTTGCAGGTAGAACCTACGGGATCTTTTGACTGAAGAACAAGTATTTGAAAAAATAGATAATGTAGAACCTTTAGTTCTTGGATTGTATAAGAGTTATAGGGGCTGTAAAGAAGGACGTAATGGATTGATGCCTTAATTTTGGGGACAGATGAAACACAGCAGGGTAATTATCAGTTGATTTCTTCAGGCGATCAAGCCGGTATGGATAAATATAATGGACAGTTGAATCCTACATCTACTCAGGTTAGTTCTATTTGGAACAACCGTTGGCCGGCTGTCGTTTCAGCTGCTAAAGCTATATATGCATTGGGTATGACCACTGAAGAACCGGAACGTGCTAAACAGTTGATGGGAGAGGCATGCTTTATTCGTGGTTTATTAATGTTTGAATTAAGTATGTATTGGGGTGAAATCCCTGTGATAGATATGAACCGTACTGATGAATTGGGCTTGGGACGTCAACCTTTAAAGACTGTATGGGAATATATTATTAATGATTTTATTACTGCTACCAATAATTTGCCTGAGTCTTATAATAGTGAACCGCAGCGTGCTACTGTTGGGGCTGCATGGGCCATGTTAGGAAAGGCTTATATGGCAGCTCCGGAAGAGACAGGATTACGGGATTTTGCCAAGGCTGATGAATGTTTTAAGACTATTATTAATATGGGGCGATATGAATTGCTGAATAATTATGCTGACTTGTATCGTTATGATAATCCTAATACAAAAGAGTCATTGTTTGAGTTGCAATTTAATAATGTATATCCTGATTGTAATTATTGGGAGTTTGATTGTGGTTCTCGTGCATGTGACTCTTGGTTTGGTCAGGGATGCTCTTTCTCTGGTTACGACTTTCTAGTTCCGACTCCTTTTGCTTATAAGACGGTAGAAGAAGGTGGCATTTGGGAAGATGGAGATTTGCGTAAAGAAGAAGCATTGCGTTATGATTTTACGTATTATACTAATAAATATTCAGAAGATGGAACATTCGAATATGTAACTCCTGATTTGTCAAAGACTCAATGGACGGGAACTACAGATGAATTGGAACCGCATATAAAGAAATATGAAGACTATCGTACAGATATTCTTTCAGGGCTTGGCATTAATAACATGTGGAATTCTGGTAAGAACTTTTCAATGATTCGTTATGCTGATATATTATTATTGCATGCTGAATGTCTGAATGAATTAGGACAGACTTCGGAAGCAGTACAGATCGTGAATAATCAAATTCGTACTCGTGCATGGGGAGGAAACTTGCCAGAAGATAAGAAATGGAATTCGGGAATGAGCAAAGATGAATTCCGTGATAAAGTAATGGATGAACGTTTGCGTGAACTTTGTTTCGAAGGTTGGAGACGTATTGATTTGCTTCGTACTAATAAATTTGTAGAATTGATAAAAGAACGTAACCGTTGGGCAAAAGAATCAGGAACAATTCAAGATTTCCATAAGCGCTATCCTATTCCTGATACTGAAATTAAAACAAATGATGCATTCGGCCCTGAAGATCAGAATCCGGGATATAGCAAATAAATTGTTTCTATCCATATAAATTAGAAGCATCAGGAGGAAACATCTGCTTCCTACCTGATGCTTTTTCTTTTTCTGAAATTTGGAATAATATGAAAATAATACATAAAATAGAAACTTATACCTCTGACGGAAAACCTGTATTACGATTTACCGTAATGAACTCCTCGGGAGCTTATATGGAATTCACTAATTGGGGGGCACGTTGGATTACAGCTTCAGTACCCGATGTTCAGGGAGCATTAGCCAATATTTTGATCGGTTATGATACCTTGTCCGATTATTTGAAAGATTCTTATTATATGGGAGCAACTGTTGGCAGATTTGCCAATCGTATTGCTGATGCTTCTTTTACAATAGATAGGAAAACCTTCCATTTGGAAGTTAATGATGGGAATAATACCAATCATGGAGGTTTTTCCGGCTTTCATAACAAGGTGTGGCAATGGGAAGAATTACCGGATGGCATCCGTTTTAGTCTGTATTCGCCAGACGGAGAAGGAGGTTTCCCGGGAAATATCCATGTGATAACAGACTATCGTTTCAATGAGGACAATGAACTTTCTGTACGGCATTATGCGGAAACAGACTGTGCTACTTACATCAATATGACTAATCACGCATATTTCAATTTGCGCGGAAATGGAAAAAAGATAACAGAGCATCGGTTGCATATTTCGTCTGACCGGATATTGGATACTACCTCGGCGTTCATTCCTACGGGAAGAAAGATGAAGGTGAAAAATACTCCGTTTGACTTTACTTCCCTAAAACCGGTAGGTGCAGACTTATATGCTGATCATGAGCAATTACTTTGGAATAAAGGATATAATCATTGCTATATATTGAAAGATAAAATGTCTGAGGAGATGTTAGAGGCTGCTTCTTTATATGAACCTGTTACAGGAAGAAAAATGACAGTGATGACTGATTTGCCTGCTGTTCTTTTGTATACAGCGGGATATTATGACCGACCGGATACAGCCATCTGTTTGGAAACACAATTTTATCCGGATACTCCTTCTCATTCGGATTTTCCTTCTTGCCTGGTGTTACCGGAGAAAGCTTATGAGCATTGCACCTTGTTTAGTTTTCAGGTGCAAAAAGAGAAATAGATGATTGATAAATATGAAAAGACTATAATATGAAAAACGTAAAAAAATCATGGGTTGTATTAGCCCTACTGGGATGTATGCAAGTACTGCATGCTCAAACTGTGTATTTACATAGCGATAACCCACAAATGAAATGGAAGTTAAAGCCTCAGGCTGAAGTCGGAACGGATGTGAAGTCACTTTGTGGAAACGGATACAATGTTTCTGCTTGGGTAGATGCTGTTGTGCCTGGAACAGCTTTTAATTCGTATGTAATAGCAGGGCTGGAGAAAGATCCTAACTTTGGTGACAATATTCATCAGGTAAATCGCGACAAATACGACTGTAGCTTTTGGTATCGTACTACATTCCGTGTTCCTGCTGATTTTACAAAAGAATTGATATGGTTGAATTTTAATGGGGTAAACCGTCGTGCGGAAGTCTATCTGAATGGAACATTATTAGGTAAACTGGATGGGTTTATGCATCGTGGACATTTTAATGTTACTTCAATAGTAAATCGTGATAAAGAAAATGTATTGGCTGTACTTGTTCATATGCCTGATACTCCATTGGCTAATCAGGGCAGTCCAACCTATTTGTCTAGTGGCGGATGGGATTGGATGCCTTATGTGCCGGGGTTGAATAGTGGTATAACCGATAAGGTATTTCTTACTAATACGGGAACAGCTACTTTAATTGATCCTTGGATACGTACTAATTTACCTACCCGTGCCAGAGCGGATTTGAGTGTGGCGCTTGATGTTAAGAATAATTCGGTAGAAAAGACGAAGGTATTGGTGCGCGGAACAATTACCCCAGGAAACATTGTTTTTCAAAAAGAATTAGACGTGAATGCCCATACTACTGAACAGGTGAAGTTTGACAAACGCTATTTTCCACAACTGTGTATAGACCAGCCGCGTCTGTGGTGGCCAAATGGGTATGGAGAACCCAATCTTTATCATTGTAAGTTTGAGGTGATGGTGGATGGAAGAGTTTCGGAAACGAAAGATGTTTCTTTTGGTATAAAGAAATATTCTTATGATAAAGAGGGCAATACATTCCATATTTATATTAATGATATTCCGGTATTTGTTAAGGGAGCGAATTGGGGGATGTCTGAATATATGCTTCGTTGCCGTGGCGAGGAATATGATACCAAAGTCCGCCTGCATAAGGAAATGAATTTTAATATGATACGTAATTGGCTCGGCTCTGTTACAGATGATGAATTCTACGAGGCATGTGACAAATATGGCATTATGGTATGGGATGATTTTTTGGATAAACTCTAATCCGAATTTGCCTTATGACCTCAATGTGTTCAATAATAATATGATGGAGAAAATAAAACGTGTGCGTAATCACCCTAGTATAGCCGTGTGGTGTGGCGATAATGAATCTAATCCTCAGCCTCCTTTAGAAGGATGGATGGCGGAAAATATTAGGACCTTTGATGGAGGTGATCGTTATTTTCAAGCAAACTCCCATGCTCAGGGCTTGACCGGTAGTGGTCCGTGGGGAGCATTTGAGCCTCGCTTTTATTTTACTAAATATCCTGATGGCTTGGAAGGAGATCCGGCGCGTGGCTGGGGATTTCGTACAGAAATTGGCACAGCTGTAGTTCCTACCTTTGAAAGCTTCAAGAAATTTATGCCCAAGGAGAACTGGTGGCCTCGTGATGAAATGTGGAACAAGCACTATTTTGGCCAAAATGCTTTTAATGCAGCTCCCGATCGTTATGATGCTTCTATAACCAAAGGTTTTGGCAAGCCCGAAGGGATTGAAGATTATTGCCGTAAGGCTCAGCTTGTCAATATTGAATCTAATAAGGCTATGTATGAGGGTTGGCTGGATCGTATGTGGGAGGATGCATCAGGTATCATGACTTGGATGGGACAGTCGGCATATCCGTCTATGGTTTGGCAAACTTATGACTATTATTATGATTTGACAGGAGCCTTTTGGGGAGCAAAATCAGCCTGTGAACCGGTGCATATTCTTTGGAATCCTGTGACGGACGGTGTGAAGATTGCTAATACCACAGCATGTGATATGGAAGGTTTGACTGCTGAAGTAAAAGTTTACAATCTGGATGGAAAGTCTGTGGAGGCTTATACAAAATCAGCTATTGTGAACTCTCCTAGCAATTCTACTGTGCAATGTTTTACGATAGATTTCAATAAAGAGCGTAAAAATTCTGTCATTAAATAAACCGACCTTTGCTTCAAGTACCACTTATGGACAGCCTTCAGATGCTACGGATGGGAAAAAAGGATACCCGTTGGGCAGCGGCAAAAGCGGAAAATGAATGGCTTTATGTGGATCTGGGCAGTGTGCAATCCGTAGGTGGGGTTCGCTTGAATTGGGAGGCATCTTTTGGTAAAGGATATAAGATTCAAGTGTCAGATGACGCCGAGACTTGGAAAGAAGTATATAAAACTGATGAAGGACGTGGAGGAATAGATGAAATTACTTTCCCCGAAGTTGATGCCCGTTATGTACGTATGTTTGGGACGGAACTAGGTTGGTGGTTTGGTTATTCATTATGGAGTTTTGATGTATTGGGTGGAACACAGCCTAGTGAGGGTTTGAGCGATGTACATTTTATCCGCCTGACGTTGAAAGATAAATCAGGAAAGGTTGTTTCTGAAAACAATTATTGGCGTGGCAACGACCGTTTGGACTTTACGGCTTTGAATACTTTGCCGGCAGCCGAATTGAAAGTTTCTTCTAAATTGTTGCGTAAAAATGGTCAGGCAGAGATTCGGGCAGCTATAGCTCACCTAAAGTCTGCAAAAGGTGTGGCGTTTGCAGTATATGTTCAGGCTGTTCGGACCTCGGATGGAGAGCGTATTCTTCCTGCTATTATGAATGACAATTATTTCACATTGATGCCGGGTGAAACCAAAGATATATGTATTACTTTTGATGAGGCTTTATTGCAAGGTGGTTCCTATAAATTGTTGGTAACACCTTATAATAATAAATAAGATGCGAGTTGGTGGAGCTTGGAGAATTTGAAATTCAGATTGGTGTAGCTTCCGATGATGTATGATTAAAGAAGAATATAATAGTGGAACAAATGAATTTGGTAAATATGGGAAATAAAATATTGTTTTTATGTGTTTCTCTCTTGGCGTATGTAAATTCTTACGCCAAGGTGGTCTTACCCGCTTACTTTACGGACAATATGGTTCTTCAGCAAAATACGGAGGTTACTTTTCATGGTAAAGCGGTATTGGGTAAAATCTTAAAAGTAACTACAGGCTGGAATAATGAAGTGTATGTGACTCAGGTGAATAAGGACGGTTATTGGAGTTTGTCTGTGCCTACTCCTGCTGCAGGAGGGCCTTATACGTTGACATTTACGGATGGTAAGAAATTGCAATTAAAAAATGTAATGGTGGGAGAGGTATGGTTTTGTTCCGGTCAGTCTAATATGGAGATGCCTGTTGCGGGTTGGGGGAAAGTCATGAATTATGAGCGGGAGATAACGGAGGCGAATTATCCTTCTATTCGTTTGTTTCAAGTGAAGAAGAATACTTCAGTAACTCCGTTGAGTGATATGGAGTCTACTATGGGAGGTTGGCAGGAATGTTCTTCCGCCACAATTCCTGAATTCTCTTCACTCGCTTATTTTTATGCCCGTTCATTATGGAAAGAATTAAATGTTCCTGTAGGTGTGATTGACTGTACGTGGGGAGGAACGCCTGCTGAAGCGTGGACCAGCTATGAAACATTGAAACAGGTGCTGGGCTTTCGTGAAGAGTTGGCTAAGATGGAACAATTGGACTTTGACCCTATTCGTATGGAAAAGGCCTATAATCAAGAGCGCTCTGAGTGGCAATCTCATTTTTTCTAAGGAAGATAAGGGAATGGAGGAAGATAAGCCTTGCTGGATTGCACCGGACTTGTCAGAAGGACAATGGTGGGATATGTGCCTTCCTGATTACTGGGAAAAGAATGGATTGAAAAATTTTGATGGAGTAGTATGGTTCCGTCGTAGTTTTGAAATTCCAGCAGAATGGATTGGTAAACCGTTAAAACTAAATTTAGGAATGATTGATGATGAAGATATCACTTATTTTAATGGGGTGGAGATTGCCCGAGGGGCAGGCTATATGACACCGCGTACTTATACCATTCCTGCAAAACTAGTGAAGGCTGGTAAGGCGGTTCTTGCTGTTCGTGTTTCTGATTTTGGTGGAGAAGGCGGTATTCATGGCAAGGCGGAGGACCTTTATGTAGAAGCTGATGGAAAGCGGATCAGTTTGGCTGGAGATTGGAAATATCGTATCGGACTTTCTTTAACAGGATTTCCACCTGCACCGGTTTCTCCTGTTCAAAGCTCCAGTTATCCTACGGTGCTGTTCAATGCGATGGTCAAACCATGGACTGCTTTTCCCATTAAAGGAGTAATATGGTATCAAGGTGAAGCTAATGTAGGTCGTTCAGAACAATATGGAGATTTGTTTCCTGCTCTCATTACGGATTGGCGCCGACAATGGCGGAGTGATTTCCCCTTTTATTTTGTACAATTGGCTAATTTTATGGAATCCAAGAAAATACAGCCGGATTCCGAATGGGCGGCTTTGCGTGAAGCGCAAACTAAAGCATTAAAACTTAACCAAGTTGGTATGGCCGTGACCATTGATATTGGTTTGGCTGATGATATTCATCCTAAGAATAAGCAAGAGGTGGGACGCCGTTTAGCTTTGGTTGCTCTGGCCGGTAGTTATGGAAAAAATGTTTCAAGTTCGGCTCCTGTATTCCAAAAATTATATAATTAAGGGGAACAAGATGGAATTGGATTTCGGACAAAAGCAAGATGGATTTCAGATTAAAGGTACAACTTTAAAAGGCTTTACCATTGCAGGGCCGGACCGTGTATTTTATCCGGCAGAGGCTATGGTCCATGATGGAAAAATTATACTTTCTTCTACTGAAGTTCCTGCCCCTCTTGCTGCACGTTATGGCTGGGCAGATAATCCGGATTGTAATTTGTACGGAGAGAACGGGCTCCCGGTTGCCCCTTTCCGGACCGACTGTTGGTAGATGGTGTAAGTCTTAACCATTTTTCTTTTCTTTATAAGCTGATGGAGGCATCCCCATCGTCTTAGTAAATAACCGGGAGAAATAAAGAGAATCCTCATAGCCTACCAAGGGACTTATTTGGTTAATTTTTAGGTTAGTAAAATCCAGGTAGTGACAGGCTTCCTGTATTCTGAGATAGGTAAGATATCGAAGAGGAGAGGAGCCTGTCTTTTCTTCAAACAGATTGGAGAAATAGGAAACTGAGAGGTTTACTTCCGCAGCGATATCTGCTAGGCGAATGGTTTTGCTCAAATTTTCTTGCATGAAATGAATCGCTATTTGCACCACATCCTTGCTTCTGCAACCATTGCGCATAGAACCGCAATCCCGATATTCACCAATAAACTTCATGGAACCTAAAAAATGGAAAAGACTGGTAGTGGCATAAAGCATATAGTTTTTGCTATATCCGGAGCTGATGGACGAGTAGATTTCCTCGAAGAGTACTAATCTTTCTTTGATTCGTGAATCCTCTTGTGGAGTGATGTCTTTCGGACGGTCAAAACCGGCACTGAAAAATGCAGCTTTTGTTCCATTGAAATGGATCCAGTAAATAGTCCAGGGATTTCTCTCATTACTGCCATAAGCGTGTGCCTGGTGTTTAGGTAGAATGAAAAATTGGTTGGCGGTAACTACATATCGATGTTTGTCTAACTCAAACCACCCTTCTCCCTCCATACAATAAATAAGGATAAACTCGGTTGCTTCCTCGGTGTTGCGTTTCCGGTAATGAAAACAGGCATGAGGATAATATCCTATATCTGTAATGTAAAGTTCGCTGCCTAACGGATCTTGCTTTAATTCTTCAATCAGAAAAGCAGGAAGTACGATGGCGCGTTCTCCTTTAAATCCCTCTTTAATTCGTGGCATATATCCATGTATTAGAATTGGATAACAAAGATAGCAGACTTCCTTGATTTTACCTACAATACAGGCTTGATTTCGATGATTTTGAGGGTATAAGCGTCAAAATTCTTATTTTATGGCGCATTTGAGTAGGGATTTTGAGCTTCTCTCCCTATTTTTGCACTATAATTTTAATCGATAAATAATACCATGAAAGAAAAATTATTCTTCTTGATATGTTTTTTATGCATATCATTTATGTTAAAAGCGGCAGATAAGCCAGTAATTAAAATTAGTACAGAAAATGTAGACCTTATTTACCGGGTTGGTAATAACGGACGTCTATATCAAAGTTATTTGGGAAAGAAGTTGAATCATGCTACAGATATTGCCCATTTGCCACAGGGTAGCGAAGCATATCTTACTCATGGCATGGAAGATTATTTTGAACCGGCTATTCATATAGTACATAATGATGGCAATCCTTCTACTTTATTAAAATATGTTTCTCATACTCGGAATCAAGTGTCGCCGGGGGTAGATGAAGTGGTGATTACTATGCAGGATGATAAATATCCTGTAACTGTAAAACTTCATTATGTGGCTTATCAGAAAGAAAATTTGATAAAGACTTTCACTGAAATCAGCCACCAGGAAAAGAAACCTGTGCAGCTTCATAAGTACGCGTCTTCCATGTTGCACTTGAATCGTGACAACTATTTCCTGACTGAATTCTCGGGAAACTGGGCTAGTGAGGCGCATGTGAAGGAACAACCTTTGGAATTTGGTAAAAAAATCGATTGATACTAAATTGGGAGCACGTGCCAATATGTTCTGCTCTCCTTTCTTCCAACTTTCATTGGATGGAAAATCAGAAGAGAACCAAGGTGAAGTGTTGGTCGGAACATTAGGATGGACGGGTAATTTCAGTTTTGTATTCGAGGTGGATAATAAGAATGAACTCCGTGTTATATCAGGAATTAATCCGTATGCTTCGGAATATAGTCTGAAACCGAATGAAATCTTTCGTACTCCCGATTTCTATTTTACTTACAGTTTTACAGGTAAAGGACAGGCTAGCCGTAATTTCCATGATTGGGCCCGTAAGTATCAGGTGAAGGATGGGAACCAGACTCGTATGACTTTGTTGAATAACTGGGAAGCCACCTATTTTGATTTTGATGAAGCGAAATTGGTGAAGCTGATGGATGATGCAGTAGAACTGGGTGTGGATATGTTTTTGTTGGATGATGGTTGGTTTGCCAACAAGTATCCGCGCAGTGGTGACCATCAAGGATTAGGTGACTGGGATGAAACGGCTGATAAACTTCCTCACGGCGTAGGTTATCTGACGGAAGCGGCTAAGAAAAAAGGTATAAAGTTTGGTATTTGGATTGAACCGGAAATGGTGAATCCTAAAAGTGAATTATATGAAAAGCATAAAGATTGGGTGATTCATCTTCCGAATCGTGACGAGTATTATTTCCGTAACCAATTGGTTCTGGATTTGAGCAATCCGAAAGTACAGGATTATGTATTTGGAGTTGTGGACAATTTGATGACTAAATATCCTGATATCGCTTTCTTCAAATGGGATTGCAATAGTCCTATTACGAATATTTACTCTGTTTATTTGAAAAATAAACAGTCACATTTATATATTGATTATGTGCGTGGCCTGTATAATGTATTGGAGCGTGTGAAAGCAAAATATCCTAACCTGCCGATGATGCTTTGTTCCGGTGGTGGTGGACGCTCAGACTATGAGGCTTTGAAATATTTTACAGAATTCTGGCCTAGTGATAATACTGACCCTATTGAACGTTTATTTATTCAGTGGGGATTCTCACAGGTGTTCCCAGCCAAGACAATGTGCGCTCATGTTACTACATGGAATAAGAATAGCAGTGTGAAATTCCGTACGGATGTGGCTATGATGTGCAAACTTGGTTTTGATATCAAATTAGCGGATATGAGTAAGGATGATGAAACTTATTGCCGTACTGCTGTGCAGAATTATAACCGTTTGAAGCCGGTAGTTCTGGAAGGTGATATGTATCGTTTAGTTTCTCCTTATGGCAGTAATCATACCTCTACTATGTATGTGGGCAAAGATAAGGATAAAGCAGCGGTATTTGCTTTCGATATTCATCCTCGTTATGCGGAAAAAATATTGCCGGTGCGTTTGCAGGGGCTTGATGCAGACAAAATGTATCGTGTGAAAGAAATTAACTTAATGCCCGGAGCCAACTCTTCTTTATCAGGTAATGGTGAGGTTTTCTCAGGAGAATTTTTGATGAATGTAGGATTGAATTTGTTTACTGCACAGCAACTTAACAGTCGCGTAATTGAAGTTGTAGCTGAATGATTTGGGATTGATTGTATATAATTTAGTGTATTGCCTTTATCATTTATCTTTAGGAATGATGAAGGCAATTTTCTTTTTTAATGATGAATGATACTATGAGATTTTTCTTTTTGGCTTTTCTGTTTGTTTTGCTGTTTTTGTCGGAAAAGGTACAAGGACAAGCTGTTTCTTGGGGTGACCAAGGTAATGGAACTTATATAAATCCTATTTTAAATGCAGATTATTCTGATCCTGATGTGATTAGAGTGGGAGATAAATATTATATGGTTTGCTCTGATTTTCATTATATCGGGATGCCGGTGTTAGAATCAGATGATATGGTGAACTGGAGAATCATCAGTCAAGTGTATAATCGGTTTGATTTTCCCGGATGGGATAATAATGAAAATTATGGAGGAGGATCTTGGGCGCCTGCTATCCGTTTTCATGATGGTAAATTTTGGATTTATTTTTGTACACCTAGAGAAGGACTGATGATGAGTACTGCTACTGATCCTCATGGCCCGTGGACGCCGTTGCATTGTGTGAAGAATATAGGCGGCTGGGAGGACCCCTGTCCTTTTTGGGATGAGGATGGACAGGCCTACATGGGGCGTAGCCAGTTAGGGGCAGGTCCTATTTATCTACATCGTATGACTCCGGATGGTAAAACTTTGTTGGATGATGGGAAAATTATTTATACAGGTCCTGTAGCTGAGGGAACTAAATTTTATAAACGGCATGGTTATTATTATCTAAGCATTCCTGAAGGGGGAGTAGGCGAAGGATGGCAGACTATTTTACGTTCAAAAAATATCTATGGACCATACGAAAAGAAAGTAGTCTTGGAACAGGGAAACACTACTGTAAATGGTCCTCATCAAGGGGCTTTAGTAGATACGCCTGAAGGAGAATGGTGGTTTTTTCATTTCCAATTGACAGAACCTTTGGGACGTGTCGTGCATTTGCAGCCTGTTTGTTGGATGGAGAATTGGCCCGTGATAGGGGTGGATATGGATATGAATGGGATAGGTGAGCCGGTAAAGGTTTGGACAAAGCCTGGTGTAAGCAAAAGTGTTCTTGTTTCTCACCCTCAAACGACTGATGATTTCAATTCTTACACTTTAGGGCTGCAATGGCAGTTTAATCATAATCCAGTGAATACTCATTGGAGTTTAAATGAGCGTAGGGGCTGGCTTGCTTTGAAAGCCTTGAAGGCTGCAACATTAAGAGAATCTCGCAATATGTTAACTCAAAAATGTATGGGGTATCTAAGCACAGCCACTGTGTTGCTTGATTTTTCAGCGCTGGCTGATGGACAAAGAGGTGGATTGTTCTGCACAGGCAGTCTTTATAACGGAATTGGCATTAGTCGTGAGGAAGGTAAAAATTATCTGTATTTAGAAAAAAATGGTGACGTTCAGCAAGTAAAGATGGTTTCCGGTAAAAAAATCTATTTACGTGTTATGTTGGATGCAAAGAAGAATCGCTGCCAGTTGTTCTATAGTTTTGATAACTGTAATTTTATTTTATGTGGAGATGCTTATTCGTTAAAGTTCGGCGATTGGAAAGGTGCGCGTGTGGGCTTGTATTCATATAATACGTTGGGAATAGGCGGTAAATGTTATTTTGATTGGTTTAATTATGATTTTAATTGATAGAAGATGCCGTGACACATTATAAATCTTCAGGTGTTATCATTATATATGTTGCACTTGTAAGATGTATAATCTTTCGGGTCCAAGTTTTATATCAGAGATAACTGTTATTTATAAGAAGGGATATTCGTAACTTTCGGAGTCTGGAGTTGGGGAGTAAAATGTTTGTTCAAGTAGGGTCATTGCAGGGATTCGGATTTATATCTCAAATCCGGGATAATACACCGGCATGTGATTAATAAGACGCCGAGATAAAAGATATCACGGTGTCTTATTCACTTTTCTTCCGTATCAAAAAGTGATTTTTATAACTTATTTTGTGTAAAGAATTCTAGAACTAGAAAACGAAATGATGTATATTTTTTGAGTATTCTGAGATAAAGATAGGTTCAATTATACTATCTTTGTGTTAAGTCGGCCTTTTAATAAAACTAGGAAAAGCATTTATTATGAATCAATATCCGGATTTTGATCAGAAACTATATGACGATCTTCGCCGTGGGAAAGAATATGCCTTTGCCGCTGTTTTTGAACGCTATAACCGGTTATTATATACCATAGCCTATCGTTTTTTGAAGTCAGAAGAAGAGGCGGAAGATGCGATTCAGTATCTTTTTATGAAATTGTGGGAGCAGCGGACAAATTTTAGCTTTGAGTCGGGTATCCGTAGTTTGCTATTTACTATTTTAAAGAATTATATACTGAATGAATTGAGGCATCGTAGTTTGGTTTTCGAGAAACTATACGAAATGGCCCAACAAGTGAATGATGAAGATGAAGACGACTTTTTGACACAATTTGAAAATGGTGAACTCGGAAAATTCCTGCGGGTTGCTATAGATAAGCTTCCTCCTCAGAAACAAAAAATCTGCTTGTTGAAAATAGAATATGGATTATCCAATCAGGAAATAGCCGACAGGATGGGGATAACTGTTCCTACTGTGAAATCCCATTACACACAGGCTATAAAAGCCCTCCGTAACGAGATAGAGTCTTTAATTATATGGTTTCCTGTGATATGGATTAATTTAATAGTCTGAAATGTACTCATACTTTTGTTGTGATGAGGTGTTATTATAAATATACCAAAAAAAATAGATTATGAAGATAGATGAGTCGGTGATAGATAAAGTGCTTGACAACAAAGCTTCTCCTGAAGAAGCTCGGAAAGTAGTTGGTTGGTTTGCTACGGAAGAAGGTAATAAGTATTTGTCGGAACGCTTTGACTGGGAAATCGGGATGTTGTCGGAAGAGATGCCGGAAAGTGTTGACCCGCATTCCATACCTGAAGTAAAGATGAAAGCGCGTTTTATGAATGAGATAAAATGTGAGCGCGGACAACGCCCGGTTGGTCGCAGATGGATGTGGGTGGCGGCTGTGCTGTTACCGTTTGATTTTTTTAAGTGTTTCCTTGTTCTTTTTGGCAAACCGGACGGGCATTTTCTCTGAACCGGAATATGCTGACATAAATGTTCCTTATGGTGAACAGATCCGGGTGATTTTACAGGATGGCAGTATTGTACATTTGAACTCGGATTCTCGCTTGAGGTATCCCAAGCAGTTTGGATTGTTCAATCGTACGGTGGAGCTTTGGGGAGAAGGGTATTTCAATGTTGCCAAAGATGAGAACCGCCCTTTTAAGGTGGATTTGCAAGGGGTGGAAGTGAGAGTAACTGGAACAAAATTCAATGTAAAGGCATATTCCGCCGAACCCAATATTTGGATAACCTTGGATGAAGGAGGAATTCTTTTCAGAGATCATAATGCGAAGGAGTACAGACTTGTTCCGGGGGAGAGTGCGGAATATAACCGTCAGTCGGGGAAATGCCTGATCTCCCGTCCGGATAATATGGAACAGATTTCGGCATGGCGTGTCAACAGCCTTAATTTTTATCTGACTCCACTCGGTGAAATTATAAAGGTAATGGAAAGACATTATGATGTTCATTTCATAGTGAAAGATTCTGCGGTATTGAAGAACAGGTTTACTCTGTCAACAGGAAAAGTCAATGCATCAGATGTGCTCTATGATTTGGAAGCCGTTTCGAATATTGTTTTTACGGAAATAGAAGAAGGTGTATTTGAAGTAACTTCTAAATAACGAGGGTTATAGAAGAAAAGTGGAATAGATGTGAGTGAATACACTTGCATCTATTTTTTTCCTAAAAAATTGAAAAATGGACTCATACCTTCTTTGGAGTGATGTGTTAGCCTATATAAGAAATTCTTTTGTTTCAAACTAATACTATTGATGAAAATGAAAGCAAGAACCAAAATGAAGACATTACTGCTGTTGGGAGTCCTTTTATTTGGCTTTACTGTTTCAGCACAGTCGCAAAAAGTCTCTTTAGACTTTAAGAATGAGAGGGTGGAAAAAGTACTGGCATCTATTAAAAGCCAGACTGGTATGAGCTTGGTTTTCAGTGACCAGTTGGTCGATGTGAATCGTAAGGTAACCATGCAACTCAAAGATGTTACACTGAAGGAGGCATTGACAAGACTCCTTTTAGGCACTGATCTTACTTTTGAGATCAGAAACAACAAAATCTATTTCATCGAGAAGAAAGCTGTTTCGCAGCCTGGTTCTAAAAAGAAAAGAGTGACGGGAGTGGTGAAAGATGTAATGGGAGAACCTCTGATTGGTGCCAATGTGGTGGAAAAAGGTAGAAGCACCAATGGGGTTATCACCGACTTTAATGGAAAGTTTACGTTGGAAGTGGACGAATCCGCTTCGTTGGTTGTGAGCTATATAGGATATCTGGCACAGGATATTCCGACAAAAGGGAAGGGAGACTTTCATATTGTATTGAAAGAAGATGCCAATACGTTGGACGAAGTGGTCGTTACCGGATATGGAGATTTCAAGAAGGCAACTTATACGGGATCTGCTTCTGTTCTGACTACAGAAAAACTGGAGGCATTACCTGTTGTATCCGTAGGGCAGATGATTGAATCGAATATACCGGGCATCAGTGTAGTTGCCGGTACTTCTTCGCAACCCGGTGCGAAAACAACTTTACGGGTACGGGGAATCGCTTCTATGAATGCTTCCACCGAGCCTCTGTATGTATTAGATGGAGTGCCTATTCCATCTTATGACTTGAGTAACTTTACCAGTATGTCCGAAGCGGGAGGAATGGGAGTTATTGAAACGTTGAATCCGGCAGATATTGAAAGTATCACTGTTTTGAAGGATGCAGCCTCGGCTTCATTGTATGGTGCGAAAGGTGCTAATGGAGTAGTGCTTATCACTACTAAAAAAGGAAAAGAAGGTAAACTTCGTGTCAATATGGCGGCAAAATATGGAATCACTGATTTCGCTTATACATATCGTCCGCTGATGGGAGGTGAGGAAAGGAGGGAATTGATTCATGAAGGACTGGTTAATTTTCAACTGGATAAAGGAGTAAGTGAACAAGAGGCACAGCAGTATGCTGATGCGAATGTCGACCAGTATGCCAAACGCCTGTCTCAGGGGTATTCGGATTGGGAAAGCGCTCTGTTCAAGAAAGGTTATCAACAGGATTATAACCTGTCTGCTAGTGCCGGCAACCAAAATTCCAGTTTTATCGGTTCTTTGGGATATACCAAGCAGACGGGTGTTTCCCTGAATTCAGAAATGGAGCGCTTTACGGGGCGTGTGGATGCAAGTAACAAGTATAAAAAGGTGGAATTTGGAATGAACGCTTCTTTTTCGTGGACAAAGAACGTTCATTTACCTGAGGGTAAATTTTATGGAAGTGCCATTTATGCATCAAAAGTGAATCTGACGCCTTCTACTCCCATTTATAATGAGGATGGAACGTATGCCAGCGGGTATCGTGAAAACAATGGATATAATCCGGTATTGGAGGCCGAGGTGAATGATTATTATGCTCGGACGGTACGTGCGATGGGTACGGCTAAAATAGCTTATAATGTGTGGGACAATTTGAAGATATCCAGTGTGTTTACGGTAGATTATTCGTTGACAAAGGACTTTTTCTTTCAGTCTCCTGAAGGACGTGATGGAGCTACTTATCAGGGACGGGGACGTATGCAGATGACTGACCGTATGCGGTATACTTCACAGAATAATCTGACTTATTCTAAAACTTTCGGTAAACATTCTGTTAGTGCGGTCGCTGCCTTCGAGGTGATGAAGTATGATTATGAGGATTTGTATGCTGCAAAGAAAACTTACGGGCAGGATATCAACACTTCATTGGGAAATGCAGCCGATCCGATAGATGCTGACCAGAAATTGCAGGAAGATGCATTAATGTCCTATGTGGCTAGTGTGAACTATTCTTATGGTGATAAATATTATGCCAGTTTCAGTTTTCGCAGGGATGGATCATCCCGCTTGTCTCCCGATACTCGTTGGGGGAATTTCTGGTCCTTGTCCGCTTCATGGAGACTTTCTCAGGAAAAGTTCATGCAGTCGTTGAAATCAGTATTAAGTGATTTAAAACTTCGTGCTTCCTATGGGGTGAATGGGAATCTTCCCTCTTCATATTATGGTTATCAGAGTACTTATACCACAGGGGCGTTTTATAATGGAAAACCTTCTCCGTGGGAAAGTACATTGGGGAATGAGGAACTGACTTGGGAGAAGAATTATGCACTGAATTTGGGGCTGGATATCGGCTTGTTCAGTCGTGTGAATGTTTCTTTGGATTGGTACACGCGTACAACGAAAGATTTATTGATGAGCAAGCAATTGAATTCCATCAGCGGTTTTTCTTCTCTGCTGACCAATGTGGGACAGATGCGGAATACCGGTGTGGAACTTGAAGTTCGTTCCAATAACATCAAGACGAAAGATTTTAGCTGGACTACCGCCTTCAATTTGAGCCATAATAAAAATAAGATTCTGAAACTGGCAGATCTGCCTTGGTTTGTGGATGGCAGGTATGTACGTAAGGAAGGTTATCCATTTAATACTATTTATCTGCGTGAGTATGCGGGGGTGGATCCTGAGACTGGAAGTGCCTTGTATTATGATAACCAACAGGATGAGAATGGCAATTATACAAAAAATAAAGTGACCGATCCGGGGCAGGCAAGTCCTATTCCGTTGAAAGATATTACGCCTACTATCTCGGGAGGCTTTATGAATACCTTTAATTATAAATTCATTGACTTGTCATTCAATTTATCTTATAGTTTCGGTGGTTATTCGTATGATAATGCATCCTATATTCTGCAAGATGATGGTTATTCAGTGATAAGCAATAAAAGTACCGAGCAACGCCGCCGTTGGCAGAAACCGGGTGATATAACGGATGTCCCCCGTTTTGTATATGGGAATAAAAAAGGGGGTAACTATAATTCTTCGCGTGCCATCCATTCTACGGATCATATTCGTCTGAAAAGTCTGATATTGGGATTGAATGCTCCTAAAGCATGGTTGCAGAAATTAGGAATAGGGAATGCCCGTATTTATTTCTCGGGTACGAATTTGTTGACATGGGCAGCTTACGGCCAATATGATCCTGAGATGAGTGGCGTGGTAGGATTTTACACCCCTCCATTGAAAACTTATGCTTTCGGGTTGGAACTTAAATTTTAATCATCAATTGCACTAAAAACAGAACCATTATGAAAAAAATACTTTTTATTTTAGGATTAGCTTCACTACTTGTTACCGGTTGTGGTGATTTCTTCGATACAGCTCCTAGCAATAAGATTCCTACTGCTATAGCTTTCCGTACAGTAACCGATGTGGATAATGCGGTGAATGGATTGTATGATCTGATGTCGGGTTCCGGATATTATGGGGCTGCTATGTTTGCCTATGGAGATATGAAGGGGGATGATATGCAGAGTTCTGAGGAAAGTGGAGTATGCAATACATGCTATATGTTCAATCATCGTCCTAATAGTTTGAATGCCGGTTCATTGTGGGGACGACCTTTTTATATTCTTCGTGAGGCGTGGAATATTCTGAATGCTATTGCCGAAGGAAAAATTGAAAGTGGGGATGAAAAGAAACTGAATGCTTTGAAAGGTGAAACGATGGCGGTGATTGCGCTTTGCCAGTTTGATTTGACCCGTTGCTTTGGATATCCTTATACGAAAGATAATGGTGCGTCACTGGGTGCTCCGTTGATAGATCATTTGGTGGGAACATACGAAAATCCTTCTCGTTCTACTGTTGCTCAAGCGTACGATTTTATTATAGAAACGCTGGAAGAGGCGGTTACATTGATGTCCGAAGAGAAAAATAACGGACGTATGAACAAGTATGCGGCCCGTGCATTGCTGGCTCGTGTTTATCTGTATCATAATGATAACCGGAAAGCGTTTGATATGGCGGATCAACTGATAAAGGATGTGGATGCATCGGGAAGCTATGCACTTTATCCGCATGAGAAATATGTGGCTGCCTGGTCGGTGGAAACCAAGTTTGGCTCGGAATCGTTTTTTGAGATAGCCAATAGTGTGGATGATACTCCGGGACGGGATTCATGGGGGTATTTATTGAACTGGTATGGCTATCAGAAGGGATTTGTCACTCAGAAATATGCGGAGCAGATGCTGGCTGATCCGGGAGATGTGCGTGGGCAGTTGCTGGAGGAGAATAAATATGCGGGAAAAACGGTATGGTGGTTGTACAAACTGAGAGGAACGGACATGAAGACTGCACCGTTGGAATGTAATAATGTGGTTCTTCGCTTGTCCGAAGTGTACCTGATTGCTGCTGAGGCTGGTTGTAAGTTGGGTGGTGATGCTGCGGTTCAAGGACTTGGCTATTTGAACAATATTGTGAAACGGGGTAATCCCGATAACGAGGTGACAATGGCTGACTATACTTTGGATCGTGTTTTGGACGAGCGAAGTAAGGAACTGGTAGGTGAAGGACATCGTTTCTTTGATTTGCTGCGGAATGGTAAGACTATTATTCGGAAGGGAGGATATCATTTGCCCAGTGTGGACGAAGAAGTGGATTGGGATTTTTATAAATGTGTGTTGCCGATTCCTGAGGACCAGTTTATCTTTAGTCCTGAAATGGAACAAATCCGGGATACCCCAAGAGTTGATATTCTATATAATTATTATTTAAATATATGCTTATGAAAAACAGAATAGTAAAATTTGTGGTATTGGTGTGCTGCCTATGTAGTATGCCCGGAATAGTACGGGCACAGTTGTCCGTTCATCAGTTTGACCAGTTAATGAAAAAAAATTGATGATGTCCTGTGGTACGAGAAAGTGGGTGATATCGCCTATGTGGATAAGGTAATATTATGTGGACCACCGCGTTGGAAGGAGTTCAACCCTACTTCGATGAGTGCCGGTAACGAACTTAAATTCAGAGCATACATTTTTATTCCCAAAAGCGTGGATGAAAACAAGAAATATCCGTTAATCGTATTTCCTCATAGTGGGGTACATGCCGATATGGACACCTATTATGCTCATATCATCCGCGAGTTGATAGCGCAGGAATATATTGTGGTAGCAGCGGATTACCGGGGAAGTACAGGATATGGTTCGGGTACATACAATAATATTGATTATGGTGGATTGGAGAATGAGGATGTATATATCAGCCGTAACTATATGGTGGATAATTTTGATATTGTGGATGGTAACCGTGTGGGTATCATGGGATGGAGTCATGGTGGTATGATTACGCTGATGAATCTTTTCAATTATCCGGGACAATATAAATGTGGTTTCGCCGGTGTGCCGGTTTCGGATGTAATCATGCGTATGGGATATGCCAGCGACAGTTATCGCAAAATCTTTTCGGCCAAGAATCATATCGGGCAGACTGCCAAGGATAATATTGCGGAATACAAACGGCGCTCTCCTGTGTGGCATGCGGAGAAGTTGAAAGACCCGTTACTTATCTACACCAATACCAGTGATGATGATGTAAATGTGATCGAAGTGGAATCAATGATTCGAGCTTTGAAAGCAGAAGGCAAAAAGTTTGAATATAAGATATTTGAGCGTGCTCCCGGTGCGCATAGTTTTGATCGGTTAGACACTTATGAGTCAAGCAAGATTCGTCTGGACATTTATAAGTTCATGGGTCGTTACCTGAAGCCCAATAAACCATTCGGTTCAGTGAAAGAGTTACGTAAAGCAGCTTATAAGTTTTGATAATTAACTAGGTAACAGGATAATGGATGGCTGGTTACTTCATGTAATGGGGTAACCGGCCTTTTATTAACCGCAGAGGTTTTATGCTTTAGGACATTGGTTTGCCGTTCCCTCCCGATTGGCGGTTGTGGCAGAACTGGAGCGCTATCTATATTTTTCTTTATTATTTCTAAAAGTAAATATTTAGTCTTTTCACTGGAAGAGTGAGGTCGTGAGGCAGAACTTGGCACAAGATTTCACAGAACTTGGTGCAGGATCCGGCAGAACTTGTATCAGGATTCCAACTACTATGGTAGGGAAAAATGTAACTTTTTGAAATCGGGCAAGAATTCTCGAATAATCTTTTCTCATAATTCTTGGATAAGTCTTCATTTCAGTTAACTGGTTACTATAGGGCATGATGAAAAAAATGGAGTGCATCGTTCATTACGATACACCCTCTTATCCTTTACAGTGTCGGAATGAGGCGACTCGAACGCCCGACCCCTACGTCCCGAACGTAGTGCGCTACCAACTGCGCTACATTCCGTTTCTGTTTTGCGAGTGCAAAGGTAAGGCATTTTTTGAAATCAAAAGAATTTCACAGAAAATTTGTAGAAAAATTTCAGTAGAATCAAAAATATGTCTACCTTGCAACCACAAACGAGAAGTCTAAGGTTTTTTCATTGAATGTGCTGAGAAGTAAGTTCCTATGTGCTTAACCACTGACTTGGTGCCATAGCTCAGTTGGTAGAGCAAAGGACTGAAATCCTTGTGTCCCCGGTTCGATTCCTGGTGGCACCACCAAAGAAAGTACATAACTTTACTTAAAAGCGCATTAGGCAGGTAATTACATATGTAATTACCTGCTTTCTTTTATATCTTTCCTATCAGTATTTTTAGATATTTGTCAGTTTGGCTTATATTTAAAGTTCAACTAATTCCCGGATTATGATGGCCGCTATCCTGCCTGCCGAAAAATTCCGGGATAGTATATGGTGGGGTAAGAGTTTTTCGTTATCTTTGCTCTCTACATGATAAAACTGATTTTTATTTTCCTGTTAACCATTAGGATCATAAGATATACCTTCTTGATGATTTCTTTAAGTAAAAATGAGAATTAATGAATATGAGAAATTTGTTTTTGACTTTAGCTTTTGGTCTATGTTCCGGCATATTCGCCCAAAATACGACAGTTTTTGAATCTCCTATTATGGGGTGGAGCTCATGGAATACCTATCGGGTTCATATCAATGACACCTTAATAATAAGACAAGCGGATGCTATGGTGCAGAAAGGGTTGAAAGAAGTGGGCTATTCCTATGTGAATGTAGATGACGGTTTTTTTGGATGGCGGGATGAAAGAGGAGTGATGCAAACACATCCCGAACGTTTTCCGAACGGATTGAAGGGGGTGGCTGATCATATTCATTCTTTAGGATTAAAAGCCGGCATTTATTCGGATGCGGGAAGCAATACTTGTGGTTCTATCTGGGATAAAGATATGAACGGAATAGGTTCCGGTTTGTATGGACATGAATTTCAGGATGCCACGTTGTATTTTAAAGAGTGGGGATTTGATTTTATCAAAATTGATTATTGCGGAGCCGGTCAGGAATTGAATTTGGAAGAGGAAAAGCGATATACAGAGATTCGTCAGGCTATAGATAATCTGGGTTGCGGACATGTTTCTATTAATATCTGTCGATGGGCTTTCCCGGGTACTTGGGCTAGAAACATTGCTCGTTCATGGCGAATCAGTGCGGATATCCGTCCGGAGTGGGGATCAGTAAAGTATATTATCAATAAAAATCTTTATCTGTCTGCCTATGCGGGAGAAGGTCATTATAATGATATGGATATGTTGGAAATAGGCCGGGGGCTAAAGCCTGAAGAGGAAGAGGTGCATTTTGGAATGTGGTGCATCATGAGTTCACCTTTGTTGATAGGATGTGATCTGACAACCATTCCGGAGGCGTCATTAAAACTGTTGAAAAATAAAGAACTGATAGCTTTGAACCAAGACCCTTTAGGATTACAGGCATACGTAGTTCAGCATGAAAATGAAGGGTATGTGTTGGTGAAAGATATAGAACGGAAGCGTGGTAATGTACGTGCGGTTGCTTTATACAATCCTTCGGACACGATTTGTAACTTTACAGTTCCGATGAATATTTTGGAATTAGGAGGAAAAGTTAAGGTACGAGACCTGATGAAACAGCAGGATTTACCGGAGATAAAAGGGGGTGTTCTGAATCGGGAATTGCCTCCCCATAGTGTGCTGATTTTACGTATGGAGTCCGAAAAGAGGTTGGAACCGACTGTTTATGAAGCGGAATGGGCTTATCTGCCTTGTTTCAATGATTTGGGAAAGACTCCGAAAAGCATCGTATATGTTCCGTTACATGAAGCATCCGGAGGCATGAAGGTAAGCTATCTGGGAGGGCGAAAAGAGAATTTTGCAGAATGGAAAGAGGTGTACAGTGAGCAAGGCGGTAAATACGAAATGACTATCCGCTATGTGCCTAAAGCAGACCGTAAGCTGGAAGTCTGTGTGAATAATGAAAAAAGGATTCTTCTTGATTCGCTGTCGGCGGATGAAACTCAAAAAATAGCTTCGATTACTGTTCCGGTGCATTTGAAAGCAGGGTATAATAAGGTACGTATGGGAAGTTCATTTTGCTGGGCTCCGGATATTGACTGTTTTACTTTGAAAAAAGTAAGTGAGTAAGCTGAGAAGATCTATCCTCTTGAAGTACTACTTTGATAAAGAGTAAGAATATGAGTGTAACAGATGTCACCCGTGAGGAATTGTGGGCAAAGCAACATTTGTCTTGCAAAAACATAGATTATGCAGTATGGGAACGGGATAAATCCATGCTCCGGAAGTTATCTAGAATCAATGGCGGCTGTTCTTTCGTGGTGGATGTATATAAAGGATGTTATGCGTATGCTTCTACGGGT
>ENA-OPYU01000135-OPYU01000135.1-human-gut-metagenome-genome-assembly--contig:-NODE-135-length-28521-cov-6.298690_pt1 | contig 28521 bp, 28 predicted proteins | sample MGYA00242637_ERZ504482 | MGnify/ENA primary metagenome ERZ504482 (study PRJEB26092, sample SAMD00036237) | human gut metagenome | host: Homo sapiens | study: EMG produced TPA metagenomics assembly of... | reverse complement strand
GGTTGGCTGAAGATATGCTGTATGTATGATGACCGGAATAATCCAGTAATTCGCTATTGTTATTTTTGGGAGTTTCATTGTGGACTAATGAAAGTTGTGCCGAGATATTATGTTTCTCTGTACGATTGTTGGCTTTCAATTGTAGATATTGCTGGTTGTTTTGATAATCAGCTTGGGTCGTTTGTGTGTTTCGATGGGTGGTATATTCCGGGAATAATATCTCTTCGTTTTTTGAGGTTTTTACTCCGTCATATTTTTTGGGTAATATAGCCTCCTAACACTGAATAGCTGTTGTTTCCATGCATCAGTTTAGTCCCTATATTATAATTACCCATCAGATAACCGATGGTTTGTTTGCCGTCTAATGATACATATCCACCTGATGTTCGTTCCTTGGTTATATAATTGATGGAAGCTACATCACCGGCATATTTTCCTGTCGGGGTGTCATAATATTCTATATTCTTGATATCGCGTGGGCGTAGGTTTTGCACTTCCTCATATTCAGCTTTTTCTCCGTTTATATATAGTGCCACTTCACCACCAAAAGTGCTTACTTTCCCTGTCCGTTTGTTCACTTCCAAGCTGGGAATCATCAAGTTGTACAAAAGGTCATAGCCTGTACCGGCATGTTTCACCTGTTGCTTGTCGGGAATGACCAATACATGATCAGTCTTTCTGACATAGGAACTTCCTTTTACCACGACTTCATTCAGTATTACATTGTCACTTTCCAAGGTAATTACAGGTAGTTGTGTATCTTGGTTTGAAACACTTGCCGGTATTATTTGCGGTTTGTATCCTATTGTACTGAATGCTAACAAATACTTGTCCGGCTGTACATTTGTGAACTGGTAATATCCTAATGTGTCTGTTGTTGTACCCGAGATGAAGGCTGAGTCTGTTTTTAATAACCGAACTGTGCTATAAGCTAAAGGCTGATTGTCTAAGTCGGTTACTTTACCATGTATGCGAACTTGAGCGTAAAGTGAAAAACCGGGCATCAGGCATACGCATGAAAAATAATTTTAAAGTATTCATAGTAATCATACTGTTGGGTAATAAAGGAATGTGTTTGTACATATTATATATTGTTTAATCATAAATTTAGACGGAGGTATTGATTCTAAAAGTTGTAATCAATATTACGTTATACTATAACACAAGTTTGTAGTCAACGTATTATTTTTACGATAGTAAAGGTATAGCTATTGGAGAAAAGAAATGAAAAAATACATTTTACTTTTTCTATACTTTTATATAACAGGCTGATATACAAGTAATATATGCTTGTGCATTCTTGAGAAAATACCAATTTTTACCCATTGGCAGATGAATTTTTCCATATGGGTCGTTACAATTCTTGGATAATTCCTTCCATTTGTTGTGCCGTTCCCTTCTCGCTATAGATTTTTTGGTAGAGGCGGGAAAGAGAATTTGTAATGGCAGAGACAGAACGGTTGAGTAATTCTGCGATAATGCTTCTCTTGAGTTCGATCTTAATTAAATAGCAGATATGTAGTTCGTGTTCGGATAATTGAGGATAGAGTGCATACAGCTGTCGCAGAAAGTTAGGAAAAGTGCTATTTATAGCTTCACTTAAATGTTTCCAATCCCTTTCCGTTATTTCGGAACTTTGGGTGGCATGGTGGAAATGAAGATAGATGTCCGAATGTCGGAAGGCGAGTAAACGCATTTCCTGTTCGTTCTGGATGGCACGTATTTGTTCGTTGGTTGCTCCCAGTCTTTTTGCTTGAGCTTCCAGCAGGGAATGTTTGAATGTGTCATTTTCCAACTTGGCCGATTGAAGTTGTTCATTCAGTAGGGTTATCTGTTGCTCGTTTTCTAGAATGCGCCGGCTGCTTTGGGCTTCCTGTTCTGCAAAAAATCTGTTGTAGTTGTTGTTCTCTGATTGTATATTTGCGGCGGCGTTCGCGTAAACGGTGAAGCAGGTAAATTACAATACCAATCAGGAGACTTGCTACAAACAATAACTGGAACAGTAAAAGTTTCTGTCGTTCTGTCTTCGATTGCAGCCGCTGATTTTCTTGTTCAGATAGATTATAATTATATAAGGAATGGATTTTATTTACCTCTTCGGTTTTTGTGATCTGAAAAAGAGAATCGAATGCATTGATGCAAAGAGAGGCGTATTGATGGGCTTCCGGATATTGCTTTTTTTCCCTTGTAATCAGATGTAACAGACGATATGCAGTACGTTGGTGATAAAGGTCGTTTCCAGAAATTACCTTTTGAAGATAAATTGATGCGGAATCGAACATTTGCCTTTGATAATACACTTCGCCGAGTACTAAATAACTAAGTGAACTGGGGTGGTGGACTTGTACTTGCTTTGCTATAATTTCAGCAGAGTCTGTTTTCCCTTGGTTGTAATAAAAACCGGCCATTTCATCGCCGATGCTGCAAGCTTTAACCAGAGAAACTTTTTCTTTCATCAATGTGTATGCTTTCCGGTAATAGATTTCCGCACTGTCTTTTTGGTTGTTTGTATCGTATATGCGTGCCATGTCCCTCAGACCGAAAGCCATGCCTTTATAATTATGGCAAGCTAAATTATATTTATAAGCTTGTTGAGTAGCTTCCATACTTTCATGATACAATCTTTGAAAGGCAAAAAGGCTGGCAAGCTGCCCGTATATGCGTCCATTCAGCGTATCATTAAAACATCTTTTCCCAATTTCGGCTGCACGCAAGAAAGCATCAACGGCTCGTGGCGCATCTTTCATATCCCGATAGGCGCTACCTTTATAATAATAAGCTTCCATCAGGTGTGGGTCATCCTGTTTGTCTTCATAAAAACTAATTATACGGTTAATCAAAGTATCGGAAGTAACCGGAATATAGAGCTTGTCTTTGGCTTTGACAGTGAGCAATAAGTAATATATATGAAGCTCTTCAGGCCATTTAGTGGTGGATATACTGAGAGAATCCAAACAGGCTAGCGCGCTGTCCGGGTGCGTTTCCATTAATTGAACTGCCCGCTCCATCAGTGGCGGGTAACTTTGCTGTTCATAGCGGCAAGAGATGCAGAGCAATAGAAACAGCAGCAGTATATGTATCCTCCCACTTTTCATAGCAATTGCAAAAATAAACAAAATCTTTGAACTCAGCTACTGAAATAGGGGAATCCCTACCAACTAATAGGGATTTTCTTTGTTATGAAGTAAAACCTCTGACTATCTTTGCACTAGAAAAAGTAGATAGAATAACAAATAAAACAGGTACGAGTATGAAAAAGATTGTATTAGCTTCGCTTATGATGGTGTGCTTGCCTTACTTGGCAATGGCGCAAAGCGTTGATGACGACCTTTATTTCATCCCTAAGAAAAAAGCTGAAAAGAAAGAGGAGGTTAAGCAAGAGGTGAAAGTGGTGGTTCCGCAGAAGCAGAACACGACTACTGTTTACGCAGCCCCCGGTTCTACAGTGGTGGTGAAGGATGTGAAAGGAAAGGTTCGCGATGTGGATGAGTATAATCGTCGTTATACTTCACGTGATAATAATTTCTCGATGGAGAATGATACCTTGTATATTGAGGAGAAACCTTTGAATGAGAGAGGAGAATGGGTTAATGGTTTTGAGGGTTCTCAAGACGATTATGAATACGCGATGCGTATCGTCCGTTTCCGTAATCCCCGTTACGCCATTCCGGTAAGCAGTCCGCTCTATTGGGATGTAGTTTACGGTTTGCCTTCATGGGATTGGAATGTATATGATGACGGATTGTATGCATACGTCTTTCCCACTTACACGAACCGCTTATGGTGGGATTGGCGTTGGAATTATCCATATGGCGCCAGTTGGGGATTCAGTTGGGGATGGAGTTCGCCATGGTACTACAATAGTTGGTACTATCCCGGTTATTGGGGTGGCGGCTACTGGGGTGGCTATTGGGGCTACCATTATCACCATCACCATTATTATCCGCATTACTTCGGTCACGGTTGGGGTGGTGGCTACTGGGGAGGTAGTCATGGATGGTATGGCTCAAGCAGACGTAACCCGGGGATACATGCCGGAAGATATACCAATAGCTATAGTTCTTCACGCCCAAGCCGGAATAATTACGTGAATAGTTATGATAGGAATAGTCGTAATTCATACGTAGGAAATTCCAGACAAAATGTCCGTAATAGTGCTAATAGTTATCGTACCGCAACACGTAACGGTTCTTCATCAGGAAGAGTGGTTTCGGGATCTAACAGTGTAAATTCGGTTCGTCCTAATAGAAGTGCTATCAGAACCCGTACCGGAGAAACTCTTTCACCAAGTCAGGCAGCAGGAGTTCGTCCGGGTAATTCGTATTCACGTCCGACAGAAGGAAGGGGTTCTTCCTATACCAGACCAAGCAGTACTCGGAGCAGTGTGGGAAATGCAGCAGGATCTGCTTATCAGAGAACAGGGGCTGCAAGTCGTGGCGCTTATCGTAACAATAGTGGCGTTTCGAATTCTCGTAGCAGTTCATACTCTCGTAGCAGTAGTCCTTCTCGTAATAGTTCGTCTAACTCTTACCGTAGTAGTGGAACTTCTTCTTCCCGTAGTAGTTTTTTCTAGTGGCGGTGGTGCTTCTCGCAGTTCCGGTGGCGGTGTTTCCCGTTCAAGTGGTGGCGGCAGATCGCGTACCAGATAAGTGGTAGATTAAACTAGACAGTTGAATTTAATAGAATTGATGTATGAAAAATAAAGTAATAGTAACCGCTTGTGCGTTGTTGGCAATGACAACGGCAAGCGCACAAAATGCTTATGATGCGGAAAAGTTGCTGGGGAATGATTTGAATGGAACAGCACGATTTGTTGGTATGGGTGGTGCCATGGGAGCTTTGGGCGGTGATATATCTGTCATAAGCTCCAACCCTGCGGGTATCGGCATTTTTCGTAGTAATGACGTGTCTATTTCTTTTGGTTTTAATAATACTTCGACAAAGAGTAACTTTAGTGGTGTGTCAATGAATGAAAACAAAACGCGCGCTTCATTTGACCAGATTGGATTTGTTTATAGCAATAAGATAGGCAATAATACTTCTTTGCGTTTTGTGAATTTCGGATTCAATTACCATAAAAGTTAAAAACTTCAATCGCCTTTTCTCTATGGGAGGGGCGTTGGATAATTTGTCACAAAGCTTCCAGCTGGCTCAGGAGATGGAACGATATGGATTGACGGAAAGCGAGTTTAATGACATACTGGATGTGAAGAATCCTTATACCAAATATTGGAATCAGTTACCTGTTTTAGGAGTAATGGGGGTGAGAACCGGTGTGGTTGACTGGGTTAATGATTCTGAAAAGAATATTCATGCTCCATGGGGGTGGAATGGTTTTAACAATAACTTCTTTAGTAAGGAAACAGGAGGTATCAGTCAATATGATTTTAATGTTTCATTCAATATTGAAGATAGGGTCTATTTAGGAGCTACCCTGGGGGTCTATGATGTGAATTATGATCGTTATACTTCTTATACGGAAAATTTGAATGATGATAACGGTGCGGATAATGGGGGGTATACATTGGATAATTATTATAGGCTGGAAGGGACTGGTATGGATTTAAAATTGGGTGTTATTATACGGCCTATAGAAAGTTCCCCTTTCCGTTTGGGATTTGCTGTGCACACGCCTACATGGTATGATTTAAGAGAAAGCTATAATGCCGCTTTATCTTCTAATATTTTAGCTTGTGAGGCACCCTATAACCAGACATTGAGTGATTTTCTGGTAACTCCGGAATATGATTATTTGACCTATGATTATAATCTTACCACTCCGTGGAAATTTAATATCAGCGCAGGTACTACTTTTGCGGGTGCAGTGGCAGTAGGTGCGGAATATGAATATCAGGATTATTCTTCCAGTAAGCTCAAGGATGTGGATGGTTATGAATTGGGAGATCAGCCCAGCGTTGAGAATTATTTGAAAGGTGTCCATACTTTCCGTATAGGAATGGAAACGAGGATTATACCTGAGTTTAGCATTCGTGCAGGATATAATTACTCTTCGGCTGCTTTTTCTAAAGATGCTTATAGTGCCTTGTCTTTATATAGCACGCGTACTGATTTTAATAATACGGAGTCTAAGAATACATTTACATTTGGCCTTGGATACCGTGGCAGTGTAATTTATGCGGATTTGGCATATAAATATGATATGTATAAATCAAACTTTTATGCTTTTGATGATATAGATCTTCCGGCAACTAAAGTGGATAATGAACGGCATCAGTTGCTTTTGACTGTCGGTGCTCGTTTCTAAGAATTAATTGTGAGTCTAATATAATTAACTTGTGATATACCGGGAATGCTTTATTGCTTTCCGGTATATTTTTTGCTAATGTTTCATCCGGGTTTTCAAACAAAAGAGTTATCTTTGTAAAAAGAGGTTTTTATGGAACAGAAAGATAAATACATACGATTTGATTGGGCAATCAAGCGTCTTTTACGCAACAAAGCCAATTTTGGTGTCCTGGAAGGTTTTCTTACCGTACTTTTGGGTGAGAAGATTCAAATCATGGAAATCCTTGAAAGCGAAGGTAACCAGCAACGGGAGGATGATAAGTTCAACCGGGTAGATATTAAAGCCCGTAACAGCAAGGATGAAATAATACTGGTGGAAGTGCAGAATACGCGAGAATTATATTATCTTGAACGAATACTTTATGGAGTGGCAAAAGCAATAACCGAACATATAGATTTAGGTGAAATTTATGCAAATGTCAAGAAAGTGTATTCTATCAGTATTCTTTATTTTGATATCGGTCAGGGAAATGATTACCTCTACCATGGTCAGAATACATTCCTCGGCGTCCATACTGGCGACTGTTTGAAAGTAACCATTAAAGAAGAAGGGGCTATTATCCGTAAATTGCCTGCCGAAATATTTCCTGAATATTTTCTTATTCGTGTGAATGAGTTTAATAAAGTGGCAGTTACTCCTTTGGAAGAATGGATAGAATATCTTAAGACTGGAACTATCCGTCCGGATACAACGACTCCCGGATTGGAGGAGGCGAGGCAGAAACTTATTTATTATAATATGAACAAGGCTGATAAACTGGCTTATGACCGACATCTGGATGCATTGATGATACAAAATGATGTATTGAGTACCGCTAAATTAGAAGGATTGGAGGAAGGCCGTGAGGAAGGACGTGTAGAAGGCCGTGAGGAAGGACGTGTAGAAGGCCGTGAGGAAGGTATCATGGTAGGTCGCCAAGAAGAAAAAATAGCTACAGCCCGTAACTTGAAATCTTTGAATATTCCTATTGCTGTTATTGTTCAAGCTACAGGCTTGTCTATAGATGAAATAGATAGACTTTAATGAATGAAGGTATGTCAGGATTCTGTTGTGTAATCACGGATTCTGTCATTTTGAGTCATGGTGAGGGATCTTGTGAGAACAAATGGATGTGATTGGATTCTTCATCTCTCTTTTTTCACTTTCCGTTTTTGTCATCCTCCTCCTATTTATCGCGGAACTCTTTCTTTTTCCAAAAGTTGAATCCTGCATATATACGGACAGTTCCGAAAGTATTAGTGAGGGAGAAGTCCTTTTTTCGATAGTCGTATGTATGCATCACCAACGAAGCTCCTATAAAATATTTGTTGGTATTATAGACCACGGCGGCACGTGTTATCAGGTCAAAATTGATATCCTTTATCCAATGATTGTCGGTGTTAGGCGTATCGTCTATTTTTGATTTTTGATAGGCAATGGCCGGTAAGAGTGAAAGATTGGCCACCCAGTTTTTGAGCAAACACCCAATTATAACCGTATCCTATATTGATACTGTAGTCAGAGTATTTCACTTTCTTGAAAAGCAAAGCATCATGTAGTTGGGCTCTCACTTCACCGGGAAGCTTTTCGTAATCAAAAGATATATTGTGCTGGGAATAAGAAAAGCCCGCCATCAGGGAACCCGCGCTTTTACGCTGGTTGGTGGACTGGCTATAGGCTGCCGGATAAGAGAATTTTTTATAATTGAAAATCCAATAGGCATTCAGTCCTTTGATTTTACTTTGCAAGCCGTTGAAATTCAAATTTTTAATGGGAGTATTCAGATCAAAACCGCTGGAAGAACGTATCTTGAAATCGCTTCCTGTCTTTCTGTAATATAAATCCACACCAAATTTGGAACTATAAAGATTCAGTGCCATTTCGGTTTTCTTTGCCTTGTTTTTATGTCCGCCGAAAATATCTTTTACATCGAAAGAATATCCTAGAAATATCCAGCGCCATCCGAAATAGACTCCCAGCTTGAAACTGGCATTGGGGGAGAATCCCAAACTTTGTTCGCCGTTGTTTCCTTTGCTACCTAACCGATAGTATTCGTACCAACTGCTGGATTCCAGCATGAAAGCCAGATTGTAAAGGTTGGGAGAGATATAGGTAGTGTCAATCGCATTGAATTCTTTTCCTACTTTCCTTATTTTTCTTCCGGTATGGCGGACAGTCGTTGCTATTCCGTCAGTCAATGTAATGAAAACACCCTTGTTATCCTGTACTATCGAGTCTTTCTTTTCCGCTTGTGCATATACATTAAAGGCAGAAAGAAAAGACAGACAGAGCAGGCATAATTTACGGATGTCCATAGGCAGAAATCAGAGTTTATTAAGTATACGGTCCATTACCCAGTTGGTAGGAGTCGCACTGATGCCATCGCATGTACAGATAGCTTTTCCCTGCAAGTGTTCTACTACGGCTTTTATGAGCGGAAGTTGTACATGAGGAGGATTTTCGGGAAGAAACTCCTCGCGTCCTCTTTCAGTATGCAGGGCGATGGGATCGTAAGTGAAAACAGAGAAACAGATCATCCCCTTGTCTCCGATGATTTCTATACGGTCTTCCTTGGCTGATTCATGGGCGACAAAACACCATGAACCTGATCCCGGCAGACCGGAATCAAATTTAAAGCAGGCACTTATCGTATCTTCTGCCGGATATAACCCACCACGGTTGCTCTTGTATCCTTGAGCTTCGAGAATGCAGCCGAACATATCTTGTAACAAATCCAGTTGGTGGGGAGCCAGATCATAGAAATAACCGCCACCGGCGATATCAGGCTGTACACGCCAAGGTAGGTTGGTGCTGTTGTAATCCAAATCACGAGGAGGCTGGGCGAAACGTATCTGTATATTGATGACATTACCTATTTCACCATCCTCTACCATTTGGCGTACTTTTTGGAAATAGGGAAGATAACGTCTGTAGTAAGCGACGAAACAAGGGATACCAGTTTCTTGTGATATGCGGTTGATGCGTGCGCAGTCTTCATAGCTGGCTGCCATTGGTTTTTCAATATACACGGGCTTTCCTGCCTTCATAGCCATAATGGCGAAAGTGGCATGAGAGGAAGGGGGAGTGGCTATATAAATGGCATTTACATCTTCATCTCCTATTAATTGCTGCGGATCGGAGTACCAGCGGGGAATGTTGTGTCTTTTGGCGTATGATTGAGCTTTTTCTTTGTCACGGCTCATTACGGCCACTACCTCTGAACCTTCGATCAGGGCAAAGGCTGGTCCGCTTTTCTTCTCGGTCACTTCTCCGCAACCGATGAAGCCCCATTTTACTTTGTCTAATTTAACCATGGTAATAACTTTTTTGTCATTCCGCTTAAAATAATAACAATTTATATTGCAAAGATAGGACTATTTTGTAATTTCAGCCGGATAAAAATCAGTTATTGTAATATTTCTTGCGCAACAGTTTGAATGCAGGAGTCTTGACGTAGTCATTTAACCAGGAATTCAGGCTGTCAAGCAATATTGGAGAATGTTTGCTTACTCCCCATGAATAGAATTGTGAGAAGCTGATGGCTGTTTCTATATCCAATTGTGGAAAATCATTGATGGAGGCTTTGGCAATGCTCTCGTCGCATACGGCATAGTCTATGTCACCATGTGCTACCATGGCCAGTAATTGTTCTTGTCCGTATTTCTCCACTTCTTTGATATAGATGGTATCGCCTATTTCGTTACTTAAATTATGTATGCGCAGGATGGCAGGTGAGTTTTTGACTAGATGAAGGGTCTTGCGGGCTAGTTCTAACTGGCTGTGAATGTACAGACTATCGTTTTCTTTTTCGGGTTTACGCTGTACCAGTACTTGTTTGTTCAGTATAATGGGGCGGGTAAACAACAGGGAGTCTTTGTATTCTGTGGTAACTACCGTGCTGTTGGCCAATATATCGTATGTTCCTTTTTGTACGCCTTCCAGTCTTTTGGAAAAGCTCATTTCAGGAGTGATTTCCGGTTTCAGTCCTTTGCTGTGTGCAAAAGCATGGAGCAGTTCGTAGTGGAAACCGGAAACGGTGTCGCCGTCGGCATAAAAACTGATAGAATTGTACTCGGTAACGGCACGCAGGATTCCCGATGCCGCTATTTCTGCATAATCGCGGGGCAGACTGGTTTCAGCCTCCGTTTTCTTTTTGAAGAAGATGGAGGATAGGGTTACTGCAAGGATACCCATCAGAATGTATTTCAGATATTTTCTCATATAGACCGTCAATCAAAGAAATTCCATGAAAGGCCGAACTTTATCATTCGCGGATTGATTGGGTAGTGAGGCGCCAGGAAGTAATTGGATTTTCCCGAACCGGCATTGACGTGATACATCATAATAAAGAAGCGGGTACGTTTTAAATGCAGGTTGGCATAGACGTTGACTATCGGAAAAGCTCCTATCTCGATTTTGTCATCAGGATTCTGGTTATAGAATTGTCCGATGACGGGGGAGTAGTCTGGCGCGTAATATTTACTGAAATAACGCACATCTGCTCCCATTTCTATCTGGAGTACTTTTTTGGCGAGACCGAATTTCATGTACAAGTTGCCGTAAGCCGACAATTCCGGTAAGGGTAGAATGTCTTGCTCACTTGATTTTTGATAGGCTACTTCACCGTCGAGATGAAAAATTCCTACTTTTAATTTTTGTTGCAACATTGCAGTGAATATTTGTATGTTGCCGGAGTGTTGTCTTACGGCTGCATTGTTCTTGAAACCGGTGACATTTCCTTCACTGTCTTTTACCGGTATGCTGGTATTGGCCAGATAAGTGTAATTCTTTATATTTTCCACTCCGGCACGCAGCTGGGTTCCCCATCTGTCCAGACTTAGTTTTCCTTCCAGGCGGGTTCTCATTATTTTGGATAAATCGTTGTTGTCCCACCAGTAATGTTTGGACTGGAAATGCCTGAAATAGAATACGGGGTTCTGGTTCTTGATGAATGCATTTACATCCAGTCTCACCGTATCTCCGAATAAACGGAGATTCAGATCCCCTCTGCCTTCTACGCTGAATTGTCCTGCGTCTTCACCGGCTATGGCTAATTCTCCTAGGATATTGTAATGTAATAGTTTTCCTTGTTTTTTGGATAGTTCGCCGCCAATGGAGAGTGAACTTTCCTTATAGTTGTTGATAATGCGTTGTCCCGGTATGTTTGTTGTGTCGGTCAAGGCGAAGTTTCGGTATTCATAACTTAAAAAGGCGGTAAGTCCGGCTTTTGCCCATTTGTTGAATCCTTCTTGTAAAGCAATGCCAATGGTGTTTTTGATGGATGTACGCTTCGTCTTGTCTATAGAGTCGGTCCCCAGATAGTTATGTTCAAAATACTTCTGATTCTGTGCGTCATCGTATGAGATGTATTTGCGATTGTTCAAGTCTACTTGTAGTGTATGTATGAAGCTTGTGACAGGAACAAATACCTGCGTTATTTTTACAGAGTCCGTATCCACACTGTCCTGTTTTTCTTTATAGAACCCTAGGTTGTAACGATGTGTCAGGAAGGCATGGTAGCTGGTGTTGTGATTCCATATCTGACTCAGTCGGGTTGGGATTTCGTTGGCGGAATATTCTTTTTTGCCTTCTGCCATATCCAGCGGGTTGGTGATATACCGGTCGTCCGTGATACCTCCGTTTTCTGCCATCTTCAAGTTATCGTTGTTGAATATGAAATGCATGTCATATTTATCTCCCCGGTAGCTGGAGAACAGGCCACCATTGAAGAAGGCTGTGGACTGATCTTGATAAAGCCCCCGGCCATACAGGTAATCTATGTAGAATCCGAACCCTAGCCTTTTGTTTGCATTGATGGCAAAATAGGATTTGAAACGTTCTTCTCCGTCACGGCTGCCTCCTCCTTTGTAATAGGTCAGGTTTGTGAATGGAGAAAGTGTATTGGTGAATATGACATCTTCCGGACGTTGTACGCAAAAATCGTATGGGTCGGTGAAAAAGTATTGGCTGGGGTCCCGACGGTCAAAAAAGATGCGTGAGAGGCGGGGGGAGCCCAAATTTCCCAGGTAATTGTATTGTCCGGTATAGCCGCCCATGTCATTTGAGTTTTGGAAAGCGTGCTGCAAGGTATCTACGGGGATATAAGTGACATTGCCAAAACGACTGTCCACTTTCCATGAGTACAGTCCGATGGGGATTGTGCTGGCATCTACTACGGCTGTCGTGTCTATGGGGTTTCCGTTACGGTCATATTGATCTCTGTTCAGTCCGCTTGCTGAGGAACCGAACTGGTTGTTCAGGGTATTCATTGTCCGCTGTGCCATCAAGGAAGTATGGAAGCACAGGAATAATAAAAAAATAATAGAGAATATTCTTTTCATAACGGCGGCAAAGATACAATATAAAAATAAAAGGAAGAGCTTTTCCGCTATGGAAAGTTCTTCCTTTTATTATTCGTTTAGAGTTATTTTAACTTACTGAGGTTTAATAATCTCCATTCCGATTCGGATGGCTTCTTCATTCATCGGTATCAGATGATGGTGACGTTCGGGTAATGTTTTGCGTAAAGCTTTTATTACACTTTCAATGGATACTACGGGACGTAGTTTTAGCAAGCCTCCTAAGACAATCATGTTGAAGGTCTTTGCCATTCCTTTTTCGTTGGCGGCATCCATTGCGTCAATACGATAGATTTGTATGTCCCTACGTGTCGGAGGCTCGATGATTCCGTATCCGTCATAAATGAGAATACCACCTGGTTTAATTTTGCCTTCAAACTTTTCCAATGAGGGTTGGTTCAGTATGATGGCTGTGTCATATTGGCTGAGAATGGGTGAAGAGATGCGTTCATCACTGACAATCACCGTTACGTTAGCGGTTCCTCCCCGTTGTTCGGGGCCGTATGCCGGCATCCAGGTTACTTCCTTGTCTTCCATCAGTCCGGAATAGGCAAGTATCTTACCCATGGATAGCACACCCTGACCGCCGAATCCTGCTATAATGATTTCCTGTTTCATGGTTTCTGTCTTTTTATTCTTTATTTTTCAAATCACCCAGCGGATAGAAAGGGAACATGTGTTCCACCATCCAGTCATTGGATGCTTGCGGAGTCATTTTCCAACCGGAATTACAAGTCGATACAATTTCCACCAAATTAGAACCTTTGCCATTCATTGAATTTTCAAATGCCTTGCGGATAGCCTTTTTGGCTTTGCGGATGGCGGGAACTGTATGTACGGACTGGCGGGTAACGTAGGCGGTGCCTTCCAAAGTGGCGGCAATTTCTGTCATTTTCAGCGGATAGCCGTGAATGGCTACATCACGACCATAGGGGCAGGTGGCTGTTTTCATGCCAACCAGAGTGGTAGGAGCCATTTGCCCACCGGTCATTCCATAAATGGCATTGTTGATAAAGATGATAGTAATGTTTTCACCACGATTTAAAGCATGGATAGTTTCGGCAGTACCGATACATGCCAAGTCACCATCTCCTTGGTAGGTAAATACCAGACGTCCGGGCCATAAACGCTTAATGGCGGTAGCTACGGCTGGTGCGCGTCCGTGGGCGGCTTCTTGCCAATCGATGTCTAGATAATTGTATGCAAATACGGCACATCCTACTGGTGACACACCGATTGTCTTATCTTCCATGCCCATTTCTTCAATAACTTCGGCTATTAACTTGTGAACCACACCGTGGCTGCATCCGGGGCAATAATGCATCGGATTGTCATTCATCAGTGTCGGTTTCTTATAAACCAGGTTTTCGGGTTTTATGATTTCTTCTTTTGTCATAGTTTCTCCTCCTATTGTTTATAACATGAACCGCATAAAGAATTCCACCAGCTTGAGAAAAATAGCTGCTGCACAGACATAGATGAATACTTTGAAGTCACTTGCCACGAAGTAAGTGATGACAGCTGCTAATGCCAGTGCCATGAAAAGTATGTTCAATATATTTCTGATCAGATCGATATTCATACGGTCTTATTTTATTAGTTTCTCTTTCAGTGCAGTGATTACTTCATCCGGATCGGGGACAATACCACCCAGACGTCCGAAGTGTTCTACAGGCACTTTACATTTTACAGCCAGACGGACATCTTCTACCATTTGTCCGGCGTTCAATTCTACAGTGAGGATACCTTTTACCTGTGCGGCGCGTGCTGCAATAGCTTTCGACGGGAACGGCCATAGGGTAATAGGACGGAGCAAACCAACTTTGATGCCTTCTTCCCGAGCCATTTCCATTGCCTTTTGGGCAATGCGGGCGCAAGAGCCGAAAGCTACGATCAAATATTCTGCATCTTCGCAGTGAAGTTCTTCGAAGCGTACTTCATTCTCTTCTATTTCTGCATATTTTTTCTGAAGATGAATATTGCGCTTTTCCATTTCGGCGGGATCGAGTTCTAATGAGGTAATGATGTTGGGGGTACGGTGGTGGGTTCTGCCGGTAGTGGCCCACGGACAACGGGCAATGACTTCTTCATCTGTCAGGCGTGTGCGCTGTTCGGGTAATACTACTTTTTCCATCATCTGCCCGATAACGCCATCTGCTAGAATAATGGCGGGATTGCGGTATTTGAAAGCCAAATCAAAAGCTATACCTACGAAATCTGCCATTTCCTGTACTGATGCAGGTGCCAGGGCTATGAGACGATAGTCTCCGTGACCGCCACCTTTCACTGTTTGGAAATAGTCGGCCTGACTAGGTTGGATGGTTCCTAATCCGGGACCTCCGCGCATGACATTGACAATCAGGCAGGGGAGTTCGGCACCGGCAATGTACGAGATGCCTTCCTGCTTTAAACTAACGCCGGGACTGGAGGATGAGGTCATTACCATTTTACCGCTTGCTGCACCGCCATATACCATGTTGATTGCTGCGACTTCACTTTCTGCCTGTAACACCACCATACCGGTAGTTTCCCAAGGTTTCTCTTCGGCCAGCGTTTCCAATATTTCCGATTGGGGAGTGATGGGATAGCCAAAGTAACCGTCTACTCCGATACGGATGGCGGCGTGGGCTATGGCTTCATTTCCCTTCATTAAAACGACTTCTTCTGCCATATTTGTTACATTTATTGTTGTTTTACTTTATACACAGTAATGCATCCGTCCGGACAGACTGTGGCACATGATGCGCAACCATTGCAGGTATCCTCTAATACCTGGTGGGCGAATGTGTATCCTTTTTTATTCACTTGTTTGGCATTGAGCGCGATTACATGTAGCGGACATGCCACTACACATAGATTGCAACCTTTGCAACGCTCTGTGTCTACTACAATAGCACCTTTAATCTTTGCCATGGGTTAGTTATTATTGATTATACATGTCTTTGTTATAGAAATTCAGAATATTCATAATCATGTCACGGGCGGAAACGGCGGGACTTTCCGGATTACGCTCGATGGCTTCCAAATAATTGTTCAAAGCTTGTTGCCAGTTTCCCATTTTGCGGTAGGCGTTACCCAGTAAGTAATAGGGTTCATCGTTGACGTGCGCATCGTTTCGGATGAAATTAGTTAGCGCATGAATAGCTCTCTCCGTATCACCCTGTTCGATAAGTGTCTTTATGTCCTGTAATTCTTCCGTCATAAGGCATGATTGTCTCATTGTTGTTTACAAAGATACTCTTTATTTGTTATGAAAGGGAAGATTGGAGCAGAAAAAACGACTTTCTTGCTAAAAACATTTAAAAAAAGGAGAGAAAGATAGGGAAAAAATGGAAGAATGATTTCTTCTAATGGTTTGATTATTATAGAAATGGTTTCAAGTGAAACGGTTGATAGAGGAACGGTGTTATTTATTCTTAAAGGGGGATATGTTTGAATTGTATTTGTCATGATATTTTTGGGGGGAAGTATATGGTAAATCGTTTGTATGTTTTTTAGGGGGAGTTGTCAGGTTATCTCCCCCCCCCTAAATATTTTATGTATTATCGTATAGAATTAACTGTCACGGCATAAATATATAGAAGAAAAGATTATTTTATTACTTCACCTACATACATATTATATGCCTTCTGGCCGTTGTTACTGGGGTTCATCTTTTTTGCTTCCTCACCGGTAACTGTCTGTTTCATCAGTTTCTTACAGTTTACTATCAACCACGGCTCACTACTACCTTGCTTGTAGAACGAAATTTTATAATTGTCGCTTTGATCCATTAGCATATTGCCCATTGATTTGGATTGGTCAATTATGCAGAATGCTACTTCTTTACCGAATAACTGACCGAAACCTCCCCAACATTCTTTACCAATTTCGAATTGTTCATCGTTTCCGGCAGTAATTGTCATACGTGAAGATGCCTTGATTTGGTCATCTATGCTTTGTTCTTTGCTAGGAGTTACATTATTGGCTACTTTTATTTCGGTATTACCCTCAGAACCACCGATGATAGCCGGTTGGGCAGGGGGAGTTACCGGAGTGGCGGTAATGATTGTGGTTGTATTTGATATCGGAGTGGCTGTTACACCCGAAGTAGGAGCAACTGCAATTTGTGAGTTGTTCAAGACTTTGTTGCCCAATGTATCTTGGATGGATTTGAACAGTGTGTCTTTCAAGTCAATTGTTTCTCTTCTGAATTTGCCGCAGATGGGAGCCAGTTTGGTTTTCGATTTGTTTAAAGCCATATCGTCTACAATCCATTCCTCTGCGCTGTATTTTTCTCCTCCGTCACGAGCTTCATCATACCAATAGCGGATACGGGTCATTTCGATATCACATTTTCCGTTTCCGCAGGTGATAAACATCTGATAATAAATTCTGGTTCTGTCCAATGACAATGCAGAGGATGAGAATACCAGATATTCTTCGCCACCTGCTGCAATGGTTCCTTCATCTTCATTGGTGTAAAGAACACGTGCATTGAACTTGCCTTCGGGCTTGAAACGTTCTGTAGCCCATTTCAGCATTGTCTCATATAGCTGGTCTTTCGTTAAAGACGGTGCCTGTATTTCTGTTTTGAAAGAAACTTTACCGTCATCCAAAGTTATTGCTCCCGCCAGATATTTGGGATCTGTCTGTGCCATAGCGATGAATGGCAGGCATAAGAGCATTAAAAAAAGAATTTTCTTCATAGTAATATATCTTATTTTATATTTTAATCTAAGCAAAGATAGGAATAAAAAAAATGAGAAGCTATAAAGCCTCTCTTTTTTACTTTTATTATTATTGCGTGAATTTTACTTTACAGGTATCTTTTCAATGCGTTTTTGGTGACGTCCGCCTTCAAAGCCGCTGTTAAAGAATTCATCTAATATTTTTTCAGCCATTTCATGGTCTATGAATCGTCCTGGCATTACCAGAACATTGGCATCATTGTGTTGACGTGACAAATGGGCTATCTCGGGAATCCAGCATAGTGCCGCACGGATACCCTGATGTTTGTTCAATGTCATGCTGATCCCTTCACCGCTTCCGCAAATAGCTACTCCAGGTCCGCATTCTCCGGCTTCTATAGCCAGTGCAAGCGGATGGGCGTAATCTGCATAGTCACAGCTTTCTGTACTGTATGTACCGAAATCTTTGCATGGATAACCTTTTTCAGTCAACCATGTTTTTACAAACTCTTTCAGTTCAAATCCTGCATGATCGGATGCCAGTCCTACTTTTTTCATGCCAGCATTTCTTTTACTTGGTTATACACGTTCTGTGCGGTAAAGCCCAGCTTTTCATCCAATACTTTGTAAGGAGCGGAGAATCCGAATGATTCCAGACCGAATACTTTACCGTTGGCACCTACCAAACCTTCAAGGTTTACAGGAAGACCGGCAGTCAGACCGAATACTTTAGCCTCTGTGGGAATGACACTGTTTTGGTATTCCTTGCTTTGGCTGCGGAACAATCCCTCAGAAGGAGCGGATACGATACGTATTTTTATGCCATCCTTGCGGAGAAGTTCTGCACCTGCTTCCAAAGTGGAAACTTCGGAACCTGAAGCGACTAGGATTATATCCGGATTTTCGTCGGAACCTGCAACAATATAAGCGCCTTTTGCAGCCTGTGAGTAGTCGTTTCCTGCAGGCAGATTCGCGATATTCTGGCGGGAGAAGATTAGTGCGGTGGGGGTGCTGGTATTTTCCATGGCCAATTTCCACGCTACAGTGGTCTCTTCCGCATCTGCCGGACGGAGTACCAACATAGAATTGTGCCCTTTGTGGTTTTTCAGTTTTTCCATCAGGCGGATTTGTGCTTCTTGTTCTACCGGTTCGTGAGTAGGACCGTCTTCACCTACACGGAATGCGTCGTGTGTCCAGATGAACTTGACGGGAAGTTCCATCAAGGCAGCCATACGTACGGCGGGTTTCATATAGTCTGAGAATACGAAGAAAGTAGCACATGCAGCAATCACGCCTCCGTGAAGTGCCATACCTAGGCAGCAGCAAGCCATGGTTAATTCGGAAACACCTGCTTGCAGAAACGCGCCGGTGAAGTCATCTTTAGTGAATGCATGTGTTTTCTTCAAGAAACCGTCGGTCTTGTCTGAGTTTGACAGGTCGGCCGAAGAAACGATCATGTTTTCTACTTCTGTAGCTAGTACACCGAGAACTTTGGCAGAAGCACTGCGTGTAGCATCTCCGGCTTTTTGTTCAATAGCATTCCAATTTACTTTCGGAGCTTTGCCTGAGAACCACAGTTCCAATTTAGCTGCCAGTTCGGGATTAGCTTTAGTCCATTCAGCTTTAGCTGCATATTTTTCTGCAACAATTTTTTTCAGTTCTTCTGCACGTTTGGCATATAACTCTTTTACTTCAGGGAAGATTTGGAAAGGATTGGTTGGATCGCCACCTAAGTTTTTGATTGTATTGATGTAAGCATCACCTCCCAAAGGGGCACCGTGGGTGGCACAGTTACGTTCATAACTGGAATCATCCGCTTTGCGTGCACCTTTACCCATAATGGTCTTACCGATAATTAATGTGGGCTGACCGGTTACGGCTTTCGCTTCTGTCAGAGCTGTGCGGATTGCATCGGGATCATTACCATTGATAATAATTACTTTCCAGTGCCATGCTTCGTATTTCTTGGCAACATCTTCGCTGGTAACAGCATCGGTAGCGGTAGACAGCTGGATGTCGTTTGAATCATAAAACATGATCAGATTGTCCAGTCCCAAATGACCTGCCAAACGTCCTGCACCCTGAGAAATTTCTTCTTGAATGCCACCATCGGATATATAGGCATAGATAGTCTGGTCCATGACATTACCCAGACGGGCTTTCAGAAATTTGGCAGCGATAGCAGCACCTACTGCAAAAGTGTGTCCTTGTCCTAACGGACCGGAAGTATTTTCAATACCGCGCATGATGTCCACTTCAGGGTGTCCCGGAGTCGGACTTCCCCATTGACGGAACTGTGCCAGTTCTTCCATGGTGAACTTGCCGGTCAGTGCCAAAGTGGAATATAACATCGGTGACATGTGGCCTGGATCAAGGAAGAAACGGTCACGTCCTTCCCAACGCGGATTTTCAGGATCGTAAACTAAAAACTCAGAGAAAAGTACATTCACAAAATCAGCGCCACCCATAGCTCCACCCGGATGTCCTGAATTAGCTTTCTCTACCATCGAAGCAGCCAGAATACGGATGTTGTCCGCTGCACGGTTCATAAGTTTCTTTTCGTTCATATTAAAATAATATTATAATTTGAATGCTATTAGTGAGTCGGTTTATCCTTGCTATTTTATTTAATATCTGCAAAGATAACTCTTTATGTGTAAACCACAACATGTAAAGAGGCTCCTTTTTTAAACCTGTTTGACTCACTTCTTAAATTGGGTCGCTGCTTCTTCAACAGGCAGTCCTGCCTTATAGTTTTCGATGTATGTGTTGAATCCGGCTACATCTTCGGCTGTTGGCGATATTTCAATACCGGCATCACCGGCGAATACTTTGTCTTCCAGAAAATCTGCCAGGGATTGTTTCTTTTCATTGTTGACAAGGTAAGAACCTAGCAGGGCGATTCCCCATGCGCCACCTTCACCGGCAGTTTCCATTACGGAAATAGGGGAGTTTATAGCTGCTGCAAGTATTCTCTGGCCTACACCTTTCGTCTTGAATAATCCGCCGTGTCCTGTGATTCTGTCTACTTTGATTTTCTCTTCATTGAAAAGAATGTCATTACCTATCTTAAGAACTCCGACTGAAGCGTATAAATGGGTACGCATGAAGTTGGCGAGGCTGAATTTGTCATTTGCAGAACGTACAAACAATGGCCTTCCGTCGGCAAGTCCTGTCACGGGTTCACCTGAAATATAATTATATGAAATAAGACCACCGCAATCTGCATCACCTGCGAGCGCATGATTGTAAAGTTTTCCATATAATTCATTCATATCTACAGGTATACCCAGCAGTTCTTGGTATTCCTTAAACAGATTGATCCAGGCATTGAGGTCGGAGGTGCAGTTGTTGCAATGTACCATAGCTACAAGGCTTCCGTCGGGAGTGGTGACCATGTCAATCATTTCGTATGGCTTGGACAACTCTTTTTCCAACACAATCATGGAAAATGAGGAAGTGCCTGCTGATACATTCCCGGTACGTTGCTTGACAGCGTTGGTTGCTACCATGCCAGTTCCGGCATCTCCTTCCGGAGGACAGACAGGTATACCTGCTTTTAAATGGCCCGACACGTCCAGCCTCTTGGCACCTTCTAGTGTAAGGAACCCTGCATTCTCGCCGGCGGGTAAGACTTTGGGCAGGATATCTGTCAGTTTCCAGGGGTATCCTTTAGGAGCTACCAACTTGTCGAACTTGGCTATCATTCCGGCAGAATAATTCTTGGTAGCCGGGTCTATGGGAAGCATTCCTGATGCATCACCTATGCCCAGAACTTTTTGACCTGTAATTTGCCAATGAATGAAACCTGCAAGGGTGGTCAGATAGTCAATGTCACTTACGTGCTCTTCATTGTCTAAAATAGCTTGGTATAAATGAGAAATGCTCCATCTCAGAGGAATATTATATACGAATAATTCAGATAAAGCGGCTGCTGCCGGACCGGTATTGGTGTTTCTCCATGTACGGAAAGGTACAAGGATTTCTTCTTCTTTATTGAATGCCATATAACCATGCATCATGGCACTGACACCGATTGCTGCCAAGGTTTCTATTTCTGTGTCATATAGCTTTTTTACGTTGGAACGGAGATCTGCATAGCAGTCTTGCAGGCCATGCCAGATAGCTTCCACACTGTAAGTCCACAGTCCGTCTACCAATTGATTTTCCCAGCTATGGCTTCCTTGGGCAATGGGCTTGTTTCCTGGTCAATCAAACAGCTTGATTCGCGTTGATCCGAATTCTATGCCTAGAATAGCTTTTCCTGCTTCGATGGTTGATTTTGCATCTGATTTCATATTAAAACCTATAATTTAAGGTACAACAATAATGATGATAAAATAAGGTGGGATGTGCCAAGAATCTTATTAGCCTTGACACATCCCCTCTTCATGGATGAATTAGCAAAGTGCTTTGTTCAGCATATAGTAGACTTCGTTCATGCGAAGCTCTTTCTTGAAGTTGCTGATGGTAGTATCTTTGTCAATACGGATCATTTCGATACCTGCAATTTCAGCATAGTCTTCCCAATATTCTGCTGTCAGATCATAAGAGAAGCAAGAATGATGTGTTCCACCTGCCAGGATCCATGCGCCTGCACCTACTTCGAAATTAGGCATCGGAATCCACAGGGCGGAAGCAACCGGTAATTTGGGCAACGGTTTCGGTTCGATGCATTCTACGTCGTTCACGATCAGACGGAAACGGTTACCCAAGTCTACTACAGTGGCGGTACAACCTGAACCTACTTTTGAAGTGAATACAAGACGGGCTGTCTGGCTCTTGCGAATACCTATACCTAGGAAGTGTACTTCCAGACGTGGTTTGGAAGCGGCGATAAGAGGACAAACTTCCAGCATATGTGATTGCAGGATAGCACTGTTTGCACCATCGAAGTTCAATGTGTAATCTTCCAAGAAAGAACAACCTTGGGAAAGTCCTTGGTTCATCACCCATACAGTGCGGTAGAGAGCTGCTGATTTCCAGTCACCTTCCGCACCGAATCCGTAGCCTTCAGCCATCAGACGCTGGGAAGCCAGTCCCGGAATCTGATCGAAGTAGCTGCCGTCTGTTTGGCCCAAATCATCAAAATTAGTAGTGAATCCTTTAGCGCCTTTGGCTTTGAGGATGGCACGAAGAGCTAATTCGGCTTTTGCAGCATTCCATACTTTCTGATAAGCTTCGGTTGATTTATCTTCTAATGAAGCATCGTGGTCGTATTCGTTAAAGTAAGTTGCTACAAGTGCTTCTACATCTGTATCCTTGATATTTTTATGGTATTCCATCAGTTCGCTTGCCGGACAGTAATCTACGTGGTACCCCATACGTTGTTCTGCTTCCACTTTATCACCGTCAGTTACAGCTACATTATTCATCTGATCGCCGAAACGGATGATCAGCATATCCTGAGAGTCTGCCCAACCTGCACAAACGCGCATCCAAACGGCAATCTTGTGCTGGGTGTCTTCGTCTTTCCAGTAACCTACCACTACTTTGCGGCGGATGCGCATACGGGTACAGATATGTCCGAATTCGCGGTCACCATGGGCGGATTGATTCAGATTCATGAAGTCCATATCCATGGTATCCCAAGGAATTTCCTTATTGAATTGAGTGTGTAGATGTAACAGTGGTTTCTTTAACTGCTGCAGACCGTGAATCCACATTTTAGCAGGGGAGAAAGTGTGCATCCAAGTGATGACACCGATACATTTTTCATCGTTGTTGGCTGCTTTGAACACTGCTTCCACTTCTTTAGAAGAATTGGCTGTTCCTTTATATACTACTTTTACAGGAAGTTTCCCTGATTCGTTCAATCCGTTTACCATTTCATTGGAGTGAGCGTCTACTGCTACAACTGCGTCACCTCCGTACAGAAGCTGTGCTCCTGTTACAAACCATACTTCATACTGATCAAATGCTTTTTCCATAATGTTATATTTTAAAAGGGTTATTAATTTCTTTGTTTCTTATTTCTGTCCATAATAGGCATTGGGACCGTGTTTGCGGCTGAAATGCTTTTCTATTAATAAAGAATTCATCGTTAAATGAGGGTTGGCGGCAAAAGCGATACTTGCCATTTTGGCTACCTGTTCCATGACTACTGCATTATGCACAGCATCATTGGCATCTTTTCCCCATGCAAAAGGACCATGATTTTTTACTAGTACTCCCGGAGTATGTACAGGGTTCAGTTTCTTGAAACGTTTCACAATCACATTGCCTGTTTCCTGTTCGTAGGCACCTTTTACTTCCTCTTCTGTCATATCTGCGGTACAAGGAATGGCGTCATGGAAATAATCGGCATGAGTCGTTCCGATATTGGGAATATCCATTCCGGCTTGTGCCCAGGCGGTGGCATAGGTGGAGTGGGTATGTACCACTCCACCTATTTCGGGGAATGCTTTATATAGAACTACATGGGTGGGAGTATCTGAAGACGGACGAAGAGAACCTTCTACCACGTTGCCGTCCAGATTTACTACAACCATGTCTTCAGCTTTCATATCATCGTATGATACACCACTGGGTTTGATTACTACCAAGCCTGTTTCACGATCAATGGCAGAAACATTTCCCCATGTAAAAATAACTAGTCCGTGTTTCACCAAATCCAGATTGGCACGGAATACTTTTTCTTTTAATTTTTCTAACATAATGAATAATTGGGTAATGTGGCAATATGCTAATTTGTCAATTGGCAAATTATTGCATCGGCACATTATTTTAAAGTTTAAATTTCGGATCCTTTCTGTAGGCCTTATCATTAAATTTATAAAGATAAGCACCTCGTCGGGAACCTGATTTGTCTATCAAATCTGTTTTTTCAATGAAATCCATTTCGGCTACCCGCTTGCGGAAATTCCGCTTGTCCATCGGTTCGCCATAGATTGCTTCATATAGATTTTGCAACTGTGTCAGGGTAAACAATTCGGGCAGCAGGTTAAAACCAATTGGATTGTATGATGCTTTGTGCTTCATTAGTTCACGTGCTTTGGAAATCATGATCGGATGATCGAAAATGAGCTGTGGCAGTTCGTCTATTTTTGTCCAATGGGCATTGTGCTGCTGCACTAGTTCCCTGTCATATTCATTTACATTGACTAAAGCATAATAGGCTACTGATATAACTCGTTCTCCTGGATCGCGCTCTAAGTCGCCAAATGTGCCTACTTGTTCCATATATACATTTTCCAATCCGGTCAGTTCTGCCAATACCCGTTTGGCGGCAGCGTCTACACTTTCGTCTTCTTGTACGAATCCTCCCATCAAAGACCATTTTCCCATAGCTGGTTCAAAATTTCGTTTTAGTAGAAGCAGTTTTAATTCTCCTTCGTCAAAACCGAAAATGATACAGTCTACAGATACATAGAATTTAGGATTTATGTTATAATAGGTGGTCATGGTTTAGTGTCGGTTTAAAATTAACAGGCTGTATTCTTCAAGATAATTCAAAGCATACAGCCTTTAATTTATGGTTTACCAGAAATAAGCATAGAATAGTGCGCAAAGCAGAACTACACCTAAAGAGGTTATAACATCCCATTTGTTCCAGCTCTTTCTGATAAGTTCCTTGTAACTGCCGGTAAAGGTGATGGCTTCCACTTGTTTGGCGGTTGGAGCCGGAGTGAAGCATGATACAACAACCATTAACAACAAAAGGAATACAAGTAACCATATTTCAAAAATAAGCCAGTTTGTCTGCCAAAACCAAGTTGTATTTTCCCAAAACCAGCCGGTCATCACATCTTTTCCGGTGTTGGTGAGGATATTAGTCAGCAAACGGATCATACCAATTAGGAAACCGACAATCATGGCAGTTTCACCGGCTTTCGGAGTGATTTTCTTGGAGAATATACCAAGTGCAAATACGGCTACCATTGCAGGTGCAAGGAGAGACTGTATACCTTGCAGATAGTCGTAAAGGCTGCCGAGACTCATCATTACAGGAATCCATGCCATGCCGAGGATAACTACAACTACGGTAGCGATACGTCCTACCATAACATAAGTAGCTTCACTTTTGTTCTTAAACATGGGTTTGTAAAAGTCTTCTGTAAAAAAGTGTGGCACATGAATTAAAGAAAGCAGCCAGTGAAGCAACCAATGCACAGATGAATCCAATAGTTACAATACCTTTTACACCGGCAGGCAGAACATCCTTTACCATTACAGCAAAAGCTGCATCTGTATTTGACATATCAAATTCACCTTTTGCAGCCAAGGCGGCAGCTACCATCCCCGGAATAAGAAACATGAAGACAGGCAGGATTTTAAAATAACCGGCTGCAATAGTACCTCTACGGGCACGCTTCATTACTACATCATTATCTTCGCCTTTACGTTGTCCAAGTACACGCTGTACGATATGCTGGTCGGTACACCAATACCAGAAACCGATGATAGAAGCTCCGATAAATACCCAGAATCCAGGATAATCTTGATACATCGGGTCTGCTTCAGTCCAGTGAAACATATGGTTGGCACCATAAGCGTGTCCGTCTGCTCCTATATTCATGGCGCTACGCGCATGATCCATCATTTCTGTCCATCCTGTAGCAATATTACCGTCTCCCAAGGCTGACAGTCCCAGGAAAAGAACCAAGAAAGAACCAATGATTAAAATAGGGGTTTGAATAGCTGAGAGGGTCATTACTCCTTTCATTCCACTCAGTACGGTGAAGATGCCGGTCAAGACAATAAGTCCGATTGCCCCATACCAAAAAGGAAGTCCAAGTAAAAATTCCAAAAAGATACCTCCGGTATAGGCGGTTACACTAACTTTAGTAAGAATGTAGGCTATCAATGTGATGATAGAAAGCCATGAACCGGTACGTGGGGTATAACGGTATTTAAGGAAATCGGGCATGGTAATGATTTTGCCCATTTTATTGTTTAATAGTTGGTAGAATGGAACAAAAAGCCATCCTAGAAGAAGAATCATCCAACCTTGCATTTCCCAGTGTGCCATACCTACTCCGGATTTGGCACCGGTTCCTGCCAAACCTACCAGATGTTCCGAACCGATATTGGCTGCAAAGATAGCAGCACCAATGATGTACCATGGCTCACCTTTACCAAATAGATAATCTTCACTGCTTGCTCCTTGTTGCGAGCGTTTGTCTTTTTGTACAGAGCGCCATACCGCCCATATCACAGCTACAATGCCGACTGCCAGTATTGTCCAGTCCAGCCAGATGAATTCATGTGAATTCCAATTCATGATATTAAATATTTAAAGTTTAACAATTATTTTTCAACACCGAATTTAAAGATACATTGGCTGTGATAGGTCTGTCCCGGTTCCAGGATTACAGAAGGCCATTGTGATTTGTTGGGGCTGTCGGGATAGTGCTGTGTTTCCAGACAAACAGACGCGCGTTGCGGATAAGTAATTCCCTTTTTCCCTTTTACAGTTCCATCCAAAAAGTTGCCTGTATAGACTTGTATTCCCGGTTCATTAGTATATATTTCCAAAGTGATACCACTAGTGGGGCTGGTCAGTTTGGCAGCCAGTTGGTTGATATCACCTTTCGTGTTAAGTACCCAATTGTGGTCGAACCCGTTGCCGAATTTTATTTGTTCGTTTTCAAAATTAGTCACATCGGGGGCAATAGTTTTAGGAGTATTGAAATCAAATGGAGTTTCTGTTACTGCTATCATTTCTCCAGTGGTCATGAATGTGCTGTCAACGGGAGTGATGCTGTCTGCATTTACATAAAGAATATGGTCGGTGGCTGGATTGGCAGGGTTTCCACTCAAGTTGAAATAAGAGTGGTTAGTCATATTGATAACAGTCTTTTTGTCAGTTGTCGCTTTGTAGTTTATGTCGATGGCATTGTCTCTTGTCAGTGCATAAGTAACAGTAGCGGTTACATTTCCCGGAAAATTGGCATCTCCATCTGGTGACTTCATAGTTAGTGTCATAGTACTGTCGTTTAATTGGTTTGCTTCATAAACTTGGTATTGCCATCCTTTAGGACCTCCATGCAGGCAGTGGCCAAAATTATTTTGGGGCAGTTGAATGGTTTCTCCATCTATTACGATGACTCCTTTATTAATACGGTTGGCATAGCGTCCGATAGAAGCACCGAAGTCGCTGGGAATATTTTGGTAGTCAGCAATGCTGTCAAAACCCAGCACTACGTCTTTTAGATTTCCGTTTTTGTCAGGGACCATGATAGATACAATACGTCCGCCAAAATTGGTTACGCATACTTCCATTCCGGCTGCATTTTTTAGCGTATACAGTTTAACAGGTTTTACGCCATCCACTATTGTTTCATAATTAGTGGGGGCTAATCCGGACTTTGTAAGTGCTTCTTGAGATTGTTTGGGAGCGCAAGCACTTAACAATGTCAGTGCGATACCGGTTCCCAGAAAGGTTTTTTTACATGCTTTTCATGATATAAAAGTACTAATTAGTAATAGAGTATATGATTTTGGGTGTAAAAGTAACACTATTACTAATACATTGGATATGAAAAGAGTATGTTGTGCAACATAAAAGTGTATTTCCTACACTTTTATAGCATAAAGAAGAAAAAAAGCCGCTTTGGATTCAAAGCGGTTTTTTCCATATGTTAGCGAATTTGAGATATTTTTTTATACCAGCTTGCGAGAACCGTCACTGATGACTACATCGTAAACTTTTGGACTTCTTCCGAATTTTTCTTTGAATCTTTCTTTGGCAGTGGTGATGAATGTTTCGTATAGTTCATTTTTAACTAGGTTGATTGTACATCCACCGAAACCTCCACCCATTACACGTGAACCGGTAACACCGCAGTCGAAAGCAACATCATTCAAGAAATCAAGTTCCTCACAGCTTACTTCATACAATTTACTCATGCCATAGTGAGTTTCATACATCTTCTGTCCTACGGTTTCGTAATCACCTCTTTCCAAAGCGTCGCAAACATCGAGTACACGTTGGATTTCTTCAATGACGTATTCTGCACGCATATAGTCTTCTTCACTGATCTCGGCTTTTGCTTCCTGCAACATTTCCATTGTACAATCACGTAAAAATTCTACATGAGGATGTTTTTTCTGAATGGCAGATACGGCAGCTTCACAACTTTGACGACGCTTATTGTATGCAGAAGAAGCCAATTCGTGTTTGACTACTGAGTCAACTAATACTAAACGGTAACCTTCCGGTTTGAAAGGGAAATATTGATATTCTAATGAACGACAATCCAAA
>ENA-OPYU01000134-OPYU01000134.1-human-gut-metagenome-genome-assembly--contig:-NODE-134-length-28522-cov-5.761895_pt1 | contig 28522 bp, 27 predicted proteins | sample MGYA00242637_ERZ504482 | MGnify/ENA primary metagenome ERZ504482 (study PRJEB26092, sample SAMD00036237) | human gut metagenome | host: Homo sapiens | study: EMG produced TPA metagenomics assembly of... | reverse complement strand
TAATGGCCTCGATGGCCTCTGCGATAGGCTCGACCTTCATGAGCATGCCCTGCCCGCCGCCGTACGGCTCGTCATCGACGGTACGATGGCGGTCGTGCGTCCAGTCGCGCAGGTTATACGCCTTAAAATCAAAAAAGGCCGGCCTTGCGGGCGCGGCCCAAAATCGATGTGGACATGACGGGCTCAAACATCTCGGGAAAGACCGAAAGGGTCTCGATCAGCATGTTGTCCTCCCTACTTGTCCATATCGATCAGGCCGTCCATCACGTGGACGGAAATTGTTCCTGTGTCGGGAAGATCGAGCACAACCTGCTCGATCACGGGAATCAGCACCTCGCCGTACCGATCGCCCTCGACAACCCAAACATCGTTAGCAGGCGTCGACATAATCTCGACGATCGTGCCGAGTAAACCGAAGCGCTCGTCGACCACCTCGCGACCCATCAGATCGGTATAGGCAGCGTCGAGCGAATCGAGCTCAAAGTCGTCACGATTTGCCAGCACGTAGCATCCCGTGATACCCTCGGCGGCCGTCAAGTCGTCAATGCCCTCAAACGAGACCAGATCGCCATCGCCCGTATCGGTGACGGACACGACCGTGCAAAAGCGGTCGCGCTTGAGCGCCGGCGGCGTCAGGGCGACGCGCATACCCGGCTCTAATACAGAAGGAAGCCCCCGCAGCGGCTGCGCGAGGACCTCCCCCTTCCTTCCGTGCGGCTTGACCACACGGGCGATGTTTTTGTACTGGGACCTCAAGGTCCTAGCCCAGAACCTCTACCTCGACAGCAGTGTCGAGGCGAGCGGCCAGTGCACGAGCGAGCGTGCGAATGGCCTTGATGGTACGGCCACGACGGCCGATGACCTTAGCGACGTCATCCTCGGCGACCGAAACCTCAATCGTAGAGGCGTCGTCACCATCGATGACCTCAAGGCTCACGGAATCCGGGTCGTCGACGATCTGAACAACGAGATATTCGACGAGATCGGCGATGCGATCTGAGAGCATTGCCTCACCCTCGAGCTGTGCAGCGTCAACCTCAGGCACGATTTACTCCTCGGCGCCCTCAGCGGCCTCAGCGGCAGCCTTAGCGGCCTCGGCCTCTTTGGCGAGCTGCTTCTTGGACTTCTTGACGACGGTCTCGGTCTTCTCGCCCTCGTTGGCGGCCTTGACCAGAGCGGCGACGGCGTCGGTGAGCTGAGCGCCCTTGGACTGCCAGTCGGCGATCTTCTCGAGGTCGAGGTTGATGGTCTTGGGGGCGGTCATCGGGTTGTAGCGGCCAACCTCCTCGATGATACGACCGTCACGCGGGGCGCGGGAATCGGCGACGACGACACGGTAGTACGGACGCTTCTTAGCGCCGTGACGAGCAAGGCGAATCTTGACTGCCAAAGGAAACTCCTCCAACCAAGCAGCTTTAGGCTGCAACTACAAACAAACAGTTGAACATAATACGCCATCGACGCGGGCAGGTGAAGTCCGTGAGACCAACTTCTTCGGTGTAGTCGAGGGCAAATCCATATCTTAGACAAGAATTCGGGATTTGCAAGCACATACACGCACCCCACATGAGCTGCGCGGTATACTCATGACATGGAAAGACGCGAACATACATACGGTTATGAGGATGCCATGGGCGTCACGCCGCCTCCTTGGACGGGTCCGGCGGTGGGCCTCATGGACCTCGATGCGTTTTTTGCGAGTGTGGAGATGCTCGACCATCCCGAATGGCGAGGAAAGCCGCTCATCGTGGGCGGAGACGCCGATTCGCGTGGCGTCGTGTCCACGTGTTCGTATGAGGCACGTCGCTTTGGCGTGCACTCTGCCATGGCCTCGGCCGAGGCGCGGCGCTTATGCCCGCAAGCCATTTGGACGCATGGGCACTTTGATCGCTACCGCGAGGTGAGCGCGCAGGTCATGGCGATTCTCGCCGACGAGACCCCGCGCGTTGAGCGCGTATCCATCGACGAAGCCTTTATCGATATCACACCGGGCCGCTTTGCGCCCGAAGACCCGATGCTGGTTGCGCGGCGTATAAGCGACCGCGTGGCAGCGCTGGGAGTGACGTGCTCCATTGGCGTGGGCTGCAACAAGACGGTCGCAAAGATCGCAAGCGAGCGGGATAAGCCGTTTGGGCTGACCATCGTGCGCCCCGGAACCGAGCAGCGCTTTTTGGCCGCACTGCCGGTATCTGCCATGAGCGGCATCGGGCGCTCGGCCGAGGAGCGACTGCGCCGCATGCGCATCTACACCCTCGGCGAGCTATCACGTGCACCGGAATCCACCTTGGCCTCTATTTTTGGCGTCAACGGCGAACGCATGCGCCAGCGTGCGCTGGGACTCGAAATCTCCGAAGTCACGAGCCTCGATGAAGAGCGAGAGGTCAAGTCGGTCAGCAATGAACGCACCTTTGCTAAAGATTTGACTGAGCGTGGGGATATTGAGGCGGCGATTGCGCTGTTGGGAGAGTCAGTGGGGCGCCGTCTGCGCCGTCAGGGGCTGACGGGTGCCACGGTAACGCTCAAGCTTAAATATTCGTATGGCAGCGGACGCTCGGCGCAGCGGCGGCTTCCACACCCCACCGATGATGAGAATATCTTTGTTGCCGTAGCGCTCGAACTGCTCGACAACATCTGGCAGGATGGCATGCATGTTCGCTTAGCGGGCATCGGCATGAGCGACTTCGACCACCAAGGCGGCATCCAGACTGACCTGTTCTGCGAGATCGATGACCGCGGAGCCCAATCCAGCGACCGCCGCGACCTCTCCGTCGCCATCGACGCCGTCCGAGACAAATTCGGCGACACCGCCCTTTCCTTCGGCCGCCAATCCCGCTTCAACGATTAACCGCCTTTGGGCAAAAAGAAAGCCGGGCAGGTGCGGAAAACCGCACCTGCCCGGCGATATGCGTGAGGGTAGCTAAACCCCGTCTCAAATGAGCTACTAGAGGAGGTTGAGGGGGGAGCTGGGGGGCGTCTCCCCAGAGTTTCTCGAGGCGGTAGAAGTCGCGGGCTTCGGGAGTGAAGACGTGGACGACAACCGAACCGTAGTCCATGAGCATCCAAGTCTTCTGCTCGCGGCCCTCGATGGAGAACGGATGCTCGCCGCAAGCCTCGGCGACCTTCTCCTCGATCTCGTCGACAATTGAATCGACCTGGCGGTTGTTGGCACCGGTGGCAAGCACAAAGTAGTCGCACACATCGGAAAGCTCGGTCAGGTCGAGCACCTGAACGTCCTCGCCCTTCTTGTCGTAGGCGGCCTGCGCGGCGGCGCGGGCGACATCCTCGGCGGCGACACCGCTCGCGGACAGCGAGGCGGCAGTGCGGTCGGACGTGGCGGCGAAGCTCTTGTGCTCCACGCCTTCAAGAATCTGCTCGTCGGTCATGGTCTCGTCGGCCATGGAATACCTCTTTCTAGACAGCCCGAGCTAGCGCAGCTGGGCGTAATGGTTGTAAATCGTAATAGCCGTGGGATAAAGATAGCGCCCGGACTGGATCACATAGACCAGACCCTGCGCAAAACAGGAGAAGAACAACTCATCGAGCGTCGACTCCCCCACCATCTTGCGCAGCGCATGGGCATAATCGCCGTGGCGGTTGGGTTCGATGGCATCAGCCACAAAGACCACCATATCGAGCGGCGTCATGTCGCAAGCGCCCACGGTGTGACGGTCGACAGCCTGAAAGACCGCCGGCGACAGCTCGGGAAAAAGCTGCGGAAGTTCATAGGCGGCAACAGGGCCATGCAAAAGCGGCGTCGCGGCGGAAGGAGAGCCGGCAATCTTAATGCCGTAATGCAGAGCGCGCGTGACCAGCTCGTCGTCGGAGAGCACTTTGTCCCAGTCATGGATCAGTCCGGCGGCAGCGGCATCAAAGCGGTCAACGCCGTAGATCTCGGCCAGATGAAGTGCGGTCTCGGCAACACCCAGCGAATGCACATAGCGCTTGCGCTTATCCTTCATGCGAACATCGAGCAGCTCTTGAATGCGCTTGAGCAGCGCGCGCTCATCGCCCTCAAACTGATCCTCTACCGACAACGTAGCACCCCATCACTCAAAATCTTCTTGGCCCAAATCGGCATATAGCCTGCGTTTGCGAATGTAGCCGAGCACGGACTCGCTCGTAAGATAGCGCACGCTCATACCGCGGGCAACTCGCTTACGAATGTTCGTCGAGCTGATCGCCAACGCTGGAATCTGAATATAGCGCACGTCGAACGGCAGCCCCGACTCTTTGATTCGGGCACGCGCCGTATCGATATCAAAGCCCGGTCGTGTCGCCGCAATAAAGGTAGCAAGCTCAGCGATTCGTTCGGCATCATGCCAGGTCACGATATCGATGATCGCGTCGGCGCCCGTAATAAAGTAGAGCTTTACCTGCGGCGGGTAAAAGTCGCGAAGGGCATGAAGCGTATCGGCCGTATAGGTTACGCCCGGGCGGTCGATCTCGAACCGGCTCGCCAAAAAAGCCGGGTTCGCGGCGGTGGCGAGGACCGTCATGGCATAACGGTCCTCGGCAGGCGTCACCGGCTTGTCAAGCTTAAAGGCAGGAGAACCCGCCGGCATAAAGAGCACAGCGTCCAAGTCGAGCGACTCGCGCGCCTGCTCGGCGGTCACCAGGTGCCCGTAATGGATGGGATCAAAGGTGCCACCCATAATGCCGAGCCTAAACTCCTGCCCGTCCTCTAGAGGAAGCTCGGGCAGACCGATTCCACCGCGCAGCGACATGGCTTACTCGCCCTCCGGTGTCTCGGTATCGCCCGCGGCATCCGCTGCATCCGTCGCATCGACAACCTCGACGCCCTCATCCGCAGCATCGGCCACGTCAATGGCTTCAACGGCAACGTCCTCGCCAGCATCCTCGAGCTCCTCGTACTCCGAGAAGTCCTCGGCGCCCTCAAAGTCAAAGGCGCGCTGGCAAATGCGGACCTCGTCGCCCGCACGGCAACCGGCCTTCTCGAGCGCATCGTCAACACCCATACGCGCAAACTTATGCTGCAGGTAAATGACGGCTTCCTCATTTTCCCAGTCGGTCTGAATGACCATGCGCTCGATGGCACGACCGACCACGCGGAAGGCACCGGGCTCTTCCTGGACAATGCGGAAACGCTTCTCTCGCTGCAGGCGACGGCGCTCCCATTCATCGTCGCGCAGGTCGACCGGCTCATCGGAGACCGCCAGCTCGGCGCGGAGCTTGGCCACCTGCTCACCCACGGCAAGCATCAGCGTGTTGAGGCCGGCGCCCGTCACGGCAGACACGGCAAAGAACATATGTCCATCGTCGAGCGCTGCGCGCTTAAGGTCGGCAATCTTGTCGGCCGTGCCCGGCGCGTCGCACTTGTTGGCAACGACGATCTGCGGACGCTCCGAGAGCTCGGCGCCATACTGCTCGAGCTCGCGGTTAATGATGTGGTAATCCTCGACCGGATCGCGATCCTCAAAACCGCCCGTCATGTCGACGACATGCATGATCAGGGCCGTACGCTCAATGTGGCGCAGGAACTGGTGACCCAAGCCCTTGCCCTCGCTCGCACCTTCGATAAGACCGGGGACGTCAGCAACGACGTAAGAATATTCGCCGGCACGCACCATGCCGAGGTTCGGCACGAGCGTGGTAAACGAGTAGTCGGCAATCTTGGGGCGGGCGGCACTCATGCGCGCAATGAGCGATGACTTACCCACCGAGGGGAAGCCCACGAGCGCGGCATCGGCCATGAGCTTCATCTCGAGCTCAATCCAGTGCTCCTCGGCCGGCTCGCCCAGCTGAGCGAACGCGGGCGCGCGGCGCACCGACGTCACAAAGTGCGTGTTGCCCAGGCCACCGGCACCGCCGGGCGCCACGACAACGCGCTCGCCATCATGCACCAGGTCGGCAATCTCGAACATCGGGGTCTGCGTCTCGGGGTCGAGCTCGCGTACCACGGTACCCATAGGGACCTTGAGAATCAGGTCCTCGCCGCTCTTACCGTTACGACGGGCACCCTGCCCGTGCGTGCCGCGCTCGGCGCGGAAGTGATGCTTAAAGCGGTAATCGATCAGCGAAGACAGCTGAGCATCGGCCTGGATGACGACATTGCCGCCGCGACCGCCGTCGCCGCCATCGGGGCCGCCCTTGGGGACAAATGCCTCGCGCCTAAACGACATGCATCCGGCTCCGCCGTCGCCGCCGCACACGTTAATGCGGCTGATATCGGTGAACTGTGACAACAGAATCGCCTCCTACAAAAAAGAAGGAGACCCTTGAATCCTAAAACTCAAGTGCCTCCCACATATGTGCTCTATGAAGGGTGAATTACGCGTTCGCGAGCGGGCGTACGCTGACCCTGTGCTTGATACCCTTGTGGAACTCAACGGTACCGTCGACCAGCGCGAACAGCGTGTCGTCCTTACCACGGCCAACGTTCTCACCCGGGTGGATGTGCGTGCCGTGCTGACGGACGAGAATCGTGCCCGTGGTTACCGTCTGGCCGGCATAGCGCTTCGTGCCAAGGCGCTGACCGCGGGAGTCACGGCCATTACGGGAGGAACCGAGTCCTTTTTTGTGTGCCATTGTGTATACCTACTCTTTCGTTACGAGTGTAATCTACTCGGCGACGGGAGCCTCGGCAACAGCCTCAGCCTCTGCCTTGACAGCCTTCTTGGCGCGGGAGGTAGCCTGAACCTTCACGATCTTCAGCTTGGTGAGCTGCTGACGGTGACCCTTCAGACGACGATAGCGCTTACGCTTGTGGAACTTGAAGACCAGCTGCTTCTCGCCCTTGAACTGCTCAACGATCTGAGCGGTAACCTTGGCCTTGGCCAGCTTGTCGGGATCGGTGACGATCTTCTTACCATCGTTGAGGAAGATAACCGGCAGGGTGACCTTGTCGCCCTCATTGCCCTCGATCTTCTCGACGGTGATGACATCGTCGGTGGCGACCTTGTACTGCTTGCCGCCCGTGTTAACGATTGCGTACATGTTTACTTGCCCTTCATGCATCAGTTAGTGCAACAGCCGAATATAGTAGCAGGCGAAAATACCCCCGTCAACGAGTATGTGGAGCAAATCCACAAGTTCGCACAGGTATGGGGCTGACGAGTCGGCCCTCGTCGTCCTCGCATGCTTGATTCTGACGCTCGACATCGTAGGAGCAGATGGTCACGAGGTCTTGCATACCGGTGGAAACAATAGGTGCATCCACGCCCGGGGTCAAGCCCTGCAACAAAACATCAGCAGCAGAAAGCAAAATTTCCGGACGCATGGAGCCCTCGTTGTCGGCATGGGTGTCGAGCATGAGCACCAAATGGTCTGGGCGCTCCCCCGCCGTGAGCTCATAGCCCACGAGCGTGTGATCCAAATCCAAGCGCTTGCTCTTTTTGCCGCGCGCGTAGTCGATGCCGTGGCCCGCGCGCAGCGTGTCGATCGCACGACGCACCTCGTCGGCGCTTACGGGCGCCTCGGGATCCAAGTGCAGGTCGATGCGATACGACAGGCGCGTGAGCTGCGCCGTCAACGCCGGCGTGCGCACGTCGATGTACGCCGCCTCGATGGGCGCCAGATCGGCCGGAGACGCCGCAGCCAGGCGCCCAAACGCCTCGTCGAGCGCCACGAACTCGGTCATAAACAGGTCATACCACTCGCAGGTCGACGACGTACCAACAGGCAGCGCCGAAGAGAAGCCCACGCGCATGTGCGGAGAGAAGCCCTGCGTGACGGCATAGGGAAGCCCCGCACGGCGCACGATGCGCTCAATGGTATGGATTACTTCGAGATGCCCCAGGTACTTAAGGCGATCGCGCTTTCCATAGCGAACACGAAGTCTAAAGAGCGTGGGGTTGTCGGTCAGGCGCTCACTCATGCGCGATCACCCATCAATACATTCTTGGCGTGGAGCGTGGGGCAGATCCCGCAGCCGGTGCACGACGTGCGGGTGCAGTCGGGAGTCGTGACGCCCTCGAGTGAGCGACGGTACTCGCGCTCGAGGAAGCCGCGCGTGCAGCCGGGGCTCACGTGCTCCCACGGCAGGCGCCAGTCCAACTCGTAGGGCAGGTGCACGAGCTCATTGAGGTCGATGCCGTTTTTGGCAGCAGCTTCCTTCCAGTTATCGAGCGAGAAATGCTCTACCCAGGCGTCAAAGCGAGAGCCCGAGCGCCAAGCGTCGATGATGACGGGCGTCATGTCACGACCGGCGCGGGACAGCGCAGCCTCGATGAGCGAGGTCTCGGCATCGTGGTAATGAACGCGGACGGCACGGTTGCGAACGCTCGTGATGAGCAGCTTCTGGCGACGCTTGACGTCGTCGTAGTCGAGCTGCGGGCACCACTGGAACGGCGTGGCAGCCTTGGGGATAAAGACCGAAACCGAGATGGACACCGAGATCGAGCCGCGACGAGCCTTGGGCACCACGGAACGACCGAGCTCCAGCACGTGATCGGCCAGATTGGCGATGGCCACGATGTCCTCGTCGCGCTCGCCGGGAAGGCCCATCATAAAGTAGAGCTTCATGCGGTTCCAGCCGGCCTCGAAGGCCGCCTTGGCCGCACGGTCCAGGTCCTCCTCGGTCACGTTCTTGTTAATGATGTCGCGCATGCGCTGGCTGCCGGCCTCGGGCGCGAACGTCAGGCCGCCCTTCTTTCGCCGGCGACCGACTCAGCCATATCCACGCCAAACGAATCCAGGCGCTGCGACGGAATAGACACGCGAATACCCGTATCCTCCAGGCGACGGTTGAGCCTGCCGAGCACGTCGCGAATGCAGGAGTGGTCGGTCGTGGAGAGCGAGGTCAGCGACACCTCGTCATAGCCAGTCTTTTCCAGGCCCTGAATCACCGACGAGACGATCTGGTCGGCCGAGCGCTCGCGCACCGGGCGATACGTCATGCCGGCCTGGCAAAAACGACAGCCGCGGGCGCAGCCGCGCAGGATCTCGATAGACAGGCGGTCGTGAACCAGCTGCGCATAGGGCACGCACGACTGCGACAGCGGATTCGTGGCGCCGAAATCCTCGACGACGCACTTGTAGACCACGGTCGGCGCATCCTTGCCCTCACGTGGCACGGTGTAGCCATGCGGCGAGCAGGGCTCGTCATGACGAACCTCATAGAGTGACGGCACGTAGTTGCCAGCAATGGATGCAAGCTGCTCAACAATCTGCGCGCGCGGGACTCCTTCGTCACGCAGGCGGCGATGCAGCTGGCAGGTCTCGAGCAGCGATTCCTCGCCCTCACCGATGAGGATGGCATCGAAGAAGGCCGCGTACGGCTCGGGGTTGTACACCGAGGGGCCGCCGGCGATGATGATGGGGTCGTCTTCACCTCGGTCGGCCGCTAACAGCGGAATGCCAGCGAGGTCGAGAGCCTCGAGGAAGTTCGTCACCGCCATCTCGTGCGGCACATGCAGGCCGACGATATCAAACGAAGCGACCGGCGCTGCACCCTCGAGCGACAGCAGCGGAATGCCCGCCTCGCGCATGGCGTCACCCATATCGGGCCACGGCACATAGCCGCGCTCGCAGGAGATGCCCTCGGCCTGGTTAAGGATGTTGTAGAGGATGGCGATGCCCTGGTTGGGCAAACCAACCTCGTACACATCCGGGTAGATCAGGCAGCAACGGTAGTCGGCATCGGCCTTGGAAAGCGTGCCCCACTCGTGATCGATATAGCGGCTCGGCTTCTCGACCTTGGCGAGCAACGGCTCAATTAAATGAAAACAATCTTGGTACGGAACGCGCAACGGAAAACCCCTAAGCAGCGAGATCTGATGCGTCCTGGTAGGACGCCATAGGACGGGTAGCGCCCGCGACCGTGGTCACAAGATCGCGAACGCGGGAAAACGTGGCAGTGACTACCTCATTGGCACGGCTGTAGTCGACATCGCGCTCGTAGAGCGAAACGAGCGCACGGCCCATGCCATAGGTGCCCGCGGCAGCAGTGAGCGCCTTGACGGCAAACCCAATATGCGGCGTCTGCTTGACAAGTGCGCGGGTGACCGCTCGGATCACAAGACCGCCGGCAAGCACGCCCGCGACCTCGTAGCCGCGCTCAGGCTTAATGCCGCGTCCAAAGACGGCAGCGAGCTCAAAGAGCATGCCCACCTGCGCCAGCGCCATAACGGGATAATCGGCGCCCGGCAAAAACACCAGCGCACCGGTCGCCATATTGGTGAGCGCGCACGAGGTGATGATACGATTGGCCGCCGCGATGCGCATGAAGGCAAAGTTCGCCGCAAAAGCCGTTTCCTTGTCGGTGCGATCGAGAATCCAGCGGGCAAGCGTCTCGAGCAGATACGTCTTATCGGTTGCCGCTACCACGCCGAGCATGGGCGTGGACTCCTCGATAAACGGCACCTCCACAGCAGACTCGGCAAGCACGCACACGGGCGCGCCGGCGATCACGAGCTCCTGCACGGCACTCTCCAAGCGGTCGGAACCACACGAGAGCACCAGCACCACATCGGTATCGGTCTTTGGAGCAATTCGCTCCTCCCCCAGACGCTCGACGCGCACAATGCCCGAGGTCGTCTGCGGCACAAAGGCGTCACGCACCGTCTCGGCCAGAAAGCGCGAGGCGGACGAATCCAGATAGACCGAGACGCGCACCGGCGTATCGGAATCCTTCTTAACGGACGCGCCCATCTTAAAAGCGCGGGTCAGCTTATCTACGGGAATTTTCATAGCAAACCCCTCCAGCGGTTACGCGGCGCCCGAACGATGCCGCCATATGGATTGTACGATACCCACCGTCAGCAGCTGAATCATCATCGAAGACGAACCGAAGCTAATAAACGGCAGCGGAATACCGGTAATCGGCATCATGCCGATGCACATGCCGATGTTTTCGAAGGTCTGGAACGCCCACATGCCAACGATGCCCACACACGAAAGACGCAAAAACAGCGACTCGCACTTAAAGGCGACGCGAATCGTCGAGAAGATGAGCAGTACGTACAAGCACAGCAGCAAAAAGGAGCCGCAGAAGCCAAAGGTCTCGGACAAAAAGGCGAAGACGAAGTCGGTGTGGAACTCAGGCAGAAAGCCGCCGGCCGACTGCGTCGCATGCCCCAGGCCCTTACCAAAGAAACCGCCCGAGCCGACCGCGATCAACGACTGCTGCAGATTGTACGCATCGTCCGAATCGGCATTATCGGGGTCGATAAAGACCGTCAGACGGTTCATCTGATACTGCTTGATGAGCACATCATGGCCGAGCAACGAATCAAAGACCGAATCGAGCGCCAGGACGAGGGCCACCAGGCCCACAAGCAGGGCCAGGGTCGACAGCACCCATTCGCGGCGTGCACCGCTCATACAGATGACGATAGCGCCAGAAACCAGCACGACCAGGCCCGATCCCAGGTCGCCCATGGCAACGACGGCCAAAAACGGAATGGACAGCATGCCGCAGAGCTTGACGTAGTCGCGAACGGTATCGATGCGACCGTTATACTGCGAGCCAAGCGTAGCAATAAAGAAGATGGTGATGAGCTTGGCAAGCTCAACCGGCTGGAATGTCAAGCCGATACCGGGAATCTTGATCCAGCCCGTCATGCCCAGACCGCCCGTATAGGACAGACCCGGAATCTTGGGCGAGAGGATCACGATCAGGTCGATGACGAGCAACGCCGTCGAGAAATTGGAAATACCGCGCAGGTCGGAGCGCCAGACCAGCACCGCCAGCGCTGCTCCGATGCCAATTCCCAGCAGATGGCGTGAGAACGAAGCATCGGCCTTAAACTGCGAAGCCGACCAGATAATGATGGCACCGTAGGCGACGAGCGCCACAGTAGCCACGAGCACACCGATATGCACCTTTTGGCGAAACGTGCCGCGCGAGGCCGAAAGTTGCTTGTTGACGCGGTCCAGGCTGCTGCGAGAGCCGGTCTTGGTTGAACGGAACAGATCCGCCGGAGAAAAATCCATCGCAACCTCCTATCGAACCGAAGAATCGCCCGAGGCCGAAGAGGTATCGGGCTCGCCATAAATCACGCCGAGCACGTCGCGCACGACATGCATCGCGGTATCTGAGCCGCCGCCGCCCTGCTCCAGGACAGTAGCGATGACATACTTGGGGTCATCGGCCGGTGCATAGGCGCAGAACCACGCGTATTCGTCCTCGCCGCTTTTCTCGCCCGTGCCCGACTTGCCGTATACCTGCGGCGTCAGGGTGCCAAAGTGCGCCGCCAGGGACGTCGATGCCGTGTAAATCACGTCGTGCATGCCGTTGCGAACAAGAGCCAAATCCGAATCGCTGTTGATCTTGGCCACCAAGCGCTTCTTCTTGCCCTTGCCGTTGTACTTATAGGCATCGCCGTCGCCATCGCGCGACACGGCAGACAAAAACACGTGAGGCACGTACTGTTTGCCGCCGTTGGCAAGACCCATATAGGCACACGCCATCTGCAGGGGCGTCACCAGAATGTCACCCTGACCGATGGCAATGTTGGTCATATCGCCGGCATTCCACTTGCGGTCCTCGGCAGAGGCGTCGGTGAAGTACGACTCTTTCCACTCGGCATCGGGAATACGGCCCGCGCCCTCACTCGGCAGATCGATACCGCAGGTCTTGCCTAGACCCCAGCGACGAAAGACCTCCTGCAGGCCCTCGGGATGTTGCTCGTCATAAAAGAACGCCTTGCCCATGTCGTAGAAGACGGGGTCGCACGAGTTGGCGATACCCGACTGCAGCGTCATGGTGCCGTGGCCGGAATGCAGCCAGCAGTACTTGCCCCACGACTTGCCCAGACCCGTCCAATAACCCGTGCAGTTGGTCGTCTGCCCCGACGTGTAGGTTCCAAACTCAAGACCGGCCAGCGCCGAGAGCGGCTTGATGGTCGAGGCCGACATGTACTGTCCGCTAATAGCGCGGTTGAGCAGCGGGTGCGAACCCTTGTCATCATTGAGCTCGGTCCACACGTCATTTGAGACACCGCCGATAAAGACGGACGGATCGAACTTGGGCTCGCTCGCCATGCCCAGGATCTCGCCATTGTTGGGATCGAGACACACTACGGCGCCGTTGCCGGCATTGCTGTAGCCAGTGGTCTTGGCAAGCTCGATAGCGCTCGCCAGCGCCGTCTCGCAGGCCTGCTGGATCTTAAGGTCGAGCGTGAGCTTAATGTCGGAGCCGGCCTTCGCGGGCACGGCGCCGGCCTGACCGGTCACATTGCCCGAGGCATCGACCTTGACGGTCTGCTCGCCACGAATACCCTGCAGCAGGTTTTTCGTAGTAGCTCTCAACGCCCGCCTGGCCCACGATATCGCCCGACTGGTACGTAATCTTGCCAGCAGAAGCATCATCATCGCCAGAGGTTTTCTTATTCTGGGCCTCGAGCTGCTCGGAGGTAATGGTGCCGGTATAGCCCAAGATATGACATGCCGTCTCGCCATATGGATACTGGCGCTCGGTACGCTCGGCAATCTTGACGCCCGGGAACTCGCCGGCATGCTCCTGAATATAGGCAACCGTGGAGCGACGGACGTCCGTCGCGATGGTATGCAGGCTCTGTGCGCCCTCTGTATTATCCTGAATATTGCGAAGGACCGCCACGTAAGGCATTCCAAGCACGTTGGCAAGATGGCGAACCAGAACCTCATCCTCGGCAAGGTCGCGGTAGGCCACGACAGCAAGTGAGGGACGGTTCTGGACAAGCGCCACGCCATTGCGGTCGAGGATGCGGCCGCGCACAGCGGGTGTGGTAACGGTGCGAGTCTGATTGCTATTAGCCTGCTTCTCGTAATAGTCCGACGAGACCATCTGCATGCCCCACAGCTTGACGGCAAGTGCCGCAAACATCGCGCCCACACCCGTGGTGAGGATGGAAAAGCGGCCCTTAAAGGCGGTCGCCGCGGTATTGCCCTCGCCCTCGGTGGCGCGCGGGGCCGTTCCATGCTGCGTATCGTAGGTAAAACGGGAATCGCCGCGACGCATGATGACCAGCGCGACCACGATGGCCACAACCAGCACGATACCGGCGATAATAACCGTCAACTGGGAAGACATCTACGGGCCTCCCCTATTTGAGCTTGCGGGTCTTGGGCTTAAAGCGCATACCCGCCTGGCGTCCGCCACGTGCGGAGAATCCATAGCCGGACTGCGGCACGACGCCGGACATCAAAAACGGAATGGCAACCAGACCCGTCAGGATCGAGGACGGCAGCGCATGGCCGAAGATCGCCACGACAAAGCTCGTCTCCAAACCCATAAACAGCAAGATGATGCTGTAGATCACATTAATGACGAGCGCAAAGGCGCCCACAGTGACGCCGCGCGCACTCGGGGTACCGCCCGTCTGACCGACGGCGCTGTGCACCAGGGCAAAAGAACCCACGGTCAGCAGGAGCGACATAACGCCCACCGGCACGGCAGCGGACAGGTCATAGAACAAGCCGCTGCAAAAACCGCACACGACGGCACGGGTCGGGTCGCCCGAGAACACGCTTAGGCACACCAGGATAATCATGAAGTTGACGCGACCGCCCGCAATGGAGATCTGCGGTGCCAGGCCTGCCTGCAGCAGCACGCACACAATGGCAGCGATCACAAACGTGCGGGAGCTCATCCCCTGCTCGTGTAGATCCATGGACATGCCCCCTATTCGCTCGAGCCGGAATCGGTCGTCTCGGACGTGTCGGAACTGTCATCCGAGCTCTCGTCCTTCATCTTGGTTGCAGCATCGCGCGACGTTCCCTGCGGCGTGCTGTTGGCCGTGCTCACGTCCTCATCCGAGGCCGACTGTTCGTCGGTCAGCGAGGTGATGACCAGCACTTCCTCGTTATTCTCGGCCGTGGTCTGAGCGCGCACCACAATGGTGTAGTACACGTCGTTTGCCGATTTCTCAACCGACGAGACGGTGCCAAGCGGAAGGCCCTTGGGGAACACGCCACCGATGCCAGAGGTCACGATGATATCGCCAACCTTAACATCGGAGTCGACGCTCACGTACTCAAGACGCAGCGTGCCGTCAGCCTGACCCTGCAGCATACCCTGGGCGCGCGTGTCCTGCACCATGGCGGACACGCCCGAGTTCTCGTCGCCAATCAGGCGCACGGTAGAGGTCTTGGCCGATACCTCGATAATCTGGCCGATAACACCGGCAGAACTCGTCACGGGCATGTTGATGGTAAGGCCGTCGGCAGAGCCCTTGTCGATGGTAACGGTCGAGGTCCAGGCATCGCCGGAGGCACCAACGATACGAGCTGCGGTAGATTTGAGGTTGTAGGTCGATTGCAGCCCGACCAGGCCCTCCAGGCGCTCGGCAGTCTTTTGAGCCTCAGAAAGCTCGGCGACCTTAGAGGTCAGCTCCTCATTTTGCTTCTTGAGCTCGTCGAGCGTGTCCTGCGACGCCGTTAGGTTAGAGAACACGTTGCCAATCGCATTGAAGGGAGCCGCCACAGCCGAGCCCACAAAGCGCACCGGAGAGGTAATCGTCGTTACGCCCGAACGCACGGCATGAATCGGCCCTGCCTCGCCCTCGCGGATGTAAAACGTGAGCAGCAACACCGAAATCAGGCTGAAAACAATCAACGGGCGCATACCCGTTGATTGTCGCTTGGTATTCAGATTTGTGGAGAAACCCGAAGATCGTGCCAAATGGAATCCACCTTTTGGAAATTAAGCATTGGTCTGGACGAAGCCGCCATCAAACGCATTGGCCTCGAGCACGCGGGCACAGCCGTTAACGACGTTATCGAGCGCCGTGGGGCTGACGTTGACCGAAACACCGGTCTCATCGCGCAGGCGCACGTCGAGACCGCGCAGCAGCGCGCCGCCACCAGTCAGCAAAATGCCGTAGTACATAAGGTCCGAGGCAAGATCGGGAGGCGTAGCGTCGAGTGCGTCCTTGACGGCCTTGGCCATCTCGTCGAGCGGCTTGTTGAGCGCGCGACGAATCTCCTCGCTCTCGATGCGCACGGTCTTGGGCAGACCGGTGATCACGTCGCGGCCGTTGACCTCGACGTCAAGCTCGTCCTTGAGCGGCACGGCGGAACCGACCTTGATCTTGATGTCCTCTGCCGTACGCTCGCCGATGGCAAGGTTGTAGGCATCGCGAACGTGCGTGAGGATGGCCTGATCGAACTCGTCGCCGGCAATACGGATGGACTGCGAGACGACGATGCCGCCCATAGCGATAACGGCAACCTCGGTGGTACCGCCACCGATGTCGATGACCATGGAGCCGGTGGGCTCCTCGACAGGCAGGTCGGCGCCGATAGCAGCAGCCATGGGCTCCTCGATTAGGTAGGCCTGGCGAGCGCCGGCCTGGATCGTGGCCTCAAAGACAGCGCGCTTCTCGACCGACGTGACGCCGGAGGGAACGCAGACGACAACACGCGGACGCGGAGTCCACGGATAGCGCTTCTCGGACGCCTTGTCGATAAAGTAGCGAAGCATGGCCTCGGTAACGTCGAAGTCGGCGATGACGCCGTCCTTCAGGGGACGAACGGCCACAATGTTGCCGGGCGTACGGCCGAGCATGCGCTTTGCCTCGATACCGACCGCCAGGATGCGCTCGTCGTTCTTGTCGATGGCGACGACGGAGGGCTCGCGGATGACGATGCCCTTGCCGCGCACGGAGACAAGCGTATTTGCGGTGCCGAGGTCGATGGCAAGATCGCCCGCATAGCTACCGAAGAACATATCCATCAAAGAAAACAACGCAACTCCTGATGTGTTGGATGATTGCTGGAAAACTACTAGCTCATCATACTAGCGCAAGCCCGGCACCTCACTTGCGGTGAAGCGCCGGGCAAAGCTAAATCCCATAAGGTCACTACTGGTTGTCAGCAGCCGAGAAATCCATATCGAGCGAGGAAACGGCCCAGCCGATATGGTTGTCGGAGCGCACGAATTTGACGGTGTACTCCTGCTCGCCGCCCTTGGACAGCGATGCCTTCACCTTAGCGGTCGTCTCGGTCATGGACTGATCCATGCCCTCGACGGACACGGTGGCGCCCTGCGGAATCGAGGAGATGATCATCGACTTGGCGTCCTCGGACAGGCTCGAGGCCAGGCAAGACTCGGCCTTTGCGGTGTCACCGTCGCCGGCAGCCTGGAACAGATCGGTGATAACCGACTCCTGCGAGGGGAAGCCAAAGCCGCGCGTGTAGGCAAAGCCCAGACCGCCCGCAGCAATCAAAATGAGCAGAAGCAGCACGATGAAGACTTTGAGACCCGTGTGGCGATGGCGACGACGGACCTTGGCCTGCTTACGATCCTGACGGTCCTGCTGGACCATCTCGGACTCGGACAGCGTAAAGAAGCCGGTGTCCGAGGGATCGGGCATAAACTGACCGGTCGCGCCCGTAGGATCGAGCGGATCGACGGCAGGAGCGTCCATCGCGGGCGCCGGAGCCGTGGCCATAGCCGTCTGGGCAGACAGCGCGGCAAGCGAATCATGCACGCGGGCAAGCTCATCGGCCTGCTCGGAAGTGAGCTGGTAGATGCCATCGGCAGTAGCGGCGTTAAAGGCGTCGAGTGCGTCGGAGGGACGGCCGGCGGCAGAAAGCGCCTCGACCCATGCCTGGCGTTGAGCGCACGCGTGTCGTCGCGGGGCCGGCAAAGTCGATAGCCGTGCGGTAGGTCTCCACGGCATCCGCCGGACGGCCGAGCTTAATGAAGCAACGACCAAGCTCGCCCAGTGCGGCGGCAGGAGCCGGATTGGCGCCGTCGATGGCAGCCTGACGGAAGGCAGTACCCGCGTTGGCATAGTCGCCCGACTGGAACAGCGCGTTACCCAGGCCCAGATAGGCCTTGAACGGCGTGGCATAGGAAGCATCCTGCGTAGCAGCAGAGAACGCCTGGGCGGCCGTCGTGTAGTCGCCCACGGCGGCGAGTGCCTTGCCGCGGTTGGTGAGCAGCGCGCCGCGCTTGCCGTAGGTGCCGTCATTGAGGGCAGCGGCGTAGGCCTCGGCGGCCTCGGCATACATGCCCAGGTGCATCAAGGCGTTGCCACGAAGGTGATCGGCCTCGCCCATAATCTCATCGGGAGTTTTTTCGCCGCCCCAAGCATCTGGGCTGCAGCGGAAAAAACTCACCCGCGCGGTAAGCGGCGCGGCCCTGTTGGATCAGCTGGCTATTCAAGGAAGTCCCCTTTACTCGTGAACGATCTCGACATGGACGATCTCGTCGCCGGCACGCAGCTGCGAAATCACATCGAGACCCTCGACCGTGGTACCAAAGACGGTGTAACCGGAATCGAGGTTATGCTGGGCGCCCAGGCAGAAGTAGAACTGCGAACCCGCGGAATCGGGGTCCATGGAGCGTGCCATGGCAAGGGCACCATCGACATGGCTGTTGCGCGGATTGGTGGCAAACTCGCCCTTGATGCAGTAGCCGGGACCACCGGTACCGGGCATGCCGTCGGGGCCCTCAAGACCGGCAGCGACGTCGGCGCCGGACATATCGCGGGTATTGGGGTCGCCGCCCTGGATGACAAAACCGGGCACATAGCGATGGAACTTAAGGCCATCATAGAAGCCCATCGTAGAAAGCTCGCAGAAGTTCGCGACATGAATGGGAGCGCCCTCGCCGTCAAACTTGACCTTGATGGTACCCTTCGACGTCTCGATAACGGCGCACTCGTCGCCGGCAAGCTGATACTCGGGCGTGTAGAGCTCTTTCTTAAAACCAAACATGTGGTTCCTTCCTCGTGCGTTTAAAGCATATTTGTACGAATTGTAGCAATAAGCATGCGCTTACATCAATTGCGCACGTAGGTTATGCCGACTATGGCGAACTAATTTTAGGAACGCTGCTGCGGCTTCCAGGAGCCCACGTTGGCGTCGTACTGATTAAGCGCGCTGTTGCCACCCTGAGCGATGGGCGCCAGGATCTCGCTTTGGTGAGAACTCATCGACTCGCCATCGGGAATGGCCAGCGAGATGTCCCAACTCTGGCAGATCACGTCGACGCGCTCATACATCCACTCGGCAAGCTGCTTTAAGTGGGCAATGTCGTCCGCATAGACCGTATCGTCCTGGTACTTAAGGTTGCTGAGCTCATCTTGCGTCTTTTTAATCTGGTCGCGCAGGGCGTAAGCACTCTGCGACAGCTCCTGACGGGTGGACAGCGGCGTTCGGAGATAGCCGTTGTTAAAGGAATCGATGACCTCGCCGATCTGGTCCTCGTCACCGTAGGACACGATGGTCTGATACAGACCGTCGAGCCTGGTATAGAGCTGATCATCGGTCAGCACGGTTTCTTCCTGGACCACCTCGGCAGAATCGTCTTGCTTGGTATCGTCCTCAGTCGCCTCGCCCTCTTGGCGCGTGGGGAAGGTGGTTTGTGCAGCTTGGCCAAACTGGTCGTAGAAGCCAGGCATGACACCCATGGGATCGGTCGTCACGAACCAATAGGCACCGCCGCAAACGACGGCAAGTACCGCGATGACGATGAGCGGCTTGGGGATATGACGCTTGTGCTTGTGATAGGCGTCCTCGTCGGGATGCACTTTGCGCTTGGGTTTTTGAGCATCGTCGTGCAGGGAAACGGGCGTGGGAATATCGACCTTGGGGATACCGAAATCCTTATCGAAAGCCGGCAGCACGCAGGTCTCGTTAGGATCGGCGGCGTCCGAAAGAACCGCGGCAGCCGAGGCGGGCGCATGAGGCACCTCGGTATCGATCTGCTCTTGCGTTAGGCGCGGAAAGCCCGCCGTGTGGCCCGCTGCCAGGTCGGATGCGGCCGCGTCCTCGGAGAGGATACCCGGAGCGGGGCGTCCGCATTTGGGACACGTACGATCGTGCGGAGAAAGACGGGCACCGCAGCCCTCGCAGAACACGAACTCGGTGTGCTCGGGGCCATCGCCCGGACCCACATAGGCGTTGCAGTAGGGGCAGAACGAGGCGCCGTCCTCGATAGTCTTAAGGCAATGCGGGCAGATCACGGCATCCTCTTTTCGAAGCAATTCAAACAATCGAGGTTAGAGCATAACATCGCCACGGCCCCACAGGAGCAAGGCACCAATTCAACATCGCCAGGGCGCGTAGTTACTTCTTCTTTTGCTTGGCATCGAGACTTTGATGCCTTGGGCGGACTTGGTCACGCGAGAGCGCTTGGCTCCGGTACTCCTCTTTTTCTTGGGGCTGGGCCTGGGCCACGCCCTCGAGTGCACGGGCCTCGGCCTCGCGAGCGGTGCGATCTTCGCGGCGCTGCGCCATGTCGGCGGCGACGCGCTTGGCAAAACGCTCGGCCGTCGAACCCGTCGAGCTCACCTTGCCGCCACCGCGACCCAGGTGGACGCGCACACCACGGCCAAAACCAGTTGCGGCATGACGACGACGCGGCTTGAGCGAATCCATCATCGTGGCGAGCTTAAAGAACACCGAGCAGGTAAAGACCACGATAACAGCCAAGATAACCATCTGGCCCATCGACAGGTTGGCAATAGACAGCAGCTCCGGGAATCCGATAACGCCCACCAGGATGCCGGCGACTACAAACACAAAGAGCACCACACGTAAGGGCGTGAGAGGCTGCGAGATGCGCCAGATTAGGCTGACGCTCGCCGCGCACGACGTAAGCAGGCACATCGTAGACAGCGTGAGCTGGCTAAAGCCAAACACGCGCGCCACAAAGATATCGAGCGCCGCAGCCAAAATGACCGCAATCGACGCCGGCAGTGCACGCTTGAGTACGTTGCTCAAAAACGCACCCTTCACACGAGCATTGTTGGGCTCCAGGCCCAACACAAAGCCCGGCGCGCCGATGCAGAAGAAGTTAATGAGCGTCATCTGGATGGGCTCGAAGGGGTACGGCGGCAGCGCGATACACAGCGCCGCCAGGCCCATCGAGAACAGCGTCTTGGTCAGGAACAGTGAGGCCGAACGCTGCAGGTTGTTGATGGAGCGACGGCCCTCGGCCACCACGGCGGGCATCGAGGCAAAATCGTTGTCGACGAGTACGATCTCGGCCACGTTGCGCGCGGCATCGGAGCCGGCCGCCATGGCGACGGAGCAGTCGGCCTCCTTGAGCGCCAGCACGTCGTTGACGCCGTCGCCCGTCATGGCCACGGTGTGCTCGCGGCGCTTGAGCGCCTGCACGAGCTCGCGCTTCTGCTGCGGGGTCACACGACCAAAGACATGGTAGCGGTCCACTGCGGCATCGAGCTTGGCCGGCGTATCGAGCGTCGTGGCGTCCACATAAGCGTCCGCCCCCGGCACGCCCACCACGCGCGCGATCGACGACACCGTACGTGGGTCGTCGCCGCTGATCACGTTGAGGGTCACGCCCTGCTCGTTAAAGTAGCCGATGGTCTCGGCCGCCGAGGTACGAATCTCGTCGCGGATGGTCACAAATCCCACGGGCTCGGCCTCGCCCACCATATCCCCATCGGGCGTAAAGCCGTCCACGCGCGCCACCACGAGCACGCGGCAGGTATCGGCAAGCTCGGCGACACGGTTCTCGACCTGCGAAAACACACGCTCCGAAAGCACAAACTGCGCGGCGCCCATCACATAGGAGCCCTGCGCAAACGAAGCGCCGCTCCATTTTTTAGACGACGAGAATGGAATGACCGACAGCGGCTCGGACACCTCGACCGGGCGATCGGCGTAATAGTTGAGCAGCGCCTGGCATGTCTCGTTGGCATCGGCCGAGGTCGCACGTGCCACGTTAGCCAGCGCAAAATCGAGCACTGTGGTATCGACGGGAACAGCCGCCTCGTCCGAGTCCACGCCAAAGCCAACACCCTCAACAGGCAGCGGGTAGGTGCCCTCGACCTCCATACGACCCGAGGTAATGGTGCCCGTCTTGTCCAGGCACAGTACGTCGACGCGAGCGAGCGTCTCGATGCAGTAGAGCTGCTGCGCCAGCACCTTGCGGCGGGCCAGGCGCACCGTGGCGATGGCGAGCACCGACGAGGTCAGCAGCACCAGGCCTTGCGGGATCATGCCCAGCAGGGCGCCCACCGTGGACAGCAGCGCCGACGAAGGCACATGACCAGCCAACAGCTCGGAGAAGCACCATGAAAGCGCACTATCGCCCGGGGTTCCCGCGGCATCCCACAGCTCGCTCACACTCGAGGCAAACAACGCCAAACCGAGCGGGATCATGATGATGCTCGCAAAGCGCACGATGGCGTTAAGCGCGTTCATGATCTCGGGAATTGAACCCTTTTTTGACGTACTTCGCCTCGTTATTAAGTTTTTAGCCACTGTAGTTGTCGGCGCCGACATGGATCACGCGGGCGCGCAGCAGGCCCGAGTCGATAAAGCTGCCGCTCATGAGCTCGGAACCGGGCTGTTTCTTAATAAGGTCGCTCTCGCCCGTCAGCAAGCTCTCGTTCACGAGCGCCTCGCCCGAAACCACCACGGCGTCAGTGGGAATCTGGTCGCCGCGCCCCAGGCGGATGATGTCGTCGAGCACGATCTGGTCCAAGTCGAGCTCCACCTCGGCACCGTCGCGCACCGCGATGGCCTTCTTAGAGGTCAGCAGCGTGAGCTTATCGACCATCTTATTGAACCGCATGGATTGAATGACGCCAATAGCGGTATTGAGGAACACCACAAACAGGAACGTCAGGTTCTTAAATGAACCGGTCAAAATGACCAGGAAAGCCAAGATCACGTTGATCAAATTGAACAGCGTGCAGAGGTTCTCGATGATGAGCTCTTTGACCGACTTGGTCTTGAGCTCCATGTTGCGGTTGATCTTACCGGCGGCGATGCGCTCCTCGACCTCGGCGGTCGAGAGTCCGCGCTCGATATCCGTTGCTGCCATACCACGTCCCATCACGTCGCGTCGGTATAAGAAAAACCGCCCGGACCATGCGAGGTTCGGACGGTCTTACGTTCCATGGTGCCCCATGTTGGATTCGAACCAACGGCCTTCTGCTCCGGAGGCAGACGCTCTAATCCCCTGAGCTAATAGGGCCAACGTTTGGCATTATACCCAAGTGCACCACGGGCTATCAAGATAAAAGAAAAAGCTTTGCAATTCCGAGGAAGACGAGGCGCAACGGCCCACTTTAGAAGGCAAAAGCGAGTCAGATAGTATAAACTCACATGCACCATATACACGGCTCGCGATGCGGGCCGTTTTTGCAAAAGTTATCCATCGAGGTGAGAGGCACACCATGATTGCAATTTTAAAGCAGAGCGCCAGCGACGATGCCGTAAGCCATATCGTCAGCTGGATTGAGAAAAAGGGGCTGAAGACCGATGTCTCGCGCGGCGAGAACGAGACGATCATCGGCCTGGTGGGCGATACGACCAAGATCGACCCGTTCCTGCTCGAGTCCATGGATGTCGTCGAGCGCGTGCAGCGCGTCTCCGAGCCGTTCAAGCGCGCAAATCGCAAGTTCCACCCCGAGGACTCCGTCATCGACTGCGGCCACGGCGTCAAAATCGGCGGCGACCAGTTCCAAGTCATCGCCGGCCCCTGCTCCGTCGAGGGCGAGAACCTCATCCGCATCGCACGCCGCGTAAAGGCCGCCGGCGCCACGATGCTGCGCGGCGGTGCCTACAAGCCCCGCACCTCCCCCTACGCCTACCAGGGCATGGGCCCCGCCGGCCTCGACCTGCTGTGCGAGGCGTCTGCCGAGCTCGACATGCCGATCGTCACCGAGATCATGGACCCACGCGACGTGCAGGTCTTCTTGGACAAGAAGATCGACATCATGCAGATCGGCGCCCGCAACGCCCAGAACTTCCCCCTGCTCAAGGAGGTCGGCAAGACCCAGACCCCGATCCTGCTCAAGCGCGGCATGTCCGGCACGATCGATGAGCTGCTCATGGCCGCCGAGTACATCATGAGCGAGGGCAACGACAACGTCATCCTGTGCGAGCGCGGCATCCGCACCTTCGAAACCCGCACCCGTAACACCTTCGATCTCAACGCCGTGCCGGTGCTGCACCACCTGTCGCACCTGCCTGTCGTTGCCGACCCCAGCCACGCCACCGGCTACACCCGCTACGTTGAGCCCATGGCGCTCGCCGCGACCGCCTGCGGCGCCAACGGCCTGGAGATCGAGGTCCACGACGAGCCCAGCCGCGCATGGTCCGACGGCGCTCAGGCCCTCACCCCCGACCAGTTCGACGACACCATGCGCCGCATTCGCGCCATCCGCGAGGTCGTCTGCCAAGAGACCATGGAGTAGCCCATGGGTACGGTGAGAAACGCGCGCGTTAACCAGGGCGGTCCCAAATGCGCGGGCATCGTTGGCCTGGGCCTCATCGGCGGCAGCTTTGCCCGCGGCTATGCGCAGGCGGGCGTTCGCGTGCTGGCCTGGGACCCCGATGATGATGTCATGACGGCCGCCAGCATGGGCACTGTCGCCGGAGAGCTCAACGACGAGACACTCGGCGAATGCGACATCATCGTCCTTGCCTGCTACCCCGAGGCCTGCATCGAGTGGCTCGAGGCGCATGCCCGGGCACTCGCCGACGCCACCGACACCGAGGCTATCATGGGCCCCGTGGTGATCGACACGGTGGGCGTCAAGGGCATCGTGTGCGAGCGCGCCTTTGAGCTTGCCCGCGAGCACGGCTTTTACTTTGTGGGTGCGCACCCCATGGCAGGCACCCAGTTCTCGGGCTACGCGCACTCCCGCGCCGACCTGTTCCAGGGCGCCCCGCTCGTGCTCGTGCCACCCGCGGTGGACGATGCGCTCAAACTGGAGCTCTTGGGGCAGGTGCGCGAGATGGTGCGCCCCTTGGGCTTTGGCAAGTTCAGCGTGACCAGCGCCGCCGAGCACGACCGCGTCATCGCCTTCACGAGCCAGCTTGCGCACGTGGTGTCCAACGCCTACGTAAAGAGCCCGACCGCCCAGGTCCACCACGGCTTTTCGGCCGGTAGCTACCGCGATCTCACCCGCGTGGCGCACCTCAACCCGCAAATGTGGTCCGAGCTCATGATCGACGACGCCGACGCGCTTGCCTTCGAGATCGACCACCTGATCGACTCGCTCGGCGCCTACAGCCGTGCGCTCAAGGACCGCGACCAGCGCTATCTGGAGAATCTCCTTGCCGAGGGCGACCGCATTAAGCGCGCACTCGACGACGAGGCCTCCCACTAGACCACCTATCACGCCAGGTCGAAAGGACCATAGCTTATGGCGATTACCATCGATATCGACACCGCACGCCCCTACCAGGTGCATGTTGGCACGTTTTTTGCTGGAGCAGGCGGGACCGCTCGTGCGCGCCACTGCCGGCGGCACCAAGGCCGTCATCGTGACGGACACCAACGTAGGCCCGCTCTACCAGATGCCCGTTAAGCAGAGCCTGGAGGCATCAGGCTACGAAGTGAGTATCTGCACCTTCGAGGCCGGTGAGGCACACAAGCGCGCCGAGACCTACGTTGCCATTTTGGAGTTTGTGGCCGAGCACGAGCTTTCGCGCTCCGACGTGATCGTGGCACTCGGCGGCGGCGTCGTGGGCGACGTGGCGGGCTTTGTGGCCGCCACCTACATGCGTGGCTGCAAGTTTGTGCAGATCCCCACGAGTCTGCTCGCCATGGTGGATTCGTCGGTGGGCGGCAAGACCGCCATCGACCTGGCTGCCGGCAAGAACCTGGCCGGCGCCTTTTGGCAGCCGAATGTGGTTATCGCCGACGTGGGGTGCCTGGCCACCCTTACGCCCGAGCAGTTCGCCGACGGCTGCGGCGAGGTCGTCAAGCACGCCGTGATCGCCGACCCAGAGCTTTTCGCCGAGCTGGAGAAGACCCCGCTCACGCTGGAGCTGCTCAACCGCGATGTAGCCCGCGTAGCGCTCATCATCGCCCGCAATATTGACATCAAGCGCGCCGTGGTCGTCGCCGACGAGCGCGAAACCAACCAGCGCAAGCTCCTCAATTTTGGACACAGCGCCGGACACGCCGTCGAGGCCTGCGAGCACTTTGAGCTCGGACACGGCAACTGCGTTTCGATCGGCATGGGCATCATCACACGCGCCGCGGCCCTGCACGGCATTTGCGATGCTGCACTGCCCGATCGTATTGAGGAACTCTGCGCCCGCCATGGCCTCAAGACCCGCTGCGACCAAGATGCCGACGCCATCTTTGCCGAGGCGCTGCACGACAAAAAACGCTCCGGTGACACCATCGACCTGGTGATTCCGCACGGCATTGGCCGCTGCAGCATCGACCGCATGCCGCTTTCCACCTTCCACGATTTGATTGCCGAGGGCCTCGGCCAGAAGGGAGACGCTTCCGCATGTTAGCCCGCATTACCCCGTCCCCGCTCAAGGGCACCGTTCCCGCCATCGCGTCCAAGTCGATGGCGCATCGCCTGATCATCTGCGCTGCGCTTGCCAACGGCGAGACGCACGTTACCTGCAACACCACCTGCGCCGACATCGAGGCCACGGTGCGTTGCCTCACGGCGCTCGGCGCCCGCATCGAGACCGCCGAGGACGGCTTCCAGGTCCACCCCACTATGAAGAGCGTTGAGTTTGGCCTGCTCAAGGCCCTTGCCGGTGGCACGCTCGACTGCGGCGAGAGCGGCTCCACGCTGCGTTTTATGCTGCCTGTCGCCTGTGCGCTGGGTGCGGAGGCCACCTTTGTGGGCCAAGGTCGCCTAGGCGCCCGCCCGCTCTCCCCGCTCTCGGACGAAATCATCGCCGCCGGCTGCGACCTGCAGGGTCTGGGCGGTTTTCCGCTCAAGACGAGCGGCCGCATGCGCCCGGGCACCTTTGTGCTGCCGGGCAACGTGAGCTCGCAGTACATCTCGGGCCTGCTGCTGGCGGCTCCGCTGCTGGCCCAGCCCTCCTGCGTGCAGGTGACCGGCCTCATCGAGAGCCGCCCCTACATCAATCTGACGATCCAGGCCATGAAGGCCTTTGGCGTTGAGGTCAACGTCGAGCGCATTCCCGCCAAGGACGGTCAGCCCGAGGTCACGAACTTCCGCGTGAGCAGTGGCTCGTACCGCACGCCCGGCAGCGTGGCCGTCGAGGGCGACTGGTCCAACGCCGCCTTTTGGTTGTGCGCTGGCGCCATCGGCACCGACCCCATCACCGTGGAGGGCGTGTCGCTGAGCTCCGCGCAGGGCGACCGCAACGTGCTTGCCGCGCTTTCGCGCTTTGGCGCCCGCATCGTGCGCTCCACCAACGCCGCCACCGTGCAGTCCGACAAGCTCGCCGGCTTTGAGATGAGCGCCCACGACATCCCCGACCTGGTGCCCGTTATCTCGGCCGTGGCATCGTTGGCGCAGGGCCGCACGTTCATCCGCGATTGCGCCCGCCTGCGCATCAAGGAATCCGACCGTCTGGCCACTACCACCCGCGAGCTCACCGCGCTGGGCGCACAGGTGCGCATTGCCGGCGACGACCTCATCATCAAGGGTGTCAACGCCTTTACTGGCGGCGAGGTCGATTCGCACAACGACCACCGCATCGCCATGATGGCTGCCATCGCTGCGAGCCGCGCCACTGGCGAAGTTGTGATCCACGGCGCCGAGGCCGTCAACAAGTCCTATCCCGATTTCTTTGACCACTACCGCCTGCTGGGCGGCAAGGTCACGCTCGAGGAGGAATAGCATGTCCTCGACCTTTGGCAACGTCTTGCATCTGAGCATCTTCGGCCAATCGCACTCCCCCGCTATCGGCTGCTCGCTCGATGGCATCCCGGCGGGCATCGCCGTGGACCAGGAGAAGCTGCAGGCCTTCCTCGACCGTCGCGCCCCCGGTCGCGACGAGACCGCGACCAAACGCCGCGAGGCCGACGCCGCCCACATCATCGCCGGTGTTGTCGATGGACATACCACCGGCGCGCCCATCGCCGCGATTATCGAGAACACCAACACGCGCTCCAATGATTACTCCGAGCTGCGCCGCAAGCCCGCCCGGGCCATGCGGATTTCCCGGCGCGCGTGAAGTACCACAACATGCACGACGTCGCCGGCGGCGGACACTTCTCCGGCCGCCTGACAGCCCCCTTATGCATCGCGGGCGGCATCGCGCTGCAGGCGCTCGAGGCCCGCGGCATTAATGTGATGGCGCACGTGGCGCAGATCGGCGGCATCTCCGATCTGCCCATGGACGACATGGTCTATCGCGAGGCCGACCGCAAGGCGATCCTTACGAACGATCTGCCGTGCATTGACGCCGCCGCAGCCGGCCGCATGCGCGAGGAGATCCTAGCCGCGCGCGACGAACTCGACAGCATCGGCGGCATCGTGGAGTGCGGCATTTACGGGCTTCCCACGGGCATAGGCGACCCCATGTTCGACGGCATCGAGAACCGCATCGCGCAAATCGCGTTTGGCATTCCCGCCGTAAAGGGCGTGGAGTTTGGCATGGGCTTTGCCGTGGCCGCCATGCGCGGCAGCGAGAACAACGATCCGTATCGCATCGATGCCGAGACCGGCGAGATCGAGGTCGAGTCCAATAACGCCGGCGGCATCCTGGGCGGTATTTCGACCGGCGCGCCCGTCATGTGGCGCATGGCCGTAAGCCGACGCCTCAATTGGCCGCGAGCAGCAGACCGTAGACATGGACGCCATGGAAAATGCCGAGCTCTCGGTCCACGGCCGTCACGATCCCTGCATCGTCCCCCGAGCCGTCCCCGTAGCCGAAGCAGCCGCCGCCCTCGCCATCTGGGACGCCCTCCTCGAGG
>ENA-OPYU01000133-OPYU01000133.1-human-gut-metagenome-genome-assembly--contig:-NODE-133-length-28528-cov-3.074610_pt1 | contig 28528 bp, 38 predicted proteins | sample MGYA00242637_ERZ504482 | MGnify/ENA primary metagenome ERZ504482 (study PRJEB26092, sample SAMD00036237) | human gut metagenome | host: Homo sapiens | study: EMG produced TPA metagenomics assembly of... | reverse complement strand
GATGACAGACCCGGAATGTCACCGGAAGTTCCTTACGAATCCAGATATTTTTCTGTCCTGCTTGATGAAAACGGGGATATTATTTTAACAGATACTTCAAAGATTGTGGCCATTGATACAACCCAGGCAATAGAATATGCTTCAGAAGTTTGGGAAAAGAAAAGCGAACAGGGATTTCTGGAGAATTACCGGTATTGGAGATGCTCTTCTAATGGGGAGGTGCGTATTATTTTTCTGGATTGCAGGCGGCAGCTGGACAATTTCCGAAATTTTTTGCTTACAACGTTTGGTGTTTCAAGTATTGGTCTTTTATCTGTGTTTATTTTAATGGTTTATTTATCTGCCCGTATTGTAAAGCCATTCTCTGATAATTATGAGAAACAGAAGCGTTTTATTACCGATGCAGGGCATGAATTAAAGACTCCATTGACCATTATTGAAGCTGATACAGAGGTTTTGGAAATGGATTTTGGAGAAAACGAATGGCTTCAAGATATCCAGGGACAGACAAAACGGCTTGCAGACCTGACCAATACCCTTGTCATGCTTTCCCGCATGGAAGAGGGACAGAACAACAATATGAAAGTAGAGTTTCCTCTGTCCGATATGGTGGAAGAAGTATGCCACACCTTTCAGGCTCCGGCAAAGGTACAGGAAAAAGGCTTAACCAGCGCCATTGAACCAATGATATCCATGAAGGGGGATGAAAAAGCAATCCGGGGTCTCATAACCATTCTCCTTGACAATGCAGTAAAATACACCAATGAAAAGGGGCAGATTTCTGTTACTTTAGAAAAGAGAAAGAATCGCATCTGCCTGTCTGTTTTTAATACAACAGAATATATTTCAAAAGAACAGATATCTCATTTATTTGACCGTTTTTACCGTACAGATGAGTCCAGAAATTCCCAGACCGGCGGATATGGTTTAGGACTTTCTATTGCAGCAGCTACAGTAGAGTCTCATAAAGGGAAAATCCTTGCGGAAACAAGGGATGAAAAATCCTTGCAGATTACGGTGGTGTTCTGAGAAGAAATGTTAGGTGGTGTATCTTTATGTGGATTAGAGCAAAAAAGTAACCAATTAGAATACCGAAATTGGGTGAACAGCCTATATATCGCATTGCTCTGGTTCCTCCCACTGTTCCTGATTGGATGGAATCTCTGGAAAAAAACTAAACATTGCATACGAAATCAATAAGTTTTCGTCAATAATTTTTATTTCCTACTGTGTGGTCGGAAATTTTTGACCTTTTTTATCAGCTAATTTTGTCTATGCACTCATAGATGATACTTGGGAAACCACTTTGGCAGATGGAAACTACAGAGTTGGGTTTTCTACAGGTTCTAAAAGTGAATACTATTATGCTGAACCGGTAAATATATTTTCAAGAAGAAGGTTTGAGTGGACAGTTGAAAAATATGCAGAGAGTTTATCGAAAGTATATCATGCAAAATTCCAATATATGGGAGATGATGACGGTAATCCACAATTCATTTCCCCTGAGTATGAGGATATTACTGTAACCGTCTATGGAGTGGATGACAGTGGAGAAAATGCACTTGATGAAGATTTTTGCTTTATGGTTACATCCTCAAGGCTGAAGCAGGAATGGGATACTTTTTTCACAAATGGGGAGGAATGTGTATTATATTATCAGGATTATTATTATAAAAGTGCGCAGCGAAATCCTGTTTATGCTGTTGTAGTATATCGAGACAGAATAGAAGAAACAGCGAAGGATTTAGCAGCGTTTATAAAAAATGAATGCGAAACTGCTGTTCGTACAGATGGGGAACCGTTGTATGCAAATATGAACGGAAGTATTTATTTGCTCTTTAAAGAATATGAAGAATCTGATTATATTGGGACAAGGAATATTCCATACGGAGAAAAAAACAGTAGTTGGATTTATGACGCAAGCGTAAAGGGAGATGATATTTTATCTGAGTTGGAATCAGAATTTTAGAAAGTTTTAGCTAATGATAATAAAAATCATTAAGTCTATTGACAAAAAAAGTCAATTAAATTAGACTAACTAAAGTAATAAATATATAACTCATAGAAATACTTCAAGTATGGAAGGGATAGGGGCGAGATGTTTATGAATCTATCAGAAGCAAAAGAAGGGAAAGAATATATTGTAAAAGCTATATTGACAGATGACGAAGAATTAAATGAATTTCTATTTTCATTAGGATGTTACAGTGGTGAACCTATCACTGTCATTGCACATCGAAAAGGTGGATGCGTAGTGTCTATTAAAGATGGAAGATACAATATTGATACTGATTTAGCACAAGCTATATCAATATGAAAAAAATAGTGATTACAGTCACATTTTTTTAAAAGAAATGGTTAGATGAAACTAACCAAAGGTTGAAGGAGGAGTTTGAACATGAGGATTGCGTTAACGGGAAATCCTAATAGTGGGAAAACAACCATGTATAATGCGCTTACAGGAAGGAACGAGCGTGTGGGGAATTGGGCTGGCGTTACAGTGGAGAAAAAGAGGGGCTGATCAAAAAGGGATATTTTGACGGTTCAGAAGAATTAGTAGCGGTGGATCTGCCGGGTGCTTATTCAATGTCTCCGTTTACGTCTGAAGAGAGCATTACTAGCAGTTATGTAAAACACGAAAATCCGGATGCGATCATCAATATTGTGGATGCCACAAACCTGAGCAGGAGTTTGTTTTTTACAACCCAGCTTCTGGAACTTGGGATTCCAGTGGTAGTTGCCCTGAATAAAAGTGATCTTACAGAAAAGAAAAAAATCAGAAATCAATGTAAAGAAATTGGCAGAGAAATTAGGTTGTCCAGTCATTCAAACTGTCTCAACCGCTTCGGGACATGAAGGGTTAAAGGAAGTGGTAAATCAGGCTGCTGCATTAAAAGGCTGTGTACAGAAAGCTCCTTATGTGCAGGCAGATATTAATCTGCAGGATAAAGCACAGGTTGAGGCGGCAGACAGAAAACGATTTACATTTGTAAATGAAATTGTAGAAGCTGTAGAGAAGAGAAAAGTTTTCACAAGAGAGAAAAACAAACAGGACAGCATTGATCAGGTGCTTACAAACAAATTTGTAGGAATCCCAATTTTTGCGGCAATCATGTTCGCTGTATTTTACATCTCTCAGTCAACAGTGGGAACGTGGCTTGCGAACTGGCTGGTTGGCTGGATTGAGGCATTCCAGGGCTGGGTTGCCGGTCTGGTGGAAGGGGCAAATCCATTTCTGCAGGCACTGCTGGTGGATGGTATCATCGGCGGCGTAGGTGCTGTAGTAGGTTTCCTGCCGCTGGTAATGGTAATGTATTTTCTCATTGCCCTCTTGGAAGACTGCGGATATATGGCTCGTGCTACCGTTGTGTTAGACCCGATTTTTAAGAGGGTAGGACTTTCCGGAAAGTCAGTGATTCCCATGGTTATTGGAACGGGATGTGCAATTCCGGGTATTATGGCCTGCCGTACTATTCGTAATGAAAGGGAAAGAAGAGCAACAGCCATGCTGACGCCTTTTATGCCTTGTGGTGCAAAGCTGCCGGTGATTGCATTGTTTGCCGGAGCGTTCTTTGCAGATGCTTCCTGGGTCGGACCAACCATGTATCTTGTTGGGGTTGTATTGATCTTCTTAGGAGCATTATTAGTGAAGAAAATTACAGGATATAAATTCCGTAAATCTTTCTTTATCATTGAACTTCCGGAGTATAAAATTCCGAGCCTGAAACGTGCCACGCTTTCCATGCTTGCTCGTGGTAAAGCCTATATTGTGAAAGCCGGAACTATTATTTTAGTATGTAACACCGTTGTACAGATTATGCAGAGCTTTAACTGGCAGTTTGAGGTAGTAGAAGAAGGAATGGAGCATACTTCCATTCTGGCATCCATTGCCTCTCCGTTTGCAGTGCTTTTACTTCCTCTTGGATTTGGCGTATGGCAGCTTGCAGCGGCAGCTATTACAGGTTTTATTGCAAAAGAAAACGTAGTTGGTACACTGGCTGTTGTCTATGGACTGACCAACTTTATTGATACGGATGAATTGGCGCTGGTTGGCGGGGCGAATGAAGTGGCAACAGTTATGGGGCTTACCAAAGTAGCAGCCCTTGCCTATCTGATGTTTAATCATTTTTACGCCGCCTTGCTTTGCAGCTCTTGGCGCTATGAATTCTGAAATGCAGGATAAAAAATGGCTGTGGGGTGGAATTGCCTTACAATTATGTACCGGATATACAGTGGCGTTTTTTGTATATCAGATTGGTACACTTGTGACAACAGGAACACTTGGAGCAGGATTTGCTCCGGGCTTGATTGCAGTGGCTGTATTTGCAGCAATATTAATTGTACTGGTGCCAAAAAAAGGAAAAAGCATTCAATGCAGAGTACCGTTTGCACGCATAGAAAAATATTCAGAAAGCCTGCACCTTAATAAAGAGTGTGGGCTTTCTGTTCATAAATCACAAGAAAAGAGGTGGCGTCTGTGGGCGGTTGTTGGGAAAATAAATCTTGGGATTTTGCCAGAACAGAAATGACAAAGGAGAATATTTTCTGTGAATTAAGAGAGAAAGGCGGTCGGATTACCAAACAGAGAAAAATACTTTTGGATATCATTTTGGAGGGACAATGTACTTGCTGTAAAGATATCTACTACAAAGCGATAAAACGTGATCCTACAATTGGAATTGCAACCGTTTATCGAATGATTAGTACTCTGGAAGATATAGGAGCAATAAGCAGAAACAAGATGTATGAAATCCAGTATCAGGAAGAAGTTTCAGAAAGCAAAAAGATTTATTATGCAGTTAGGTCAATCCATGGAAGATTATCTTGAAACTAATTTTTTTACTGCAGAAACAACAGATGGAAGTTCGTAATATCCAGATTGCTGAAATAATGGGGTGTTCAAAACCAAGCGTCACAGTAGCAAATTAATGCATTGGAAGCAAAAAGGATATGTGGAACGGAAAAACACACGGAAATCTCTGTCTGACATTAAAAGGAACAGAACTGGCAAATAAGATATTGAATCGACATCCTTTTTTTTCAGTAAAATCCTGTTGGAAGCAGGAATTGAACAACAGCAGGCAGAGAAAGAGGCTTGTATGTTGGAACATGTTTTATCGGAGGAAAGTATCAATAAATTGAGAGTATATATGGAGAAGGAAAAGTAAGAACATTGAGCCTGAGAACATAAAGCATATTGTTATCGAGAAAATATTTCATTAAAAAAGAAAGGCTTTGACCTGACATATATACGGAAATATAATGAAAAAGCCAGAGAAGAGGTGATAGAATGAAGCAGCATAAATTTTGGGCATGGGCAATGATTGGTTGCCTTGTTATGTTATTCTATACCGGAAAGCATCACAAATAAGAAGTCAAAGAAGACAGAAATGGAGGACACACATGAATATTTTAAAATTTAAAAATCTTGCATTATTTGCAGGAGGGGTATTATTTGGTACAGCGGGAATTAAAATCTTATGCAGTAAAGATGTGAAAAAAGTATATGTGGAAGGAACAGCCGCTGTTCTTAGAGCAAAGGATTGTATTATGAAAACGGTGGAATCTGTTCAGGAAAATGCAGAAGATATTCTGGCAGAAGCAAAGCAGGTGAATGAGAAGCGTGCAGCAGAGGAAGAGGCTGCTGTGCAGGAAGATGCTGTTGCAGATGATGCAGATTCCGAAACAGAGGAAGTGTGATTGAAGTTTATTATAAAGCATGAAATTCCGGGTAGAATCCGTATTCATATGGTACAGAAACAAATGTCCTGTAAAGAGGCTGATGCATTACTGTATTATTTGAATACGCTGGAATATGTCTCGCAGGCAAAGGTTTACAGAAGGACGGCCGATGCCTGCGTTTGCTTTGTGGGGAAAAGAGAGCCGCTGATTCTGGCCTTAAGAAAATTCCAATATACGTCCTTAGAAATTCCGGATGAAGTATTTATGAATTCGGGAAGACAGTTAAATGATGCTTATCAGGAAAAGCTGGTTAGGAAAGTTTGTTTCCACTTTGCAGGAAAACTATTCTTACCGGCTCCATTGAGAAAAGCTGTAATTTTGTGGAAGGCAGTACATTATCTGAAAGAAGGATGGAAAAGTATTGCCAGGAGAAAGCTGGAGGTAGCAGTATTAGATGCATCAGCGATTGGCATCTCGGTTTTGCGAAGCGATTTTAGCACAGCTTCTTCTGTCATGTTCCTTCTGGGGGTTGGGGAAATATTGGAGGAATGGACACATAAGAAATCCGTAGGAGATCTGGCACGCAGTATGGCTTTAAATACTGAAAAAGTCTGGTTGAAAAGCGGAGAGCAGGAAGTGTTTGTGGATTCCAAAAAAATTGAAGAAGGAGACCATGTTATTGTTCGCATGGGAAATATCATTCCTTTTGACGGAGTAGTACTTGATGGAGAAGGAATGGTAAACCAGTCTTCCCTTACAGGCGAACCTCTGCCTGTTCTGAAAGCAGCAGGAGGATATCTATATGCAGGAAGTGTTTTGGAAGAGGGAGAATTGGTTTTTTGCTGTGAAAAAAAGTCGGGGGCTCCTCGCGGTATGAGAAGATTGTAGAGATGATCGAAGAATCTGAAAAGCTGAAATCTTCAGTAGAAGGAAAGGCAGAAAGACTTGCAGACAGATTGGTTCCTGTTACTTTTGCAGGAACAGCCCTTACATGGCTTTTAACAAGAAATATCACGAAAGCTCTTGCAGTACTTATGGTAGACTTTTCCTGTGCATTAAAGCTTACGATGCCCATTACCGTTTTATCGGCAATCCGTCAGGCCGGGGCTTATGATATTGCTGTAAAAGGCGGTAAACTTTTTTAGAAGCAGTGGCAGAGGCAGAAACAATCGTATTAGATAAAACAGGTACTCTTACAGAAGCAAAGCCGGTTGTAAAAGTGGTGGTTCCTTTTTGTGAAGAAGAGGAAAACGAGCTGCTTCGTATTGCAGCCTGTCTGGAAGAGCATTTCCCACATTCTATGGCAAAAGCGGTTGTGTCGGCTGCAAAGCAGGCAGGGCTCGAACACGAGGAAATGCATTCTAAAGTGGAATATATTGTGGCCCATGGTATTTCCTCCAGTATAGCAGGAAAGCGTGTTTTGATAGGAAGTGCACATTTTGTTTTTGAAGATGAAAAGTGTATCGTGCCGGAGCAATATCAGGATAGATTTATGAAACTTCCAGAAGAATATTCTCAGCTCTATCTGGCAATAGACGGTGTTCTTGCAGCAGTAATCTGTATTGAAGATCCGTTGCGTCAGGAAAGTGCAAGTGTAATAAGTGCCCTGCGGTCAGCAGGTTTTCGGAAAATTGTTATGATGACGGGAGACAGCGAGCGTACTGCGGCGGCAGTTGCCCAAAAAAGTAGGAGTTGATGAGTATTACTCAGAGGTATTACCGGAAGGTAAAGCCGGATATATTGAGCGGGAAAAAGCAAAAGGAAAGAAAGTCCTTATGGTAGGGGATGGAATCAATGATTCACCTGCTCTTTCCGCAGCGGATGCAGGAATTGCAGTCAGTGATGGCTCAGAACTTGCCAGGGAAATTGCGGATATTACAATTTCTGCAGGCAATCTGTATCAGATTGTGCAGTTGAAACATCTGAGTCAGGAATTGATGAAAAGATAAACAGAAATTACAGGGAAATTGTAGGTATTAATACCATGCTTATTCTTTTGGGAGTAGGAGGAATCATACAGCCTACGACTACGGCAATGCTCCATAATATATCGACTGTAGTAATCAGTCTGCAGAGTATGCAAAATCTTCCGGAAATAAAATAAGTATGAAAACAAAGACAGTGGCTATCATTTGAGACAGCCGCTGTTTTTTAATGAGAAATCTTCTCTTTATGCGACATTGACATAGAACAGAAGTTAGTGTAAACTAACTCTATAAATGATTCTGAAAAACGGTTGTGTATAAAATATTTTGGGAGGATTTAGAATATATGGGATTTGAAAATTATTGATTGCCCACTGTTCCCCGACACTTGCGTCTTTAAAAATTGCGAATCTTTTTTCTTATTCGTTTGAAACAGAAAAAGAACTGATAAACAGTGTGGGATATTGGAATACACAAATGGATAAAACGGGAATATGTCTGCATATATTGCGCAAAAAGAAATCGAAAAGCGTTAATCTATGTCTGCCGCTGTGCTAAATTGGAAAGATGCCTGAAAGATAAGCAGGTTACGAAATTTTTAAGTACATACGGATATACAGACATGGATATTGACAGCGTTTTGGCACACTTGAAAGAGCGGTTAGTATCAATGAGGAATTCCCACATGAGATTCGGGGTTTTTCTGGGGATCCATTAGAGGATGTAATGGGATTCATTCATCATAATGGAAAAAACTTTCAGCTTTACCGGTATGTGGAAGGTATACGGAAATAAGGAAGACGCAGAGGAAAAATTTGGAAAATATAAAAAGTGTACGGATATCTATCTGCGTTTGTGGAACAGTGGAAGGAGTGTTCAGCAGCTTACTGTAGCGGCTTGACATAAATAAAAATATTTTCAGGAGGACAGACATGAGTAAAATAGCAGTTGTATATTGGAGTGGAACAGGAAATACAGAAGCCATGGCATCGGCAGTTCTACAGGGAATTAAGAAAAGTAATGCAGAAGGCATTTTGTATTCTTGCGATGAGTTCAGCGCGGATTTATTAAAAGAGTATGAAGCAGTAGCTTTTGGCTGCCCGGCCATGGGAGATGAAGTTTTAGAAGAGAGTGAGTTTGAGCCGATGTTTGAGTCCTGCGTAAGTTCACTAAGTGGAAAGAAGGTTGCCTTGTTTGGTTCGTATGGATGGGGCGATGGAGAGTGGATGAGGAGCTGGGAAGAACGGTGTGAAAATAATGGAATCCATCTGGTCGGTGAAGGGGTCATTTGCAACGAAATGCCTGATGAGGAAGGGCTCATGCAGTGTGAAAAATTAGGGGAAAGGCTGGTAGAAGAAAGTGAGAGAAAATGAGTAGTTTATTGCCAGAGAAATGATTATATATTTATGATAAAAGGGGCTGTCGGTCAATTTTCCGATAGCCCCTTTTTTGTTCAGTATTTCAGAAATGATGATTCTTTAAAGTGTAATTAAGGTAAAGGTTGTAAGCTATTCCCATCAAAAGAGAAAAACAGGAGGAACTGCAAATGTATAAAGAAGAAAAATCATATCTGAATGAAAGAAATAGACGGAGACAACTGCAAAGGCGCCGGAAAAAACGAAAAATATGGAATATGGCAGCAACCTTAACCTTAAGTGCCCTTCTTTTTGGAACAGTAGCAGGCAGTACCGGCTATGCTGTGGAGCAATATCTTGCAGGGAAAAAAGGACGAAGCAACAATAGCACAAATACAGGCAGTGACACAGATACAACTGTATTATCCTTATCTGCAACAACAAATTCCAGCACTGATCAGTTCAGTGTAACGGAAATCGCAGCTTCCAGTCTTTCTTCTGTGGTTTCTGTAACAAACATATCCGTACAGGAAGTAGAAGATTATTTTGGTGGACATGGAGGAAACCGGAACAGACCGTTTGCTCCTTCGCAGACAGAAGAAACTGTAAGCTGCGGCTCTGGAATTATTTTATACGAAGAGGATTCCCAGCTCTATATGTTGACCAATTATCATGTGGTAGAGGGTGCTTCTTCTCTTTCGGTGACCTTTGTAGATGATGAGACGTATGAGGCTGTTTTGTGCGGTTATGATGAGGATACCGATCTGGCAGTGCTTAAAGTGGATATCTCTGCGTTATCAGAATCCACATATTCACAAATCCACGTGGTAGAACTTGGGGATTCGGATGCTTTGGAGGTAGGTGAGCAGGTTGTGGCCATTGGAAATGCCCTGGGTTATGGACAGTCCGTTACAACAGGAAATCGTCAGTGCAGTCAATCGTTCTATTCGTGTAAAATACCCAGTCCTCTTCTCTTGGCTATATCCAGACAGATGCAGCAATTAATCCCGGAAATAGCGGTGGCGCTTTATTAGATATGGAAGGAAAACTGGTGGGCATCAATACAGCAAAAATCTCTTCCACAGAGGTAGAAGGCATCGGTTATGCAATTCCCATTTCCCAGGTGCTAGAGCTGGTGGCATCCCTGATGGAAGAAAATTGATGGAGGAATTTAAAAGATTTTAAGTTAATTTAAGGTTAAGAAAGTATTTTCATATATGTAAAATACAAAACAGGAGGAACACTATGGCCTATCAAATGACCTTTAAGCGTTATGAATTAAAATACCTGCTGAACAGGCAGGAAAAGGAACAGGTACTTCTGGCAATGCAGCCCTATATGAAGCTGGATGATTATGGAAGAACCATTATAAGAAATATTTATTTTGATACGGATACCTTCCGGCTCATCCGGCGTTCACTGGAAAAACCAGTATATAAAGAGAAGCTCCGCATCCGAAGCTATAAGCCAGTACAGACAAGCGATCCGGTATTTGTAGAAATCAAGAAAAAATACAAATCTGTGGTTTACAAGCGGAGATTGCAGCTTCCGGAAGAGAAAGTTATGGAAAGTTTTCAGACAGGAACTCCCCTTCCAGTACATTCCCAAATCGGAGATGAAATTCAGTATTTTTCGTGATTACTATGAAAACCTGCACCCGTCCGTATTTTTATCTTATGAAAGGGAAGCCTATTATTCCCTGGATGGCAGTGACTTTCGGGTAACTTTTGATGAAAATATTCTTTACCGAAGGAAGGATTTTTCTCTCGGCAGTGAAATTTATGGCGTTTCATTGCTGGGTGAAGACCGGACATTAATGGAAATTAAAACTTCCGGCGGGATTCCCCTCTGGATGAGTGAAACACTTACCAAACATCATTTATATAAAACATCATTTTCAAAATATGGTTCTGCTTATCAGTGTATGCTGGCAGAATCTTTACAGGGAGGATATAACAATGTCTAATACTTTATTTCAGGGAATTTTTGATACGGATATGACCAGTGTGATTTCTATTTCGGATTTTTTATTATGCGTGGGATGTGCCCTTGTGATTGGCCTGATTTTAACAGGTACTTATATGTATGGAACCAAATATACCAAAAGGCTTTGTGGCAACCCTGGCCTTGCTTCCGGCAGTAGTCTGTGTGGTCATTATGATGGTCAACGGAAATGTGGGAACCGGCGTGGCGGTTGCAGGAGCCTTCAGCCTGGTGCGTTTCCGTTCTGTTCCCGGTTCAGCAAAAGAAATCGGTGCGATTTTCCTGGCTATGTGCTCCGGTCTGGTAGCGGGAATGGGTTATCTGGCCTATGCGCTGTTATCTGCACTGATTCTTGGCGGAATCATGCTGCTGTATAACCGTATGGATTTTTGGAACAAGAAAACATGGATTACGTTATAAGACCTTACATATTACCATACCGGAAGATTTGGATTACAGTGGGGTATTCGACAAAATCTTAAAGAAATATACCACAGATTACGAAGTTGTACAGATTAAAACCACTAACATGGGAAGCTTATTTAAACTTACTTATAACCTGACATTAAAAGGATCCTGTAAAGGAAAAAGAACTCATTGATGCTCTCCGGTGCAGAAATGGAAATCTGGAGATTACTATGTGCAGGCAAGAAACGGTAATCGGAGAATTATAGAAATATAGGAGATGATGACCAATGCGTAAAAGAGAAATTTTTATTGTTTTTCATGATGGGTACTATGATGTTGTCCGGCTGTAGCAAACAGACGGAACAGAACACACAGCAAAACACAGAGCAAAGCACAGAATCCTCTTCTGCAGTAAACAATGGGGTTACAGAAATAGATACTGCTGATATGTTTTCTGACCGCGACAAAGAAGTTGGATATGAAGAGTCAGAAAGTGTTGTCATTTCTCTGGCTGATAATGGTTCTTCCTGTGAGTCAGATGCTGTGTCCATTACAGAAAATACCGTGACAATTAAAGAAGAAGGAACGTACATTCTTTCCGGTTCGCTATCAAACGGGATGGTAATCGTGGAAGCAGAGGATACAGATAAAATTCAGCTGGTTTTGAACGGTGTAAGCATCTCCAGTTCCCAGTCGGCGGCTCTGTATGTCCGCTCTGCAGATAAAGTGTATGTCACCACTGTTTCCGGAACAGAAAACAGCCTGGAACATAGCGGTACTTATACTGCTATCGATGAAAATAATATTGATGCAGCAGTATTTTCAAAATCAGATCTGACCTTTAATGGAGAAGGAATGCTTACCGTTACAGCCCAGGAGGGACATGGGATCGTATCAAAGGATGATCTGGTGCTGACAAGTGGAACTTATGTAATCACCAGCGCCAGTCACGGGATTTCAGGAAAGGACAGTGTCCGTATTGCCAATGGTTCTTACACCATTGTATCTGGAAAGGATGGAATCCATGGGGGAAAAATACAGAGGACAGCAGCCTTGGTTTTGTCTATCTTGCAGGAGGAACTTTGACATTAAATCCCAGCAGGACGGAATCAGTGCCAGCTCATGGTTACAGGCAGAAGACGGAACCTATACGATTCTGACAGGAGAGGGCAGTGCCAGTGTACAAAATCAGAATGATGGAGACAGGAAATCCATGGAACAGACAGCCCAGGAGGAAACAGACGAAGATACTACCAGCATCAAGGGAATGAAAGCAGCTACACAAATGGTATTAAAAGGCGGTACCTACACCATTGACGCAGAAGATGATACTTTTCATTCCAATGGAAATCTTGCTATCCATGGAGGCACTTATACATTGTCATCAGGAGATGATGGAATTCACGCTGATTCCAATGTAACCATTTCCGGCGGAACCATAGACGTTGCGAAAAAGCTACGAAGGAATCGAAGGGCTGAGTATCGATGTTACAGGCGGTGAGATTTCTGTACTGGCATCGGATGATGGGATGAATGCAGCAGGAGGAAACGACAGCAGCGGTTTTGAAGGGCCAGGGCCAGGGGGAGATCAGTTTGCATCCACAGAAGGAGCTTATATTCATATTTCAGGAGGTATGCTTCATGTAAATGCCTCTGGAGATGGAATGGATTCCAATGGAGATATTACGGTAGCAGGAGGTGAAACGTATGTCTTTGGACCTACCAATGACGGAAATGGAAGTTTAGACTACAGTGGAGACGCCCAGATAACAGGTGGTATCTTTGCAGCATCCGGTTCCTCTGGTATGGCACAAGGTTTTGGCTCTTCTTCCACCCAGGGCGTTATTATGGTGAATGTAGAGGAACAGGAAACGAATACGGAGATTGCACTTCTGGATATCAGCGGTACAGAGCTTCTTGGCTGGACAGCAGAAAAGGAATATTCTTCTGTGATTGTAAGCAGCCCGGAAATCCAGCAGGGAGAAACCTATACCCTAAAAGCCGGAACAGAAGAACAGAGTATTACCATGGACAGTCTGGTTTATGGAAATCATTCTCAAGGAGGTGGTCCTGGAAGCAACGGTGAAGAAAGAGGAGGAATGAAAGAAGGCGGTATGCAAGGCGAACCGGGGAAAGGAGGAAGGCACTGATGAGTCCATGTTTAAAAATTGCATTAATTCCAGCCTATAATCCGGAGAAGTGCTTGATTCAGGTGGTGCATCAATTAAGAGAGAAAGGTTTCTGGATTTTAGTAGTTGATGACGGAAGCACCGGGGAACATAAGGAAATCTTTAAGGAGATTGATGATGCCGGAAGTGTACTAATCCTTACACATACAAAAAATAAAGGAAAAGGCAGCGCCTTAAAAAACAGGTCTGACGTATATTCAAAAGTATATATCAGAAAATTATATTGTTGTAACCCTGGACGCAGATGGCCAGCATCGTCCCAAAGATGTGGAAATAGTATATAAGGCAGCTAAGAAGCATCCGGGATATCTGATTCTTGGAAGCAGAAAAATTACAGAAGGAGACGCCTTTAAAAAGCAGGCTGGGGAACCAGATTACACGTATGGTCTATGCACTTACCACAGGTATCCGTATTTATGATACCCAGACAGGGCTTCGTGCTTTGACAATACGATTCTTCCCGAACTTCTGGCAATTCCAGGGAAACGGTATGAGTATGAAATGAACGTATTATTAGTATGCTCCAGCAAAAAAGATTCCCATGAAAGAAATCGGGATTGAAACCATTTATATCAATGACAACGCAGGTTCTCATTTTAATCCTTTGAAAGATTCCTACAGGATTTATAAAGAGATTTTAAAGATTTTCTGCCTCATCCCTGATTAGGTTTTTTCTGGACTATGGAATATACAGTCTGCTTCTTTGGTTTACAGGAGGATTTTCCAAAAAATATTTCTCTGTTTCTTTCCAATGTTATGGCAAGAATCTTGAGTGGATGTTTTAACTATCAGGTGAACCGGAATCTGGTTTTTCAAGAAAAAAACAGGTTCTGGAAGAACAGCAGTACAATATGTGTTGTTAGCTGCCGGAATTTTGGCTGGAAATACGTTGCTTCTGGAAGTTCTTGTACATTTTGGTATGAACCAGTATATAGGAAAGCTTTGTACGGAACTGATATTTTTCTTCATAAGCTGGTTTGTTCAAAGAACCTTCATATTCAGGCAGCAAAGGAGCGGATGTTAAGATGTTCAGATATTTAAAGGTACATGGAATTGGTCTTTTGTATGGTGTTTTACTGACTGGCTTTACCGTTTAATTTATTCATGGATACCTTTTTCATCTCAAAGGTTTATCGTGTGGCAGAGGAAACAGAAGAGCAGGATATTGTTCTGGGAAAATAATCAGGAAGAAGCATCTTATGAAGACGGGAATATTTCCATTACTCTGACAGAATACAGGGAAGAGGATACCAGTATTTATGTGGCAGATATTGTACTTTCTTCCCCTGAATATCTCAAAACTGCTTTTGCACAAAACAGTTACGGAAAAAATGTAACAGAAAAAACTTCAGAGATCGCAGAGGGAGTAAATGCCATGCTGGCAATCAACGGAGATTATTACGGTGCACAGGAAAAAGGTTATGTCCTTAGAAATGGAACGTTGTACCGCAGCGAAGCAGAAGAAGGACAGGAAGATCTGGTCATTTATGAGGATGGAAGCTTTGAAATCATCTCAGAAGAATCGGTTACTGCAGAAGAGCTTTTAGAACAAGGAGCACAGGAACTCTTATCTTTTGGTCCTGCTCTCATAGAAAATGGAACCATTGCTGTAACAGAAGAAGACGAGGTAGGAAAAGCCATGGCCAGTAATCCAAGAACAGCCATTGGTATTATCGATAATCTTCATTATGTATTTGTTGTTTCTGATGGGCGTACAGAAGAAAGTGAAGGCTTGTCACTTTTAGAACTGGCAGAATTTATGGATGGTCTTGGGGTAGAAACTGCGTACAATCTGGATGGCGGCGGTTCCTCTACCATGTATTTTAACGGAGAAGTGATAAATACCCCAACAACGGATGGTCGCAGTGTAAAGGAAAGGAGTGTGAGTGATATTGTCTATATCGGATATTAAGAAATCCAGAAAAGAGATAGAGAAACTTGTGTTCACCTACCTTCTTGTAACCATAGCTTGTGCTATCCTTGGAGCTGTTTATAAATCTTTTAGTTATGGGGTATATTCTTATTATATGCTCTACGCTTTTATGATCCCGTTGCTTGGCGGAACCCTTCCCTTTTCTTGTGTGCTGTACTTCCGAAACAAAATTCCCAGACCCATGGCGCGACGTTTTCATCATTTTGGAATTTCCACCTTAACGGTAGGTTCTATCTTCTGTGGAGTACTGGAAATATATGGAACAACCAACCGTCTGGTAATCATATACTTCATCCTTGGAGGAATCTTTCTTTTTCTTGGAAATCTTATGTATTTATTACAAAAGAAATGAACTGTGTAGCAGGGAGGTGATTTTTTGACACCAGAAGAATATTATGGGAATGCATTTCCCTTATTAAAGCAGGGAGAAGCCTATTTAAAGTCATTAATAGAAACCTATCCAAATGCCTGTGCTGAAGATGAACTGCAATCGATTTTATATGTTAAGACAAGAATCAAATCACCGGAAAGTATGATGGGAAAATTCAAAAAAACGTGGCCTTATGGAAGACGCTCATACCGCCCTTCAAAGTACTCATGATGCAATCGGCATCCGGGTCATATGCTCCTTCGTGGAGGAGGTGTACCAGATTGCAAGGTGGCTTGAAAAGAGAGAAGATATTCAGATCATAGAAAAGAAAGACTATATTTCCTATCCAAAACCAAATGGTTACAGAAGTCTGCATTTGATTGTGCAGTTTGCAGCAAAGAACTTAAAGAGTATCACTGCAGAAATTCAGCTTCGAACCATTGCCATTGATTTTTGGGCAACGTTAGAGCACCAGATGAAATACAAAAGAAATGTACAGCACGAAGAAACGATTCGAAAGGAATTAAAGCGGTGTGCGGATGAAATTGCTTCTGTCGATTTATCTATGCAGACCATAAGGGATATTTTGCAGAGTAATATGTGGAAACAAATATAAAGGGGAATGCCCCCTGACTGTCTGTTTTGGCAGTATGGGGCATTCCTATTATAGTTTCTTCTTTAAAATTGTTTTGGATTATCTGAGCCAGCAAAATAGCTGCAAACATAAGGACACAGCCAGTAAGCTCTCTGGCAGATAATTTCTCTCCCAAAAGCACCCATCCGGCCAGTACAGAAATCACAGATTCCAGACTGAGAATCAGGGACGCAATAGTAGGATCCGTGCCTCTTTGACCGATAATCTGGAAGGTGTAGGCAACACCGCAGGAAAGAATACCGGCATAGGCAATGGGCAGCCAGGCAGCGCAGATGGAGGACAGCTTTGGTTCTTCATACAGGAACATCAGCACTGCGGAGAGACCTCCTGCAAAAAGAAACTGGATGCAGGATAACTTGGTTCCGCTGACTTTTTCTGTGAAATAATCTACCACCATAATGTGCATGGCAAAGGTAAGAGAACACAGCAGAATCAGGAAATCTCCCTTGCTGATGGAAAAGCTGCCTTTCATGCAGAGAAGGTATAAGCCAACCACTGCAATAAGAACACTGATCCAGATCTTCAATCCTGCTTTTCGTTTCAAAAAATACCCAGGACGGGCACCATAATAATATAAAGAGCAGTAATAAACCCAGCTTTTGCAACGGTTGTGTACATGATTCCAACCTGCTGCAGGCTGGTAGATACAAACATGAGAAAACCACAGGCAAGACCACCTATGAGTAAATCCTTTGGCCGGTCTTTTGGCATGGCGCTGTTCTTTGCACTGTCTGTCTGCCTGCTATTGATACGGTTTAGCAGAAAGACACAGGGGATGAGTACCACCCCTCCAAGAAGAGAGCGCACTGCATTGAAAGTAAAAGGACCTACATAGTCCATCCCGGCGCTCTGCGCTACGAAAGCAACACCCCAGATAATTGCTGCAACAAACAGCAGCAGAGAATTCTTCGATGATTTTACAGACATTTTCTTTTGTACTCCTTCATTTCGATACAAAAAATGGGGCTACTGCATTGTATACAGCAACCCCTTTTTTCATCATTCAGATTTTATGCGTTTTCCAGAGTTTTGTGGTATTCCTGTAAGGATTTCAGGTTGGAAACCGTCTTGTTCTGTACTGCATGGATTCCTTTTACACTTGCCAGAGCTGCTGACATGGTGGTGATATATGGAATCTTTTTGTTGATTGCAGTTTTTCTCAGATAAGAGTCGTCATATTTACTCTGCTTGCCGGATGGAGTGTTGACAATTAAGTCAATTTTTCCATTAATCATAGCATCGTGAATGTTTGGACGTCCTTCCTGCATTTTCTTCAGAGTTTCACAAGGTACTCCGTTTTCATTGAAATACTGTGAGCATCCGGAAGTGGAAACAATCTTGAATCCCAGTTCATGAAGCTGTTTTGCAACTTCCAGAGCGCCTGCGCGGTCATTTTTATTAACACTGACTAAAGCAGTTCCACTAAGAGGAAGTTTAGAACCTGTTGCTTCCTGAGCTTTGTAGTAAGCCATTCCAAAGGATTCGCTAAGTCCCAGTACCTCACCAGTAGAACGCATTTCCGGTCCCAGAAGAGGGTCAACTTCAGGGAACATATTAAATGGGAACACAGCCTCTTTTACACCATAGTATGGATGAGCCTGTTCTGTAAAGGTTGTTACATCAGGACGTTCTCCTGTTAATTCGTAAGCCATAAGTTTGGTAGCAATGTTTGCCATGTTAATGTTGCAAACCTTAGATACCAGAGGTACGGTACGGGAAGCACGTGGATTGGCTTCCAGAACATAAACCTTACCTTCACAGATTGCATACTGCATGTTCATAAGACCTACAACACCCATTTCACATGCAATGGCAGTGGTATATTTACGGATTAAAGCCTTATTTTCTTCTGAAATTTCTACAGAAGGAATCACACATGCAGAGTCACCGGAGTGAATACCAGCCTGCTCAATGTGCTGCATAACAGTAGGAACGAATGCATGAGTACCGTCAGAAATAGCATCGGTTTCACATTCCAGCGCATTCTGAAGGAATTTATCCATAAGGATTGGACGTTCCGGTGTCACATCAATAGCAGCAGCCATGTAGTTTCTCAGCATATCATCATCGTAAACAACTTCCATGCCGCGTCCGCCTAATACATAAGAAGGACGAACCATCATAGGATAACCAATGCGGTGTGCGATTTCCAGAGCTTCTTCTACATTGACAGCCATTCCTGATTCCGGCATAGGAATTTCCAGCTTGTGCATCATTGCATTGAATAAGTCACGGTCTTCTGCCATGTCAATGACAGCAGGAGAAGTTCCCAGGATATGAGCGCCGCGTCTTTCCAGTTCTGCCGCAATGTTCAGAGGAGTCTGTCCGCCGAATTGAACAATAATACCAAGTGGTTTTTCTTTATTGTAAATGGACATAACGTCTTCTACAGTCAGAGGCTCAAAATACAGTTTATCAGAAGTATCGTAGTCTGTAGAAACAGTTTCCGGGTTACAGTTTACCATGATAGTTTCAAAGCCTAACTCTCTTAAAGTAAGAGCAGCGTGTACACAGCAGTAGTCAAATTCGATACCCTGTCCGATACGGTTTGGACCGCCGCCAAGAACCATAACTTTTCTGCCATTTGATACAGGAGTCTTGTCTTCTCCGATATAAGTGGAGTAGTAGTAAGCAGTCGGATCTTTGACACCGCTTACCGGTACTGCATCCCAGCGTTCCTGCATGCCAAGAGCTTCTCTGCGTTTGAACAATTCCCTTTCGTCTGTTTCCAGAAGCTGTGCCAGATATTTATCAGAGAAACCATCTTTTTTCGCCTGAATCAGCAGTTCATCCGGAAGTTCCTGTCCTTTGTAGGAAAGGATCTTTTCTTCTTCGTCTACCAGTTCTTTCATCTGTTCTAAGAACCACATTTTGATGTAAGTCATTTTGTGAAGTTCTTCCAGAGGAGCGCCTTTGCGGATTGCTTCATATAAGATAAACTGTCTTTCGCTGGTTGGCTCTGCCAGTTTTGCATACAATTCATCTAAGGTAAGTTCATGAAGGTCTTTCATAAAACCAAGACCATAGCAGCCTTTTTCCAGAGAACGGATGGCTTTCTGGAGAGCTTCCTTGTAGTTCTTACCAATGGACATAACTTCGCCTACAGCTTTCATCTGAGTACCCAGTTTGTCCTGAGAGCCTTTGAATTTTTCAAATGCCCAGCGGGCAAATTTAATTACTACATAGTCGCCGGATGGTTTGTATTTATCCAGAGTTCCTTCTTTCCAGTATGGAATTTCATCCAGAGTAAGTCCTGCAGCAAGAAGAGCAGATACATAGGCAATAGGGAATCCGGTTGCTTTACTTGCAAGAGCAGAAGAACGTGAAGTTCTTGGGTTGATTTCAATAATTACTACACGGTCTGATACCGGATCATGTGCAAACTGTACGTTTGTACCACCGATAACGCCTACGGACTCTACAATAGCGTGAGCCTGTTTTTCCAGACGATCCTGCAGTTCCTGTGAAATGGTGAGCATAGGAGCAGAGCAGAAGGAATCACCAGTATGAATACCAACCGGGTCAATGTTTTCAATGAAGCACACAGAAACTTTGTTTCCTTTGGCATCACGTACAACTTCTACTTCCAGTTCTTCCCATCCCAGAATAGATTCTTCTACCAGAACCTGGTTAATCATAGAAGCAGCAATACCTCTTGCGGCAACTTTCTTTAATTCTTCTTCATTATAAACAAGTCCACCGCCAGTACCGCCCATGGTATAAGCAGGACGGATAACGCAAGGATAACCAAGATCTTTGGCAATGTTTACTGCTTCTTCTACAGAATAAGCAGGAGCGCTTCTTGCCATTTCAACACCAAGCTCATCCATGGCTTTTTTGAATTCGATACGGTCTTCTCCGCGGCTGATGGCATCTACCTGAACACCGATAACTTCTACATGATATTTGTCTAACACACCAGCGTGATACAATTCTTCACAGAGATTAAGACCTGACTGTCCTCCCAGGTTTGGAAGAAGGGCATCGGGTCTTTCTTTTTCAATAATCTCAGTGAGACGGTCTACGTTTAAGGGTTCAATGTAAGTTACATCTGCTGTGGAAGGGTCGGTCATAATAGTAGCCGGGTTTGAGTTTACTAAGACGATTTCATATCCAAGATTTCTCAAGGCTTTACATGCCTGTGTACCGGAGTAGTCAAATTCGCAAGCCTGGCCAATGATGATAGGACCGGAACCGATAATAAGAATTTTGTTAATATCACTTCTCTTTGGCATAAAGAACCTCCATAATATATTTTATTGTACCATTAGTTTAATCAGGACAAGTATAACACCACAAACTTGCAGACGCAAGGAAAAATATCAGATTCACAGAGGATATTGAAAGGATTTTCTTTACCTCCATAAAATTTCCTGTTATACTAAGGTACAAAGCTGTAAATTTTTATACAATTATGTGCAAAGTCAAAACTATCAGAGAAAGAGGGAGGATTTTCTATGATTGAAGTGAAGAACCTGACAAAATATTACAGAGGTGTTTTGGCACCAGCAGTAAAAACGTTTCTTTTGTGCAAATCCCGGGGAAATTACCATTTTACTGGGGCCAAATGGGGCGGGAAATCCACAACCATTAAAAGTATTGTAAATCTTCTAAATTACAATGGAAAAATTTTCATCTGCGGTTATCCCAATGATTCTATGGAAGCCAAAATGTGTTTTGGTTATGTTCCGGAAGTGCCTATGCTGTATGACCTGCTGACTGTGGATGAGACCATGGAATTTATTGGAAAGGCTTACCGGCTTCCTGATTATAAGGAAGTGGGAGAGCATTACCTGGAACTGTTTCAGCTTTCGGAGCAAAGAGGAAAACTGGCAAAAGAGCTGAGTAAGGGAATGCGGCAAAAGCTCAGCATGATTCTGGCTCTGCTGATTCAGCCCAAAGCCCTGCTGGTTGATGAACCTATGGTAGGTCTGGACCCGGCCAGTATTGAAGAGCTTCTTCAGCTTTTTGTGGCTTTGAAGCAGCAGGGAACATCAATTTTAATCAGTACTCACATTATTGATGTGGTCAATGACATCTGGGACTGCGCCCACATTATGAATAAGGGAGAGATTGTAAGAAGCATCCGAAGAGGAGAAGAGGGAAGTGAAACTCTGAAACAGATTTTCTTTGAAACCACAACGGAGGAATCTGTATGAAGTCATTAGTTTATTTATCTATGATGAAATGGAAGGGAACTATCCGCAATCAGTTCCGCAGCATCGGTTCCGGTATTCTTACTATTTTTATGGTGCTTTTATATGGAGGACTTTTTGTGGCAGTGTTTCTGATTCCTTCGGATGCCATGCGGGAAGTCATGAATATGCAGTTTAATACAGCCTTGCTTATGGGACTGGGGGTGCTGGCTCTTTTATGTGTGACGGTTTTCATGAATAAGAGGAAAGCGCTGGTATATGATACGGATGCGTTCTATCTCTTTGCAGGCCCCTATACCAGAAAACAGATAAATTGCTTTATTCTGGTGCAGACCTGGTTTCAGTCTGCCATATATGGTTTAATATGTTCCTACATCACAGCCATGATGTCCTTTGGCAGTGGCTTTACAGTGTCCATGATGCTGTTTTCTTTTGTGGTATATTGGCTGATTATGGCATTTTTCCTCACCCTTACAGATTATATTTATCTCTGGTCCTTAGTGAAGAAGAAACATGAAATCTGGAATTATGTGGTTGTGCTGCTTGTGGTCTTTTCGGCAGCGGCTGTGTTCTTTTTGTCTGTACAGCGTACAGGTTATGATTTGAAAAAATTGGATATATGGATTTTGCCCTGAGCCGGGAGTTTTATATGGTACCTTTCTTTGGATGGGGGAAATGGGCAATCAATGCTTTTAGCCAGGGAAATTATTTGGTCTATGCTTTGGGGAATCCTGCTGCTTGGTGGATGCAATCTGGTATTGGGCATTTTGTTTTTCGCATTTTCAGAAGGATATTGTGGAACAGGCAGTGGAAGACGCTCAGTCTGTCAGTGACTATATGCGCAAGGTGCGGGCAAACAAAGGAAATTCCATTATGGATACTAAAAAAGTGAAACGCATCAAAGGGGAGTTTCCAGAGGGGGCCAAAGCCATTTTTTATAAGAATATGCTGATGATGCGGAAAACCGGAAATTTTTTGCGCAGGCAGGATATTTTTGTGATTGTGCTATATTTTGTGATTAGCTATGTGTGTATGCCAGGTCACCGGTTTTATATGTTCTGTTATATGATGATGATTTGGATGTTTGGCTTAATGAATGATGCAGAGCTTTTGGGAGATTTGAAAAATTATCAGATTTATCTGATTCCGGAAAAGCCTTTGAAAAAGCTGGTCTATGCCGTGATTCCGGCTTATCTGAAAATCGGAATCATTCTGGGAACTGCCATTGTGTTTGCCGGAGTTTTAAACCATATGCCGGTTCTGGATATTGTGCAGTATGTACTCATGCTTTTGGGCTATGCCATGATTTTTCTGGCAGGAACAGTGCTGTCTGTGAGGCTTTTGAAGAGCCGCACCAATGTGATGATGGAAAATCTTCTGCGGATGCTGATTATTTTAGTGTGCGCCATTCCTTCCGGAGCGTTGGGCGTTCTTTGCTATTTTATTTTCAGAGATTTGAATATGATTGTAATGGTGGTTTCCATTATTACCCTGGTGCTGAATTTTGCGGTATCTGGTTTGATTATTATTGCCTGCCAGGGTATGATGAATGGAAAACAGATGTAGGAGGTTAAGATGCTAGGAACAAAGGATGAAATCAGGATTGAACAGGCAATTGTACATATTTTGGACTCCTCTCTTGGAATGCCTGTACTGTCCGATGTGGTACTGGACTGTGGATCTGATTTTTCGGATTTTTTGAAAGGGCATATTTTCAAAGTGGATTCCAGTGACGAAATCAGAAGCTGTACCTTTCAGGAGGAATCTTCGGTGTTTCATCTGGCAGAGGAATGGAATCCAGAGAAGTTTATTGAGATTACCCAGAAAATTGCCGGAGAGTTATATACCATTATGAACCAGAATATTGATATTCCGGCGGCAGATTTGCTGGCTGTGGAGTATCGGGTGGAGAAACATAGATATCTGGCGCTTCTGAAAATGAATTATAAAACGTCTTATACCCATATGACAAACTCAGACCCCTGGGGGAATAATAATGATATTATTATGCAAAAAGCCATTTTGCCGGGAGAGACACAGAAGCTTTCCGAGGCAGCCCTTATTGATCTGGAAGCGCCTCAGTATGTCCGGCTGGTGGAGAAGAAATATGATGTGAATGGGGTAAAGACAAACTATTTTTCCAAGCTGTTTTTAAAATGCAGCGGAGCTTTATCTTCTAAAACCAAGCTGGCCATTGTGAACAAAGCAGTGGAAGAGGTGCAGAAAAAGTATTTCAATGAATCGGAGCAGTTTGAAGTGCGGATGGAAACCAAAAAGCATTCTCAATGAAGAATTTACCCAGCAGGGAGGCTTTGAGGTGCCGGTAGTCATTGACAAGATTTTTAAGGAACATCCGGAAATGAAGGAAGAGGTTCAGGAAAAACTGGAGAAATATAATCTGAAGGAAGCTACCGTGGAGCCTCAGAATCCCAATACCACCAAGAAATTTACGAAACAACATTTAATGACCGATACGGGAATTGAACTGAAAATTCCTATGGAAGAGTATAACAATAAGGATAGAATCGAATTTATTACCAACCCGGATGGAACAATTTCTGTTTTGATTAAAAATATTGGGAGTATTGAAAGCCGCTAAAGAAAATATGAAAATCAACCTTGAGATTCAGAAAAAATCATGGTATAATTCCGGCATAACGTCTGTTTGAAGTGTTTATGTGCTAATGAATTAAAATATTAACTTATTACAGGCGAAGAGAAGAAATAGAAGAGGTAATGAAAATGGAAAGAGAAAAATTTTTCTTCACGCCTTGGCTTCATTCTTATTTCTGCGGGATGTGCCATTGGGCTTGGAAACGTATGGCGTTTTCCTTACATAACAGGGAAATACGGTGGGGCAGCCTTTGTTCTGATTTATCTGTTTTTCCTGATTGTAATGGGGCTTCCCATTATGGTTATGGAGTTTGCAGTGGGACGCGCCAGTCAGAAAAGTATCGCCACATCCTTTAATGTGCTGGAAAAGAAGGGGAGCAAGTGGCATATTTACCGGTATTTTGGTATGGCGGGAAACTATCTGCTGATGATGTTCTACACCACCATTGGAGGCTGGATGCTGGCTTATTTTGTGAAAATGATAAAAGGTGACTTTAAAGGTCTGGATGCTGCCGGGGTAGAGCAGGCATTTGGAAGTCTCACTACAGATTTGGGAACCATGTTGTTCTGGATGCTCCTGGTGGTGGTTATTGGCTTTGCCATTTGTTCTCTGGGTCTGCAAAGCGGTGTAGAACGAATTACCAAAGGCATGATGGTCATTTTACTTCTGCTTATGATTGTACTGGCTGTGAATTCCTGTCTTCTTCCGGGAGGAACGGAAGGACTGGAATTTTATTTAAAGCCGGATTTTGGAAAGCTGACAGAATATGGATTATCAGAAGTGATTTTTGCTGCTATGGGGCAGGCGTTTTTCACTTTGAGTCTTGGGATCGGAGCGCTGGCTGTTTTTGGAAGCTATATTGGGAAAGAGAGAAAGCTTACCGGAGAAGCTGTGAACATTCTAGTTCTGGATACCTTTGTGGCTTTGACGGCCGGTTTGATTATTTTCCCTGCCTGCTCTGCCTTTGGGGTAGATCCGGGAGAGGGGCCGGGACTGGTGTTTGTTACCCTTCCCAATGTATTTAATAATATGAAGGGCGGAAGATTCTGGGGAAGTCTGTTCTTCCTGTTTATGACCTTTGCGGCGCTGTCTACCATTATTGCAGTGTTTCAGAATATTATTTCCTTTGCTCAGGATTTATGGAACTGGAGCTTGCAAAAAAGCAGTGCTGATTAACGGAGCTGCCATTGCAATATTGTCTTTGCCATGTATTTTCGGTATGACCATCTGGAGCGACTTTAGTATTTTAGGCAAGAGTATTCTGGATTTCGAGGATTTCCTGGTAAGCAACAACATGCTGCCTCTGGGTTCCCTGGTGTATCTGTTATTCTGTGTGACACGATATGGATGGGGATGGAAAAACTTCTTAAAAGAAGCCAACACCGGAGAGGGCATAAGCTTTTCCCCAAAAAGATAAAAGTGTATCTCACCTTTATTCTGCCGATTATTGTCCTTTACATTTTCGTACAGGGCTATATCAGCTTATTTAAGAGCTTATAAAAGAGAAGAACTGTGGCATTTTCATGCAACAGTTCTTTTTTTGCTGAAATATTTCTTGAAATCAAGTCATATTATGGGTATACTTAATACAACGATGCAACATAATCAAAGATAAAGGAGCTTTAAGCATGAAGAGAATATTACTGAAGTTAAGCGGAGAAGCTTTGGCAGGACCAAAGAAAAGCCGGATTTGACGAAGCAACGGTTATGGAAGTGGCAAAACAGGTGAAAGTTCTCGTGGAAGAAGGAATCCAGGTAGGGATTGTGATTGGCGGAGGAAACTTCTGGAGAGGACGAACCAGTGAAAATATAGACCGTACCAAGGCAGATCAGATTGGAATGCTGGCTACGGTTATGAACTGCATTTATGTTTCCGAAATTTTCAGAGCAGCAGGAATGAATACCAGCGTTCTTACACCTTTTGAGTGCGGTTCTTTTACCAAGCTGTTTTCTAAGGACAGAGCAGTGAAATATCTGGAAAGAGGCACCGTGGTCTTTATGGCTGGTGGTACCGGTCATCCGTATTTCTCTACGGACACAGCCACTGTGTTAAGAGCCATTGAAATTGAGGCAGAAACTATTTTCCTTGCAAAAGCAGTGGACGGTGTTTATGACAGCGACCCGAAGGTAAATCCCAATGCAAAGAAATATGACGAAGTGAGCATTCAGGAGGTCATTGACCAGAAGCTGGCAGTGGTAGATATGACAGCATCCATTCTGTGTATGGAAAATAAAATGCCAATGCTGGTATTTGGGTTAAATGAAGAGAACAGTATTGTGAATACTGCACATGGCAAGTTTACAGGCACAAAGGTGCTGGTATAAAACAGAATAGCAAAGAAAGAAGAGGAAAAAATTATGGCAGATGAAAGATTAGAAGTATATGAAGGTAAAATGACAAAGACCTTAGAAGGTCTGAGAAAAGAATATTTAACCATCCGCGCAGGACGTGCAAATCCACATATTCTGGATAAATTAACCGTAGACTATTATGGAACACCAACACCACTGCAGCAGGTGGCAAACATTACAGTACCGGAAGCCCGCATGATTCAGATTCAGCCATGGGAAGCATCTCTGATTAAAGAAATCAGCAAGGCAATTCTGTCATCTGATCTGGGACTGAACCCAAATACAGATGGAAAAATCATTCGTCTGGTACTTCCTGAGCTTACCGAAGAGCGCAGAAAAGAGCTGGTAAAAGATGTGAAGAAAAAAGGCGAGGCTGCCAAGGTAGCGGTAAGAAATATCCGCAGAGATGCCAACGATGCCTTTAAGAAACTGGCAAAACAGGATGTATCTGAGGATGAAATCAAAGAATTGGAAGACAAAGTACAGAAGCTGACAGATAAATTTACAAAAGAAATTGAGAAGGCAGTGGAAGACAAATCAAAGGAAATTCTTACTGTATAATATACTGTGTAAAAAAGCAAGGAAAAGGGGCACGTACAGAATTTGGTATTGTGCCTCTTTTATGCGTAGGAGGAAAAAATGAAAATTCCAAATCATGTGGCCATTATTTTAGATGGCAATGGGCGTTGGGCAAAGTCCAAGGGGATGCCCAGGACTTATGGTCATATTAAAGGATGCGAAAACCTGGAAAAAATCTGCAGTATGGCAAAGGAGTTAGGGGGTAAAATACCTTACGGTTTATGCCTTTTCCACAGAAAACTGGAAACGTTCCAGAGAAGAGGTTGACGGGCTGATGAAGCTGTTCCGCAGCTATATGAAAAAATGCCTGAAGATTTCTGCAGAAAATAAAATGCGTGTGCGTGTCATTGGAGATCCCAGAGCTTTTGATGAAGATTTGCAGCAGAAAATCAAGGAGCTAGAGGAGTTTTCCAGTCAGTTTGATGAATTGCATTTTCAGATTGCCCTGAATTATGGAAGCAGGGATGAAATCCGAAGAGCAGTTCAGGATATGGCAAGGGACGTGAAGAAAGGGGCGCTGGACCCGGAAGAGATTACAGAAGAAACGATTTCCGATTATCTGGATACCAAAGGGCTTCCGGACCCTGATTTGCTGATTCGCACCAGCGGGGAAGAGCGGCTGTCCAATTATCTTTTGTGGCAGCTTGCCTATACAGAGTTTTACTTTACAGATGTGCCATGGCCGGATTTTGACAAGGCAGAATTTGTCAGAGCTATCGAAAAGTATAATGGCAGAGACCGCAGATTCGGGGGAGTAAAGGAGGAGTAACATGTTTAAAACCAGACTTTTAAGTGGAATTGTTCTTGTAATCATTGCTGTTGCCTCTATTGCGGCAGGCGGTCCGGTATTATTTGGCGTATTGCTGGCTATTTCTCTCATAGGAGTTTATGAGCTGTATAAGGCCATGGGAGTACATCAAAAAGGGATTTACCCCATTGGAAATGGTAGGCTATATTGGAACGGTGCTTTATTATCTGACCCTATTGTGGATTCCATTGCATAGTTATTCTATGATGGCAGTTCTGTTTGCATTGGTACTGATTATGAGTGTTTATGTATTTTTCTTATCCAAAATTACCAAGCAGAACAGGTTATGGCGGCTTTATTTGGAGTTATCTATGTGGCTGTTATGCTTTCTTACATCTTTAAAACCAGGAATATGGAAGGCGGGGCATGGCTGGTGGGCCTTATTTTGCTTAAGCTCTTGGGGACAGCGATACCTGTGCATATTGTGTAGGAATGCTCTTGGCAACATAAATGGCGCCGGTTCTAAGTCCGAAAAAATTCCGTGGAAGGCGGCGTTGGAGGTGTTTTTAGGAGCAGCAC
>ENA-OPYU01000132-OPYU01000132.1-human-gut-metagenome-genome-assembly--contig:-NODE-132-length-28569-cov-4.135152_pt1 | contig 28569 bp, 27 predicted proteins | sample MGYA00242637_ERZ504482 | MGnify/ENA primary metagenome ERZ504482 (study PRJEB26092, sample SAMD00036237) | human gut metagenome | host: Homo sapiens | study: EMG produced TPA metagenomics assembly of... | reverse complement strand
TGGGGGCTTGGAATCGGTGTGCTGTATTTTCTGCTTCTTGTATTGATTTCCTTTGGTATTTACCACAGCATTCAGGAGCCGTTTCCTCAGCTTTTGATCGTGTGTATTCTTTGCACAGGAGGTGGAATGATCGGCGGTATGATTTCGTGAGGAAGTAAACGTACAGAGAGAACGATAGAAAATCTCTTGTAGTTACTCTTTTCGGAAAAAATACATCCCTCATGAATTCTTATAAAACTGGTAAAATAACTCATAATTTCTAAAAAATGAGCGATACTAATAGCAGATTGTTATCGATAAAAACCAGATATAAGGAGAAGATAAGATGAAAGCGACAGGAATTGTACGAAGAATTGATGACCTTGGCAGGGTGGTGATTCCGAAAGAAATTCGAAGGACACTTCGTATTCGGGAAGGAGATCCACTGGAAATTTTTACCGAGAGAGAAGGCAGTGTGATTTTAAGAAAGTATTCTCCGATCGGAGAAATCGGTGCTGTTGCCGGACTGTACGCAGAAAGCCTTGCACATACCATGAACTGTATTGTGTGTCTTACTGATATGGATCAGATTGTAGCAGCATCGGGAAATGGGAGCAAGGAGCTGCTGAACCGTTATATCAGTAAAGAACTGGAGTATGCAATACAGGCTCGAAAGCAGATCCGTACAGAAAAAAGGAAAGCGGACTATATTCCGATATTCGCCGGGGGTGAGGAATATTCTCAGGAAATTATTTGTCCGATTATCAGTGGCGGGGACGTGATGGGAACAGTGGTGTTTTTTACACAAAGAAGAACACAAAAAAGTTCAGTGAAAGTGGAAGAAAAAAATTGGCAGCTGTGGCAGCAGAATTTCTGGGCAGACAGATGGAACAGTAAAAAAAATTACTTTAAAAAAGTGATCAGGATGTGTTAATAATTCTAGAAAAACTAGATGCTTATGCATACACATTAGGAGGAATAGAAATGAAACATATCAAAACATTAAATACTCAGACATTGAATCATACAGTGAAAAAATGGTGGATGCGGAGAATGTCAGACATCTTGTCAGTCAGCATGTAAGACATCCTGTACAGTAGGAAAATCAGGTTTTGTGAACACAAAAAAAGTAAGAAACTGAATATTAGACATGAGGGCAGCGGCCGTGGTCGCTGCCTTACGTGTGTTATGCAAAAATATAAAATTTAAATGAAAGAGGGGTAACTGTTGTGATTCATCAGTACCAGAATAATGGATATCATATTGTCCTGGATGTGAACAGCGGATCTGTGCATGTCGTGGATAAGATTGCGTATGATGTGATCGGCTGTCTGGAGGCCATGAACCCTGCCCATACGCCGGAAACGTTAAAAGAAGAGAAGACGGCAGAATATCTGCTTGAAAAGCTTGGGGATATTTATGCAGAAGAAGATTTGAGAGATCTTCTGGAGGCAGTGGCAGAGCTGACAGCGGCAGGTCAGTTGTTTACACAGGATGTTTATGAGAGCTATATCGGAGAGGTAAAAGAAAGAAAGACAGTTGTTAAGGCACTTTGCCTGCACATTGCGCATGATTGTAATCTTGCCTGCAAATACTGCTTTGCGGAAGAGGGTGAGTATCATGGACGCCGTGCGCTGATGTCTTTGGAAGTTGGAAAGAAAGCGCTGGATTTCCTTGTGGCAAATTCAGGAAAGAGAAGAAATCTCGAGGTTGATTTCTTTGGCGGAGAGCCGTTGATGAACTGGCAGGTAGTGAAAGATCTGGTTGCCTATGGAAGAGAGCTGGAGAAGACAAACGACAAGCATTTCCGTTTCACATTGACAACAAATGGAGTTCTGCTCAATGATGAAGTGCAGGAATTTGTCAATAAAGAGATGGACAATGTGGTGCTCAGTCTGGATGGAAGAAAAGAAGTCAACGACAGAATGCGTCCGTTTAGGAATGGAAAAGGAAGTTATGATCTGATCGTTCCGAAATTCCAGAAACTGGCAGAGAGCAGAAATCAGGAAAAGTATTATATACGAGGAACATTTACAAGAGAAAATCTGGACTTTTCAGAGGACGTCCTGCATTTTGCAGATCTGGGATTTGAGCAGATTTCGATTGAGCCTGTAGTCGGGGAAGATACAGATCCATATGCAATCCGAAAAGAAGATCTTCCAAAGATTTTTGCAGAGTATGATAAGCTGGCAAAAATCATGGTGGACAGAGAAAGAGAAGGGCGAGGATTTACATTCTTCCACTTTATGCTGGACTTAGAAGGCGGCCCTTGTGTGGCAAAACGTCTGTCCGGATGTGGTTCCGGAACGGAATATCTGGCAGTTACGCCTTGGGGAGATCTGTATCCGTGTCATCAGTTCGTTGGTCAGGAAGAATTCCTGCTTGGGAAATGTAGAGGAAGGAATTACAAAGCCGGAGATTCCGGAAGAATTCAGAGGATGCAGTGTGTATTCCAAAGACAGTTGCAGAAACTGCTTTGCAAGATTTTACTGCAGCGGCGGATGTATGGCGAATTCTTATAAATTCCATCATACGATCAATGATACATACGAGGTAAGTTGTGAGATGGAGCGCAGGCGTGTGGAATGTGCGATTATGATCAAGGCGGCACTGGCTGATCAGGAGAGGATGGCAGATCATGAAGAAGAGTAAAGGGATTATCAGTCTGATTCTGACCGTGGTGCTGATTGCACTTCTTGGATTTACAACGGTGGTCGGATTTGGAAAAGGACAGACGGGGGCAGCAAAGAATATTAAGCTTGGACTTGACCTGGAAGGCGGAGTCAGTATTACCTATCAGGTAAAAGGGGATACTCCTTCCAAGGAGGATATGAGTGATACGATCTATAAGCTGCAGAAGCGTGTGGAACAGTACAGCACAGAGGCAACGGTTTATCAGGAAGGGGATAACCGGATCAGTATCGAAATCCCTGGTGTGACAGATGCGAATGAAATCTTAAGTGAGCTGGGGCAGCCGGGATCCCTGTATTTTATCAAAGAGAAGGACAGTGACGGAAATCCGAATTATGGACTGGATACCTCAGGACACTATGTGCTTGCAAAAAGTATGGATGAGTTAAAGGAAGAAGGATCTGTCGTTTTGACCGGAACAGATATCAAGAGTGCAAAGTCCGGTTCTTATCAGGATTCCACAACAGGAGCAAATAAAAATGTTGTTCAGCTTTCTATGACAAAGGAAGGTACAGAAAAATTTGCAGAAGCAACCAAAGCGGCAAAAGAGGCGGAAGAAACGATCGCAATCTATTATGATGGTGAATTGATCAGTGTCCCAAGAGTAAATGCAGAAATTACAGATGGTCAGGCAATCATTGAAGGATCCATGGAATATGAAGAGGCAGAGCAGCTGGCTTCTACGATCCGTATCGGTGGCCTGAGTGTAGAATTGGAAGAAATCCGTTCTAATGTAGTTGGAGCGCAGCTTGGTGAAGAAGCAATCAGTACCAGTCTGATGGCAGGTGCGATCGGACTTGCGATTGTATTTGTATTTATGTGCATGGTATATCTGCTGCCGGGACTTGCATCCAGTCTTGCACTGGTAATCTACACCGGATTGATCCTGGTGTTGCTCAATGCATTTGATATCACACTGACGTTGCCGGGTATCGCGGGTATCATTCTTGGTATCGGTATGGCGGTCGATGCGAATGTCATTATCTTTGCGCGTGTAAAAGAGGAGCTGACGGCTGGAAAATCTGTAAAATCTGCGCTTAATGCAGGTTTTCATAAAGCAATGTCTGCGATTTTAGATGGAAATATTACAACACTGATCGCGGCAGCAGTGCTTTGGCTGAAAGGAAGCGGTACTGTCAAAGGATTTGCACAGACACTGGCGCTTGGTATCGTAGTTTCCATGTTTACAGCTCTGGTGATCACCCGGATGATCGTGTATGCGTTCTATGCAGTTGGAATTCGAAATACAAAGCTTTACGGACGGATTAAAGAAGAGCGTGAGCCGATTGATTTCCTTGGAAAACGTAAGATTTTCTTTGCGGTATCGGTCGCAGTGATTCTGGTTGGATTTGTGTTTATGGGAGTGAATGCAGGAACAGGAAAAGGTGCCCTCAATTACAGTCTGGAATTTAAGGGCGGTACATCTACAAATGTAACATTTGACAAAGCATATACGTTGAAAGAGATTGATGAAACAATGATTCCGGATCTGGAGAAGGTGACAGATGATCCAAATATCCAGGTACAGACCGTTGCAAACAGTAATCAGGTCATTTTCAAGACACAGACGCTGGATCTGGAAAAACGAGAAGCATTTGCGAAATATATGGCAGATGAATTCGGAGTAGAAGAAAGAGATATTACGACTGAAAACATCAGTTCTACTGTAAGCTCCGAGATGCGTGTGGATGCAATCATTGCGGTTGCCATTGCCACAGTCTTTATGCTGCTTTATATCTGGCTGCGGTTTAAAGATATCCGGTTTGCGACAAGTGCAGTAGTTGCACTGATCCATGATGTACTGGTGGTGCTTGCTTTCTATGTGATCGCAAGAATTTCAGTAGGAAATACATTTATTGCATGTATGCTGACAATTGTCGGATATTCTATCAATGCAACAATCGTTATCTTTGACCGAATCCGCGAGGAGATGAAGACAAAGAAACGTGGAGAAGAGTTGGAGGTCCTGGTAAACAGATGTGTCACAAGAACTCTGACAAGAAGTATTTATACATCTCTGACAACATTTGTTATGGTGGCGGTACTGTTTATTATGGGGGTAAGCTCTATTAAAGAATTTGCACTCCCTCTGATGGTAGGTATTATCTGCGGAGCGTATTCTTCCGTATGTATCACAGGTGCTCTGTGGTATGTGATGAAGACGAAGATCGGGCAAAAAAGCAGAACCTGCAAAAGTTGGAACATCAAAAAAGCAAAAAATAACGGAAAAGTAAGTGAGAGAACCCTTGGTTTATGTGGAAAACAGACACATAATCTAAGGGATTTTTTGTGTGCCATGGTGAAAATGGTTAAAAAATTTACCCTGAACTGGAAAAATTTAACCAAAAATTGGAAAATAATAAATTGATGAAAATTTAAGTGAGGGAGTATAATCCCATATATAAATATGGTATGTCAGAAAGGAGAAAAAAGGTGAAAAAGAAAGCTTTGTACAAAAAGTGGATGTCAATGCTGCTTGCCGGTGTAGTGACAACAACAGGTTTCATGGGGGGAACGGTAACACTAAGAGCAGCAGAAACAACAAATTGGATTGGGGATGAAGGACTGAGCGGAACAGCGGACGCTCCAAAACCGGACGATGTAGTGCCGGATGCAAACCAATTTAGGTATCAGAAAGAGGAACTTGCAGCGTTCTGCCATTTTGGACCAAATACGTTCAATGAGATTGAATGGGGTGAGCACTACGGAAATAAAGCACCAAGCGAGATCTTTACATTAAAAAAATGATTTTGATGCAGAAACTTTAGTAAAGACTTTGAAGGATGCCGGATTTAAAAAGCTGATCGTAACAGCAAAGCATCATGATGGATTCTGTATTTGGGATAGTAAATATACAGAGTATGATGTAGCAGCGTCTGGATATAAAGATAAAAATGGAGAATCAGATATTCTGGCAGAGATATCCAAAGCATGTACAGATCAGAATATGGATATGGGATTATATCTGTCTCCGTGGGATATTCATGAACCGAGTTATGGCTACAAAGATGAGAATGGGCAGCCGACAACACCAGAAAATGATAAAAAGGATTATAATGAGTTTTATAACAACCAACTGGAAGAGATTCTTGGGAATCCAAAGTATGGAAATAACGGGAAGTTTGTAGAAGTTTGGATGGATGGAGCCAAAGGAAGTGGAGCCAATGCGCAAGAGTATAATTTCCAAAAAGTGGTTTGATACAATTCAGAAATACGAAGGTAAAGGTGTAGACGGACGAGATGCAGACTGTATGCTATTTGGGGCAGAAGCATACACTACGGTTCGTTGGATTGGAAATGAGTTGGGAATCGCTGGAAAAGATACATGGTCAAAGTCGAAAGTAGATAAAAATGCAAATACGATTAACAGCAATAAGCAGGGAAATGCGACAGTTGGTTTTGAAGATGGAAACCAGTGGACCGTTCCGGAAGCAGATGCTCGTATTACTTCTGGTTGGTTCTGGGGAACACAGAAAAACACTCCAAAATCGATGGAAGAACTGAGCGATATGTATTTCAATTCTGTCGGACATAATGCAACATTACTGTTGAATGTGCCACCAAATAATCAGGGAACAGTAGATGAAGCGATTCTGAAACGTGTAGAAGAGTTTGGTAAGAATGTCAAAGAATCATTTGATGAAAACCTGGCAAAAGCAGAGGGGGCATCTGTAAAGGTATCTTCTGTCAGAGGGAATGCTCAAACCTACAAACCAAGCAATATGATTGATGAGAATGACGATACATATTGGACGACAGATGATGGAACAAAGTCAGGTGAAATTTTAATAGACTAGAAAGAAACGAAGTTGATGTTGTATCAGTTGATGGAGGCAATTCAGAACGGTCAGAGAATCAATAATTACAAGGTAGAGTATCGCAATGGAGACAGTGGTGCATGGACTCTGTTGGAAGAAGGAAAAACTATTGGTGCGAAACGCCTTTGTAGAACAAGCGAGACAACAGCGCGTCAGATTAAAATCACAGTAGGGACAACAGATGGAAAGGTTCCAATGATTAGTGAAGTTGGAGTGTATAAAACTACAGAAGGTATGGAAAAAGCCAATCCGATTCCAAAGGGTATGGAAGTGATTGATGTAACAGATAAAAATGTGGAAGATGGAAAAGGATTTACTTTTAAGGGAACATGGCATGATGAAAATCAACCACAATACATCAATGGTACAAATACATGGGCAAATAAAGATGCAGAATTTGAATTGAAATTCCATGGAACGAAAGCATATCTCTTTGGAACAGTGGATCCAGGACATGGAACAGTTGAAATTACAGTGGATGATGGTAAACCAGTTACGGTTGATACAAAAGCATCAAAACGTGCTGTTGGACAAAAATGGTTTGAGACACCTGATCTGGAAGATGGAGATCATACGATTAAATTAAAGGTTACAGGAAAAGCCGCTGGAATTGAGGCTGCAGCTGTTATCAACAATGGCGGAAAAGGTATGATCGAGCTGGAGTCTGATTCATATACGATGAATGAAGATGAAACAAAATCTTTAAAGGTAAAACGTGTTGGTGGAACAAAAGGTAAAATAACAGCAAAATTACAGCCAAATCCGGGGACAGCAATTCAGGATGATTATGATACGACATTGATTCCGGAAATTGTGTTAGAGGAAGGTCAGACAGAAACAACTGCAGACGTTAAAACAAGACGTAATAAGAACAAAACAGGTGATCAGTATTTCACAGCTGAAATTACAGATGTGAGCGAAGGAGCAATCCTTGGATTTAACAAAAAGGCAAAAATCAACATCAAAGATATGGAGAGCAGCGAAGGCTCATTGGCTGCACTTGTAAAGGAATGTGAATCGTATAAGAAAGACTGGTTTACTTCTGGATGGGATGAATTTGATTCAGCTCTGAAACAGGCAAAGATTGTTTTAGAAGATAAAAATGCAACTCCGGAAACGAGAAATGAAGCAGAAACAGCTCTGAAAAAAGCGAAAGATGGATTAGTAAAACGTGAAAAATACACAGCAGAAGATCCGTTTGTATTCCCATGGAGAGAAAAAGCCAATGCAACATTGGAAGCTGAATTTGCGGAATTACATAACACTGGTGCAGCAGACGAAAATGGAAGTTGTCAGTATCAGATGGTGACTGGGCAAGTAATAAGAAATTTATCAATTGCTTGAATGGAGATGATACGATTGCAATTCCGTATAAGGTAGAAAAACCAGGGACATATCATGTTAAACTGACTTATAGAAGCGGATCTGCAGACAATAGTTTGGCATGGAAAGATGATGCGGGAAATATCAAAGCCGGATCTGTTGTAGCAGGAAATACAAATGCGAATGAAACCAAAACAGTAGATTTTGATATTGTGGCAACAAAAGCAGGATCAGGTATTTTGACATTAGAAGGAGACACAAAAGATGCTCCACAGCTCGATATGTTTGAAATCACACCTGGGGATGATATTCAGAGAGCAGAGTTTACTGTGAATGCTTCCGTAGAAGGAGACGGTGGTACAATTACACCAGATGGAGCTACAACAGTTACAGAAGGAAATGATGTTACATTCAAGATCACACCAGACAAGACACATAAGGTAGCGGATGTTCTGGTAAATGGTGAATCTGTAGGAGCTGTCACATCTTATACATTAAAAGATGTGAAGGAAAATGCAACGGTTGTTGCTAAATTTGCTCCGGCAGCATATACAGAAGAAAACCGTTTCAATTTCCCGACAGAAGTAAATGGAACAGCAATCACAGCAGAGGCAGAGCATTTTGCATTAAAGAATGTAGGAACAGGTGAAGCATGGCCATTACAGGTGTCTGCAGCCGATTGGGCAAGCAATGGATACTTTGTAAATGCAATGAATAGTGGTGATCAGATTACTTTACACTATCATGCAGAAAAACCGGGGAAATATAAAGCAACTGTACAGTTCCGTAGCGGTGATACAAATAATGGATTGACTTGGTCTGAGGCTGATAATAAAATTGCGGCTCAGACAGAAGTTATGAAAATAGGAGCTGGAGATCAGGCAAAAGCAACACACACACAAGATATCGAGTTTGTAGTAAATGAAGCAGGTGATGGAACACTGGTATTTACAGCACCGGAAAAGAATGCGCCACAGCTTGATAAATTTGACATTACTCTGGTAGAAGAAAAAGCGCCAGTTGTAGTGAACAAAGATGCATTGAAAGCAGCAATCGATGCAGCCAAAGAAGCGCTGAAAGAAGAGGACAAGTATACAGAAGAGTCCGTGAAAGCGCTGAAAGATGCAGTAGCAGAAGCAGAAAAAGTAGCAGCAGATGAAAACGCAACACAGGAAAGTGTAGATGCAGCTACAAAAGCAGTAGAAGAAGCAACAAAAGGTCTGGCAGAAAAACCGGCTGTACCAGAAGCAGATAAGACAGCCCTGAAAGCAGTTCTTGCAGATGCGGCTCAGAAACTTGCGGGAGCAGATGCTTACACAGAAGAATCTGTAAAAGCGCTGAAAGACGCAGTAGATCTTGCGCAGAATGTATTTGATAATTCGGATGCGAGCCAGACAGAGGTTGATGCAGCTGTGACAGCTGTACGAGATGCAATTGAAAAATTGCAGGAAAAACCACCGGTACAGAAAGAATTTACGATCACAGCAGTTGCACATGGCGGTGGAACCATTGATCCAAGCGGTGCAGTGAAAGTAGAAGAAGGAAAAGATCAGGTATTTACAATCCAACCATATGAAGGATTTGAAGTAAAAGAAGTATTTGTAAATGGAGAATCCGTTGGAGCTGTTACAGAGTACAAATTTGAGGCAGTTCGTGCAGATGCAAGCATTGAAGTATTCTTCGCAGAAAAAGAAGCAGTACAGGCTGACAAGACAAAACTCAACGAGTCCATTGCAGCAGCAGAAGAACTTCTGAAACATGCAGAGGACTATGTTCCGGAAGATGTTCAGAATCTGATGGAAGTACTGGATGCAGCGAAAGCAGTAGCAGCAGATCCGGCAGCGACACAGGAAACAGTAGATGCGGCACAGAATGCACTGGATGCAGCAATGAATATTGCACCGATCCAGAAAGAGTTTGCAATTATGGCAGCAGCAGGAGAGGGCGGAAGCATCACTCCATGCGGTACTGTAAAAGTAGAACGCGGTATGAGCCAGACATTTGTGATCCAGCCGGAAGAAGGATATGTGATCAGTGATGTTCTTGTAAATGGACAGTCTGTTGGTGCAGTGGCAGAGTATACATTCTGTGATGTGAATGCAGATGCCAATATTACGGCGCTCTTCCAGAAAGCAGCTGTTTCTACAGATAAATCACAGCTTACAGCTGTCATAAAAGAAGCAGAGGAACGTCTGGAACAGGCAGATAAGTACACAGAAGAGACTGTAAAAGCACTTCAGAAAGAGGTGGAGGCAGCGCAGTTTATTCTTGCAGACAAAGAGGCGTCTCAGGCAGACATTGATGCAGCAGTACAGAAAGTAAGAACTGCCATCGATGCACTGGAGGAAAAAGCACAGACTGAGAAACCGGAAAATCCAGACAACAATAAACCGGACAACAAACCAGACAACAAGCCGGGAAATGGAAACAATGGCGGACAAAACAACAATGGAAACAATAATCAGTCTTCCACACAGAAACCGTCAGCAGGAACTCCAAACAAAGCAGTGAAGACGGGAGATGCAACTCCGATCGCCGGAGCAGTATCCGGACTTCTTGCAGGAGGAGCAGCGCTTCTGGCATTCCTGAAAAGACGCAGATAAATAACAAACAAAAAATTCTTCCTAAATAAAATAGCAGTGCTCCGTGCCGGAAGGTATGGGCACTGTTTTGTGATTCAGGAAATTTGTTTGTTTTTTGGAAATTTTTGAATGAAATATTTGTTGGCAGAACAGTTCTTGTTATTGTTCACACTATTCCCCGCCTATCCATGCGCGATCGTCGTGCCTGCGCACTCCAGTTCTGGGCAGATTTACAGAAAATTTTTAGTATGCTACAATAAAAATTAACAGCTAGAAAAACAAGAAAGATACTTGGGAGGAACTGACATGGAAAAGTGGTTTGTGTCCATGAAGAAAGCGGATTTTACGCAGATTGCGGAAAAATATCATATTTCCCCGATCATCGCGCGCCTGATCCGAAACAGGGATATTTTAGGCGATCAGAATATTGACTACTATTTAAATGGAACGATTGCAGATCTGCACGATGGGATGCTGATGAAAAATATGGATACGGCAGTGGAGATTCTGGAGGAAAAAATCCGGGAAGGCGAAAAGATCCGTGTGATCGGAGATTATGATATCGACGGAGTCAATGCGACGTATATTTTGAAAACAGGATTAGAAAGTCTGGGAGCTTTGGTGGATACGGATATTCCGGATCGGATGAAGGATGGATACGGCCTCAATCAGATGCTCATTGACAGGGCATTGGAGGACGGTGTAGATACGATCATTACCTGTGACAATGGGATCGCAGCCGCTTCAGAGATTGCTTACGGGAAAGCGCAGGGGATGACGATCATTGTGACAGATCACCATGAAGTACCTTATCTGGAAGCAGGAGGAGAGAAAGAATATCTGATTCCCGGTGCAGATGCAGTGGTCAACCCGCATTTACCGGGAGATCCTTATCCGTTTAAAGGTCTGTGCGGTGCTGCAGTTGCGTATAAAGTGGTGGAAGCATTATATAATGTCATGGGACAGGATGCAGATGATGTAGATTTTCTGATGGAAAATGTGGCCATTGCTTCTGTGGGGGATGTAATGGATCTGGTGGATGAGAACCGGATTTTTGTAAAACAGGGACTTGAAATGCTGAAACGCACGCGAAATGAAGGTCTGAAAGCATTGATGGAATGCACGCAGGTACCGATAGAGAGATTGTCTGCCTATCACATCGGATTTGTCATCGGACCATGTATCAATGCGAGCGGGCGGCTGGATACGGCAAAGCGGGCGCTGGAGCTTCTGGAAACAAAGAGCCGAAGAGAAGCCGTGATGATGGCGGAAGATCTCAAGGCGTTAAATGACAGCCGCAAGGAAATGACAGAAAAAGGGGTAGAGCAGGCTGTGGAGCAGATCGAAACAACAGAGCTGAAAAGCGACCGGGTGCTGGTGGTATATCTGCCGGACTGTCATGAAAGTATTGCCGGGATCATCGCGGGACGTCTGAAAGAAAAGTATTATAAGCCGGTATTCGTCCTGACCCAGGGAGAACATGGAGTGAAAGGCTCCGGACGCTCCATTGAAAGCTATCATATGTTTGAAGAAATGTGTAAATGCCGGGCGTTATTTACCAAATTCGGAGGGCATAAGCTGGCGGCAGGGCTGTCTCTGGAAGAAGAAAATGTAGAGCGGTTCCGGAAGACGATCAATGAGCTGTGTGAACTGACACCGGAAGATCTGCTTCCGAAGGTGTCCATTGATATGCAGCTTCCACTGGCATATGTCACAGAAGAAATTGTGGATGAGCTGGAATTGCTGGAGCCTTTCGGAAAAGGAAATACAAAGCCATTATTCGCGGAAAAGAATCTTCGGGTGCAGAATCTCCGGATCATCGGGAAGAATCAGAACGTCCTGAAATTTCAGGTTTTGGATCAGGCCGGGCGGAAAATGGAAGCCATTTATTTTGGAGAGGTACAGGAGTGTATGGAGTATCTGCAGACAAAAGAAAAGGTATCTCTGACATTTTACCCATCGGTCAATGAATACCGGGGGAATAAAACCATACAGATTACAGTGGTAAATTATCAATAATGATGATATACTAATCCATATGGAATTTTTACGATGGAAAAGAAAAAGGGGGATTTGATATGGCAGGTACGCTGGAATATGAACTTCTGAACAAAAATCTGGAGATGGTGGATGGGCACGCCGTGAAAGCACCTGAAGATTATCAAAACCCTGAGCAGTTATATGACGCATTGATTGCAAGGGTGAGAAAATATCATCCGTCTGCGGATATTTCTCTGATCGAGAAAGCTTATCAGCTTTCCAGAGAGGCTCACAAGGAGCAGGTGCGAAAGTCCGGAGAGCCCTATATCATCCATCCGCTCTGGGTGGGGATCATTCTGGCTGATTTGGAGATGGATAAAGAGACGATCGTGGCAGGGATGCTCCATGATACGGTGGAAGATACTGAGATGACAGTGGAGGATATCACAAGAGAATTTGGAGAAGAAGTCGCACTTCTGGTAGACGGGGTCACCAAGTTGGGTCAGCTGTCTTATTCGAAAGATAAGCTGGAAGTACAGGCAGAAAATCTGCGCAAGATGTTTCTCGCCATGGCAAAAGATATCCGTGTGATCATTATCAAGCTGGCAGACCGCCTGCACAATATGAGAACGTTGGAGTTTATGATTCCGGCAAAACAGAAGGAAAAAGCCAGAGAGACGATGGATATTTACGCTCCGATCGCTCAGAGACTTGGAATCTCCAAGATTAAGACGGAGCTGGATGATCTCTCTTTGAAATATTATCAGCCGGAAGTGTATTTCCAGCTGGTGAAAGATTTGAATGAGCGAAAGACCGAGCGGGAAGAGTTTGTACAGCAGATCGTGGCAGAAGTTTCTCATCATATGGAGAACGCCCATATCCAGGCCAAGGTGTACGGAAGAGTGAAGCATTTCTTCAGTATTTATAAGAAGATGGTGAACCAGAACAAGACGTTGGATCAGGTATACGACCTGTTTGCAGTACGGATCATCGTGGATTCTGTGAAGGACTGCTATGCAGCTCTGGGCGTGATCCATGAGATGTACACTCCGATTCCGGGGCGGTTTAAAGACTATATCGCCATGCCAAAAGCCAATATGTATCAGTCACTGCATACCACGCTGATGGGACCGGCAGGGCAGCCGTTTGAGATCCAGATCCGTACGGAAGAGATGCACAAGACTGCGGAGTATGGTATTGCCGCTCACTGGAAATATAAAGAAAGCGGTGGTCCGGCGAAGAATAATAAGAGCCGGGAAGAAGAAAAGTTAAGCTGGCTTCGTCAGATTCTGGAGTGGCAGAGAGACATGTCAGATAATCGGGAGTTTTAGTCTCTAAAAGGCGATCTGGATCTGTTTGCAGAAGATGTGTATTGTTTTACTCCAAACGGAGATGTGAAGAACCTGCCAAATGGTTCTACTCCGGTGGATTTTGCCTATGCGATCCACAGTGCGGTGGGCAACAAGATGGTAGGAGCCCGTGTCAACGGCAAGCTGGTCAATATTGATTACAAGATCCAGAACGGAGACCGGATTGAGATTCTGACTTCTCAGAATTCCAAAGGACCGAGCCGTGACTGGCTGAATATTGTAAAGAGTACGCAGGCAAAGAACAAGATCAATCAGTGGTTTAAGCATGAGTTTAAGGAAGAAAATATCATCCGCGGAAAAGAACTGATCGCCGCATATTGCAAGTCCAAGTCTCTGACCCAGGCAGATCTGATGAAGCCCAAGTATCTGCAGATCGTCCAGAGAAAGTACGGATTCCGTGACTGGGATGCGGTTCTGGCGGCTATCGGGCACGGCGGTTTAAAAGAAGGTCAGGTGGTCAACCGTCTGGTAGAAGAGTATGGAAAAGATCACAAAAAAGAGATTACAGACGCGACGATCCTGGAGAAGATTTCTGAGGCAAATAATCAGAAAGTCCACATTGCAAAATCGAAAAGCGGAATCGTAGTCAAAGGAATCGATGATATGGCAGTGCGGTTCTCCAAATGCTGCAATCCGGTTCCGGGTGATGAAATCGTAGGATTTGTGACCAGAGGAAGAGGTATGACGATCCACCGTACAGATTGTGTGAATATGCTGCATCTGTCTGCTGCGGAGCGGGAGCGTCTGATCGATGCAGAGTGGGAGAATAATGCAGAGACGGAAGGTGGAGGTCAGTATCTGGCAGAGCTGAAGATGTATGCAAACGACAGGCAGGGACTGCTTCTGGATGTAACAAAGGTATTTACAGAAGAAAAGATCGATGTCAGATCTATGAATACACGAACCAGCAAAAAAGGGAACCGCTACACTGGAAATGGGATTTATTGTAAAGGGCAGAGAACAGCTGAATCTTATCATAAAAAAATCTGCGCAATGTAGAAGGAGTTCTGGATATTGAACGGACAGCGGGGTAGAGAAAAAGTGAGAATCAAAAAATTTTCGTGATCGGAATGGTCGGCACCAACTGTTATGTGGTGTACAATGAAAATACTAAAGAATGTTTTGTTGTGGATCCGGCGGCACCATCTGCGCCGCTTGTCGAATTTATCCGGACAGAGGGTCTTCAGTTGCAGGGAATCCTCCTGACACATGGTCATTTTGATCATATTATGGGAATTGACACACTGCGCAGAGAATGGTCAGTTCCTGTTTATGCCAGTGCACTGGAGCAGAAGGTTCTGACAGATGCCAATGTGAATCTGTCTGTTGCATATGGAGCGGGGGTATGTGTTTGCGGACGCCAAGTTTCTGGAAGATGGGGCATCTCTCGCACTTGCAGGATATCAGATCCGTATGATCTCCACTCCGGGGCATACGGCGGGAGGATGCTGTTATTATATAGAAGAAGAGGAGGTTCTTTTCAGCGGAGATACACTGTTTGCAGGCTCTGTTGGAAGAACAGATTTTTCCGACAGGCAGTATGAGTACACTGGTGCGTTCGGTAAAAGAGCGATTGCTGAGCCTTCCGGAAGATACGCAGGTGTATCCGGGACATATGGAGGCAACAACGATTGGATTTGAAAAGGAGAATAATCCGTTTTTGTAAGAAAACGGAAGAGAAATATGATGATACAGATCAGCAGTAAAGATACGTTATATATGTATAATTTATATCATATTGTGAAGGCGTTTTTTCCCGAATGAGGAGATCAGCCAGAATCTGGACGAAAAGCAGGAATCTCTGGTTTCAGTGAAACTGGAAGAGAATTCTTGCTTTTATGTTCCTGTTTCAGAAATTGCAGACTGTCCGGACCGCCAGGATGGAAAGAAGAAGGTGACAAAGCTTGTCTATGACTGGCTGTCAAAAGTGACCGGACGGATACTGCCTGGGGGATGCTGACAGGTGTCAGACCGACAAAGCTGGCTATGCAGAAACTGGAAGCCGGTATGAGCCGAAAAGAAGTCTGCACATTTTTAGAGCAGGAGTACGGAGTCAGTCACCAGAAGGCAGAACTTGGCATTGCGATTGCAGAGCGGGAAAAAGAGCTGCTTGGCAGACTGGACTATGAGCAGGGATTCAGTCTCTATGTAGGGATTCCGTTTTGTCCAAGCATCTGTTCGTACTGTTCTTTCAGTTCGTCCCCTCTGGCGGAGTGGAAAGACCGGGTAGATGATTATTTAAAGGCGCTCTGTCAGGAAATCCGGGCACTGGGAGAGCGGGCAGAAGAAAGAAAGCTTAATACGATCTATATCGGAGGAGGGACTCCGACAACACTGGAGGCAGAGCAACTTTTTGAGCTTTTGGGATACGATACAGAAGTCGTTTTCATTTGAGTATCTGCAGGAGTTTACGATCGAAGCGGGAAGACCGGACAGCATTACAAGAGAAAAGCTGGAAGTGATGCGAAGATTTCCGGTGACCAGGATTTCTGTCAATCCCCAGACCATGCAGCAGAAAACGCTGGATCTGGTGGGAAGAAAGCATACCGTTCAGGATGTAAAAGACATTTTCCATGCAGCCAGAGAGCTTGGATTTGACAATATCAACATGGATCTGATCGCAGGACTTCCGGGAGAGACGGCGGAGGATATGAGGGATACGCTTTGTCAGATTGAAGAGCTTTCGCCGGACAGTCTGACGGTTCATGCGCTGGCGATCAAGCGGGCGGCGAAGTTCGGCCAGGAGCAGCGCAAGATTGATCTGCATTCTGAGATCGAACAGATGGTAGAAGAGAGTGCCAGGGCGGCAGAACGCATGGGACTTGTGCCGTATTATCTGTACCGGCAGAAAATATTGCGGGAAATTTTGAAAATGTTGGCTATGCAAAGGTTGACAAAGCCGGAATATACAATATACTTATTATGGAAGAAAAATCAGACGATCCTTGCAGCAGGGGCAGGTGCCTCCACAAAGATCGTGCTTCCGGAGAAGATCCGTCTGGACAATGGACGGGAGACGAATCTGATCCGCATAGAAAATGTGAAAAATATTACGGAGTATGAAAGCCGTATTGAATGAGATGATAGAGAGGAAAAAGGAGAATGGTTATGGCGCTGAAAAAGAAACCGGTAACCGGAATGAAAGATATGATGCCGGCGGAGATGGAGATCCGCGATTATGTGATCGGACAGATCAAAGAGACATACCGCGCATTTGGATTCTCATCCATTGAGACTCCATGTGTAGAGCACATTGAAAATCTCTGCAGCAAACAGGGCGGAGACAATGAAAAACTGATCTTCAAGATTTTAAAAAGAGGAGAAAAGCTGAAGATCGAAGAAGCAAAAGAAGAAAAAGATGTTGTGGACGGAGGACTTCGTTACGATCTGACAGTACCGCTGTCCAGATACTATGCGAACAATGCAAATGAACTGCCGTCTCCGTTTAAAGCACTTCAGATGGGAAATGTCTGGAGAGCGGACAGACCGCAGAGGGGACGATTCCGTCAGTTTATGCAGTGTGATATCGATATTCTGGGAGAGCCAGGTAATCTGGCAGAGATCGAGCTGATCCTGGCAACGACGACGCTGCTTGGAAAACTGGATTTTAAAAACTTTACGATCCGTATCAATGACAGAAGAATTTTAAAAGCAATGGCAGCATACAGCGGATTTGCAGAGAGTGATTATGAAAATGTATTCATCATCCTGGACAAGATGGACAAGATCGGTCTGGATGGTGTGGCAGCAGAATTAGAGGAAAACGGATATGCGAAAGAGTCTGTGGAAAAATATTTGCAGTTATTCAAAGAGATTACGAATGACGTGGAAGGCGTACGTTACTGTAAAGAAAAACTGGAAGGCTTTCTTGCGGATGACGCGGCGGCTTCGCTTGAGACCATCATCACATGTGTAGAGAGTGCGAAAGAAGCGGATTTCCGTATGAAATTTGATCCTACACTGGTTCGCGGAATGTCCTATTACACAGGAACGATCTTTGAGATTTCCATGGATGAATTCGGCGGTTCTGTCGGCGGCGGCGGGCGCTATGACGAGATGATCGGAAAATTCACGGGTCAGAACACACCGGCAGTTGGTTTTTCCATCGGATTCGAGCGGATCGTGATGCTGCTTTTAGAAAGAGGATATCAGGTGCCGACGGCAGCGCAGAAAAAAGCATTTCTTATCGATAAGAAAGTGCCACAGGAAGGCATGCTGAAGATCTTGAATCTGGCAAAGGCAGAACGCGCTCTCGGCAAACAGGTGATGATCGTCAATATGAAGAAAAATAAAAAGTTCCAGAAGGAGCAGCTGATGGAACAGGGATATACAGAGATTGTAGACTGCTATGCAGACAACATCGAGCAGTTGTAGAGAAGAAGGGAGAAACAGAGAAATGGCAGAATCAATGCAGGGACTCAAAAGAACACACCGATGCGGGGAACTGTCCAGTGCAAACATTGGAGAGAAAGTAACCGTCATGGGATGGGTACAGAAGAACAGAAATAAAGGCGGAATCGTATTTATGGATCTGCGTGACCGCTCCGGAATTCTTCAGATTGTATTTGAGGGAGAAGAGCAGGCAGAGCTGATGGAAAAAGCTGCAAAATTAAGAAGTGAGTTTGTAGTTGCGGTTGTAGGAGATGTGGAGAAGAGAAGCGGTGCAGTCAATGAAAACCTGGCAACAGGAGAGATTGAAGTGCGTGCTGAAGAACTTCGCATCCTCTCAGAATCCGAGGTACCACCGTTCCAGGTGGAAGAAAACAGCAAGACAAAGGAAGAACTTCGTCTGAAATATCGTTATCTGGATTTAAGAAGACCGGATCTTCAGAGAAACCTGCGTATGAGAAGTCAGGTCACAACACTGGCACGTCAGTTTTTCGCAGAAGAAGGCTTCCTTGAGATCGAGACTCCGATCCTCGGAAAGACAACACCGGAAGGGGCAAGAGATTATCTGGTGCCTAGCCGTGTACATCCGGGAAGTTTTTACGGACTTCCACAGTCACCACAGCTTTACAAACAGCTTCTGATGTGTTCCGGATGTGACCGCTATATCCAGATCGCAAAATGTTTCCGTGACGAGGACCTTCGTGCAGACAGACAGCCGGAGTTTACCCAGATCGATATGGAGCTTTCCTTTGTAGATGTAGATGACGTGATCGAAGTCAACGAGCGTTTCCTTGCAAAACTGTTCAAGGAAGTTCTGGATGTGGATGTACAGCTTCCGATCCAGAGAATGACATGGCAGGAAGCGATGGACCGCTACGGTTCTGACAAACCGGATACCCGTTTCGGTATGGAACTAGTGAATGTGACAGACGTTGTCAAAGACAGCGAGTTTGTGGTATTCAAAGGCGCCATTGAAAACGGCGGAACTGTCCGTGGTATCAACGCCAAAGGACAGGGGGCAATGCCGCGTAAAAAGATTGACAAGCTGGTGGCATTTGCAAAAGATTTCGGTGCTAAGGGGCTTGCTTATATTGCAATCCAGGAAGATGGTACGGTGAAGTCCTCCTTCTCTAAATTTATGACAGAAGAAGAGATGAACAATCTGATTGCAGCAATGAACGGAGAAGCAGGAGATTTACTGCTCTTTTGCGGCAGATAAGAACAAAGTTGTATGGGATGTTCTTGGAAATCTGCGTCTGGAACTGGCGAAACAGATGGAACTTCTGGACAAGAATCAGTACAATTTCCTGTGGGTTACAGAATTCCCGCTGCTTGAGTGGAGCGATGAGCAGAATCGTTATCTGGCAATGCATCACCCATTCACGATGCCGATGGAAGAAGATCTGCAGTATATTGATTCCGAGCCGGGCAGAGTCCGTGCAAAAGCGTACGATATCGTCTTAATGGGAAATGAGAATCGGTGGGAGGAGATGTAAGAATCTTCCAGAACGACGTACAGGAGAAGATGTTTGAAGTGCTCGGCTTTACAAAAGAGCAGGCATATGAGCAGTTTGGCTTTCTTCTGGATGCGTTCAAATACGGAGTACCGCCTCACGCAGGACTGGCATATGGTCTGGACAGAATGGTCATGCTGATGGCAAAAGAAGACAGCATCCGTGATGTGATGGCATTCCCGAAGATCAAAGATGCGTCCTGTCTGATGACACAGGCTCCAAGTATGGCAGACAATAAACAGTTGGAAGAACTGGGGCTGAAGTTGGATGTAAAAGATGTAAAAACAGAAGAATAATGTGAAGAAGTGTGCATTTTTTTGAAAAAATGGTGCATACAGAACGTGAATTATGGAGAGCTCTCAACTACACAAGTAGTAAGAGCTCTTTTTTGTATTGCTTTTGATTTATCAAAGGGGAACGGAGAGGGAACTCAAGCAGGGATTGAACTGGAAGTGGAAGAAATGCCTGGTTTTGAAAATATAAAAAAGACTGTAAATCCTTCGATCTACAGTCTCTTAAGAGCGATAGACGGGGTTCGAACCCGCGACCCCGACCTTGGCAAGGTCGTACTCTACCAGCTGAGCCACTATCGCGTTTGTTTTGTGTTCCCCTCGGAACAATATATACTATACTACAGGAGTTCTTATCTGTCAACAACTTTTTTGAAAAAATTAATTTTTTGAAATTTCTAATTGTATGTTCAAATCGTACTGTTTACACCAATCCCTGCCTGTATATTACAATATTCAAAAAGAGAATTATTCTCATTGACTTTTTTGCTGTGATGTGTTAAAATCGAAAAGAATCATTCTTCAGTCCAAAAGAGGAGAATGAAATAGAGATCAAAAGGGATAAGGGAGCTAAGGAACAGGAGGAAAAGGTATGATGGCAGCAGCGATAGGAATGATAATTGTAGCATTGGCGCTTCTGATTTTTTGTGTTGCGGTAATGTGGAAAGTATTTTGTAAAGCAGGAGAACCCGGATGGGCGTCATTGATCCCGTTTTATAATTTGTATGTAATGACCAGGATAACCTGGGGGAGAGGATGGCTGTTTATTTTTGGATTCCTGCCGCTGGGGAATCTGATATTTGCAATTTTTACAATGATAAAACTGGCAAAAGTGTTTGGAAAGAAGGGTGGATTTGCCTGTGGGCTGATTTTCTTAAGTATTGTCTTTCTTCCAATCCTTGCGTTTGGAAAGGCAGAGTATACAGGTCCGGATCCGGAGAAAAGTACAGGAGCGATCATAGCCAGTGCGATCACTGGCGGAATCGGTATCATTCTGTTGGTACTTGAAGTGATAGCAGTTGTCGCACTGGGCCTGTTTGCAGTTTCAGATCTGACAGTACAACAGACACAGGATGCGGTGATTTCACAAGAAGTTCCGGAGGAAACACAGGAAGAACCAGATGTGAAAGAAGAGGAGGACGTTCAGAGAGAATATGAGGGCACTCCGGTTGAAGGATATGAGGATTTTGAGACAGTATCCCTGGATGGTTATCAATGGGTTACGGATGTCACATTGTTCAAGGACGGGGAGAATACAGTTACGGAGTCCGCAGCAACTTCCGCAAAAGATGGAATTGAGCTCAAAGCAGGTTTTACACTTCTGGCTGCGGATGAAACGATCGAGCAGAGAATTTCGGCAGAAGTGGAAAATATCCGAAAGACATTGGAAAGTCAGGCGGGAATCTATACGGATTTTACTGCAGGTGAGATGGTAGCAGAAGACGGATTCGTGATGCAGCAGCTGATCTGCAATCAGATCGGGGCAGATGGAGTAGCTTATCCGTGCACTGAGATCATACAGGTTCAGTTGATGGAGGACCGGGAAATTCTGGTGAGCAGTGTATCTTTGAATACTTCTCAGGCAACAGAAAACACAGAGCGATTGTTTACACAGGCCTGTGAATTATATGGTATTGCCTTTCAATAAGGTCAGCTATAGATAGAAGCGGACAGAAGAATGTCCGCTTTACTTTTCGAAAAGATTTTGTTACTCTATAGAAACAGAAGTCTGTAGACGGAGCAAAGAAAAACCAGTGGATTCAAAAACAGAGGTGAAGAGTATGGAAAATAAAAAGATCAAAGTGGCATTGCTGGGACTTGGAACAGTTGGAGGCGGAGTGTACAAATTGATCCAGAGGAGATCAGAAAGTATGATACACACAGTCGGCGCCGAGCTGGAAGTGGAAAAGGTCCTGGTACACAGTCTGCATAAAAAAAGAGAAGGTGTGGATACAGAGCTTCTCACAACGGACTGGAAATCGATTGTAAACGATCCGGAGATTCAGATTGTGATTGAAGTGATGGGCGGGATCGAACCGGCAAAGTCCATGATCGAGGAAGCACTTGGAGCCGGAAAGCATGTGGTGACAGCGAATAAAGATCTGATGGCAGAACACGGAGGAGAGCTTTTGGACCTTGCGGCGGCATATGGCTGTGATCTGCTGTTTGAGGCATCGGTGGCAGGCGCTATTCCAATCATCCGTCCGCTCAAACAGTGTCTTGCCGGAAATGAGATCTCAGAAGTGATGGGGATCGTGAACGGAACGACAAACTATATTTTAACCAAGATGTTTGAAGAAAATATGGATTTTAAGACTGCACTTGCAAAAGCAACAGAGCTGGGATATGCAGAGGCAGATCCGACAGCGGATGTAGAAGGGCTGGATGCCGGAAGAAAGGCCGCGATCCTTTCCTCCATTGCCTTTCATTCCAGAGTACAGTTTAAAGATGTTTATACAGAAGGAATCACAAAGATCACAGCAGAAGATATTGCCTATGCAAAAGAATTTGACTGTGTGATCAAGCTGCTTGCAGTTGCGCACAATACGGACAAAGGGATTGAAGTGGGAGTGTATCCGGTGCTGCTTGGAAAAGAGCATCCCCTGTCGTCCGTGCGGGATTCGTTCAATGCTGTTTTTGTGCACGGAGATGCTGTGGATGATGCGATGTTTTACGGAAGAGGTGCCGGGGAGATGCCGACGGCAAGTGCTGTTGTCGGTGATGTGATTGATGTTGCCAGAAACCTGCAGTTTGGATGCAACGGAAGAATCAGCTGTACCTGCTATCAGGATTTGCCGGTGAAGCCGTTTGATGAAGTGAAAAATAAATTTTTCCTCAGAATGCAGGTGAAAAACGAACCGGGAGTTCTGGCGAAAGTGGCAAGTGTATTTGGCGGTCACAAGGTAAGTATCCGCAGAGTTGTGCAGAAGCATGTACAGGAAGAAGCGGCTGAACTGGTCATCAGTACAGAAAAAGTGAAAGAGTATCATATCAAGGATGCGCTGAGAGAGCTGCAGAAAATGGACAGCATTTCTGAGATCAGCAGTATGATCAGAGAATATTAGAAGGGGAAGATAAGATTGAGTTACGCAGATAAAGTATTTATAGAGATGTGCAGAGACATTATTGACAACGGAACGAGTACAGAGGGAGAAAAGGTACGCCCGGTATGGGAGGATGGAACCTCTGCGTACACCATCAAAAAATTTGGTGTTGTGAACCGTTATGACCTCTCAAAAGAGTTTCCGGCACTGACTCTGCGAAGGACAGGAATCAAGAGCTGTGTGGATGAGATGCTGTGGATCTGGCAGAAAAAGTCCAACAACATTCATGATTTAAACAGTCACATCTGGGACAGCTGGGCAGATGAGGACGGTTCCATCGGAAAAGCCTACGGCTATCAGATGCAGGTAAAGCATCAGTATAAAGAGGGAATGATGGATCAGGTGGATCGTGTGATCTATGATCTGAAGAACAATCCTTACAGCCGACGGATCATGACGAATATCTATGTGCATCAGGATCTTCATGAGATGAATCTGTATCCATGTGCATACAGCATGACATTTAATGTGACAAAAGAAAAGGACAGCGACAAACTGACATTAAATGGAATCCTGAATCAACGTTCTCAGGATGTACTGGCAGCAAATAACTGGAATGTGTGTCAGTATGCGGTGCTGCTTCATATGCTGGCACAGGTGTGTGATATGAAGGTCGGAGAGTTTGTTCATGTGATCGCAGATGCGCATATTTATGACAGACATATCCCGATGATCGAGGAACTGATCAAAAGAGAACCGCTTCCGGCACCGAAATTCTGGCTGAATCCGGAGGTAAAAGACTTCTATGAATTTACACCGGATGATGTACGGCTGGATGGATATGAGACACATCCTCAGATTAAGAATATTCCAATCGCGGTATAGGAGTTGTGCAAAAAAAGGAGGAAATGAATATGAACGCAATTGTAGCAGCCGATAAAAACTGGGCAATCGGATATAAAAACAAACTGCTGGTCAGCATTCCGGCAGATATGAAGTTTTTCCGTCAGATGACAGGTGGAAAGGTAGTTGTGATGGGAAGAAAGACGCTGGAAAGCTTTCCAAACGGTCTGCCGCTGAAGAACCGCACCAATATTGTGCTGACAGGGAATCCCAATTATCATGTGAAAGATGCAGTGATCGTGCATACAACAGAAGAATTGCTGGAAGAACTGAAAAAATATGATGAGGAAGAAATCTTTGTGATCGGCGGGGAAAGTGTTTACCGTATGATGCTTCCTTATTGCAGCAAAGTATATGTAACAAAGATCGACCATGCATATCAGGCAGATACGTATTTCCCGAATCTGGATCAGCTGGAAGACTGGGAAATGACAGAAGTCAGTGAAGAGCATACTTGTTTTGATCTGGAGTATGTATTTTCGACTTACGAGCGCCGACAGTGAAGGCAGGCATATTATGAAATTTAGAAAAACATACAAGAGAAAACAGGCGGCAGTGCTGCTGAGTGTGTTTCTTTTGGTGACAAGTGTGGCCGGATGTCAGAGAGTGGGGGACTGTGAAAGAGACCGGCGAAGAGAAAGTAAATGTCGTGACAACCATTTTTCCACAGTATGATTTTGTACGTCAAATCGCAGGGGATAATGTAGAAGTATCGATGCTTTTTAAAGCCGGGAGAAGAGACACACTCCTATGAGCCGACACCGCAGGACATTCTGAAGATCCAGAATTTGTGATCTGTTTATTTATGTGGGTGGTGAGAACGATGAATGGGTGGAGGATATTCTGGACTCCATCGATACAGAGCATATCAGACTGCTTCGCCTGATCGACTGCGTGGATACGGTAAATGAAGAACACGTAGAAGGGATGAAAGAAGAACGTGGTCATGAACATGAAGAAGAGGAAGAGCACGAGCATGAGCACGGGGAAGAGGAGCACGAAACACATGAGACGCTGACTCCGGATGAACATGTATGGACGTCTCCAGAGAATGCCATTGCAATCGTGGAACAGATTGCCGAGGTGCTGGGAGAGCTGGATCCGGAGCAGACGGCAGTTTATGAAGAGAACGAAAAAGCGTATGTGAGTCTTTTAGAAGAGCTGGATGATGAGTTTCGTGAGGTGGTAAGTTCGGCCAAACGCGATGTGCTGCTTTTTGGAGACCGTTTTCCGTTTCGGTATTTTGCAGATGAATACGGTCTGAAATACTATGCGGCATTTCCGGGCTGCGCATCCGATACGGAGCCAAGTGCGGCAACGATGGCATTTCTGATCAACAAAGCAAAGGAAGAACAGATTCCGGTGATCTTAAAGATGGAGCTGAGTAATGAGAATATTGCAAATGCCATTGCCGAGACGACACATGCGAAAGTGAAGACGTTTTACAGTTGTCATAATCTGACTGCAAAGGAATTTGCAGACGGGGAGACTTATCTGAGCATGATGAAAAAGAATGTAGAAACATTAAAGGAGGCTTTGAACTGATGGCATTGATAAAATGTGATGGAATTTCGATCGCATATGAGGGACAGACGGTTGTTCGGGATCTGTCTTTTTGGATCGAGCAGGGAGATTATCTCTGCATTGTGGGAGAGAATGGTTCCGGAAAGAGTACGCTGGTAAAAAGTCTTCTTGGATTAAAACCGCCCTTTAAAGGGCAGATTCTGCTGGGAGACGGATTGAAGCAAGACGAAATCGGGTATCTTCCCCAGCAGACGGTCGTGCAGAAAGATTTTCCGGCAAGCGTCTATGAGGTGGTACTTTCCGGCAGACTCAACAGCAGAGGCTGGCGGCCGTTTTACAGTGCAGCGGATAAGAAGGCAGCCAGAGAGAATATGGAGCTTTTAGGAATCCGGGAAATGGAACACCAGTGCTTCCGGGATCTTTCCGGCGGACAGAAACAGAGGGTGCTGCTGGCGAGAGCGCTGTGTGCCACAAAGAAGCTCCTGTTGTTAGACGAGCCCGTGACAGGACTGGATCCGCTGGTGACTGCAGAGTTTTACCAGTTGATTGAAAAAATCAATAAGGAGGCTAAAATTGCAGTTGTCATGGTGTCTCATGATATCGAAAGTACGATACAGTATGCAAGCCATATCCTGCATTTGCAGGAGAGCGCCCTGTTTTACGGAACTGCGCAGGAATATCAAAACAGTGCAGTCGGCAAGAGATTTCTGGGAGGTGAGGGAAATGCTTGATACATTTATGGAAATGATGTCCTATCCATTTATGGTACGGGCGTTTCTGGTGGGTTCCCTGGTGGCATTGTGTTCGGCACTTCTGGGAGTCAGTCTGGTACTGAAACGCTATTCGATGATCGGAGACGGGCTTTCTCATGTTGGATTCGGGGCACTGGCCATCGCGGCTGCGCTGAACATGGCGCCTTTGGCGGTTGCAATTCCGGTGGTCGTGGTGGCTGCGGTTCTGCTTCTTCGCATCAGCGGCAGCAGCAAGATCAAAGGAGATGCGGCAATTGCACTGATTTCTACGGGAGCACTGGCGATCGGGATTATGGTGATTTCGATGACGACAGGAATGAACACTGATGTTTATAACTATATGTTCGGAAGTATCCTTGCCATGAGTGGTGAGGATGTGCAGTTCAGTATTCTTCTGTCGGTTGCGGTGCTGATCTTATATCTGTTTTTCTATAATAAGATTTTTGCGATCACCTTTGATGAGACTTTCGCCCGGGCAACAGGAGTCCGTGCAAATCTGTATAATACTCTGATTGCGGTGTTGACGGCAGTTACGATCGTGTTGGGAATGCGGATGATGGGAGCACTTCTGATCTCCAGTCTGATTATTTTTCCGGCGCTGACTTCCATGCGGGTGTTTAAGACCTTTAAGGGTGTGATTCTGAATTCAGCGATTCTATCGGTTGTATGCCTGATTCTGGGAGTGACGATTTCCTATGTGTATGCAACACCGGCAGGTGCGAGTGTAGTTGTGGTCAATATGGCAATGCTGGCTGTCTACAGTGTGATCGGAGCCCTGAAAAACAGAAACAACGGGAAGTAAATGCGAATTGGATTAAAAAAGATCAAGAAAAGGAAATTGACAAAGATAAAAATACACCGTATAATGAGGATAAATTTCAGCAGCGAAAGCCTCTGAAATTCAGTGTATGAGGAATTTTATTCGCCCTGAGCTTTTTGACAGCTTGGGGCGTTTTGCATAAGGAGGGTGTGAAAGGTGAGGCAGATTTCAGGAAACAAATTATTTGTAAAAGCATTAAAAGAAGAAGACGTAGAAGTATTGTTCGGATATCCGGGCGCGTGTACGATCGATATCAGCGATGAGCTGTATAAGCAGAGCGGGATTGATGTGATCCTTCCGAGACACGAGCAGGCACTGGTGCATGAAGCGGATGCGTATGCGAGGACAACGGGGAAAGTCGGCGTCTGTCTGGTGACCAGCGGACCGGGAGCGACCAATCTGGTGACAGGACTTGCGACTGCCAATTATGACAGTGTTCCGCTGGTCTGTTTTACCGGACAGGTGGCGAGACATCTGATCGGAAATGATGCATTTCAGGAAGTGGATATTGTGGGGATCACACGGAGCATCACCAAGTATGGTGTGACGGTCACGAAGCGGGAAGATCTTGGACGGATCATCAAGGAGGCATTTTATATCGCAAGAACGGGAAGGCCGGGACCGGTTCTGATCGATCTTCCGAAAGATGTGATGGCGGAGCTTGGCAGTGCACAGTATCCGAAAGAGGTGAATATCAGAGGATATAAGCCGAATACCAGTGTACATATCGGACAGCTGAAAAGAGCGATCAAGATGCTTCACAAGGCAAAACGACCGCTGTTTCTGGCAGGCGGAGGGGTGAATATTGCGCGCGCCAGTGCATTGTTTACAGAAGTGGTGGGAAAAAAACACAGGTGCCGGTAGTGACAACGATCATGGGGCGAGGCGCCATTGCGACAAATCATCCGCTGTTTATCGGAAATCTGGGGATGCACGGCGCTTATGCAGCCAATATGGCAGTCAGCGGCTGTGATCTGCTGTTTTCCATCGGGACGCGCTTTAATGACCGGATCACGGGAAAACTGCATGAATTTGCGCCTCATGCACAAATTGTCCATATTGATATCGATACGGCATCGATTTCCAGAAATATTCATGTGGATATTCCAATCGTAGCAGATGCCAAAGAAGCGCTTACGAAGATGACGGAGTATGTGGAAGAGTGCGAGACAAAAAATTGGCTTGCGCAGATCGCGGCATGGAAAGAGGAGCATCCGCTTCGGATGAAACGGCATGCATTGATGAGCCCTCTGGATATTATTGAAGAGATGAACCGTCAGTTTGACGATGCAATCATCACGACAGATGTCGGTCAGCATATGATGCTGGTGTCTCAGTATGCGGAGATTACAGAAAAGAAGCAGCTTGTCATGTCCGGAGGACTGGGGACGATGGGATATGGATTCCCGGCGGCGATCGGAGCACAGATCGGTAATCCGGAGAAACGAGTGATCGCAGTTTCCGGGGATGGCGGTATGCAGATGAATATTCAGGAGTTTGCAACGGCAGTTCTGGAGGAGACACCGGTCATCGCCTGTGTATTTAACAATACATATCTGGGGATGGTGCGTCAGTGGCAGAAGCTGTTTT
>ENA-OPYU01000130-OPYU01000130.1-human-gut-metagenome-genome-assembly--contig:-NODE-130-length-28868-cov-3.860756_pt1 | contig 28868 bp, 36 predicted proteins | sample MGYA00242637_ERZ504482 | MGnify/ENA primary metagenome ERZ504482 (study PRJEB26092, sample SAMD00036237) | human gut metagenome | host: Homo sapiens | study: EMG produced TPA metagenomics assembly of... | reverse complement strand
TTTTTACGTTATGTTTATGCAGATCTTCACAGACCTCTTTAAAATCTTCATTCGTTCCAAGCCTGCAGTCGATCGTCTTAAAATCTCTTGTATCATATCCATGATTGTCCGATTCAAAGATCGGATTTAACAGAATTGAATCTACTCCTAATGTCTGAAGATACTCAGACCAGTCCATAAGTTTGCGGATACGAGGAACACACACACCGTCATTGTGCACCGGTGCCCCACAGAATCCGATCGGATAAATCTGATAAAAAATACTATTGTAAGCCCACATTACTCATCCATCCTTTCTGTGTCTGCCATAAACTATGCTCCGGCAGATCACTCACTGTTCCATTATACCACATTTCGTTCTTTAAAGACACAAAAGACACTGCTACTGGCAGTGCCTCTTGCATACTTCCCTATCTGAAAAACCTGCCGCTGGCAGGTTATTTCCTGTTATATATAATTTTCTCTCCCCGCATGAATATGTAGAACCATACAAACAGCAGCACACCTTTCAGAATACTCGAAATCGTAATACTCCACCAGATCCCGTTCAGCGCAAGTGTTGTATGAACCAGTATCAGCGCAAGCGGAATCCTGAGCGCCGTAAATACAATACTGATCACAGATGGCGGCACGGTCTTTCCATACCCCGAAAATGCACCTGCCGTCGTAATCTCAAGACTCATAAAAAGCTGCGATACACCAAGGATCCGAAGATAATCCACTCCAAGCGGAATTACATCTTTTTCTGTAATAAAAATCCGGAATACCGGAGCCGGACAGCATATTAATAATAGCGTACAGAAAATCCCCCATACAAATACTACTTTTAATGCGCTGACATATCCCTGATAGATCCGTCTCTTCTTACCTGCACCATGGTTCTGCGATGTAAATGAATTCACCGCTGCTGCAAAACCATCCGCTGTCATCCACGAAATTGATTCTATCTGTGAACCAACTTTCTGGACAGCCACCGCCGCATCTCCATATCCCGCGACCAGACGTGCAATGATCATCGATATTCCGGTAAACAGCATACTCTGAACAGACGTTGGAAAACCGATTCTGACAATTCCTTTCAGATGATGCAGATCCGGCTTCTTCAGATATCTTACATATTGAAAAAGTACGGTATCCTTCATCGCAAATATAAAAAACATAACTGTAACGATCATCTGCGCGATTACCGTAGCAATTGCTGCACCTGTCACTCGAAGAACCGGAAATGGTCCGATTCCAAAAATCAGAACCGGATCCAGGATGATATTAACAACCAGTCCGGTCGTTGTTGCCAGAAATACCGGCCTGCTGTTACCGATTGCCGTAAATAATCCGGTATACGTCTGATTTAAAAAGGAAAACAAGACAAGACCGCAAGTAATTTCAAGATAATATATGGCATCCCGGATCACCTGTGCCTGATTCAGATGGAAAAAATGAATCAGTGGTTTTGCCCCTAATATACAGACAAGTCCATAAACAATCCCCAAAGTCAACGTAAGCTGTAACGCGTTGGATGCATATTCTGCGGCCTCTTCACTATTAGATGCCCCAAGTGCATGTCCGACATTAACCTGCCCTCCCATTTTTGCAAGCGCGGCAAGTCCGTTGGAAAGCCACATATACATTCCTGCTGCCCCAACAGACGCTACCGCCGAACTTCCGATACGGCCGATCCAGATCATGTCGGTCATATTGTACGCCATCTGGATCAATGACGTCGCCATGATCGGGACAGCCAGTCTGGTAAGAGATGATAATACAGGTCCGTTTACCAAATCAATTTTCTTTTGCATGATTGGCTATACTCTTTTCAATACTTTCACGATCTCGCCCATATACATCGTATGATAATCCTTATCCGGATACCATTTCTCATCATTTTCCTTAACATCGAAACATTCCGGTTTCATATCCTGTGTATACTGAGTCTTGCATACGAAGATCAGATCTGCTTCTTCAACTGCAGTTGTTCCGTCTACCGCATATGGATGAAGGCCTGCTTCTTTCCATTTATCTTCTACGTCTTTTCCTGATACAGATCCGCATACGCTTAATGCTTTTCTGTAATCTTCTGACAGGAAAGAAAGCGTGTACATACCGGTCTCATCCATGAATTTCTTCGTGTATCTCTGTGGGCGGATATATGCAGTTGCGATATTCTTTCCCCACATGATTCCGACACCACCCCAGCTTGCTGTCATGGTGTTACTCTTTTTTTTCATCTCCTGCTGTTACCAGCATCCACTCTTTTGAAATCTTTGTGAATGGGTTAAATTCCAGACTTTCAATTGCTACTTCTTTAAATGCCATTTCCATATCCTCCTTATCGTCTTTATGTACTCTCACAAAATTAAGTATGAAACAGTACCAAGAGTACATCTTTGCTTTTAGAATTACAGACAGTGAGTATTCACTGCCTGCAATTTTACTGTATTCTTTTATAATTATACTACTTTACTAACACTTTACGGAAGTTTTTCTTACCCTTTTTCAGGACTACGCCGTCTCCGCTTAATGCTTCTCCTGCAAATGTCTGGAATACATCTGTAACCTTCTCACCATCTACAGATACTCCGCCCTGCTGCACTGCACGGCGTGCTTCTGACTTGGAAGCTGTCAGTCCTGATTTTACTAACATCGTCAGAATATCGATATTTCCATCTGCAAGGTCTTCTTCTGTCAGTTCTGTCTTTGGCATATCTGCTGCTGCACCTGTTGAGAATAATGCTTTTGCTGCCTCCTGTGCTTTCTGAGCTTCTTCTTCGCCGTGAACCAGTTTTGTGAGTTCGAATGCAAGAATCTCTTTTGCTGTGTTAAGCTGTGCTCCTTCCCAGCTGTCCATCTTGTCGATCTCTTCTAACGGAAGGAATGTCAGCATACGGATACATTTTAATACATCTGCATCTGCGACATTTCTCCAGTACTGATAGAATTCGAATGGAGATGTCTTGTTCGGATCAAGCCATACAGCACCACTCTGTGTCTTACCCATCTTTTTACCTTCTGAATTCAGAAGCAGTGTGATCGTCATAGCAGAAGCGTCTTTTCCGAGTTTACGACGGATCAGTTCTGTACCTGCAAGCATGTTGCTCCACTGATCGTCCCCGCCAAACTCAAGGTTACATCCGTATTTCTGGTATAACTCATAGAAGTCATATGCCTGCATGATCATGTAGTTGAACTCAAGAAAGCTGAGTCCTTTTTCCATTCTCTGCTTGTAGCACTCTGCTGTCAGCATACGGTTAACGGAGAAATGTGCTCCGACTTCACGTAATACTTCGATGTAGTTCAGTCCCATCAGCCAGTCAGCGTTATTAACCATCAATGCTTTTCCATCTGAGAAATCGATAAATCGACTCATCTGTTTCTTAAAGCAGTCACAGTTGTGCTGGATTGTCTCCGGTGTCATCATCTGACGCATATCTGTTCTTCCGGATGGATCACCAATCATAGCTGTTCCTCCACCGATCAGTGCGATTGGTTTGTTTCCTGCTTCCTGCAGACGTTTCATCAGGCACAGTGCCATGAAATGTCCTACGTGAAGGCTGTCTGCTGTCGGGTCAAATCCGATGTAAAATGTAGCCTTTCCATTGTTGACCAAGTCTTTGATCCTGTCTTCGTCTGTTACCTGTGCGATCAGGCCTCTTGCAACGAGTTCTTCATAAATTCCCATTTTAAGATTCTCCTTTTATTTATCATAATTGATTGTTTACAGATTTCTTACACATAATAATACAAAAGTCCTTACCCAACATTACATTGGATAAGGACGATATTAACCGTGGTACCACCTTAATTCACTGATCACTTACGCTTTCAGCCTCATTCAGTCTGCGTGTTCACAGACCTTTGCACGATAACGTGTGCCTGACGTCACAGCCTACTTCCGGAAATACTTGTGAAATTAATATTCCACATTTTCATCCGTTTCGGTGTGCGGCTCCAAGATGTATTCGTTCTTCACTCTTTCATGCGCCTCTCATCAACCGGCAGCTTTCTGTATGGGTGTGTGGATCACTACTTCTTCTTTTCTAAGCCTTTGTGATATCTGTATATTATTTTTCTGTCTGTGTTAAAGACTAACTGATTTCGAGTATTTTGTCAATATGCTTTCGCTAATTATCTGCCAAAAAAACCGCATCAACTCTCCGGCAATAATTTCATTCCCACCTTCCGTCAGATGAATACCATCTGTCGTGATATTTTCATATCCGGCTCTTCCTGCTGCCGATATCATAAGATCCTGTAATTCCAGAAATTCCACATGATATCTTTCTGCAATTCTTTTCTCAATTGCTTCTGCCTGTCTGATTCCCGGAATCCAGTTCGCATACTTTCTTGGATAAGTAAAGATAAATGGTGCCATACAGATAATTCTTGCACGGGTTCTCTCCGTAAGTTCTCTTAGAACGGATTCATAGCCTGCTTCAAATTCCTGTTCTTCCAGACTTTTTCCTGTATTCATCATGACTCCGACATCATTACATCCGATCAGCAGGCTCACAATATCCGGCTGTCTTAAAATGCAGTCATGCTCTAACATACGCTTTACACCCTGGATTGTGAAACCGTCATGTCCACAATTCACAATGTCGTACTTTTCCCTCCGCCGGTACTGTGATTCAGTTTTTTATCCACCATATCCACATAACCGTTCCCCAGTGGATTTTCAGAAAAGCAGTGCTCTGCGTCTGTAATGCTGTCACCTAAAAATATAATTTTCTTCATTTTTCCTATCTATTTTCCGTATTCGATTACATACGTTAATGCAAATCCACGAATTCTATTATAGCTCCCGGCCATCCTTAATTACCATTTTAAGATCCAGATTCCCATCTAATAATACGATATTCGCTTTTTTTACCCGGTGCGATCGAACCATATGTATCTTCAATTCCAAGACTCTTGGCCGGATTGATCGTTGCACATGCTACAGCCGTCTCAAGCGGGATCTCCATCTTCTTAACTACCGTACGCATGCAGTCTGCAAGGTTTGTAACAGATCCTGCAAGTGCTCCATCGGATACCAGTGTTGCATGATTACCGACTACTTTTACATCCAATCCACCAAGTGTATACTGTCCGTCCGGCATTCCGGTCGCACGCATACTGTCACTGATCAGGATCATACGGTCTGCTCCCATCATCTTGAACGCTGCTCTCACCATCGATGGGTGGATATGTACACCGTCACAGATAATCTCTGCCATTACATGTGCACTGTCGGACACTGCTCCTACAACACCCGGTTCACGGTGAGTGAATGCAGGCATCGCATTAAAGAGATGTACGGCATGATTTGCTCCGGCATCGAATGCTGCTTTCGCATGTGCATAATCCGCATTGGTATGTGCAAGCGAAATGTTCACTTTATCTTTCATTGCTTCTACAAATGCAACTGCGTCCTCGCTTTCTTCCGGCGCAAGTCCTACAAACTTCACAAGTCCTTCCGAAGCATCAAGGAATCTCTGACAAATGGCCGTATCACAAGGCATGATATTTCTTTCATCCTGCGCTCCGTTTTTTCACCGGGCTGATGAACGGGCCTTCCATGTTCACGCCTACAAGATCCGCTCCCTTCGGATTCTGTTCATTTTTTGTATTCTGCTGCTGTTCTTAAGATATCTTCCAGTTCTTCTACCGGAAGTGTCATCGTTGCCGGTGCGATTGTTGTAACACCCACAGAAGCCTCATATTTTGCAATATTTTCAATAGCCTCTTTACTGTTATCACAGAAGTCATCTCCCATACACCCGTGGAAATGCAGATCGATCAGTCCAGGAATTGCGTATGCCCCCTGTCCGTCAATGACTTCTTCCCCCAGCATATCCGGTACGTTTTCTGTCGTGTAAATGCTTTCGATTTTGTCATCGTGAACAACAATGCCGCCTGCTGTAAATTTTTTAGTCTTCTGTATAGACAATTACATTTTTGGATTATCATTTTATATATCCTCCATTTTATTGTAACATTCTAAAAAGCTCCTGTGCATCCCTTCTCCTTCTTCCAGTGCACGCAGTGTATTATCATGCAGAATCTTCTTTTCATATTATCCTGTTCCAAATAGTAAGAATAGATAATATCAAGCATGACCAAAATCGGGAACTGCGGTGAGATTACATTCCCATGATTCAGGTGTCTGAGTGATGGAATCAGAACAACTTCTGTGCAGAACTGCTCGAAGCCACCCCGGTTGTTCGCCGTAAAAAGAATCGTTTTCGCACCTTTCCGATATGCTTCTTTCAGAAGAAACAAGACCTCTTCCTTGGATCCGCTGATACTGATTCCGAATACGAGGCTTCTTCTGTCCTGGAATACCGCCTGCATACGCATCATATCTCTTTCTACCAGCGAATCAATATCCACACCGATTCGCATAAAACGCAGTTCCATCTCTCTTGCTGCCAGACCGGAACTTCCGGTTCCGCACACGAACACACGCTCCGCCTGATTCAGATATCTGCTGATCCTTGCAATCTGCGCCTCATCCACCAGACTGTAAGTCTTATTCAGAAGTTCCTGATACGCATTCAGGATCATTCGCGTATTACCGGTAATGGATTCCTGCTTTTCTACAAATGTCTCTTCATACTGATAGATGAATTCTCTGTATCCGCGATATCCGCATTTCTTCGCAAATCTGGATAACGACGCTTCTGATACGAAGAGTCTCTCGGAAATGGATTTTGATGAAAAATCCACTTTCTTTCTGTTCTGTATAAAAAAAATTCTGCGATATTCCGTTCCACTGTCGTAAATTTATCATAATTCGATTCTATGATCGGAACGACTGATTTTACATAATATTCCATATCTTACTATTCCTGCTTCTTTATTTTATAACTCCGGACTATGCATGTCTTCCCTGAAAATGATAGATGCGCCTAACATACCGGCATTGTTCTGGTTTTTGGCAAATGCGATACTTGTATGCTCCCACATGCTGGACACCAGGTACTTTTTCCACTGCTTTTTCAATCTTGTCCTTCAGGAATGCTTCCTGCGCCATGATTCCGCCGCCAAGTACGACAACTTCCGGATTCACTACATAGCAGATATTGGCAATACCTTTCCCAAGTACATCCGTCATCTCATCAATTGCACGGTTACAGATCTTATCACCTTTTTTTGGCCTCTTCAAAAATGTGATATCCGCTCCAATTTTCTGCCGGTTCTCCCTTCCATGCAGCAACCTTCTTCGTCAGAATACTGGCTGCTCCGAGTGTCTGGAAATCGCTGTCATCCATATGCATATATCCGACTTCACATGCGCTGTTACTGAATCCGTGGAACACTTCGCCATTCAGCAAAATACAGCCGCCGATTCCGGTTCCGATCGTCAGCATCACAGCCGCCTTACTTCCTGCCGCCGCTCCTGCTTTGTACTCAGCAAGTCCCGCACAATTCACATCATTTTCCACTCTACATGGAATTCCGAATCGTTCTTCTACCGTCTTTTTGAATGCCGTTCCGATATAATTCGGGATCAGCGGTGCCGAATAGAAGATTTCCCCTTTCTCAATGTCAACCATACCGGCTGTAGAAATACACACACCTGCGTCTGCCTCTTCTTTTAATGCTTCTACGATACCGATGACTTTATCAAGGATCGCCGGTCCGCCTTTCTGCGCTTCTGTCTTCATTTCTTTCTTTAACAATACTTCTGCATCTTCGCTCACAATACCATATTTGATTGCTGTGCCGCCGATATCAATACTAATATATTTTTTCCATCTCTGCTTTGCCTCTTTCACTTTCCTTCATTATACTCGTTCAGCCAGAAAACGGGCAAACCGTTCTTTTATGGTTTGCCCTCGACTTTTTCTGATTAAATCTTTACTTAAATATTGCCTTTTAATGGTTTCCGGTTCCTGAACCTGAACCGCTGTTCTGTGTCCGTCACTCGGATAACAGATCAGGAAATCTCCATCTGTCAGGACTACGGAAGAATTCTTTTCCCCATCCATCGGAAGAAAATCATCTTTTTCCACAAAATCTTTTAATTCCATATTCTGAATGAAGTTCAGATCGATCTGTTCATTTCCATGGATCATTACATGGACGTCCAGATAATTTTTATGTGCTTCCCAGAAACGTTCTTCCGGTGTTGTTGTTGTATATTCTACGATATTGACAAACAGTCTGTCACCATCGATCTCATGACTTCCCTTTTCATAAGATGCAAGGTCGTGTGTCTTTGCATATTCAAAGCACTCTTTTACCTGTTCTTCTAAGAATGGGAATTCTGATAAATTATTGATATTTCCAAAAATCACGAAAATCGTCACTCCTTCTTAGTTTTTGTAAATGGTTGTGTTAGGAGCAGGTACGGAATTGTCTCCTTTTGCCTTTCTCCAGATGATACTTGCCGGGATACCAATTACCAGTGATACTACAATTGAGATGATTGAGTATGACCAGATTGATACGTGATCAGCAGGTACGAAGTATTTGATATATACCATTACGCCTGATGCAACGATGAATGCACATACTGCACCAAATGTATTGGCAACCTTTGTAAATGCTCCAAGGATAAATGTTCCGATCAGGATACCAAGTACCAGTCCCATGAATCCATTGAACCATTCGTATGCAGATTTTACTCCGCCGTTAGCCAGTACCATAGCAACTACGATTGCGAAGATACCAACGATCAGAGATACATACTGTCCGATCTTTGTCTGTTTCTCAAAGCTTAATTCTTTCTTAGAAAGTCTTGCCTGGATATCCAGTGTCCAGCTTGATGCTACAGAGTTCAGACCTGTAGAAAGTGTAGACTGTGCTGCTGCATAAATAGCTGCTAACAGAAGTCCTGTTACACCAACCGGAAGCTCAAATGCGATGTAAGATGCGAAGATCTGGTCCTGAGCTGCTGCCGGTGGAAGTGTATTCTGCTGATAGAATACGTATAATCCTGTACCGATCAGGTAGAATACTGTTGCGATGAAGATTGATAATCCTCCGTTTGCAAGCATCATTTTGTTCAGTTTCTTTGTATCAGTTGTTGTTGTAAAACGCTGTACAATATCCTGGCTTGATACGTAAGATGCCATTGTATTGAATCCGGCACCAACGATCATGATGAATACGCTGTCTTTAAAAATGTTAGCATTGAAGATCGGCTGATCTACAGCAAGGAACTTATGCTCTGTTGTCAGTGCATGTGCGATTGCTCCAAATCCACCATCTAAGTGTACTAACAGGAAGATCAGTGCAAATGTAACACCGATCAGAAGTACAGATCCCTGGATGAAGTCTGTCCAAAGTACGGATTTCAGACCTCCTGTGTATGAGTAAATAATAGCAATGATACCCATGATAATGATCAGTAAGTTTACGCTGATTCCAGTCAGACTTCCAAGTACCATACATGGAAGGTACATGATGATTGACATACGTCCGATCTGGTAAATGATGAACATTACAGCTCCAAGTACACGAAGTCCTTTGCTTCCGAATCTCAGTTCCAGATAATGATATGCTGTATCAATATCCAGTTTGCTGTAGATTGGCAGGAAGAATTTAATCGTGATCGGGATAGCTAACAGCATACCAAGCTGTGCGAACCACATGATCCATGTTCCTGCGTATGAGTTTCCTGCTAATGACAGGAATGAAATCGGACTTAACAGTGTTGCGAAAATTGATACGGAAGTTACCCACCACGGTACAGTTCCGTCTCCTTTAAAATACTCTTTTCCTTTCATTTCTTTCTTTGCGAAATGAAGGCCGGCGAACAGTACAGCCGCGAGATAAATTACTAAAATGACTAAATCTACTACGGTAAACCCTTGCATCGTCTCTCTCCTTACAGATATTTTTCTTTCACGTATTTTTTATATAATCTTACAGATATTTAGCTTTTGCGTCGCGAACCATCTTAGCTGCTTCTTCAACGATAGCCATGTCTTCTTCTACTAATGCTGGCAGTGGCTCTCTTACTCCGCCAAGTTCCAGACCTTCGTTGATCTTTAACATAGCTTTGATCACTGCGTACATATTTCCGTGTGCAGAGCACATCTTATAGATAATCTCATCACAAGCATACTGGATTTCTCTTGCTTCTTCCATCTTTCCGGCTCTTACATACTCGTCTAATTTCAGATATAATTCCGGCATAACTCCGTATGTACCACCGATTGCTCCTTCAGCTCCGATGACACGTCCACTCATGAACTGCTCATCTGGTCCGTTGAAGATGATGTAGTCAGGGCCTGCTGCCTGTTTGAACATCTGGATATCCTGTACCGGCATAGAAGAGTTCTTAACACCAATTACGTTAGGATTCTTTCTCATCTCTGCGAAAAGTCCCTGTGTAAGAGCTACTCCTGCAAGCTGTGGAATGTTGTAGATTACGAAGTCTGTATTTGGTGCTGCTGCGCTGATATCATTCCAGTACTGAGCGATTGCATACTCTGGCAGGTGGAAGTAGATCGGTGGGATTGCTGCGATTGCATCAACTCCAAGGCTTTCTGCATGTCTTGCAAGCTCCTGGCTGTCTTTTGTGTTGTTGCATGCAACGTGTGCGATTACTGTAAGCTTTCCTTCTGCTGCTTTCATAACGTTCTCAAGGATGATCTTACGGTCTTCCACGCTCTGGTAGATACATTCTCCTGACGAACCGTTCACATATACACCTTTCACACCTTTTTCTACAAAGTATTTTGTCAGTGCCTGAACGCCTTCCGGGCTTACATTTCCTTCGTTGTCATAACATGCATAGAATGCTGGGATCACGCCTTTGTACTTTTCAAGATTTCTCATGGTTTCTTTCTCCTTTTCTTTGTCTTTTTATATAAATTTAATTTAATAAGTTCCTTGCGGAATTATCTTTCCATTTCTTCTACAAATGATTTTGTGATCAGCTGTGGTCTTGTGATAATAGACCCTACAACAACGCTGTATGCACCAAGCTCGATCACATGTTTTGCTTTTTCCGGTGTATTGATGTTACCTTCTGCGATCACTCTGTGTTTTGCTTTTGCAACAATCTTTCTTAAGATTTCGAAATCATTTGCCTCGATCTTATCGCCTTTACTCTGCTCTGTGTAACCAACCATCGTAGTTCCGATAAAATCAAATCCGAGTTCATCGGCATGCAGTGCTTCTTCTACAGTAGAGCAGTCTGCCATAAATAACTGATCCGGATATTTTGCTTTTACTTCCTTAAAGAACTCATCCAGTGTCTTTCCGCCTGGTCTCTTAGAAATAGTAGCATCCATAGCGATGATCTCCGGTTTTACTTCCATCAGTTCTTCGATTTCTTTCATCGTTGGTGTAATGTAAATATCGCTGTCATCATAATCTCTCTTTACGATTCCGATGACCGGAAGGTCAACCTGTGACCGGATCTCCTTGATATCTTCTTTTGTATTTGCACGAATTCCACTAGCACCTCCCTGCTTTGCAGCCAGTGCCATTCTTCCCATAATGAATGAAGAATGTAATGGTTCATCCGGTAATGCCTGACATGATACAATTAATTTACCCTTCAGATTTTCAACTTTCTGATTCATTTTTTTGTTCCCTCCTTCGTTCTGCAATCAGTATAGTATTGTTCGATTTTATTTTCAAGTATCTTTTTAGTTCTTGAAACTTCTTTCATCCTTTTCAATTCTTCTCTCTGTTTTTTCCTATTTTAAAATCCGTTTTTTATGCAATATGCACAATTCCAGGTAGTTTCTTTCCAGTTTCGAAAGTAGTTTCAGTTCATGCTATTTTACTTGGAAAATTCATTTATAATGTATATACTAATATTCAGAAACAAAAAAACAATAGAATAAGGAGAGATTTTATTATGGTAATTTATAAAGCAAAAGACTATCAGGATATGAGCCGTAAGGCCGCAAACATCATTTCTGCACAGATTATTATGAAGCCAAACTGTGTACTTGGACTTGCAACCGGATCTTCACCGGTCGGTACTTATAAACAGCTGATTGAATGGTATAAGAAAGGTGATCTTGATTTTTCTCAGGTTACAAGCGTGAACCTCGATGAATACAAAGGACTCAGTCCGGAAAATGACCAGAGCTACAGATATTTCATGAACACCAATCTTTTCGATCATGTAAATATCGATAAAACACGTACTTTCGTTCCGAACGGACTGGAAGCAGATTCTGACAAAGCCTGCAGTGAATACAATGAGATCATTCGCAAACAGGGCGGTGTAGACCTCCAGCTTCTCGGTCTTGGACACAACGGACATATCGGATTCAACGAACCAGGTGCCGCTTTTGAGAAAGAGACACACTGCGTAGATCTGACAGAAAGTACAATTGAAGCCAATAAGCGTTTCTTCGAATCTGAAGATGATGTTCCGAGACAGGCTTATACAATGGGAATCAAGAATATCATGCAGGCCAAGAAAATTCTGGTTGTTGTAAGCGGAGAAGATAAGGCGGATATCTTAAAAGAGGTCTTATACGGACCAATTACTCCGGAAGTTCCTGCTTCTATTCTTCAGTTACATAATGATGTTACGATTGTAGCTGATGAAGCAGCACTCAGTAAGATTGATATGTAATATGAATAAAAAATTCCCGGTATGTGAATCAGACATTTTTGAGCATCCAGCTCATTGTCATTTCTCATACCGGGATCTTTTTCTGTATTCGATTTTATTTGCGGCAGCCGGACTATTTTGTGAAGCTGCTGCTTTTTTTACTTCCTGCAATGATCAGTATAGCGGATATCACTACAATCGTGCCTGCCAACAGCTGAGAGACCGGAAGTCCAACTTTTGGCAGCAACAGCTGATCGGTTCTAAGTCCTTCGATCCAGAGTCTGCCAAGACCATACCCCAAGAGATAGATCAGGAAGACTTCCCCATCGAATTTCTTATGCTTGCGATACAACAGCATGATGATCAGCACCATCAGACACCACAGGGATTCGTACAGGTATGTCGGATGAACCTGAATATACATGACTCCTTTGACTGTCTCGGCATGATTCCACATCTTTGTTGTGATGTCCGAACTTCTTACCGCATCCACCGGAAGTCTCATAGCAAACAGTCCATTCGTATATTCCCCAAAGGCTTCTCTGTTGAAGAAGTTCCCCCATCTTCCGATCATCTGTCCGGTGATCAGACCAAATCCGCCGGTGTCAAATAACAGGAACGGTAATAATCCTTTTATTTTTGCAAATATAAATACTACAACAATTGCCGTGATCACACCGCCGTATATGGCAAGACCGCCCTCACGGATGTTAATGATACTCTTAATATCGTCTTTATACATATCCCAGGAGAAGATCACATAATATGCCCTTGCTCCGATAATTGAAAAGATAACTCCATATATTGCCAGATCATAATAATCTTCTACGTTCTGATGCGTACGCTTTGCTTCCATTACCGCCATCATAAGTCCCGCAAGTATTCCGATTCCTATGACAATTCCATAATATGCGATATCGAATCCAAAGACTGTGATATGATCGCCGACAGATTTTAAATGAATTCCCAGATTAGGGAAATCTATGGTTCTGTGCATTGAAACAGCCCCCTCTTTTCATCCATCTATTCCTGATTATACATTAAACCGGAACAGCATGATATCTCCGTCTTTTACCACATAGTCTTTACCTTCCAGACGGATCAGACCTTTTTTCTTTTGCTGCTGTGTGGCTTCCACACGCGATCAGATCATCGTAAGATACAACTTCTGCACGGATGAATCCACGCTCAAAGTCAGAGTGGATCTTCCCTGCTGCCTGTGGTGCCTTCGTTCCTTCTGTGATTGTCCATGCACGAACTTCCGGCTCACCTGCTGTCAGATAGCTGATCAGTCCAAGCAGCTTATAACTTGCTTTGATCAGTTTTTCCAGACCTGATTCCTTTAATCCAAGATCCTCCAGGAACATTTTCTTTTCATCATCATCCAGTTCTGAAATCTCTGCCTCAATCTCTGCACATACAACGAAAACTTCGCTCTGCTCACCTTTTGCATATTCACGGACAGCCTGTACACCTTCGTTATTGGCCGCATCATCTGCAAGATCATCTTCAGATACATTTGCCGCATAGATAACCGGTTTGTATGTCAGAAGATTATAGCTTTCCAGCCATGCCTGTTCTTCCTCGTCATCTGCTTCTTCGAATGTCTTTGCAAGCTTTCCATCTTCCAGATGCGCCTTGATCTTGTTCAGAAGTGCAAGTTCTTTTGCTGCAGATTTGTCATTTCTTGCAACTTTGGAAACTTTGGAAATTCTTCTTTCCAGGATCTCAAGGTCAGAAAAGATCAGCTCTAAGTTGATCGTCTCGATGTCACGAAGTGGGTTGATGCTTCCGTCTACGTGTACAATATTACTGTTCTCGAAGCATCTTACTACGTGTACAATAGCATCTACTTCACGGATATTGGCAAGGAACTGGTTTCCAAGACCTTCTCCTTTGGAAGCTCCTTTGACAAGTCCGGCAATATCAACGAATTCAATTGCTGCCGGGATGATCTTCTTGGTATGATACATCTCTCCCAGTACATTTAATCTCTCATCCGGTACGGTTACGACTCCTACGTTCGGGTCAATGGTACAGAATGGATAGTTTGCTGATTCTGCGCCTGCCTTTGTAAGTGAGTTGAACAGTGTACTCTTTCCTACATTTGGTAATCCTACGATTCCTAATTTCATTTTTTATTTCCTCCTATAAATTCCTTGATTTCAATGGATTTCAGCATACTTATTTTTGCAAGTAGACCATTTAGTGGGCCATTATTTTCTCTTTCCAAACCAATCTACAAATCTGGCTGAGTATAATCCCGTACTTTCCTGGGTTATTCCCTTGCCAAGTTCTTTGCCTTTTAAATCTTTTCCCATATTTCAGCTTCTCTCATAAGAAACCCTAATACAGTAACTTGTATTATACCATAGCATCTTATCTTTGTGAATATTCATTTTTATATCCATTCCTTTCGCGCTGCTCAAGGCACAAAACGTCATGAAAAAACGTTGGCTTATTGCAGCTTTCTTTTTAAATTGTTTCCATAGTCATCACCTCCATAAGCATATCATATAGATAAATTCATGTTCTGAAAAGCAACCTGCTGTTGCCATCCCCTGTCTATATGATTTAATTATCACTCCTTGGTCATGACTTTCCTGCACCAGGTTCTTGTCTTACAGTGAGGACATTTTAAATATCTTAGTAATGTCACAAACGTAATTGTTGATATTACGCCAATAATTCCAGTTGCATAATCATATCAGAACCTAAACACCAGTTAATTTTTATTATAATACTTACAACTATGAAAAAGAAGCACTCATACAAGCGCTTCTCCTTACCACATTAGAGCTTTGATCAAAAGGTTAATGGGCCACAAAGTAGGCCATTTTTTCAAAAACCTACATGAATTTATATAGAGTTTTATCTGTCTTTCGTTTCCATCAGAATCACAATTCCATTCAGGAAGCTGATTGTCACTTCATCCTCCTGGAACTGATTGCTGACGCAAAGGCTGTCATATGGTATCAGTGTATGATTCGTCAATGGATACTTTGCCCCTTTGATACTGAAACCAAATACTTCCTCGCCTAACGGAAACACAGAAAAATACGGTCCGTAAGTTTCTCCTTTTTTCAGATGGGTTTCCCCGCCTCCGATCAGACGGATCTTATTCTGGCGATCCATGATCACAGCATTAATTCCGGCTTTAAACGGGATTGCAAGGCTCTGAACATTTGCCCAGAGGTGATCGATACGACCTCCGGTTGCTCCCAGGATCAGAATCTCACCTGCCCCTAATGTCATAGCCAGTCTGATTGCAATCTCTGTATCAGATGCATCTTTTACCGGATTAAATTCCCTGATCGGAACATCTGTCTCATTACGGTAATAATCTCCAATCTCATTTTTTTACACTGTCAAAATCTCCGACAATATAATTTGGCAGAATCTGATGGCTGTAAAGGAACTCCATACCTTTGTCCACACCGATCACATACTGGTTTTCCTCTTTTTCAAGGATTGATAATACAAATTCTTCTTCCAGCTCCCCACCGCTGATGATCACAATCTTCTTATTCATAACTTTTCAATATCTCCATGAATTTTGCAGTATTTTCCCCGGCATCTCCTCTGAACACAGCAGAACCGGCCACAATTACATTTGCGCCTGCATCCAATACTTCTCTGACATTCTCCACATAGATTCCTCCGTCTACCTGAATATCTGTCTTCAGATTTTTTTTCCATTCAGCATCGCACGGACCGCACGGATCTTATCCAGTGATTCCGGAATAAATTTCTGTCCGCCAAATCCCGGATACACGCTCATGATCAGGATCATCTCCACGTCTTCCAGATATGGAACAAGCTCTTTTACATCTGTCTCTGGATTAACAGCCAGTCCTGCCTTCATGCCACATGCATGAATTTTATCCAATGTCGATTTTTACGTCTTCACAGGCCTCCAGGTGTACCGTTACATAGTCAGCTCCCGCCTTCTGGAATGCTTCTACATAGCGGATCGGCTCCTGCACCATCAGATGTGCATCCATGAATTGCTCCGTTGCATCATTGATTGATGCCAGAACCGGCATACCAAATGATATACTTGGTACAAACATTCCATCCATAACGTCAAAATGAATATACGCTGCCCCATTTTCCTCTGTCTTCTTCATTTCCTGACCCAAAACTTTGAAATCTGCCGCCAGTATTGACGGTGACAATACATAGTTCATCATCAGTACCTCCTTTTATTCTTCAATTCCTCATACATTTCTATATAATTCTGATAACGGATTTTATGAATTTTATCCTCTTCCAGAGCTGCCTTTACGGCACACCCCGGCTCATGCACATGATCACAACCGTTAAACTTGCACATTCCTTCGTATTTCCGGAATTCCGGAAAGAAGTACTTCAGATCTTCTTTTTCATAATCATTCACATATAACGAACTGAATCCCGGTGTATCCATGATATATGAATTTTCATCAATGGCGAACAATTCCGAATGTCTGGTGGTATGCTTTCCCCTCTCAATCTTCGTACTGATTGCCCTGTCTCCATATCTGCCTCCGGCTGCAGAATATTAATGATCGAAGATTTTCCCACTCCGGACGGACCTGCGATCGCTGTTGTCTTTCCTTTCAGAAGTTCACGTATATTTTCAATCCCCCGTTCTTCTTTCGCACTGACAAATACCAGCGGATAGCCGCATGATTCATAGATTGATTCCAATTCCTTCACCTGCGGATCTGTCGCAATGTCTTCTTTATTAAAGCATAACACAACCGGAATCTCTTTGCTTTCCATCATAACAAGAAAGCGGTCCAGCAGATTAAAGTGTGGATTCGGCTTCGTGATTGCAAAGACTACCAATGCCTGATCGATATTGGCCACAGCCGGGCGGATCAGCTCATTCTGCCGTGGCAGTATCTTCACTATATTTCCTTTTTTTTCCGATTCATCAAGAATCTCTATCTCTACATTGTCTCCCACCAAAGGCTTGATCTTTTCTTTCCGGAATACACCTTTGGCTTTGCATTCATAAACACCGAATTCTACTACGTGAACGTAGTAGAATCCGGCAATTCCTTTTATAATTTTTCCCTGCATAATCTTTTACTGGCCAGTCGTGGTCCCATCATTTGTATTAGACCCATTCTGGTTATTGTTATCTCCTGTGGTTCCTCCATTTGTCGGCTCCTGTGGTTTCGCCCCGAGGCTCACCACATAGCTGATCGTACCTCCCTTGGAAATATTTCCAGAAGAAGGACTCATGGAGATGATACATCCTTTTGCATAACTGCTGCTGTACTGTGAATCCGATACATTTGTATACAGACCATTCTGGGATGCCCAGCTCTTAAGTGCTGACTCCTGCTGTCCTACAAAGCTTTGGATATCAATCTTTTTCTTCCGGTTTCGGTCCGTTACTTACCGTGATTGAAATGGTTGTTCCGGCTGCCGCCTTACCTCCAGGTGTTACAGTCTGGCTGATAACCATTCCATTTTTCCATCACCTGTCACTGTAATCATATGTTACAGTTCCTACATTGAATCCATAATTCTTGATCGTACTCTGTGCAGTTGCATCTGCCATACCTCTTACATCCGGCACCGTCTTCTTATCTGTACCCTGACTTACCAGCATGGTAACTGTAGAACCCTTTTCAGCCTTTGTTCCGGCAGAAGGTGTCGTACTGATGACATTGCCGCTTGCTACACTGTCATCATACTGGAAGCTTGAAGTCACCTTAAATCCTGCATCTTCCAGTTCTTTCTGTGCTCCCGTTTCACTCATACCGCTGACATTCGGTACCTGCTTTTTACTTTTTACCAGTCCCGAACTAATAACAACTTCTATAGTTGTAATTTTTCTTTACCTTTTCACCGGCTTCCGGAGTCTGTTTAGAGACCAGTCCGGCTTTATAATTTTTTAGATTCTGTTCTCTTAATCGGTTTTATTCCAAGATCTTTCTTTTTCAGTGCAGCCTTTGCCTGCTCCTCTGTCATACCACGGATATCTGGAACTGTAACTTTTCCTGACGTATCTGCATCATCCTCTGTAGTAATTCCGCCAAACGACTTGAAAACCCCCGCTGCCTTTCCCACTGTAAATACAAGGATCAGCACAATGATCGCAATTACCACAATCGTCAGAATCTTCATGAGCTTATGCATATGCGGATTTACTTCATCTGAATCTCTCCCTGATGCATAATCATCGTATTCGTCGTCACCATCTTCTCTGTCGTTATATCCTTTTCCCGAATATACATCTGCAGTATCATATTCATCATCATATTCGTCGTCATCATCGTAACCGTTACGGATATCATCCAAATCTTTATCTGTCATAATAACCGTATCGGAATCCCCGCCTGCCGACGCTATTCTTACAAAATCTCCATCCGGATCTACCAGTGAATGCTTCAGATCCTGAATCAGGGCTTCTGTACTCGCATATCTTCTCTCAGAACTCTTCTGTGTACATTTCAGAATGATCTGTTCCAGGCTGTAAGGAATATCCGGAACCAACTCCGACGGCGGTGTAATTTCCTGCTGCAGATGTTTCATCGCAACTTCTACCGTTGTCTCGCCATCAAACGGAACCTGCCCTGTCACCATCTCAAACAAGGTAATACCAATGGAATAGATATCACTTCTCTGATCACTGAATCCGCCTCTCGCCTGTTCCGGTGATGTATAATGCACGGATCCCATTGCATTCGTACTTACTGTATTCGAAGTTACAGCTTTCGCAATTCCAAAATCTGTAACCTTTACCTTTCCATCCTTGGAAATGATAATATTCTGCGGCTTGATATCACGGTGGATAATTCCTGATGCATGCGCCGCACCGATACCACTGCACATCTGGATTGCAATACTGATTGTCTCTTTGTGAGACAGTCTTCCTTTTCTCTCTATATATTCTTTTAAGGTAATCCCCTCTACAAGCTCCATGACCATATAATTAAGGCCGCGGTCTTCTCCGACATCATATACATTCACAATATTCGGATGCATCAGTCCGGCTGCAGCCTGTGCCTCCGAGCGGAATTTTCTTACGAAATTTTCATCTTCTTTATACTGCTTCTTTAATACCTTAATCGCCACATAACGGTTCAGCATCTGATCCCGGCCCTTATAGACATCCGCCATTCCACCGGCACCGATCTTACTAAGTACAGCATATCTCTTGCCTAGTACGATTCCATCTTTTACCATACACTCACCTCATCAGCAAGTGGCTCTGCTACGATAACCCCTATATTATCTCTCCCGCCATTGCTGTTTGCTTTTTCTATCAACATCTGAACAGCTTCTACTACATCCCTGGAACCCTTGACAATATTGAACATATCTTCATCCTCAACCATATTGCTGAGTCCATCTGTACACATCAAAATGATGTCACCCTTTTTCAGACGATATTCATAAATATCTGGTTCCACATTTTCCTTTACACCGATTGCCCGTGTAATAATGTTCTTATCCGGATGGTTTCTTGCTTCTTCTGCCTTGATTCCGCCGAGTCTTACCATCTCTTCTACCAGCGAGTGATCCTTGGAAAGCTGCCGGATCTTGTCATTGATCAGGTAAAGTCTGCTGTCTCCCACATTGGCAAAGTACAATGTATTGCCAACAACAGTTGCCACTACCAGTGTTGTTCCCATACCTTCCAGCTTGATATCTCTTGAAGCTGCCTCGATTAATTTATGATTTGCAATACTGACTACGCTTCTGAGAATCTCCTCGGGTTTATCCATCGGTGTCTTCTTCAACTCATCTTTTAAATACATTACCGTATAACTGGACGCAAAATCTCCCGCCTTATGTCCGCCATTCCATCGGCGACCGTAAGGAGGTTTGGAAATGGTCCTATTGGTCTGTCTGTAACGTATACATAGTCCTGATTGACCTCACGTCTTCTTCCTACATCAGTCATTGCATATATTTTCATCTGTCTCTCCCTCGCTTTTGGCTGCGTGTCTACGGCGCAACTGTCCACAAGCTCCGTCTATATCAGAGCCTCTTTCCCTTCTTATAGTAACATTAATTCCGTTTTTTTCAAGTTTATTTTTAAATTCCAAGGCATTTTTGCGGTCTGGCTTTTTAAAATCGCGCTCTTTGATCGGATTCACCGGGATCAGGTTCAGATGGCAGTTTCTTCGTTTTAAAATCGCCGTCAGTTCTCTGATATCATCCGGCTGGTCATTGACTCCTGCCACCAGACTGTACTCGAAGGTAATTCTTCTTCCTGTCTTATCAAAATAATAGTCACAGGCATCCAGTACATCAGACAATTCATATTTATTTGCTACCGGCATCAGCTTCTTACGTTTTTCCTGGCTGGATCCATGGAGTGACAGAGCCAGTGTGATCTGCAGTCCCTCTTCAGCAAGTCTTCTCATATTCGGGACAATCCCACAGGTAGATGCTGTAATATTTCTCTGGCTGATATGAAGCCCGTGTTCATCACTCAGCATATGGATGAATTTTATGAAATTATCATAATTGTCCAACGGTTCTCCGGTTCCCATAACCACCACATTGGAAACTCTTTCTTCTGTAATCTTCTGAATATGATAGATCTGACGGAGCATCTCCGATGTCTCCAGACTCCTGACGAGTCCTCCAATCGTTGATGCACAGAACCTGCACCCCATACGGCATCCGGCCTGCGAAGAGATACACACAGAATTGCCGTAATTATATTTCATCAGAACACTTTCTACCATATTACCGTCTTCCAGTTCAAACAGGAACTTCTCAGTCGGATCCACTTTCGATATCTGATGATCGATCATCTTCACTTTCCGGATCTCATAGTTTTCTTTCAACTTCTCACGCAGCCCTTTGGACAGATTTGTCATCTCATCAAAATCATCTGCCAGCTTTACATGAAGCCATTCATAGATTTGTTTGCTCCGGAATGCTTTTTCTCCGATTGCAAGCATCTCTTCTTTTAATTCATCATAATTGTAGGAACATATATCTTTCTTATTCATGATTCACCCTTTTTAATATTGCTATGTAGAATCCGTCTCCCGCATCTCTTCCCGGAATCATCTGATTTTTCTTTCACCAGTTCAAACTCCGGATATTCTTTCAGAAACCACTCCACATTCCCCTCATTCTCTTCTCTGTGTATCGTACAGGTACTATATAAAAGCTTTCCACCTGACTTTACATAATCCTTTACTACCGACAGGATCTTCTTTTGTAACTCCACCAGATCTGCTTCTGTCTTTTCATTCATCTTATAGCGCAGATCCGGCTTCTTTCCAAGTACACCAAGCCCGGAACACGGAAGATCTGCAATTACAATATCGGCCGTTTCTTTCTTATGTGGATCGTATATTGCAGCATCCTGACATACTGCATTAATATTTGTAAGACCGCTTCTTTCAATATTATCCCTGATCAGCGCCACCTTATACTCTGTCAGATCTCTCGCTTCCACATGACCGGTTCCGTTCAGAAGTTCTGCAATATGTATCGCCTTTCCTCCCGGTGCGGCACACACATCCAGCACCTGGTCTCCTGCTTTCACTTCCGACCATAATGCTACCTGCATAGAACTTAAGTCTTGTACCTGGTAAAGTCCCTCACAAAAGCTTGGAAGTGCAGACAGATGATCATATCCGGACAGATACAGTGCACATGGAATCTCTGGCACTTCCCCTGCCGTCACACCTTCTTTTTCCAAAATTGAGATCAGCTCTGCTTTTTTGATCTTATGTTCATCAAACCGGACTGTCAGCGGCTTTTCTTCCAGAAATGCTTTTCCGATCATCTTTACCGTCTCTTCATCATATACTTTCAGCCACTGCTTTACCATCCATTCCGGCAATGAATACTTTATGGAAATGAAGGCCTCTTGATCTTTCTCATCCGGATAGCTGATCTTGTCCAGATTTCTGCCGATATTACGAAGTACTCCATTGACAAATCCCTTCAGGTTCACAAACCCTCTTTTCCCGCAAGTTTTACTGCTTCATTACAGATTGCCGAATCTGGTACGCTGTCCATATATTTCATCTGATACACCGAACTTCTTAAAATCGTGCGGATCACAGGTTTCATCTTATTTACTTTTACTTTGGAAAACTGATTGATGATATAATCGATCTCAATCATACGCTCCAGTGTTCCATTTACTACTCTTGTAATAAATGCGCGTTCCCGTTTGTCCAGATATTGATATTTATCCAGAACATTCTTTATCACGATATGGCTGTACTCACCGTCTCTTGTAATCTGAAGCAGCATGTCCAGCACTAATTCTCTTTCATTTACAGACGCCTGCATACGTCCCCTCCTCTTTCCATAGATATACAATCAGGGAAGCGGCTTGTATCCCCTTCCCTTTCGTTAATTAATCGTTTCTTCGATTTCCAGTCAGAAGCAGTATACGCAGAAGCTGCAGAATTGCAGATGCTGCTCCGGCTACATAAGTAAGTGCTGCCGCTGTCAGCACCTTTCTGGTATCTCTGACTTCATCCTCATACAACATGCCTGTATTACCAAGGATCTTCAATGCCCTGTGTGACGCATCAAATTCCACCGGTAATGTCACAATCTGGAATAACACTGCAAGCGAAAATGCAAGAATTCCGAGATTGATAAACAACACAGAGGTTGTACTGCTGTTGAAGAAAAATCCAAGGATGATCAGCGGCCATGCGATAGAACTTCCGAAATTTGCTACCGGTACCAGACTGCTTCTTAACTTCAACGGTACATATCCGGTCGCATGCTGTACCGCGTGTCCGCATTCATGTGCTGCTACTCCAAGTGCAGCTACCGATGTGGAATTATAAGTTGCATCCGAAAGTCTCAATGTCCTGGTTCTCGGGTCATAATGGTCGGTCAGATTACCGGAAATGTGCTCGATCCGCACATCATACAAGCCTTCTCTGTGAAGAATCTGTTCTGCCGCATCCCTTCCTGTCATACCGGAATGATTCCTTACTCTGGAATATCTGCTGAATGTGGAATTCATCTTCGCTGATGCGATCAGGCAGATCACAACACCAATCAGCACTAATATATACGTTGGATCAAAATACATTGGATAATACATCATTATCAGCCTCCTTGCTCTCTATGACCTGCATTATATACGAAAATTTACCCTAATAGCAGCTTTTCATACATTTTTAACAATTCTTAATCATTTGTGAAGAAAGTTCACATCCTGTTTCGATCTGATAACCGCGTAAGAAAGCGTCCGCTTCCATTCTCTTCTTTGCCGGGATTTGAAGTGCAAGAACTTTCAGAAGCCCATCTCCTGTCTGTACGGAGAAACTGTCTTTTTGCTACTTTCACGATTGTTCCCGGTTTTGCATCTGTGTTCTCGTCCAGTACCCCGGCTTCCCATATTTTCATAACTTTACCGTTCCAGTCCGTGTAAGCACTCGGCCATGGATTCAATCCACGGATCAGACATTCAATTGACTTTGCAGATCTGCTCCAGTCGATATCTCCAAGCTTCTTATCCAGCATCTTCGCATATGCTGTCGGGCTTTCTCCCTGTACTTCCCAGGTTGCCGTCTTATCTTCCAGTGCCTTTAACGTCTCAACGCAGAGTTTTGCGCCAGCCTCTGCCAGCTTGTCATGAAGACTTCCTCCTGTTTCATCTTCCGACAAAGGAACTTCTGTCTTCATGATCATATCTCCAGTATCCAACCCCTCATTCATCTGCATAGTCGTTACACCAGACACTTTATCTCCGTTGATGACCGCCCACTGGATCGGTGCAGCACCACGGTAGCTTGGCAATAAAGATGCGTGTACATTGATACATCCGTAAGGCGTCATATCAAGAATCTCCTTCGGAAGGATCTGTCCAAATGCAATGACTACCATGATATCAGCATTATATTTGCGAAGCTCTTCTACGGCTTCCGGCTCTCTAATCTTCACCGGCTGAAAAACCGGAATCCCATGTGCCACGGCTGCCTCTTTAACCGGTGTATACTGCATCTTGCCGCCACGTCCTTTCGGCTTATCCGGCTGTGTGACTACAAGTACAACTTCATGCCCGGCCCCGATCAGTGCTTCCAGCGTACCGACCGAAAAATCCGGGGTTCCCATGAATATTACCTTCATGTTACTCTTCCTCCTCATAATTTACGTCATGTACTTCGCCTTCTACCAGTCTGGTATATAATTTACCATCCAGATGATCGATCTCATGACAAAATGCTCTTGCAAGAAGTCCTTCTCCTTCTAAGATTACTTCTTCCATATCTTCATTCAATGCTTTTACCTTTGCGTAATTCGGTCTTGTAACAGTTCCTGCTTTTCCGGGAAGGCTTAAACATCCTTCTTCGCCTGTCTGTTCTCCGGATGTCTCTATGATTTCCGGATTGATCAGGATGATCGGACCTTCTCCGATATCAATAACTACGATGCGCTTCAGGATTCCAACCTGTGGTGCCGCCAAACCTACTCCCATTGCCTCATACATTGTATCCAGCATATCATTGATCAGTACTTTTGTACGGATTGTCATCTTTGTTACTTCTTTGCATTCTTTGTTCAGAACTTCATCACCAAATTTCCCTGATTTTTCTAAGTGCCATCTCTTTTGTCTCTCCTTTATCACTATTACTTATCTATTTCTTAATTCATAAATACTTTAAAAATTATTCATCGGATTAAATTCAAACTGTATTCTCATGTCCGCAAATCCTCTGTTGATCTCTATATAACGTTCCATATGATTTTTGGATCCACACAAGTTCCTTATATTCTCTGCTTTTTCAGATATAGAACCTTCCGGTATACATCATTCACTTTCCCGACTGACGGACTTGCCGGTCCTATCACCTGTATCTCTTCACCTGTGTTTACCCTGACTGCGTATTTCTTCAGATATGCTGCTGCTGTTGCAAGCCTGACCTCATCAGCTCCTGTCATCAAAACTGCCATCAGTTGTGACGCAGGCGGATATCCCATCAGATCCCGGTAGTTCATTTCTTTTTCATAAAAGCCTTCATAATCCTGTCTTGCAGCCATTTGTATACTGTAATGCTCCGGACTGTAAGTCTGTATCACTACTTCCCCGGGACTTCTTCCCCGTCCTGCACGTCCTGCCGCCTGTGTCAGCAGCTGAAACGTACGTTCCCCCGAACGGTAATCATCCGAATACAGAGACATATCTGCTGCCAGAACCCCAACCAAAGTCACATTCGGAAAATCATGTCCTTTTACGATCATCTGTGTTCCGATCATAATGTCTGCTTCTTCATCTGCAAACTTCGACAGGATCTTCTCATGCCCTCCTTTGCTTTTTTGTGGTATCCATATCCATCCTAAGAACCCTTGCCTGCGGAAACTTGCGCTTCACTATCTCTTCAATCTGCTGTGTTCCTGCCCTGAAACCACCGATATACGTTGAACCGCAAGATGGACAATTGCGAACGGTCTGTGTCTCATAGCCACAGTAATGACAGACCATCTTACCACCTCTGTGTACCGACAAAGACACATCACAGTGAGGACATTTTACTACATATCCACAGGCTCTGCAAGAAACAAAACCTGCATATCCCCTCCGGTTAAGGAAAAGCATCATCTGCTCCTTCTTATCCAGACGATCCTGCATCAATTCTTCGAGTCGGTCACTTAAGATTGACCGGTTCCCATGCTTTAATTCTTCCCGCATATCTGCCACATATACCTGCGGAAGTTCCTGTTTCCTGGTACGCATCTTAAGCCGTAACATCTGATATCTTCCGCATTCACATGCATAAAATGCTTCCAGCGAGGGAGTTGCCGACCCCAGTACCACACTGGCACCTTCCATCCTTGCCCGCTCGATTGCTGTCTCTCTTGCATGAAATCTCGGTACCTGTTCACTCTTATAGGTCGGTTCATGTTCCTCATCAATCACGATCAGTCCCAGTTTCTCAAATGGGGTGAAAAGTGCAGATCTCGGACCGATCATGATATCAACCTCACCATTTTTTCACACGTTCCATCTGATCATAGCGTTCTCCCTGGGACATTCTGGAATTCAGAATAGAGACACGTTCTCCGAATCTTGTATAAAACCGCATCACCGTCTGATATGTCAGTGCGATCTCCGGAATCAATACAATCGCCTGTCTGCCTTCACTTAAGACTTTGGCGATCATCTCCATATATACTTCCGTCTTACCGCTTCCAGTCACACCATATAACAGATAGGTCTTACGAAGTCCCTGTTCATAATCCCTTGAAAATGTCTGGATTGCCGTCCGCTGTTCTTCTGTATAAATGATCTCTTTTTGCTCTTTCTGCTGACAGATTACCGGATTACGGTATACCTGTTCCGATTCCAGTATCAGAACTTTTTGTTCTTCCAATGCTTTTATCACACTTCTTGTCAGATTCAGCTTATGGATCAGAAAATCATAGTCCTGTTCCGGCTGATCCAGAAGTGCTGCCAGAAGTCTCGCACGCGCTCTCTGGTTCTTATGCAGGTACAGTTCCAGCTTTTCTTTTCCTTCTGCCTCCGTCAAAAGCAGCCTTACCTTCTGCTTTTCTTTCGCACGTTCCTTCTTCTTGATAGGAAGGACGGTCTTCAGCGCCTGGATCATTGTTCCGCCATAAGACTCTTTCATCCAGGCTGCCAATGCAACCAGTCTGCTCTCGATCGCTACACTTTCTTCGGCAATCCTTAAGATCTCCTTGATCTTCTCCGGTGCATACTCCGCACGCTCAGAGAATCCTGTCACATAGCCGTTGATTTCTTTATTTCCCTTACCAAACGGAACCACAACTTCTGTTCCAACCTTAAGCATCCCCTCCAGATGAGAGGGGATGCGGTATTGAAAGACTTTATCTAATTTTTCATGCGTAATATCGATGATAATATCAGCGTACATCTATTTCTTTAATTCCTCTAATACTTCCTTAATCAGAACACGTTCATCCATATCATACTTGACACCCTTGATTTCCTGATATGTCTCATGTCCTTTTCCTGCCAGGATGATGACATCTCCCGGCCGGCCATGTTCGATTGCATATTTAATTGCTTCTTTTCTGTCACAGATGGTGATATATTTACCATCTGTCTTTTTCATACCGACTACAATATCATCAATGATTGCCTGTGGCTCTTCAAATCTCGGGTTGTCCGATGTGATGATCGTAAAGTCCGATAATTTACCGGATACTTCGCCCATCTCATATCGTCTTGTCTTAGATCTGTTGCCACCGCAGCCGAATACGGTCACGATTCTTTCCGGATGATAGTCTCTTAATGTATCAAGAAGACTTTCCAGTGCCATTGCATTGTGTGCATAGTCGATCATCAATGTGAAGTCGTCAGATACCTTGATCATCTCAATACGGCCTTTCACTCTTGCAACTTTCAGTGCCTTCTTGATATCTTCTACCGGCACACCAAAATGTCTGCATACTGCGATTGCTGTCAGTGAGTTATATACGCTGAAATCTCCCGGAATATCAATCTCTACGTCAAAATCCATAAGACCTGCCACATGATACTGTACTCCCAGATATCCTGGTCTGGAGATATGTTTTACATCTGTGGCACGGATATCTGCTTTATCAGAAAATCCGAATGTCTCAACTTCGCATGTCGCATCTTTGAAATGTCTTTGAACCATTTATCATCCACATTGCCGATTCCGATCTTGCTCTGTTTAAACAACAGGCTCTTGCAATACTTATACTCGTCAAAGTCTTTGTGTTCGTTCGGTCCGATGTGATCTTCGCCAAGGTTCGTAAAGATTCCGATCTCAAACGGAATGCCGGCTGTACGGTCAAGCTTCAGTCCCTGTGAAGACACTTCCATGACAACGCATTCGCATCCTGCTTCTACCATCTCTGCAAAATATTTCTGAATGGTATAAGATTCCGGTGTTGTATTATTCGCCGGAATGCTCTTGTCTCCGATGATTGCCTCGATCGTACCGATCAGTCCGACTCTGATACCGACTTCTTCCAGGATAGATTTGACCATGTATGTTGTTGTTGTCTTGCCTTTGGTTCCTGTGATTCCGATGACTTTCAGTTTTTCTGCCGGATATCCGAAATATGCTGCTGATGTCATTGCCAGCGCATAACGGGTATCCTTTACTTTGATCACTGTCAGTCCTTCCGGTGCTTCTACATCCTTTTCTACAATGACAGCTGCTGCACCTTTTTCTGCAACCTGCTCTATATATGTATGTCCATCAGACACTGCTCCGCTGATACATACAAATACGCTGCCTTCTGATACTTTTCGGGAATCATTGATCAGTTCTGTAACTTCAATCTGATCATCTCCCTGTACTACTTCATATTCTAAACGTTCCAGTAACTGGGTTAATTTCATGTGGTTGCCTCCTATTTTCCTACAATATCATAAGTATACCATCATTTT
>ENA-OPYU01000129-OPYU01000129.1-human-gut-metagenome-genome-assembly--contig:-NODE-129-length-28876-cov-4.779262_pt1 | contig 28876 bp, 32 predicted proteins | sample MGYA00242637_ERZ504482 | MGnify/ENA primary metagenome ERZ504482 (study PRJEB26092, sample SAMD00036237) | human gut metagenome | host: Homo sapiens | study: EMG produced TPA metagenomics assembly of... | reverse complement strand
TTCCCAGTGCTGCCGCAAGTCCCACGATGGAAGTATTGCGAAATGTCATATTTTGTGATGTGATCAGTTTCATTCCGGTCATGGCGATGGATGCGAAAACAGACACTGTGGCACCGCCGAGTACACAATACGGAATTGTCGTTAAAAGAGACGAGAATTTCGGGATCACTCCGGCTATCAACAGAATCAGTGCCGCACCGCCGAGTACACAGCGGTTGATAACTTTTGTCGTTGCAACGATTCCCACGTTCTGGCTGTATGTAGCAGTCGGGAGTCCGCCGAGAAGAGAAAATAGAATATTGGAGATTCCATATCCTACGATTCCTCCCTGCAGTTCCTGATCTGTTGGCATACGATTCATTCCTCCGCTGGTTGTGGCGGAAAAGTCGCCGATTGCCTGAATGGAGTTGATTGCAAACAGAAGACCGATTGCGACACAGGCGGAAGGTTCGAAGCGAATTCCGAAATGAAGCGGGCTTGGCACCTGGAAGAGGGCAGCATCATGGATAGGAGAAAAGTCTACCATTCCGAAGAACAGTGCGATGATATATCCACCGATGATACCGATCAGAATGGATGCCAGTTTCCAGATTCCTTTTCCAAAATGATTCAATACCGTTACAATAGTCAATGTCAAAATAGCGACCAGCCAATTTTGCCAGGAACCATAATCTTCGCTGCCTACCCCTCCGGCCATATAGTTAATGGCAGTCGGATACAGAGAAAGTCCAATTGTAAATACAACGGTTCCAGTGATCAGAGGCGGGAAAAAATTTGCGGATCTTCCGGATAAAAAGTCCCACAAAAACAGCCACGATACCACCTGCGATCATAGCACCTAAAATGGTGGCGACATCATACTCTTCGGCAATGGACTGCATACTCGGAACATAGGCAAAGCTGATGCCCATGATGACCGGAAGGCCGGATCCGATTGTAAGATACCGGGTCTTGATAAATGGAAACAGTTGTAACAATGTGGCAAGTGCGGAAGTGACCAAGGCAGCCTGAATTAAAATAACAGAGTCAGCTTCCGAAAGTCCGGCTACACCGGATACAATGATAGCAGGCGTTACACAGCCGACGATCATTGCGACAACATGCTGCAGTGCAAGTGGAAATGCCTGATTAAGGGCAGGCACTCCGCTTAGTTCAAAAATGGTAGAGCGGGTTGTCTGATGTTTCATAAATAAGGTGTCCCCCTTTATTCGAGATGGATCCGGGTTCCTGTAAGCCCCTGAATTCCTTCTCTGGCTTTTTCTAGTAATGTGATCAAAGATTGCCTTCCGGGTGCAGATTCTGCAAATTCTACGGCCGCCTGCATCTTCGGAAGCATGGAGCCGGGAGCAAAATGACCTTCTGCAATATACTGTTTTGCTTCAGCTACTGTGATATCATCCAGCCATGTCTGTTCTGGTGTCCCGAAATGAATGGCTGCTTTTTCTATAGCAGTGAGGATGATCAGAACATCTGCATCCAGTTCTTTTGCGAGAAGCGCACTGGCAAAATCTTTGTCTATGACTGCACTGGCACCTTTTAGATGATTGCCCTGACGAATGACCGGAATTCCTCCGCCGCCACAGGCAATGACAAGGTCACCGGAATCCACCATCGTCCGGATTGTGCCGATTTCAATGATCTCCTGTGGTTTTGGAGAAGCTACGACACGACGGTAGCCTCTTCCGGCATCTTCTTTCATAATGTAGTCATATTTCTGCGACATTTCGTCTGCCTGTTCTTTTGTAAGAAAACGTCCGATCGGTTTGGACGGACAGGCAAAAGCTGGATCATGTTCATCCACACGTACTTGTGTGATCATAGTTGCGACAGGAATATCGGTGATATTGCGATTTAAGAGCTCTTCACGGAGAGCGTTCTGCAGATCATAGCCGATATAAGCTTGGCTCATGGCAACACAGACAGAAAGAGGGGTATTGGGCTGGTGTGCATCTTCGTGAGTCAGGGCGAGCATTGCGTTGTTGACCATTCCTACCTGAGGGCCATTTCCATGAGCAATCACAACTTCACATCCTTCCTCGATCAGATCAACGATGGCGTGCGCTGTGATCTTGACAGCTGCCATCTGTTCCGGAAGGGTGTTGCCCAGGGCGTTTCCGCCCAGGGCGATGACAATTCGTTTCTTCCTTGTCATATCTATTCCTCCCTGATTGATGCGATTGTTTCTACCTCACATAAAACTCCTTTTGGCAGATCTTTTACAGCAACGCAGGATCGCGCCGGTTTGCCTGTAAAATATTTTGCATAGATTTCATTGAATGCAGCAAAGTCTTTCATATCTGCAAGGAAGCAGGTTGTTTTGACAACATCTGTAAAATCTGCATTCTGGCTGTTAAGAAGCGCTTTGATATTTAACATGACCTGTTCGGTCTGTTCCTCGATCGTCGTTCCGACAACTTCTCCTGTTTCTGGAGAAAGTGGAATCTGACCGGAGAAAAATGCAAGTCCGCTGCAGACGATTCCCTGAGAATAAGGTCCGATTGCTGCCGGTGCATTTTTGGTTTCTACATATTTTAGCATAGCTTAGTCCCTCCTTGAATATAATCCATTTCGCATCGTGTTCTAGTATAACAGGTTTTACTCAAAAACTCTAGGTGTGGATTTCTCTTCCAGCTTCTTTAAGATATCAGCAGGATCTGCAAATTTTGCAAGAAAGATCATGGCTGCGATGATATACGGTTTGTAGCTGGCTTCTTTATAAAGTGGTGTTCTGTAGCGGTCGAATACGCTGGCATCGACTTCACCGGATTCGCAGCTGACACCTGTGATATCTGCAGGCAGACAGTGCAGGTAGAGCGCGTTACCGTCTTTGGTCGTCTTCATCAGTTCTTCTGTACAAGCCCAGTCTTTGTGCTGTGCGTTCTGTTCCAGAAGTTCTTTTTTCCAGAGCATCGATTCCCGCAAAGTCACCGTTTTCCATATAATTCAGTACGTTTTTCCATGGCAGCAAACGGCGCCCAGCTCTTTGGATAAACGATGTCGGCATCTTTGAAAGCTTCTGCCATATTGTTGGTCTTTGTGAAAGAACCGCCGGATTTTTTCGCATTTTCGGCAGCAACAGCCTCCACTTCCGGGAAGACTTCATATCCTTCCGGATGTGCCAGTACAACGTCCATTCCAAAACGTGTCATCAGTCCGATCACACCCTGTGGAACAGAGAGCGGTTTTCCGTAGGAAGGAGAGTATGCCCAGGACATGGCGATCTTCTTGCCTTTCAGATTCTCGACACCGCCGAATTCATGGATGATGTGCAGCATATCGGCCATTGCCTGTGTCGGATGGTCGATGTCGCACTGCAGGTTGACAAGTGTCGGTTTCTGCTGAAGAATCCCGTCTTTGTGTCCTTCTGTCACAGCATCTACGACTTCGTGCATATAAGCATTTCCTTTTCCGATGTACATATCATCACGGATTCCGATGACATCTGCCATGAAAGAAATCATGTTGGCTGTCTCACGAACCGTCTCACCATGCGCAATCTGCGATTTTCCTTCATCCAGATCCTGCACCTCAAGTCCGAGCAGGTTACATGCGGAAGCAAATGAGAAGCGGGTACGTGTGGAATTGTCACGGAATAAAGAGATTCCGAGTCCGCTTTCAAATACTTTTGTGGAGATGTTGTTTTCTCTCATAAAACGGAGTGCGCCTGCCAGTGTAAATACTGCTTCCAGTTCGTCGTCTGTTTTTTCCCAGGTCAGGAAAAAGTCAGAGTTGTACATGTCTTTGAAGTTGAGTGCGTTCAGTTTATCGATGTAATCCTGTAATGTTTTCATAGTGTGATTCCTCCATATACTCAGGCTGTGCCTGTTGTGTTTCTTGTTATTTTGAAAGTTTATTTACAATATAAAGTCGGCAGTGCAGCGTAAACAGCGGCACATACTACCAGGTCTGCCTTCCAGGTCTTTTCATTTGGTGCATGAGCCTGTGCTTCTGCTCCAGGACCAAATCCGATACAAGGAATGCCGTTTCGTCCCATGATGGAAACGCCGTTTGTAGAGAACGTCCATTTGTCAGTCAGTGGGCGGGCTTTTCTCATCTTAGCAGTCTCTGGTGTTCCAATCCTTTCTTCTCCGTAAAGTCCCTTGTAGGCTTCTTCCAGAGCTTTTGTGACTTTGTGGTCTTTTGGAATGACCCAGGTCGGGAAGTAGCATTCGATCGGATATACCAGTCCGGTATAGGATGGTCTGTCATAGTTGTACATGGAAACCGTTACATCCTCCCCATATTTCTGTACGCTTGGAAGTGCACGAATCTCATCCAGACAGCTTTCCCATGTCTCTCCGGCAGTCATACGGCGATCCAGAGAAACAGAGCAGGAGTCTGCAACCGCACAGCGGCTTGGAGAAGTGAAGAAAATCTCAGAAGTTGTGATGGTACCCCGTCCTAAGAATCTTGCTTCTTCCCATTCCGGATTATATGTTTCATCCAGCATTTTTACGAGTCCTTTGATTTCAGTTGTCTCTTCGGCATCGTTTTCGTTCAGTGCACGGACATCCTGCAGGATATCAGCCATCTTGTAGATTGCATTGTCTCCACGCTCCGGTGCAGAGCCGTGACAGGATACGCCTTTGACGTCTACACGGATCTCCATACGTCCTCGCTGTCCGCGGTAGATACCGCCGTCAGTCGGTTCTGTGGATACCACAAATTCCGGACGGACTTTATCTTCGTTGATGATGTATTGCCAGCAGAGACCGTCGCAGTCTTCTTCCTGTACGGTTCCGGTGACAAGGACTGTATATTTGTCACTTAAAAGTCCCAGATCTTTCATGATCCTTGCACCGTAAACTGCAGAGACGATACCTCCGAGCTGATCAGAAGTACCACGTCCTCCGATCTCTGTGTCAGATTCGAATCCTTCATATGGATCGAATTCCCAGTTGTCACGGTTTCCGATACCAACGGTGTCAATATGTGCATCAAATCCGATGAGTGTCTCTCCAGTTCCCATATATCCGAGTACATTTCCCTGCGGATCGATCTCGACTTTATCAAAATCCAGTTTCCGCATCTCTTCGGCGATCTGTTCAATGTGATCCTTTTCCCCACAGCTCTCACCCGGGAATTTTACGATCTCTCTGAGAAATTTTGTCATATCCGCTTCATAGTTCTGTGCAGCTTCTTTGATTTTGTTGAAATCCATTTTAAAATCCTCCTTGATAAACATAATGAATGAAATGGTTTCCTGATCTAACGTTCATTGCCGTCCCATACGATGGATTCGTAACGGGCAGGATCGGTATCTCCTTCGGTGGAGAAAAGCAGTACCCGGGAAGTTTCATCCAGGCCCAGGTGTTCTCTTAATTCCTGATATTCGTCCATGCACATGATGCAGGCGAGCGTTCCAAACGGTGCGGCTCCGGATTCTCCGGAAGTGACCGGCGTATCTCCCTTGATCGGTGCGGCGAGCATCCGCATTCCTTTTGCAGCGACCCAGTCCGGTGCAGCAACAAAGGTATCCACATGATTCTTTAAGATATCCCAGGAAATGGTGTTCGGTTCGCCGCAGGCAAGACCTGCCATGATGGTCGGCATATCACCGTCCACGATACGGATCGCTCCGTCTCCGGCAACAGCTCCTTTGTAAAGACAGGCAGCAGATTCGGCTTCCACAACGACCACTTTCGGCGGGGTCTTGGGATAGCGGTTCGCAAAATATCCCTGAACAGCACCGGCAAGGGATCCGACACCAGCCTGGATAAATACATGAGTCGGGGCTTCGCAGCCGTCTTCATGAAGTTGATCGTCGGCTTCCATGGCCATGGTTCCATATCCCTGCATGATCCACGCCGGAATTTCTTCATAGCCGTCCCACGCAGTATCCTGCACGATGATACCATGTTCAGTTCTGGCAGCCATATCGGCAGCCATGCGCACGCATTCATCGTAGTTGCATTCTTCGATCGTAGCAGTGGCGCCTTCTTTTCGGATGTTGTTTAACCGTGTCTGTGTACTTCCTTTAGGCATCAGGACAACTGCCTTTTGTCCGAGCTTGTTGGCAGCCCAGGCAACTCCGCGTCCATGGTTTCCATCGGTTGCAGTAAAGAAGGTGGCCTGACCGAATCTCATTTTTTGAGTCGCTTCAGAAGTGAGGATGTTGTAGGGAAGCTCGCTGACATCTTTCCCTGTCTGCTGTGCGATGTAACGTGCCATGGCAAAGGATCCGCCAAGGACTTTAAAAGCATTGAGTCCGAATCGATAGGATTCATCCTTGATGTAAAGTGAACCAAGTCCTAATTTTTCGGCCATGTGGTTCAGTTTTACGAGTGGTGTGACACTGTATTGCGGAAAACTTTCGTGGAACGTGCGGGCTTTTTCCACCTCGGAAAGTGCCATGACCGGAAGGTTGGCATCCTCGGTCTTCGGCATATGATTGACTGCCCATTTGATTGTCTCCATGTGTAAAACCTCCTTATGATCTGCTATTTTCCTGCATCCATATAACTGTAAAGTGTAAATTTAGAAATATTGAGAAGATTTGCGACCTTATCTCCTGATTTTGTGATCAGAAACGCACCCGCATCATTCAGATAGCGGACCACCTGGATCTTATCTTCCTTGGTCATTAAAGCCACCGGTTTTCCGACCAGTGCCACGCCCTGCTGCATCAGATCGTTTAACAGCTCTTCTACATTGCGTGTGATCGTCTGCGGCGAGTGCGGCTTGCTGACTGTGTAAGTATCTGTTTCCGGTTCGGTGTGAAGAAGCGACCCCAGTGCACTGTCTATCGTAAGAAGTGCTGTGATGTCATAGTTGATGGAAAAGATATAAGAAATCTTTTCATCGGCATCCCGTATGTAAAGGGTACTGGATTTCAAAATCCGGCCGTCCTCCGTGCGTGTGAGATAAGAAAGCTTATCTTGTACTTTGGCAGCGTTTTTGTGCAAGGTCTCCAGTACGATCCCGGAAGGTCCGTCTCCGAACTTGCGGTTTGTCACCTGTCCGTTTTCAATGTGGACGATGGAGGTCTCCAGATCCTTGTTCAGATCATGAATGACAACTTCACAGGAAGTTCCGAACTGTTTTGCAATGCCATGCGCCATTTGCTTTAGAAGCTTGAGTGTATGATCCATAGTCATCCCTCCCTTTGTGAAAAACATTGGTAAAATCTGTCAAAAACAACTGCTTCTAAACTCATAATATCATAAAAGTCCATAAAATCAATAGTTTTTCTAAAAAAGTTTTAGAATACCTAAAAAAGTTTTAGAATCGTGTTGCATTTGTGCAGTTTTGATGGTATTCTATAAACAGCAAAAGCGGTTCTGGAAGATATGCACAAAAATAGAAGACTTTCAAAAAGAAAAGGAGAGGTTGATATGCTTATTTTAGGAAACGGCAGGATGATCACAAGAGATGCGGACAATCCATATCTGGAATGCGGGGCCGTGGTGATTGACGGGACAAAAATCGTGAAGGCTGGTACGCTTTCGGAAGTGAAGGCGGCGTATCCGGATGCGGAGTTTTTTGGATGCAAAGGGCAAGGTGATCATGCCTGCCTTTATCAATGCACACGAACATATTTACAGTGCATTCGCAAGAGGACTGTCCGTCAAAGGATATGACCCAAAAGGATTTTTAGATATTCTGGATGGGATGTGGTGGACGATTGACCGCAATCTGACCTTGCATGATACATATTTAAGCGCCATGGCTACATATATTGATTCGATCAAAAATGGTGTGACAACGGTATTTGACCATCATGCAAGCTTTGGTTCCATCCGTGGTTCTTTATATGAGATTGAAAGGGCTGCGAAAGAAACCGGAGTCCGCTCCTGTTTATGCTATGAGATCTCGGATCGTGACGGGAAGGATAAGGCAAGAGATTCCGTTATGGAAAATGCAGAGTTTATCCGTCATGCACAAAAAGAGGATACCGGCATGATCGCGGGCATGATGGGAATGCATGCACAGTTTACAATTTCTGATGAGACGATGGAGCTGGCGGCAGCGAACAAGCCAGACGGCGTGGGATATCATATCCATGTGGCAGAAGGGATCGAAGATCTGCATCATTGTCTGAAACATTATGGAAAGCGGATCGTGGATCGTCTGATGGACTGGGGAATCCTGGGAGAAAAGACACTGCTTGGACATTGCATTTATATCAACGGCCATGAGATGGATCTGATCAAAGAGACGAACACAATGGTGGTACACAATCCGGAATCCAACATGGGCAATGCCTGCGGATGTCCGCCGACGATGGAACTGGTGCACAGAGGGATCCTGACCGGACTTGGAACAGACGGATATACTCATGATATGACAGAGTCTTACAAAGTGGCAAACGTACTGCACAAGCATCATCTGTGTGATCCGAATGCCGCATGGGGAGAGGTTCCGCAGATGCTTTTTGACGGAAATGTCAAAATTGCAGAGCGTTATTTCCCGCAGAAGCTTGGTGTATTGAAAGAAGGAGCTGCTGCAGATGTGATTGTTGTGGATTATGATCCGCTGACACCGATGAACGGGGACAATGCAAACAGCCACATTTTATTCGGTATGACTGGAAAACAGGTAGTAACCACAGTGGCGAATGGAAAAGTATTGATGAAAGACAGAGAACTTGTATCTATAGATGAAGCAAAAGTGATGGCAGACTGCAGACAGGCGGCAAAAGAGCTGGCTGAGAGGATCAACGCATAAGGAGGGCATGAGGATGAGTGAAGTTATGACACCGATGTCATTTGAACAGTTGGTAGAATGGGTATTACAGGAAAAGAAAAAAATGAGGAACCGTGTTCGGACAGCATCATGCGTACCGGGCAGATGGAACACATAACCGGACGATGTTCGGGCGTACTCTGGAGACGCCGATTGGACCGGCAGCCGGTCCGCATACGCAGATGACACAGAATATTGTGGCAGCCTACTATGCCGGCAGTCGTTTCTTTGAATTGAAGACCGTACAGATCATGGATGGAGAAGAGCTGGCGGCATGCATCAACCGTCCGTGTATCAAGGCGGATGATGAAGGATATAACTGCGAGTGGTCCACAGAGCTGACAGTACCGCAGGCAATGGAAGAGTATATCAAAGCCTGGTTCTTATTGAAAGTGATCGCCAAAGAGTTTGGACTTGGAGATATGAATGGATTTCAGTTTAATGTCAGTGTGGGATATGATCTGGCAGGCATCCAGTCCCCGAAGGTGGATACCTTCCTGAATTCCATGAAACACGCAGAAGATACAGAGATTTTCAAGAACTGCAAGGCATATTTACTGGAGCATGCGGATTGGTTTGAGCACGTGACAACAGAAGATATCGAGCAGATCCCGCCGGAAATCTGCAATTCCGTGACACTTTCCACACTGCATGGATGTCCTCCGCAGGAGATTGAACGGATCGCCATGTATCTGCTTACGGAAAAAGGATTCCATACCTTTGTAAAATGCAATCCGACACTGCTTGGATATGAGTTTGCGAGAAAGACCATGGATGAGATGGGATATGATTACATACAGTTTGGAGACTTCCACTTTAAGGATGATCTGCAGTATGAAGATGCAGTTCCGATGCTGACACGCCTGATGAATACGGCGAAAGATAGGAATCTGGAGTTTGGAGTGAAGATCACCAATACGTTCCCTGTGGATGTGAAACAGAATGAGCTTCCAAGCGAAGAGATGTATATGTCAGGAAAATCCTTGTATCCGTTGTCCATTTCACTGGCAGCAAAACTGGCAAAAGAATTTGACGGAAGGCTTCGTATTTCCTATTCCGGAGGAGCGGATTACTATAATATAGAAAGAATTGTGGATGCAGGCATCTGGCCGGTTACTGTGGCAACGACTCTTTTGAAACCGGGCGGTTATCAGAGACTGACGCAGATGGCAAAGCTTCTGGACAAGGAGAATGCTCCGTTTGAAAAAGTGGACGCAGAATCTGCAGGAAAACTTGCAGAAGAGGCGGTGAAAGACCCGCATCATGTGAAGGCAATGAAGCCTTTGCCGTCAAGAAAGATGAAAAAAGAAGTTCCGCTCATGGATTGTTTCGTGGCGCCGTGTAAAGAGGGATGCCCGATCCATCAGGATATCACAACGTATCTGCAGCTTGTGGGAGAAGAAAAGTATGAGGAAGCAATGGAAGTGATCACAGAGAAGAACCCGCTTCCGTTTATTACAGGAACGATCTGTGCACATAACTGTATGAGCAAATGTACCAGAAACTTTTATGAGACACCTGTTCATATCCGGGAGATGAAATTAAAAGCGGCAGAAAATGGATATGAGGCGCTGCTTGAAAAACTTCCGGTGCCGGCAGTGACAAAAGCAGGAAAAGCGGCAGTCATCGGAGGCGGCCCGGCAGGAATGGCGGCTGCATACTTCCTCAGAAAAGGTGGTATGGAAGTTACGCTATTTGAGGCAAAAGAATCTTTAGGAGGCGTAGTACGTCACGTGATTCCGCCATTTCGTATTTCGGAGGATGCCATTGAAAAAGATGCGGAAATCTTAAGAAAGATGCAGGTGGACATCCGCTGCAATACAAAGGTGGAATCTTTGGAAGAACTGAAAAAGCAGGGATATACAAAGATCGTACTGGCAGTGGGAGCTCCGGTTCAGGGAAGCTTAAAGCTGGAAAGCGGAATGCCGAAAAATGCACTGGAATTTCTGGCAGAATTTAAACAGACAGACGGTAAGGTTTCACTTGGAAAACATGTGGTTGTTATCGGAGGCGGAAACACAGCCATGGATACTGCAAGAGCGGCAAAACGAAACGCAGGCGTGGAGCATGTTTATCTGATTTACAGAAGAACGAGACGGTATATGCCGGCGGATGAAGAAGAACTGGTGATGGCCCTGGAAGATGGAGTGGAATTCAAAGAGTTATTGTCTCCTGTAAAACTGGAAAACGGCCAGCTTTTCTGCAAAGTGATGCAGCTTTCCGATTATGATGTATCGGGCAGAAGAGGAGTGACAGAGACCGGGGAGACAGTTTGGGTTCCGGCAGATACGGTGATCGCTGCAGTTGGAGAAAAAGTGCCGACAGACTGGTATCAGGCAAACGGTCTGGCAGTATCGGAAAAGGGAAGATTATATGTCGATGAAAAGACATTAAAAACCAGTGATGACAATGTCTATGCAGCAGGCGATGGTCTGTATGGACCGGCAACAGTTGTAGAGGCGATCCGGGACGGACGAAAAGTGGCTGAGGCAATTGCAGGAGAAGTGTTGGCGTGTGATTTTGATAAACTGGCAGAGGAAGAAAAGGTCTATGCCAAGAGAGGGGTATTAAAAGAGGAACAGAAAGAGACAAAAGAGGCAGGCAGATGCCTGGGATGCTCGACAATCTGTGAAAACTGCGTAGAAGTCTGTCCAAACCGTGCAAATATTGCCATTCAGGTACCGGGGATGGAAAAACACCAGATCATCCATGTAGATTATCTGTGTAATGAGTGCGGCAACTGTAAGAGTTTCTGTCCATATTCCAGCGCTCCATATCTGGATAAATTCACACTTTTCGAAACAGAAGCAGATATGGAAAACAGTAAGAATCAGGGATTTGCAGTTCTGGATCAAGAGACCCGACGCTGTAAGGTACGCTTCTTTGGGAAGACCTTTATCTGGGAACCGGAGAAACCGGCAGCTCTTCCGGATGGACTGGGACGCATGATTGAAACTGTGTGCAGGGATTACTCTTATTTGATTCGGTAAAATCAAAGGTTGCAGGATCTGTGGGATTTCGGTAAAGTGAAAGGGGGCTTCTGATGAAGAAGCCCTCAAAAAAAGAAAGAGACAGCAAACAGACATGACAAGTATATGGAAATGGGAAAGCGGAAATCTACAGATCAAGAAGTCCCTCTTAGATGGACTGCAGATTACAGAGACAGCAAAAGAAGTGATCTCTGTAGTGGGAGCAGGAGGAAAAACAACTACGATCCGCAGGCTTACGGATGAAATGGAAAAAGACAGAAAAATGTGGCAGTGACCACGACCACACGGATGAAAAAATGAACCGCATTTTTTACTCGGTGCGGATGCAGAGCGCATTACACAAAGATGGGGGCAGACTCATCAGGTGTGGTTTGGAGAACAGGATGATAATCCGGAAAAGGGTCAGAGGTGTTTCAGAAGCGCTTCTGGATGAGGTGAGAAAGTATGGTCCGGATTTGTTTTTGATCGAGGCAGACGGAGCCAGAAGGCTTCCCTGCAAAGTACCGGAGTCGTGGGAGCCGGTCATCTATCAAAAAAGGTACACGGGTGCTGGCAGTTTACGGTCTGGACGCAGTGGGAAAGTCCTTTCGGGAGGCGTGTTTTCGTCCCGGGCTGGCAGCAGAAATTTTGGAGAAGAAGATAACAGACCCGATATCAGCAGTGGATATTGCGCGGCTGGCACTTGAAAGCCGCGGCGGGAAAAAGATGTCAAAGAAACCATGCGGTATCAGGTGATTTTAAATAAAGCAGACACCACGCGAAGAAGACAGTTTGCGCAGGAAATCTGCCGGGAATTGGAAAAACGCGGGTTTGCAGATGTGACAGTGACAGCAGAAGGAAGGCAGGAAGAAGAATGAAGATTGTAATCAAAGGAGCAGGAGATCTGGCAACAGGAATTGCCTCTCGCTTATACCATGCAGGACATCAGATTGTGATGACAGAGATTGCGGTTCCGCTGACCGTGCGGCGAAGCGTGGCGCTCTCCAGAGCAGTTTACGAAAACGAGGCAGAGGTGGAAGATTTAAAAGGGGTGCTGGTAAAGGATGCTGCAGAAGCAGACAGGATCTTACAAAGAGGAGAGATTCCGGTACTGGTGGATCCAGAAGCAGATATTATCGGGTCGTTTCATCCAGATGTAGTAGTGGATGCAATCCTGGCAAAGAAGAATCTGGGAACCCGGATCACGGACGCGCCGTTTGTCATCGGTGTAGGACCGGGATTTTACGCAGGAAAAGACTGTCACTGTGTCATCGAGACAAAAAGAGGACATACACTGGGAAATGTGATCTGGGAAAAAGAAGCAATCCCAAATACCGGAGTTCCGGGAAATATAGGCGGCTTTACAACCGAGCGTCTGATCCGTGCCAGTGCAGATGGAATCATGGAGCCTGTGGCAGAAATCGGAGATACCGTAGCAAAAAGGCCAGCTTGTTGCCAGGACCGGGAAGCAGCCGGTCTATGCAAAGATGAGCGGAATTGTCCGCGGAATGCTCCAGAAGGATGTACAGGTCACAGAAGGATTGAAGATCGGAGACATTGATGCCAGATGTGAACCAGAGCATTGTGTTACAATCTCGGACAAAGCAAGGGCAGTCGGAGGCGGTGTGCTGGAAGCGGTATCTCTGTTTGGACAGATCTATGGAAATTATGGAGTGGCACTTCTGGCAGCAGGGGAAGCAAAACGGTTTGGAAGTGACAAGTTGTCGGAAAAAATTTCAGGGAATCCCTCTTTATCGGCATGCACTTGAGAAGCTGGAAGCATTTTCGGGACTTTCCAGGGTGGTCGTGACCGCAAGAGAAGCACTGGCAGAAGAAGCGCAGCGCCTGGGGATCCATATTGTAGAGAACAGACAGCCGGAACAGGGAATTTCACATTCTGTCAGTTTGGCGCTGCAGGAACTGCTCTCACAAAATCCAGACCTGGAGGGTGTGTTGTTTCTGGTCTGCGATCAGCCGGGAATCCAGGCTGCTACAATCCAGAAGATTTTAAACGAGGGATGCCTTCATAAAAACAGCATTGTCTGTGCCGGATATGATGGAATGCGCGGAAATCCGGTATTGTGGGGAAGCACGTATTTTCAGGAGCTTATGCATCTGACCGGGGATACGGGCGGCAGACAGCTGATGAAGCAATATGAAGAGAAGATCCGGATCGTGGAGTGTGCGCCGGAAGAATTGAAAAGACATTGACAGGAGAGAAGACATGACGGAATAAAACGGGGAGTACCCCAAAGGAGGTTTTCATATGCTGATGGTTCATGTAAATGGAAAAGATTATGAGGTGGAGCAGGATACGAAGCTGATGCGGTTTCTTCGGGATGATTTAAGGCTTACTTCAGTAAAGGACGGATGCAGCCAGGGCGCGTGCGGAACCTGCACGGTGCTGGTGGATGGAAAAGCCACAAAGGCATGTATTCCAATGCTTTCCAAGCTGCAGGGAAAATCTGTAGTCACAGTGGAAGGGCTGAGTGAACGGGAGAAAGAAGTTTATGCATATGCATTTGCAAAGGTCGGCGCGGTGCAGTGCGGATTCTGCATTCCGGGCATGGTGATGTGCGCCAAGGGGCTTCTGGATCAGAATCCGGATCCGAGCCGTGTTGAGGCGGCGGCAACCATTCGGAATAATATCTGCCGCTGTACCGGATATCAAAAGATCATCGAGGCGATCCTGCTCTCAGCAAAGATGTTTCGGGAAGATCTTCCGGCCAAAGAGAACAGCGGCGTGGTCTCTGTCGGGGCACCGATCCTGCGTGTGGATGCAAAGGAGAAAGTTCTTGGAACCGGGCAGTATCCGGATGATGTGTATCTGGATGATATGATCTATGCCAGTGCGGTGCGCTCCGAATATCCAAGAGCAAAAGTGCTGGCGATCCATACAGAGAAGGTATTGGAATTAGAAGGTGTGATCGGAGTATATACGGCGGATGATATTCCGGGTTCTGTGAAGGTGGGACATCTGAAACCGGACTGGGATACAATGATCCCGGTCGGACATGTGACACATTATCTGGGAGATGCCATTTGTCTGATCGCAGCAGAGACACCGGAGATTCTGGAACGTGCAAAGGCATTGGTAAAGGTGGATTACGAAGTGCTGCAACCGGTGCTGGATCCGTTTGAAGCATTAAAAGAGGACGCACCCCGCATTCATCCGGGAATCCAGCCGGATGGAAATGTACTCGCCCATGAGCATCTGGTCAGAGGAAATGCAGAAGAAGTGATCGCCAACTCGAAATATAAAGTGACCAGACATTATGAAACTCCGTGGACGGAACATGCCCTTTTTTGGAGCCGGAGTGTGCAGTGGCCATGCCGTTTGATGACGGAGTATTTATCTATTCTTCGGATCAGGGAACCTACGATACCCAGCACGAATGCAGTATGATGCTTGGACTTCCGCCGGAAAAAGTGATTGTGGAAAACAAGCTGGTAGGCGGCGGATTTGGTGGAAAAGAGGATGTCAGTGTACAGCATCATGCCGCACTGGTGGCATACCTGACAAAGCGTCCGGTTAAAGTAAAGCTGTCCAGACAGGAAAGTATCACCGTGCATCCCAAACGGCATCCGATGTGGATGGATATTACCACAGCATGTGATGAGAACGGATATCTGACTGCAATGAAAGCTGTAGTTGTATCGGATACAGGTGCGTATGCATCTCTGGGCGGACCGGTTCTGCAAAGAGCCTGTACCCATGCGGCAGGGCCTTACAATTTCCAGACCATTGACATTGACGGAAAAGCCGTGTATACCAACAATCCGCCGGCTGGAGCATTTCGCGGATTCGGCGTGACACAGACCTGTTTTGGAGCAGAACGGAATCTGGATCTGCTGGCGGAGATGGTGGGAATCTCTCCATGGGAGATCCGATATCGGAATGCGGTGCGGCCCGGACAGGTGCTTCCAAACGGACAGATCGCAGATGCCTCTACAGGAATTGCAGAGACACTGGAGGCTGTCAAAGAGATTTATGAACAGGCGCCGTATGCAGGAATCGCCTGTGCGATGAAAAAATGCCGGTGTAGGCGTGGGGCTGCCGGACTGGGGAAGATGCCGTCTGCTGGTGCAGAATAAAATGGTACAGATTCATGCGGGAGCTTCCTGTATCGGTCAGGGACTTGGAACAGTCCTGACACAGGTGGTTTCGCAGACCGCTCAGATTCCGGTGGAGCAGATTTGGTACTGTCCTGCAAACACATCCAATTCTCCGGATTCCGGAACGACATCCGGTTCCAGACAGACATTGATCACAGGAGAAGCGGCAAAACGGGCCTGTGAAAAATTGTGTGAAGATTTAAAGACACATTCACTTCAGGAACTGGAAGGAAAGGAATACTACGGAGAATATCTTGCAAAGACGGATAAAATGGGCAGTGATGTTCCGAATCCGGTTTCTCATGTGGCATATGGATATGCAACACAGGTCTGTATTTTGAATGAAGATGGAACGATTCAGAAAATGGTGGCAGCCCATGATGTGGGGAAAGCCGTAAATCCAATCAGTGTGGAAGGCCAGATTGAGGGCGGTGTTGTCATGGGAATGGGATATGCACTGACAGAACAGTATGAGATCAAGGAAGGGCGTCCGGTTTCCAGATTTGGGAACACTGGGATTGTTCCGGGCAGATAAGGTGCCGCATATTGAGTCCATGATCATCGAGAAAACAGGAGTAGAACCGGGATACGGTGCAATCGGAATTGGAGAGATCACATCAATCCCGACAGCTCCGGCGATCACGGGAGCCTATTATAAACTGACTGGTGAGTTCCAGACGAAGCTGCCGCTTCATGGAACACCGTATGAAAAGAAAAGAAATAAAGAAGAAATGAGCAGGCGCTGATTTCTCAGGAGATTCAACGACCTGCGCGATTTACACATCAAGTTGATTTTTTGAAAATAACTTGATGTATAATAAAAGCAAAAAACACAAAACGAGGAGGTATGAGATGAAACGAAGAAAAATCTGGAGTATTCTGGCACTGGCAGCATTGACAGGTTCCCTGCTTGCAGGATGCGGAGAAGTCAAAAAACAGAAGAACAGACAAAAGAAACAAAGCAGGAGGAAAAACCGGCAGAATTACTGGTGGCTGCTGCAGCGAGTCTGGAATATTCTTATGAAGAAGAACTGCTTCCTATGTTTGAAAAGGAAAATCCGAATATTACCGTAAAAGGCACCTATGACAGTTCGGGAAAATTACAGACACAGATCGAAGAGGGGATTGAGGCAGATGTCTTTATGTCAGCGGCGACGAAGCAGATGAATGCGCTGACGGAGCAGGGATTGGTGGAGAAGGACTCTGTGGTAGATCTTCTTCAGAATCAGATCGTACTGATCACAGCAGCAGATTCTACGCTGGATCTGCAGAACTTTGAGGATATTACCAAAGCAAATGTGATCGCAATCGGAGATCCGGAAAGTGTTCCGGTAGGACAGTATTCGAAAGAAGTGCTGACCAATCTGGGAATCTGGGATACAGTGTCTGCAAAGGCAAGTCTCGGAACCAATGTTACAGAAGTTTTAAAATGGGTAGAAGAGGGCAGTGCAGACGCCGGAATCGTGTATGCGACAGATGCAGCGACTACAGATAAGGTGAAAGTAGTGGCAGAAGCACCGAAAGACAGTCTGGCAGAGCCTGCAATTTATCCGGTCGGCGTGGTAAGCGCATCGAAGCATAAAGATGCAGCGGAAAAATTTGTAGAGTTTTTACAGTCCGAAGAGGCACTGAAAGTATTTGAATCCTACGGTTTTCAGAAGAATGCAGAGTAACTGGGGAAGGAGAGCACATGGAGATTTCACCGATCATTGTTTCTATGAAAACGGCTTCTGTGTCCATTGTGATCACTTTTTTTCTGGGACTGGCAGCCGCATATGGCGTGGAGCGTATCCGCAGCAGAAAGCTGCAGCTGGTCTGTGACGGTATTCTGACGCTTCCTCTTGTCCTGCCGCCTACGGTGGCAGGATTTTTCCTGTTGTACATCTTTGGGGTAAAACGCCCGGTGGGGAGATTTTTTCTGGAATTTTTCGGGACAAAGATTGCATTTTCATGGCAGGCAACAGTATTGGCAGCAGTGGCGATTTCGTTCCCTTTGATGTACCGTTCGGCAAGAGGAGCGCTGCAGCAGGTAGATGAAAACCTCCTTTATGCAGGCAGGACGCTTGGGATGTCCGAATGGTGCATTTTCTGGAAAGTATGGTTTCCAAACGCTATGTCCGGAATTTTGTCAGGCGGAATCCTTGCATTTGCAAGAGGATTAGGAGAGTTTGGAGCAACTGCCATGATCGCAGGAAATATTGCAGGAGAGACCAGAACGCTTCCGCTTGCAGTATATTCCGCGGTGTCAGCCGGAAATATGGAAGAAGCGTATCAGTATGTGTGGATTCTGGTGATCATTTCATTCCTGGTAGTGACAGGAATGAATGCAGTCACGCACGGATTTCAGAAATTTAGCCGGAGGTAGTACAGATGAACGTATTAGAAGTGAATTTTGAGAAAAAACTCAAGAACTTTCCCCTGCATATACAATTTCAGGCAGAAGGCGGATGTATCGGGATTCTGGGAGCTTCAGGCTGCGGAAAAAGTATGACATTCAAAGCGATTGCCGGAATCGAGACACCCGATTCGGGAAAAATCTGCCTGGGAAAACGGGAATTGTTTCACAGAGGTCATAAAGTAAATCTGCCGCCCAGAAAACGCAGTGTGGGATATTTGTTTCAGAGTTATGCCTTATTTCCCAATATGACAGTGTTTCAAAATATTGAAGCAGGAATCCAGGGAAAAAAGGCGGCGAAAAGAGAGCGGGCAATGGAAATGATGGAAAAATTTCATCTGTCAGAGCTGGCATCCGGCTATCCCGCCCGTCTTTCTGGAGGACAGCAGCAGAGAGTGGCCCTGGCGAGGATACTGGCTTGTGAACCGGAACTGCTCCTTTTGGACGAGCCGTTTTCTGCACTGGACAGTTACTTAAAAGAAGAACTCCAGTTTGAGTTGAAACAACATCTCCGGGAGTTTGGAAAAACGACAATCATTGTAAGTCATGACCGGGATGAAATATACAAGTTGTGTGACAGAACGATGGTGATGGGGCAGGGCGAAATTCTGGTTTCAAAAGATACGAAAGAACTGTTTGAACAGCCGGAGCGTGTTATTGCAGCGAGGCTGACAGGATGTAAAAATATTTCGAGAGCGAAAAAAAGTGTGGAATGCATAAAGTGTATGCAATGGATTGGGGCGTGGAATTGACGGTAGACCGGAAAGTTTCAGAAAAAATCACCCATGTAGGAATTCGGGCGCATGATTTTCATCCGGCGGATGCTTCGTCACATGATAGTGAGAATAAAATTCCGGTGGCTGTGGACCGCGAGGTACGCGCGCCGTTTGAGTGGACGATTTTATTTCGAAACAGAGAAAATCCGAAAGAAATATGTGGATGAAGATGGAGCGGGAACAGACACAGATCCCGCAGTGGGTACAGGTGGACCCGAAACGAATTTTGCTTTTAGAAGAATAGGAGGATGTGAGAGATGTTTTCATCCGACATTAAAAAATTAAAATATATCAGGAAGATCTGGTATTTGGACCGGGACTGGTCATTTTGATGGAGCACATTCTGGTGACGGAGTCCATGAAGGATGCCTGTGGGGAAATGGGAATGTCCTACAGCAAAGGCTGGAAGATCATCAACCGGGCAGAAAAAGAACTGGGCTATGAGTTGTTGGAGCGCAGGCACGGCGGAAAAAGTGGTGGAAAATGTACGGTGACAGAAAAAGGAAAGTCCCTGATGAAGCGCTATCGCCAGATGGAAAAAGAAACAAGGGACTGCCTGCAGAAGAGCTTTGAAAAGTATTTTCCGGAATATCAAAGGATTCGGTAGATTTTCCTTTCATTCAGAAGTATAATAAAAAACAGGCCACAGAACAAAACAGTGAGCCGGAAATGGAGGAAAAAAGATGCCGAACTGGACAAGAGGACAGCTGAAAAACAATGCAAAGATGAATTTTTATAAAAATTACTGGATGTGCGTAGGCATGGCATTGATTTTGACACTTGTGCTGATGATGGAACCGGATGGACCGAAAAAAGAGATCATGTTGAAGATCAGAGATTACACCGATATTCTTCCTGCTTATGGATATCAGGGCTGGTTGTCAAGTCTGTTTGATGGGTTGGGATACTGGTTTGGAGTATTATGGTCCGATTTTTTCATTGTTTATTGCATTGGTACTGCTTCTGATCAAGATTGTTGTGGGAAACGTGGTCTATGTAGGCGGCATTCGTTTCTTTATTCAGAACAGGAGAGAGAATCCGTCTGCGGGAACTATCTTTTTCGGATTTCAGAATGGAAATTACGGAAACATCGCATTGACCATCTTTTTGAAAGATCTGTATACTGCACTTTGGACACTTTTGCTTGTCGTGCCGGGGATTATCAAGCACTATGAATATCGGATGATTCCATATATTCTGGCAGAGAATCCGACAATGCCAAGAGAAGAGGCATTTCAGATCAGCCGCCGCATGATGATGGGGCAGAAAATGGATGTATTCGTATTAGATCTTTCATTTATCGGCTGGTTTATTTTAGAAAAGATTTCATTTGGACTGGCAGGATTATTTTTTGTAAGACCTTATTATGAGACTGTATTTGCAGAGCTGTATGAGGCAAATAAACAGAAGGCATACCGGGAAGGATATATCCGGTAATATGAAAAGGGGCTGCATCAGGACTTTCATCCTGTGCAGCCTTGAGAAAAGGGAAAATTTATCTAAAATTAGGTAATGTCAAAAATAAATATCTGGGCGAAGTCCAATGACCACAGATGCGCTGCATGTGCAGCCATCGTCTTCTGTTTTTGTTGATAGATATAGAATACCAGTGAATTGTGAATGAGATGTGACAAGAAGTGAAAAAATATCTTAATTAAATGTAATGAAAGTATAAAAAGGAGCTTATAGATTTTTTAGAATTAGGAAGTCTGATTGACGAGATGCATCGTGTTTTTGGAAACAGAGTTCCAGAAATCCCTGCGTGCATCGTACTGCTCCAAAAGCCAGGAAATCGCAGCATCCATTCCATCCTCGGTCATGGGAAATGTATTCTGTGTTTTTTGTTCGTCTGGTGTCTTTTCAAATGACCATGGCTCCGGATATACAAATACGAGAAAGTTTTCTTTTGTATCGTCAGCACAAAAATAATAGCGCATTCCAAAATGAGAACCTGAAAAGGGTTCTTTTTTAATCCTTTGACAGGGATGAGTTTCTTATCGATCATGGTGTTCCCTCCTGAAAAGTTATTAACTATAGAGTAACACTGCATCAGAGAAGATGCAAGAATAAAAGGACAAAAGGAAAGAGCCACATTTCTGTGACTCAAAGGGGGAAAAAGTTTATGAAAAAGTGTTCTGTTCTTTTGAACAATTATAGTATAAAAAGAAATTGTGTGAAAAAATGTGATATAAATTTGAATCTAATGTTAATAAAACCAAAAGAAATTGTGAAGCACTAATTTTGTCCGGCATTTTCTGCAAAATCAGTTGTGACCAGTTTTTCATAAGGAGCGCGGACCTTCAGCTCGCCGGCGCTTTCCAGGATATCCTGGAGCAGTTCAAAGCTGTCACGTTCAAAGATCAGATTTTCTTTCCAGGAATCCTGCTCATAATAGCGGGATACGATGGTTGTGATCGTGGAAAGGTCTGTTTCCGGGAATTGCGGTTCAATGATTTTGGCAATCTCTTCCGGAGAATGTGTCTGTACGTAGTCCATTCCCTTTTGCAGGGCATTTACAAATCCCTGAATAGTATCTGAATGTTCACTGATATAGCTTTTGCGGGCACTGAAAGCGGTATAAGGAATGTATCCGCTGTCGGTTCCGAGAGAAGCGACCACATATCCTTTCTGGCCTGTTTCCAGGGATGTGGCTCCGGGTTCAAATTCTACGGTATAGTCGGCCTGACCTTCTGAGAATGCGGCGGCAGTGGAACCAAAATCAATGTTTTGTACAATGTTCAGATCGGTTTTCGGATCCATACCGTGTTGCTTTAAGATATATTCAAAAAACCATTTCCGGCATTCCGCCCTTTCGTCCGCCAAGTACAGTGCTTCCTTTTAAATCTGTCCACTCAAAATCGGGCCTCTCTTCTCTGGCAACAAGAAAATTGCCTGCGCGCTGGGTGAGCTGGGCAAAGTTTACAACAAAGTCAGAAGCGCCTTCGTTATACGTGTAAATGGAAGCTTCCGACCCCATAAATCCGATATCTGCTTCACCAGAAAGTACAGCAGTCATCGTTTTGTCGGCTCCAAAATGGGGCTAAACACTTAGTACAAAACAGATTATAAAAAATCTACAGCTTTAATCGTATTGTCATCATTTAGGTAAATCTCCTGTATTGTGGATCGCCAAAAAGAACGCCTGTTTTCGAGCGAAAGAGAGTTGTACATCTGCCGAAAATCAGTTTGCAGCAATTCTTCTATGTATCGTGTATTGCGAGCTTCTTCTTTTTGTTGGCATGGGTTGGAAGAGTGCACGTATTCTTCTTCGAGCCGGTTGTATTCCGTATCGTAATATTCAAAAGAGATCCGCCCCTTTTGAAATAACAAATTTAATCGTTCCATTTCTTTTCTAAGCTTTTTCGGATCTTTCGCTTTCTTTTGCTTTTTTAACTCTTCGCTGATCTGGTTGGTGCGGACCTTATACTTTTCGTACTCTCTTTCAAGATTTTCGAGCAGATATTTTTCGATAAGGTTCTGGCTTACCCTATGCCTATACGTGCAAATATGGTCTTTAAGCGCTCTATTGCAACGGTAGTAGCAGTATGTTCTTTTTTCTCCGGTTTTACGGTTGATAATTGATGAGCATCCGGTGCCAACTAATTTCTGTCCGCACACAGGACAGCGCATCAAACCTGTAAATAGGTATATTCTACCAGACGGCGTGTTTTTAATATTTCTTTTCGATATAGTTTGCATCTCATCCCATTCTTTTTCTGACAGGTATGCTGGACAATAAGGGTATCCTCTGTACGTCCCTTTATAAAATTCGCTGGATAACATTGTCCGTAACATGCTATAGCTAAAATCAATCCCGTAGGTTTCCTGCATGTACCGGATAGCGCCCTTCTTGGAGTTATGATTTCTAAAATATTCAAAAAAATCTTCCACCATGTGTTCTGTTTCCGAATCTTTAACCATGCATTTCTTTCCATCTACAACACCTGTTTTATAACCAAAAGGCATATTTGCATCTCCAAATATTAGCTTTTTCTGCCGTATAGATGCTTCGTTGACAAATTTAATACGCTCGGATGTGGTATCTACTTCATTCTGCCCGATTGAGAGCACAACATTTAACTGTAAACGTCCGTCACGAGTTTCCATATTTATCCCAGGCTCGGATACAGAGATCCATCGCACTCCATGCTCATCAAGTACATCCTGGACCTTATAGAAATCTGACAGATTTCGAAACCATCTGTCGAGTCTCCAGAAAATTATCACATCAATTTTATCCCTTTTTACGTCCTCTACAAGAGCGTGTATGGCTTTTCTTTTCTTCAATTCTTTTCTGGCAGTCTTTCCCTCGTCCGCATAGACGCCTACTATAGACATATTGTTGTCTGTTGCGTATTGCTCCAGGCATTCTTTCTGTGCTTGCAGAGACTTGCCATGTACGCTCTGCTCAAATGTGGAGACGCGGATATAGATGGCACATCTCAATATTTTCTCTTGCATCTTGTATCACTCCTTTGTAAATAGTATTTAAAAATAGGTATAAAAATAACAGCCGCGCAAAACAAACGTTCCGCTTGCAAGCTGTTTCCGAAGATGATACAATATTCTTGGCTTCAGATTGCATATCTTCGGATATGTAGACCGTCTCTGTTGGCGCAGGGGCGGTTTTTATTTTATTCTCCTAAAGAATTTAATGAATTCATTATGTCTTCTGTGCTCATTCCGGCAGCAGAAGCGGTATATGCATCAGTGATTTGCGTTGCGTATTGGGTGTATACGTCAGTTAATTTCAATGACCATTCTTCATAAACACTGTACTCATCTCCATTCTTCTGCATTAGCGTAGCCATTTCGGAAACTCCCTGATTAGAAATCTGGGCCAGTTTCTCAACCTTGCTATTTGATAATTCAGCAAGCGCATTTAAGTCTCCGTCAATCGGAGCAGCTTCGTTATTATATTCTTCTACAAGTCCTGGAGTCGCGTCGGCAATCTTCTTTGTATAATCATCAAGAATGCTTTGATATGTTACTTCGGATTCCGGTTCTTTTTCCACTTTTTCCGCTTTTGATTCATTGTTTTTTGTTGGCTCTTTGCCTCCGCCGCACGCTGTAATAGATAATGCCATAGATCCAACTAATAGCATTGCTATAATTTTCTTTTTCATAATACTGTTTCTCCTGTTTTACTGCTTATAATATTATTTATCTTGCTCCATGTATCTTTTTGCCACTTCGATCAACTTGTCCTTATATCCGTATAGATCATTCAGTGTTTCGATATAAAAACGCTCCATCTTTTTATTTTCATCTGGAATAAATAATTGTTTGTTTTTCTTGTCGAGGTTTATTCTGCAAATAGGTTTTCGATTATTGTCCTTGTACAAAATACCGAAGTAGCTTTCAGTATCTCTATGTACAACATCATTGACATCTACAGTTCCTGCAAGCATTCCCCCTCACAATGTAAACGCCTCAATTTCTTCTTCTGTAGTCACGACTTTTTGATACTGGCTCTACAGGTGTTTCTTCTACTTCATTTTTTGCATCATCGTTATCTTTTGTGAGAGCGGAAGAGATCTTATTATTTACTATTTCATTGACAAATGATGAGAACGATCTTTTCACAACGGGCGTGAAATTTTTCAATCACTCTTTGATTTTTCTGTCCGTCATATATGTTTGTAAGTACAAGTCTTACAAATTCTTCTGATGGTGCTTCGAATTCAGCAGATAAAACTCCTTTTATTAAAGAACTATACTTCAATTCTTCGGCTGTGCTGAATATTTTTTCTTTGTCAAAATTCTCTTTGCAGAATTTTCTTAATTCGTTAATAGAAGAGTCTTTTAAGTTAATCATATTTATTTCAAGAAATGGCACTAAATCCATTTTGTTCGCTTCTTCTAAGTCGGTGTAAAATCTATATATGATTCCATTTGTTAAAATCCCAAACTTAGCAGGAGACGTGCCAAAATATCTGAAAAGTTGAGAAGAATGTTTGTCTAACTGTTCAGAACAACTCTTGCATTCAATCAAAATACTTGGTTCTCCATTATCCAAAATCGCATAGTCGACCTTTTCTCCCTTTTTAATGCCAACATCTGCGGTGTATTCAGGACAAAATTCCAACGGGTTGAATACATCGTACCCAAGTATCTGGAACATTGGGACGATTAAAGACATTTTTGTTGCTTCTTCGGTGGATACAGTATCCTTTATCATAGATACACGTTCCGAAAATTGTTTAATAGATTCGTTGAACTCCATATTCTCCTCCTTTTGTACTTTAACACCACTTTGCTCTATATAAACGCCGTAGCGCTCATATCATTTCCATAACTGCTAAATTAGGAATAAAATAAATAACATAATTATCTACAGTAGTACATTCACCATATTTTCCAGTATAGCAGTCAATAGCTTCCTGCAGATATTCTTCTGTGACATGTAGATGTTCTGCAACTTCATATCGATTCTGGCATCCAGCATGAAAAGCGGATATGATACCACGTAACCCGATCATTCGGTTATATCCGCGTAATCGACCTTTTTGTTCTTGCTTTAGATTTTCAATATTCATTTGGTCAATGATATTTCCAACAGCAGTGAAATGATGTCCCATTTCTTCTGCGAGTACACACGCTTTTTCTGTTGATGTTCTTAACCTATCAGATATTGCAATTCTATTTCTGAATATTCGTCCATCACTCCCAGACAGAGGCTTCTCACGGACTACGAGTCCGCTATTTTTCGCCTCTTCTAAAAGTTCCTCATAAATTGTCATCGTATCACTCCCATTCAGAGTCATTCATCATGATGTCATCATCATGTTTTCTCATTTCATTTGTTACTTTAATATCTGTACGCTCATGAGCTGCCATTACTGACAAATCATCATCCATTTGCTGAATGGATAACAGCTGTTCGATATAATTGTCTGCCTTTTTTCTGTTTACTTCAACTAATTTTAGATATTTTTGAAATGATTCTTTTCCGTTGAAGAAAATGCACTGATGTTATCAATTATATTTTCAATACTATCGTTTACAAATACGTTTTCGATGCCTTTATCGCTAGAACCATCCCATCCCATCAAATCAGCAGGAGTGGTTTCTAGTACGTTGGCTAACGGCTCGAGTACTGTAATTGGCAAATCTTTGATATCATCTTTTTCATATCTATATATCGTTGCGCGATTTTTTCCAAGTTTTAAAGCAACTTCATCAACGCTTAAACCTAAGTAGAGTCTTCTGTTTTTAATTCTTTGTCCTATCGTCATTTTGTTCACCACCTTATATACGTATTATAATATATTATTCGCAAATACGCAACTGCTTTTATTCGAAAAATCAAAAAAAAGTCGCATAAATGCAAAAACAGTATTGACTTTTAAGACAAGGCATTGTAATATACAATTAGTCGCATGAAATGCGAAAAAGAAAGGAGATGATAGAGTGGTAAATGTAAACAAACTCAGAGCGAAAATGGTCGAGATCGGCATAAATGCTGAAAGTATGTCGAAAAAGATCGGAATCGACAGGTCTACATTCTACAGAAAGTTATCGGCAGGATGGTCAAACATTTACGATAGGTGAAGCTGATGTTATTTCTAAAGAGTTAAATCTGAACAGGAACGAAGTGAATAGCATTTTTTTTGAGTCAATTCGTCGCATGAAATGCGAAAATGAAATGTTAAAAACAGAAAGTAGATCAAATGAACAATTTAACAGTATTCGAACAGAACGGTCAGCTACTCACAGACAGTAGAGAGGTAGCAATGATGGTAGGAAAAGACCATGCAAAACTCTTAAGAGATATCAAAGGATATGTCAAACATCTTACTGAAGCCAATTTTGGATTGAGTGAATATTTCATTGAATCAGAGTACAAAGACAGTACCGGAAGAACACTTCCATGTTACCTCTGCACAAAGAAAGGATGCGACATGATCGCCAACAAAATGACCGGAAAGAAAGGTGTCATTTTCACAGCTACATATATTGAAGCATTCGAGAAGATGAAAGATTTCATCGAAAAGGGAACACAGTACGTTGGCATTCCATTAAAAGAACAGGTGGAATCACTGGAAGTGGTAGCAAGCATGTTAAGAATGAACGATGCAAGCAAATTGCTGATGCTGAAAGGGTTCTATGATTCTTACCATATTCCGACAGGGTTCTTACCGAATTATGAGTTTAACGGAAATAGGGAAATGAAGTCACTCACAGCACTGCTGAAAGAAAACAATCTCGGAATCAGTGCAGTTCAGTTTAATTAAATAAACATTTTTGGGTTAAAAAACGACCTGAAAAAATGAGATAGAAGAAAAAATTGCAGGATATAAGCGACCATCATGTAATTCATACAGCAAAAACTATGATGTACATAGAAATGAGATTACTTCACATGGCTGTCGAATTAAACAATATAGCAGATATAAGGCAATCTATTTACATGATGATTGACACCACAGAAAAGACTAAAAATAAAGAAGATATAGATTATATTATTAACCAGTTGAAAGGACTTGAATCAAAATATGGAAATGAATTGTTTGACAATACATTCAAAAATAAACTAAAGATTAGATTCGGAAGAATTGGTTCTTTCTCTGATAACGCGCTCATCTTCCTCCATAATCTTGAAGTATGATTCTTTTGCGTTGTCAATGAGGTTGTTTGATTCTTCAAAATGGGTCTTTTATTTCTTTGAAATACTTTTTTACTCATAGAAATAGCTCTGATAAGGAATTTAATTATATTCATATCTGAAAGCTAAAGCGACCGACTCCAAAGTTGCGGTTTGAAGTTAAGTCGCCTATATAGTCCCTTAACGGGAGCAGTTAAACAAATTAGTCGAAATCATCCGCAACATGATTTCGGAACAAATATACCAAATAAAATGGTAAAACCAAAAGGAATTCAATCCTGAGATTGGGAAGAGAATAAGAAAAGCGATAAACCTATATCGTTTTTCATAGAAGATTTAGCCAATCAACGCGATGTAGCGGAATTAGTCGGCAAGGATAAAGACAATTTATCGAAAGCCCTCAAAGGAGATACCACATATACAGGTATCTATATTGAAGCTATTTGCAGTAAATACTCTACATTCAACAAAGAATGGTTTTACACGGGAAATGGCGATATGTTGGGTAAGGGTTTCCCCATTACCAGCACTCCTACTACTGATAAAGACATTAAGATACTTGACATACGTGTATGTGCAGGGCAAGGGATAGGGTTTGATGGCGATGAAAATGAAATAATAGGATACGTCAACATACCCGAATTTGCCGGATGTTATGGGATAACAGTATATGGTGATTCTATGTACGATATGTATATGTCGGGAGACACTATATTTGTTCGTGAAATAAAGACAAGCACAATATAGACAACGGTCAGCCGTATGTGATTATAACTAAAGAGGATAGGCTTCTTAAAATGATTCATATTGATTACGAACGGAAAAGAACAATATTATCTTCTTACAACAATGCAACCAATCCTGATGGGAAAGAAAATATCCCGATATGGAAATTGATATAGACAGCGATATTCTTTACCTATATAAAGTTGTTGGAAAGTTAGCAAGAACGCAAATGTAATTCATTGGCAGTACAATGAAATTTCAACCAATGCACATGAAACTTATAATAACAAATATAATGAATAACACATCAATCGGAATAAGAGTAAAGCCTGATTGACATTATCTACTCTATAATAAAAGAAAATGATGGAAACAAAGATATTATCTTGATAGATAAAGTCAATGTTCCCATTGCCCTTGAGGTGCCGGAGCAACTAAAATTCATTCGGAGCACATTCTTGGACATCATATTTGAGAACCAAGTCAATTTGGCTTGCATCAGAGCGACAGAGGCGACAGGCGCAAAATGATTTCCCATCGAACGGGTCAATATGGAAGCTGTAATACAGGAGTTGATTGCAAGTTCAAGCATTGAAAAGTA
>ENA-OPYU01000128-OPYU01000128.1-human-gut-metagenome-genome-assembly--contig:-NODE-128-length-28998-cov-5.706314_pt1 | contig 28998 bp, 20 predicted proteins | sample MGYA00242637_ERZ504482 | MGnify/ENA primary metagenome ERZ504482 (study PRJEB26092, sample SAMD00036237) | human gut metagenome | host: Homo sapiens | study: EMG produced TPA metagenomics assembly of... | reverse complement strand
CGAAGTCAGATTGCTTTGATACGTAAAGAGCTTCAGACATTGGCTATTCCTGCTCTGAGTAGGATTTCCATTGACACGGTAGAACGGTATCAGGGCAGCGAACGTGATGTTATTATTTATTCTTTTTGTGTGAATCACCTCTATCAATTAAGGTTTCTGCCTAACCTGACAGAAGAAGACGGCGTACAGATTGACCGTAAGCTGAATGTCGCTTTAACGCGTGCACGCAAGCAACTTTTTATCACAGGAGTCCCTGAAATATTAAATCATAATTCTATCTATCAACATCTTCTGAAAACTATTTATTAGGGAAAACACACCACAGACTACTTAGATGTGTAGTCTGTGGTGAATTCTTTAATTAGGCATCAACCGGTTTGTATTTGGGAACCAATGCTTTCATGATAATCCAACCAACTAAATAAGCTACGGCACATACACAGAATATGATGAAGTAGCCGGCAGGTTTCCCTTCGAATCCCATAAAAGTCATATTCGTTTCTGCTGCATAGTCAAACAGTCTGCCTGATCCCATATTAATGCAGAATGAACCTATACCACCTGCCATACCACCAATACCTACGATAGTAGCGATGGTGCTTTTGGGGAACATATCGCCTACTACAGAGTAAATATTAGCAGACCATGATTGGTGTGCCGCACCTGCAATACCGATGATAATGATAGGATACCAATATGAATAATTGCCTAAAGGTTGGGCAAACAGTGCCAGCAATGGGAACAAGGCAAAGATAAGCATAGCCTGCATACGGGCTGCATACGGATTCTTACCAGTTTTGTTAATGATAATAGTAGGTAACTTACCACCATAAATAGATAACATGGTGATAGCGTATAATACGAAAATCAACATTTGTGCAGTACCTGTGTCTGAGGCGAAACCATATACATCCGAAATATATGCCGGAGTCCAGAAAAGGAAGAACCACCATACGCCGTCAGTCATGAATTTACCGACAAATACAGCCCATGTTTGGGGAAATTTGAAACATTGCAAGAATGAAATCTTCTTGTTGTCAAAGTCGTTGGCGGCAGCTTGTTGTGCTTTAGATTCTTCAGGATTGTTGTTGTCTTGTTCAATATATTCCAATTCGGCAGCATTCACGCGAGGGTTGACATTGGGTTTCTTGTAGAGGAACATCCAAAGTCCCATCCAGATGAAACCTAAGCCACCGATAACGATGAAAGCCATTTCCCATCCATTACCCACACCAATGCTTTGAAAATAACGCGCCAAGGGAGGAATAGTGATCGGAGCAGCTAACGCGCCTACTGTAGAGCCGGCATTGAAGATGGAAGTGGAGTATGCACGGTCCTTTTTTCGGGAAATATTCGGCTGTCACCTTAATAGCTGCCGGGAAGTTTCCTGCTTCACCTACACCCAATACAATTCGGGCAGCAATAAAGTAATAAACGCTGGTAATGGCGATAGTTGAAGCGACAGCTCCTGTTGCAGAAAGCATTTCTTCTGCATTATGAATACCTAATGTCTCTTCGGTAGCCCAGCCGCACAATGCATGGAGACAAGCTCCTAAAGACCAGACGAAGATAGCCCAAAGATAACCTTTTTTAGTCCCCATCCAATCGATGAAACGACCGGCGAACAGGTTGGCGATAGCATATACTATAGAAAAAATAGCTGTGATATCTCCGTAATTCGAATCCGTCCAGTGAAATTCCGGAGCAATGAAGTCTTTCCAGGTTAGTGAAAGCACCTGACGGTCGAGGTAATTGACTGTAGTGGCAAAGAATAGCAGACCACAGATTATCCATCTGAAGTTTGTCATCTTCTCACCTACTTTTTGAAATGTACTCATGATAATAGATTTAATTATGTTTTTCTTATTAGACGCAAAAATAACCATTCTGTACCTATTCTCTATGCAAAAATTGGTGGAAAGCCTGTATAAATCGGTACAATGGTAAGATTTCTAAAAAAACATTCCGAATGTCGCAAAAAACCTAAAAACGGGTTGATTTCTTGCAACATTCAGAATGACAAGAGTTAATGAGTAATGGTGTGTACCATTCTACTTATCTCATATCTGTGTATTTTATTTCATCCTTGTCACTGTATTTCAGGTTTTCACCTCCCATACCCCAAATAAAGGTATAGTTGCTGGTACCTGCAGCGGCGTGGATAGACCATTCCGGAGAAGTAATGGCTTGTTCATTATGTAACCATACCAGACGTTCTTCTTGCGGTTCGCCCATCAGGTGGCAAATGGCATTTCCTTCAGGCAGGTTGAAATAGAAGTAGGCTTCCATACGACGGGTATGTGTATGGGCCGGCATGGTGTTCCATACAGAACCCGGAGCCAGTTCGGTAAGTCCCATCTGCAATTGATTTGTACCACCGTTTTTTACTCTTTCCAGCACATCCTTTACAATTAATTGGTTTACAATACGGTCGTTGCTGTCTTCCATTTTTCCATAATGATCTGAAATGGCCAAAGCATATTGTTTAGGATTTGCTTTTTGAAGTTTAGCGTCAGTAGTGATCAATTGAGTAACGTATGGTTTGTAAGCCGGTGCCGAATTGATATAGAATTTGGCCGGTTTGGTAGCGTCATTACTTTTGAAAGTAACCTCTTTATTTCCGCAACCTACATAGAGTGCTTCCTTGTATTTCATAGGATATTCTTTACCGTCTACAGTAACCACACCATCACCCCCGTACATTGATGACCCCTAGTTCACGTCGTTCAAGGAAGTAAGTGATTTCCGGACCCAGTTCGCGGAAAGTTTCTAACTTTAGTATTTTGTTTACTGGCATAGCTCCTCCGTAGATAAGACGGTCATAAAGGGTGTATGTAACATTGATTTCATCCGGTGCCATCACCTTTTCCATCATAAATGAGCTACGAAGACGTTCTGTATCATAGTGTTTCACATCTTGCGGATGGCAAGCGGTCTGTACTTTGTAATTTACTTGAGCTGAAGCTGCCAAAGCAGAAACACTCAGCATCATTGCAATTGCTAATTTTTTCATAATCGTTATCTTTAAATTTTAATTTTTCATTGTTTTCTGGTATTTAATGATGGAACGACGGTTCAGCACCATTAAGAATAGTGTTATCAGTACTAAAATTCCGGAACCAATCCATTTGAATGAATAAGTCAAATGGAAAATAGCCCATGAGAAAGGACTTGAAGCAAAGTCCAACGCTCCCCCCTCAAAACCCGACGGAATATTTACGGCGGCATCTTGTGTCTTGGCATATACGTCATGTGCCGCTTTGGTAAAGTAAGGTGCCAGATCAGTTACAAAATACAGACCGATGGCCAGCACAACAAAACCAATGATGAAGGTTTTTACCACATTTCCTTTTGTGATAGGTAATACCAACGGGAATACGTAGAACATACCGGCTAACGAGGCCAATGGCAGGAATTCATTACCCGGAAGTACAACTGCCAATAAAATAGTAACAGGGATTAATAGCAATGATACAACTAATGTGGCCGGATGTCCGATAACCAAGGCAGGGCTCATACCGATATTCAAGCCTACAGCACCTTTAAACTTCTTGGCGATCAGTTCGCGGGTAGCGTCCGAAATGGGTTTCAATCCTTCGATGAATAGGCTGGTAATACGGGGAATCAACTCCATTACTGCTCCCATCTTGATACCTAAACCTAGAATATAAGGAATCTTGTCTACTATTTCTTGTCCGTTTTTTACAAGATAATGCACCGATGCCACATCCTACCAGGATACCCAGGAAGAGAGGTTCGCCTAGCAAACCAAATTTCTTTTTTCATACCTTCCGCATCAATATTCAGTTTTTCAAATCCGGGTATTTTGTCCAATACCTTATTTATAATAAGAGCGAATGGCACAAAACCTGCACAGAAAGGTTGTGGAATAGAAATTCCTTCCATCTTATCATAGAAACCTTGGAACTTGTCTGCTGTGTAATCTGCTAAGATTAATGTGATGATATAACAGATAACAGCCGCGAAGAAGCCCCACAAAATACTATCTGTCGCAAAATAAACTACGGCTCCGATGAAAGCAAAATGCCAATAGTTCCATAAATCGATATTGACTGTACGGGTGGTCTTGGTCAATAGCATCAGAATATTGACAGCCAGACAAACCGGAATAATGAATGCCCCTACGGAAGTGTTATAAGCCACGGCTGCGGCAGCAGGCCATCCCATATCGAATACTTTCAGTTGTAGGCCATATATTTCGACCACCTTGCTTAAGGCCGGTCCCAGGCTGCTGGTCAGAAGTGCGGTAACCACTGATAAACCAACGAAACCAACACCTACCAACAGACCGCTTTTTAATGCTTTGCTGAATTTGATTCCGATACAAACGCCTAAGATTGTAAAAATTATAGGCATCATCACCGCTGCTCCTAAACCGATGATATAACTAAAAACTTGTTCCATTCTCTTGTGAATTAATAGTAAATGACTGTGTTTTCTACAATAGTATAAATTAAAAACTGCCCCAAAAAATAAAACCTTTTCTCAACTTATCAAACCTGAAAGGCATAATAATTAGTAAAAAGACAATTTTTGAACGATTTTTATCGTTATCGTGCACAAAAATAACCGTTTTCGCACACGAATACCAAATAATACACTTAGTAGGTTGAAAAGTGCACACTGCTTTTCGAGAAAAATACTACTTTTGTTTCATAAAATAAATAGGTCTAATACTAAAAATAAACGTCTTCATGAAAAAGAATTCTATTTGTAAAATTATTGTGTCCGGTTTGCTTACGGCTGTTCCTTTGATGGGCATGGCTCAGCAGGTTTGTGGTAATAAGCCTTGGTCTGTACGTATGGCGGAATCAGAGATGGTGCGTTGTCCCGAATCCTGGCAATTGGATTTTCAGACCCGTTTGAAGTGGGATTACTGTCATGGCCTGGAACTTCAAGCTATGCTGGATGTATATGATGCATACGGTGATAAGAAGTTTTTTGATTATGCTGTGGCTTATGCTGATACAATGATTCATCAGGATGGCTCTATCGAAACTTATAAACTGGAGGAATATAATATTGACCGTCTGAATTCCGGAAAGATGCTTTTCCGTATTTACGAGCAGACTAAGGACGAGAAATACAAGAAAGCATTGGATTTGTTGCGCAGTCAGTTGGATACGCATCCTCGTAATGCCGATGGCGGTTTTTTGGCACAAGAAGATTTATGAGAATCAGATGTGGCTGGATGGGCTTTATATGGGGCAGCCGTTCTATGCGGAGTATGCTTACCGTAACAACCGTGTGAATGATTATGCTGATATTATCAATCAGTTTGTTACAGTGGCTCGTCATAATTATGATCCGAAGACTGATTTATACCGCCATGCATGTGATGTGAGCAAGCGTGAAAAGTGGGCGGATAAAACTACCGGATTGTCACAACATTGTTGGGGACGCGCCATGGGATGGTATGCAATGGCTTGTGTGGATGTACTTGATTTTATACCGGAACACGAAGCCGGACGTGAATCTGTTATCGAAATATTGAATAAACTGGTTGCCCAGATTAAACGTACTCAAGATCCTGCAACAGGGGTATGGTATCAGGTGATTGACAGAAGTGGGGATGAGGGGAATTATCTGGAATCCTCTTGTTCTACCATGTTTGTATATACTCTGTTGAAAGCGTTACGTAAGGGATATATTTGTCCTTCGTACATGGAAGTGGCTAAAAAGGGGTATGAAGGGCTTTTGACCCAGTTTATAGAAGTGGACAATAAAGGGGTAGTTTCTATCACTAAGGGTTGTGCTGTCGCGGGTTTGGGAGGTAAGCCAGTGTATCGTACCGGAGATTATAATTATTATATAACTGAAAAAATACGTTCTAATGATGCGAAGGCAGTAGGTCCGTTCATTATGGCCAGTCTGGAATGGGAACGTTTGTTTCAGAAAAACAATTGTGGAACTGCATGTAAATAATAGGGGGTGATACGATGAGGAAAGTTTTAGGATTATTGTTGCTGTTGGTTGCTGTTAGTGGAACATGGGCTCAGGAACGTCAGGATACAATTGTAGTTTCACGCGATGGAACGGGGAATTTTCGTACTTTGCAGGAGGCTATAGAGAGTGCGCGGGCTTTCATGGATTATACTGTTACGATCTATGTGAGGAACGGAGTATATAAGGAGAAAGTGATTGTTCCTTCATGGGTGGAAAATATAGATATTATAGGTGAAGATCGTGATAAGACGATTATTACTTATGATGATCATGCGAATATAAATAAAATGGGTACTTTCCGCACTTATACGGTGAAGGTAGAGGGTAGTGATATCACTTTTAAAAATTTGACTATTGAGAATAATGCGGCTCAGTTGGGACAGGCGGTAGCTTTACATACGGAAGGTGACCGTTTGAAATTTATCAATTGTCGTATCTTGGGTAATCAGGACACTATTTATACCGGTGCTAAATTTACCCGTCTTTATTTTAAAGATTGTTATATTGATGGTACTACTGACTTTATTTTCGGTCCTTCCACCGCTTTATTTGAAGATTGTATTATTCACAGTAAACGCAATTCGTATGTAACGGCTGCTTCTACTCCGAAAGAGGCTAAATATGGATATGTCTTTAAGCACTGTAAGCTGACGGCAGAACCGGGAGTTGATAAAGTGTATTTAGGTCGTCCTTGGCGTCCATATGCTTATACCTTATTTATAGAATGTGAGTTGGGGAAACATATTGTTTCTGCCGGATGGCACAATTGGGGCAAGCAGTCTAATGAAGAAACAGCCCGTTATATGGAATATAAAAATACCGGTGAGGGCGCAAATGCTTCGGAAAGGGTGGCATGGAGCAAACAGTTAACAAAGAAAGAAGCTGAGGCGGTGACGGTCGATGCTATTTTTCGTACTCAAAGTAATTGGAATCCAATAGACTAGATTGATTTTGTAATTGCTTGAAAAGGAGACTTCTACGTTGGTGGAGGTCTCCTTTTTTGTTGTTTTGAATAATTGGAACCCGTGAAAATACCTAATAAATCCACATAAAAAGATAAAAACTACACATCAAGGTAACGTTATATACGTAATTTTGCAACAGTGAAACTAAGGTCAAAACCTTAAAAAAACATTTTAATAACTATAAAAACACATCTTATGAATCTAAAAGAATTAGCTAGAAAAGCTATCTCAACTCTCTTTTTGAGTATGCTTTGTTTGGTTGCTTTTGCTCAAACCGCAACAGGTTTGGTGAAAGACAAGACAGGCGAACCCATGATTGGTGTGAATGTATTGGTAAAGGGAACAACCAATGGTACAATCACGGATTTCGATGGTAAGTTTTCAATTCCGGATGTTCCGAGTAATGCTACTTTAGTGGTTTCCTATATTGGGTATCTTACCAAAGAGGTAAAATCTGGAAAAGATTTGGTCATTGTATTGGAAGAAGATAACAAGACTTTGGATGAAGTCGTTGTTATTGGTTATGGTACGGTGAAAAGACGTGATTTGACTGGTTCTGTCGCTTCTGTTACCGGGGAAAAATTAGCGGCTAATCCGGTTGCCAATGTCGCACAGGCTTTACAAGGACAATTGCCTGGTGTGAGTGTGACTTCTCAAGACGGTCGTCCGGGTGCAGGTATGTCTATTCGCATTCGTGGAGGTGGTTCTATTACTCAGTCTAATGATCCCTTGTTTATTGTAGATGGTGTTCAAGTTAGTGGAATTGATGATATTCCTGCTGACAATATCGAAAGTATTGATGTGTTAAAAGATGCTGCTTCTACGGCTATTTATGGTGCTCGTGGTGCTAACGGTGTAATATTGGTTACTACTAAGGGAGGCAAGGATGGCCGGGTTTCTGTCAAATATAATATGTATTATCAGATGAAGGAGAATCCAAAATTATTGGAAACTATGGATCCTTATGATTATGTATATAATACATGGGCATATATGAAGAGTTTGGGAGATTCTTATGGTGATGGAGTTGCCAGATATTTTGGATTAGGATCCAAGTATGGAAATCATTTGAATGAATATAAAAATATGACCACTCATAATTATATAAATGATTTGATGCAGACTGCGTCTTCTTGGAATCATGATGTATCTTTATCTGGTGGTACAGACAAAACTAAGTTTTATTCATCAGTTAACTATATGGATGATGAAGGTATCCGTGTGAAGTCTGGTTTCCAACGTTGGAATGCGAATTTCAAATTGACGCAAAAAATTAATAAAAAGTTAACTGCGGACTTTGATTTGCGTTATAGTGAAATAGAAGTTAATGGATCAGGTTTTGGTAATGCAACCTCTGCTTACACTTATCGTCCTGTGGATAATCCTTTGGGTGATGCTTCTTTTACCGCTGGATTTGGTCAAGGTGATACAAATATGGAAGAAACTAGTAATCCTTTGTATTACTTGGATACTGTAGATTATATAAAAAACATGTACCGTATTCGTGCAAAAGGTGCTTTAACTTGGAATATTATTAAAGGCTTGACGGCAAAGACGGAATTATCGTTAAATCGTAATTGGAACCAGGAAAAGACATGGGATGCAGGACAGACAGAAAAAGATAATAGTTCTGCTAAATTGAAGAAGAGTGATGGTTACGGTGTGCGTTGGGCAACTACTTTGAATTATGAAGTACAGGGGCTTGGAGATGATCATAATTTGTCTTTCTTGGTTGGTAATGAAGTCTTGGCTTCAAAGTCAGATTACACTGAAATATATGGTGTAGGGTATCCTGAAGGATTTACAATGGATGATGCGTTTGGTATGATTAATATGACTACTCCTTCATTGGGACAAGATTATTTTAAAGGTGAGATAGGTACTCCTAATCATACTTTATCTTGGTTTGGTCGTGCTAATTATTCTTATAAAGGTAAGTATCTTTTAACAGCTACATTCCGTGCTGATGGTTCTTCTAAATTTGCACCTAGTCATCAGTGGGGGTATTTCCCGGCTGCTGCGGCTGCATGGAGAATTTCAGATGAAGCTTTTATGGAAAATACAAGAGATTGGTTGGATAATCTAAAACTTCGTGTATCGTATGGTACTTCTGGTTCTGATAATATTGATGCTTCTTTATGGAGAGAAACATGGAAAACAAAACAAATTACAGTGGATGGTGAAAAGGTAACCACTTATGTACCTGGTGATATGAAAGGAAATCCTGATTTGAAATGGGAAACTACTATTAGTCGTAATTTAGGTGTTGATTTTGGTTTCTTTAATAATTGGGTTCGTGGTAGTTTGGACTATTATTGGAATACGACAAAGAATATTTTAATGAAAGTGCCGATTGATGCAGCGTCTGGTTATAGCTATCAGTTCCAAAATGTAGGTAAAACCTCAAATAAGGGAATTGAATTGGCTTTAGGCTTTGACATTGTTCGTGGTAAAGATTTTAATTTAGGTGTAAACTTGACTTATAATTATAACAAGAATAATATTGACGAACTGATGGACGGAGTCTTGGCAGATACGAGAGCTATGAATGATTGGGGCTCATCTATGGCTAAGCCTGCTTATGATTATATTATCCGTGAGGGGCATCCTGTAGGTACTATCCAAGGTTTTAAATCTGAAGGATATTATACGATTGATGATTTTACTTATGCGGATGGTAAATACACGTTGAAACCAGGGATTCCGGATATTCAAGGTATTGTGAATTATCCGGATGGAGTTAAAGTGCTGGCTGCGGATGGACAAACCGCTGTACCGGGTATGCCTAAATTTGCAGATACAACAGGTGATGGTGTTGTGGACGAGGATGACAAAACGATTATCGGCGAAGCTATGCCACAACATACAGGTGGTTTTACAATTAACGGTAATTGGAAGGCAATCGATTTCTCTGTAGGCTTTACTTATCAGATTGGTGGTGATGTGTATAATGCCAATGCAATGCACTCCTTGATGGGAAATAAAGACAATTCCGCTGGTCAGAATCGTTTGAAGTTCGTTTCTGAAACTTTCAAATATTATGATGTTGATACAAACGGTGACTTGATGCTGGTGAAAGATCCTACAGCTTTGGCGGCTCTTAACGCGAATACAAATTACAGTTCTTTCTTCTCTGAATATGGAATCGTAAGTTCTAAGTTTATTGAAGATGCGTCTTATTTGCGTTTGAATACATTGACAGTAGGTTATACTTTCCCAAAAAATTGGATGAATAAGATTGGATTACAGAATGCACGTGTGTATTTTACAGGAAGTAACTTGTTCTGTATTGATGGGTATTCTGGTATAGATCCGGATGTAAACACGAAGACTGATGGTAAGGATGGTTTTCCTACACCTTATTTTGATTACCAGTCTTATCCTAAGGCTAGAACTTATACCTTTGGTGTTAATTTAACTTTCTAATTAATGGAGATGAATCGTATGGAAAAAAATAGTATATTCAACACTTTTCTTTGCTGGAATGTTTTTGACTACAGCATGTAGTGATTATTTGGAGGTTGGCTCTCCTTCTATTGTAGATTCGGATTTTGTCTTTTCTAATCCGACAACAGCACGTGCCGCATTAGACGGTGCTTATGAACAGTGGAGAGATTGTGCGCAGAATAAGGTTTTTGGCGATGGATTGTTTTATGCTGCTGATATTGCCGGGTCTGATATAGAACGGCACCCGGAGTCTTTCTCTAATCAGTTGGGGCGCCATTATCCGGAATGTCTTTATCAAAACGGTACATATGCAAGTAGTTATGGATTGACTTCGTATTTGAAGGAGAATGATATTTATGCTAGCTTGTATGCGGTTGTAAGCAAAGCCAATGCGGTGATAACATCCATGGAAAATGCGGAAAATTTTGAATCGATCATCAATGGTGGACAATCAGAGATGGGGCAAATGTATGGTGAGGCGGTAGCTATGCGTGCTACGGCTTATCGTGAACTGTGTAAAAATTTTGGAGATGTTCCTTACGTTGGCGTTTATGGTGTTGTGCCTAAAGGTTTGGTTTCCCGTGATTCTATTTATGATGTATGCATTGAAGATTTGCAGAAAGTGGAACCTTTGATGTACACCATTGGTTCTATTCCCGGCATTGCTGCTGCCAATAAAAATTATTTTTCTAAAACCTATGTGCAGGCTTTGATTGGAAGAATGTGTTTGGATGCAGCTGGATATCAGACTCGTCGTGGCGATATAAAACGTGTAAACGGAAAAGGGGAAATCATGACATTTGAAACCAAAGGGAAAGAAAATAATGGAGCTACTTATGGACGTCGTTCTGACTGGCAAGACTTGTACTCAATAGCTAAAAAAATACTACGAGGCTTTGTTGGCTGATCCGGGTAATGCACAGTTTCATTTGACTGATCCACGGGGTGCCTCGGATAAATCCGGACGTACTTTTAATAATCCGTACCAGTATTTCTTTGAACAGATGCATATGGATGATGCTATTTATGCGGATGAGTCTATTTATGAATATCCCATGCAGCAAGGTGGTGGAAATGATGGTCGCCCCTATTCTTTCGGTCGTCCTTCGTCTGGTGGCTCAAAGGCTGCGTATCCATGTAAGAGCTATGGACAGGGACGTATAAATCCTGCTTATTTTTATGGAGTCTTTGATCCGAATGATATGCGTCGTGATGTGAGCATTACTATGACCGGCAGTAATGGTAAAGGGGTTGAGAAGTTAATTCCTTTTGTTCCCAACTCAAAAGCTGAAGGCGGTGGCTTGACATTGAATAAATGGGATGAGAATCGTCAGGCTAATCCATGGGTGGCAGCACAACGTAAATCAGGTATCAATGGTCCGTATATGCGTATGTCTGAAGTTTATTTGGGCTATGCGGAAGTATGTGCGGCATTAGGTGATGTGGTTACAGGTAAACAATATTTAAAAACGGTTCGTGAACGTTCGTTCCCGCAAGGTTTGGCTAACACAGATGCTTTTATTGCATCTTTTGGTAATGACTTAGTTCGTGCGATTATTGAAGAACGAGGGTTTGAATATGCAGGTGAAGGTGATCGTCGTTGGACATTGATTCGTTCTGGTTATCTTCCGGAAGATATAAAAAGAATCAAAGATATGACTAAAGCTATGATGGATGGTTTGGCAACTAAAGGTTATTATGAGTTTGAAAATGGTAATATTATTTCTGCTTATATATGGACAAAATTAGTTGATGCAAAAAACTATATATGGTCATCGTTTGACAGCACAGTGTCCGACAGACAAGGTCAATGATCCGGTGCTTTATCCGGGATGGCGCGGACAAAAGGATAATTGGGAAGAAATGGGATTGAATTATGGAAGTTCGACTCCTGCTACCAATTTAGCAATAAAAGGGTTGTTTGAAATAGTGTCTGAAGAAGAGGCAGCATCTCTTGAAAGCCAAGGATATGCTAAAGTTAATTGGGGTATTGATTTGGTTGATTATAGAGATGAATATGATAAGTATCTGTTTTGGGATTATGATTACGTTTCGGCTCCTATCTATTTGTGGCCGTTTACTCCTAATGTAATGGCTGCCGGTGGCTTTACGAATGGTTATGGCTTTAAACAGGAATAATAATTCATTCGTTAAACGAAAATAAACGTATGGGGAGAGGGCGTATTGTAAATGCTCTCTCCTTTTTTGTGTTTCTTAAGAATGTATTTTTAAACAAGCATTCCTGTTATTATCGCATTGACAATTTGAACTTAAGGTTTGCTTTCTTAAAGTTTGTAATTTCTGCTACCATAGCTGTACCATTTTACCGAATCACCTATGGATAGGGAGATGTAGGTGGCAGCAGAGTAATCAAACTTTGTTGTAGGAAGTTACAATAAGAAAGGCAGAAATCTTTTTTGTGATAGGTTTGTTCGTTTGTTGCAAAATTGTGCACATAAAAGACCAATTTTTACCTTGTTCTTCTTTTATGGCCTGTTACTTTTGTATCAAGACATATTTTAATCAGATACGAAATGAAATTAAAGGTTTTAGTAAGTACAATAGTTAGCATCATGATATGGCCGGCAAGTATTACGGCACAAAGTGAATTGATTCCAATGATAGAAATACCTGCGGGAAATTTCTATATGGGGACTTTGGGTGGAGATGAAAATTATGATGAAGCGCCTATGCATAAGGTGCACATATCTAAACCGTTTAAAATGGGACTGACCGAAGTGACTAATGCGCAATATGAATTGTTCTGCCCCGAACACAAGTCGCTGCGTGGTAAAAATGGTTTTTCAAGTGAAGATGACGAAGCGGTGGTGTTCGTAACTTATCAAGATGCCGTTGCCTTTTGTGACTGGTTGACTCGGAAAGAAGGAAAAACTTATCGTCTGCCTACCGAAGCTGAATGGGAATATGCGTGTAAGGCAGGTCGTTACTGGAACTTCTATATGGATGACAAGCTTCCTGCCGCCTGGCAAAAGAATCAAGTGATAACGGCTACTCTAAAACCCTTGCCTTTGAGAGTGGCACAAACTCCTCCCAACGACTGGGGCCTATATGATATGTGTGGAAATGTGGAGGAGTGGTGTTTGGACTGGTATGGACCATATATAGACAAGGAACAGACTGATCCTGTCGGCTATTCGGACGGTATAGCACGTGTGACCAGAGGAGGTAGTCATAATACGCCGGTGAAATATCTCCGTTCGGCAAACCGTATGGCTATGTTGCCGGAGGATAAACATGCAATGACGGGCTTTCGGGTGGTACAGGCAGAGTATCCGCAGACCGCTCCGCTTTCTCAGCCAAAAGATGAGTATGTTGTGTCTCAGATAAAATGGGATTGGGCCTCTCAATATGTCACGGAACCTGTCTTCACTGCTCCTTTGGTTTATGTGCATGAACCGGATGCGCATAGTGGAACGCCTTTCTTCAAACATAATCATCAGCCGGCATTGACTTGGTGTGATAATGGAGATTTGTTAGCTGTGTGGTTTTCTACCAATGAAGAAAAAAGGGCGTGAGATGGTGGTGCTCTCTTCGCGTTTGCGTGCCGGAAGCAGTGAATGGGAGAAGCCCCGTATGTTTTATCAGATAGCTGATCGTAACTTGACCGGAACTGCATTATTGAATGACCATCAAGGGACTCTTTATCATATTAATGGAGTGGAGGCGGCCGGACATTGGCAGAATTTGATGATGACTTTGCGTACAAGTACAGATAATGGACAAACTTGGAGTAAACCTCGTATTATTGCTCCAGAACATACGAGACGCCATCAAGTGATAGCCGGAACCTCTATTACAAAGGAAGGCTGGTTTGTTCAGGCTTGTGATGCCGGACCAGGTGGAAGAGACGGGGCGGCTGTTCATATCAGTAAGGATAAAGGAAAAACTTGGACGGATCCATGGGATGGAGCATCTTTGCCTGATTTTAAAGAAGGGGGTACAGGTACCACTATCGCTGGAATCCATGCCGGAGTGGTGCAATTGAAGGATGGCAGATTGATGGCATTGGGGCGTAATAATAGTATTCGTGATAAAGAAGGACATCTACGTATGCCCATGAGTGTGTCTGATGATATGGGTAGGACTTGGCATTATTCTGCTTCGGAATTTCCACCCATTGATGGAGGACAACGGTTGGTATTGATGCGTTTGAATGAAGGTCCTATTTTGCTGATTTCTTTTACTGAACATCCTTATCGTACTCCGAAGGAGGAGCGTGGAATGATGTTTACTGATCAATCAGGAAAGTCTTTTAAAGGATATGGCATGTATGCTGCTTTGTCATACGATGAAGGTAAGACTTGGCCTGTAAAACGTTTGTTGACTGACGGTACTTATCGTTTTCTTAATGGTGGGGCTTGGACTCAGTTTTTTGAAATGGATGAGAGTCATGCCGAACCTCGTGGTTATTTGGCTGGAACACAAACACCCGATAATATGATCCATTTGATAACAAGTCGCTTCTATTATAAATTTAATTTAGCTTGGTTGAAAGAAAACGAAAGTATTATATCTCCTCAATCTTTGTCTGAGTAAAGGGCGTAGAACGCATATATCCAACACTTTGTATTGTTTTTCTTTTGTTTTCTAGTCGTATTATTTGTTATAAATGAAAATAATCGAAATAGAATAAAGCAAAATAATGCAAAATGATTTTTGTTTTCCGAAAATATTTCTACTTTTGCAATGTGTGATTTAAGATACTATGATTATGGCGCACGTTTAAAGAGAACACAAAAAGAATTATTAAATCTAAAATGATTATTTGTTAACCCAGGAAAGTATGGAAAAATGTTCAGAAAAACAAGGCGTTTGTTTGCAAGCGCATACGGTTGCAAAGCCAGCCGTTCTTTTCTTATTTGGGGATTGTCGGCCGCAATGTCTATAAGTGTTATACCGATGATGGCTGAGATTTCTGTTGGTGAGAAAAACTATGGTACTCAAATTGTTAGCCAGACAAAGACTATAACCGGGACCATTATTGATGAAACAGGTGAACCTATGATTGGGGTGTCGGTTTTAGTTCAAGGGACTACTACAGGGGCAGTTACAGATTTGGATGGTAAATTTACATTGGAAGTTCCCACAAACGCTACATTGGTAGTTTCCTATATCGGATACAAGACTCAAAATGTAAAAGTCGGTAGCCAAAATACGTTTGCCATTAAGATGGAGAGTGATAATGAGGTGCTTGATGAAGTGGTAGTAATTGGTTATCAGACTATTAAACGTAAGGATTTGACTGGTTCTGTTGCTTCTGTTAGTGGTAAAACCGTGTCTGTTATGCCTGTTTCTAATGTAGCACAGGCTATGCAAGGTAAACTTCCTGGTGTGAACATTACCTCACAAGATGGACGTCCTGATGCAGCGATTTCTATTTCGTGTGCGAGGAGGAGGTTCCATTTCGCAAAGTAATGAACCTTTGATTTTAGTAGATGGTGTAACTGTGAATTCTTTAAATGATATTCCGTCTGATCAAGTGGAAAGTATTGATGTGCTGAAAGATGCTTCTTCTACAGCTATCTATGGTGCGCGTGGTGCCAATGGTGTGATTCTTGTGACTACAAAGGGAGCGAAAGAAGGAAAGGTTTCGGTTTCTTATAATGGCTATGTTAAATTCAATACTCCGACTAAATACTTGGAAACATTAGATCCTTATGATTATTTGTCATTTGTTTGGGGAAATGCTGCCGCCAGTGGCGATGCATATCGTTTGCCATTTGAAAAATTATATGGTATTGGTGATTATTTGGGTAGTAATACAGGAGGTATAGAAAGCTATCGTAACACCAAGAATTATAACATCCAAAAAGATGTGTATAATAGTTCTGTATCCCATAATCATGATTTGTCTGTTAGTGGAGGTACTGAAAAAAACAAAAGTCTTGTTTGCGATGAACTATATGGATGAGCAAGGTATGAAACTTAACTCTTATGCAAAGCGTGGAGGTGTTTCGTTGAAGATTAATCAGAAATTACGTGATAATTTAGATATTAATCTGGATACTCGTTATAGTGATATGCGTACTATGGGAGATGAAGGAACAACTAATGGTTCCGGCTCATTGCTTTCATCTTCTTATCGTTTTCGTCCGATTGCTACTCGTGATATTTTGGGGGACTTGAATGCTTTGCGTGAAGGGAATATGGAGATGTATGGTCGTCAGTCTACCTGGGATACTTATAGTCCTGTGGCTCGTATCGGAGATTATGATCCACTATATATTAAACAAAGACTTCGTGGTACTTTATCTTTAAATTGGAGATTGTTTGATGGCTTTGCTTATCATACTGACTTTACTTTAAACCAATCATGGGAACAAGATAAGATTTGGGGGGGGAGCTATTTATAATAATTATTTGGATGACGAAACAGGAGCCAAACTATATGCGGGAAATGTGGAATATACAAAGCGTGACAGTTGGGGACTGCGTTGGACGAATACAATCAGTTATGACTTCAATTTTTTACCTAAACAGCATCGTTTGAATATTCTGTTGGGACATGAAGTTACAGACTCCGGAGGTAGTAAAATGTCAATTTCAGCTAGTCACTTTCCCTCTAATTTTACAAAGGATAATGCATTTGCCATGATTAACCAATATGATGCAGATCATGGAACAAGTAAATTTTCTTCTGGAGTAGATATTCCCGGACGTATTCTCTCATTCTTTGGTCGTGCTAATTATACATTGATGGATCGTTATTTGTTTACTGTGACATTCCGTGCCGATGGCTCTTCTAAGTTTTCCCCCGAACACCGTTGGGGATATTTTCCTGTTGCGGCTTTTGGATGGCGCCTTTCTGAAGAAACTTTCATGGAAGGGACGAAAGACTGGTTAGATAACTTGAAAGTCCGCTTGTCTTATGGTACGGTAGGTAATGATGGTATCAGCTCAGATTTATGGTCACAAACGTGGACTTCTGAAACAGATTTACGATATCAATATATACTGAATAACCAGTATTCATCTTCTTATGACCTTTCAACGGAACAAATGGCAAATAAAAATCTAAAATGGGAAACAACTATTACACGTAATTTTGGTTTCGATTTCGGATTTTTAAAGAACCGTTTGTGGGGATCTTTGGATTTATATTGGAATACAACAAAGGATTTGCTGATGTTGACTTCGCTTCCGGGGATTACCGGATTCACATCTACGTATGATAACATTGGTCAGACTAGTAATAAGGGAATTGAGTTTTCTTTGTCAGGTGTGATTTTTGAAAATAAAGATTGGAATATTACGGCTGGTATGAATATAAATTTCAATAAGGGTAAGGTCGATAAGTTGGCAGAAAATGTAACAGGTTTATATGGCTCTAGTTGGTGTGGCAGTAGCAGTTTCCCGGGTGAGGATTATATTTTACAGGAAGGCAAACCTGTGGGTATGGTCAGAGGTTTTATATATGATGGCTTTTATACTACAGATGACTTTAATTATGTAAACGGACAATATATATTGAAAGAGGGCGTGGCAGATTTAGGTTCTTTTATTAATCCTGTACATGGGGTGGACCGTCCGTCCGGACAAAATGCCTATCCGGGTCTTCCGAAATTTAGGGATATGGATAATAGTGGCAGCATTGATGAGAAAGATGTTACCATTATTGGTGATATGAATCCTGTTCATACAGGTGGTTTCAATATCAATACAACTTATAAAAATTTTGATTTAGGATTGTATTTTAATTGGAGTTATGGTAATGATGTGTATAATGTGAATAAAATCGCTTCCTTGTACGGCGCAAAAGAAAAGGGAGTATATGAGAATAAACTTGGTTTTATGAAAGACTCCTATAAGATTTATGACGTGGTAGATGGGAAATTAGTTCGTCTCACTACTCCTGAGCAATTAAATGCAGCTAATGTAAATGCTAATTTACCATTACCTTATAGTGAAAATGGGGTTACTTCCAGTATTGCTATTGAAGATGGTTCTTATTTGCGTCTGAACACGTTGACATTGGGGTATTCATTGCCCGATAAGGTTTTGCATAAGGCTGGTTTGAGTAAATTGCGTATTTATGGAACAATCTATAATTTGTTTACCTTAACCGGTTACTCAGGTCTGGATCCTGAAGTTAGTGCTAATACCTCTCAGAATAAGGCGAAATACCCTACAGTAGGATTGGACTGGGGTACTTATCCTAGAGCACGTTCGTTTGTGGTTGGTTTAAATCTTGCTTTCTAATCAAAAAAACAAATCATTAAATTAATTATTATGAATAAATTAGCAACATATATATCTGCATTGGCACTATGCTGTTCCTTTGCTCAATGTAGTGATTATCTGAATACTTCTTCACCGGAGAACACTGGAGATGAGTTTGTAACCTCTTCTACTTCCGAAACTTTTAAAATCCTGTCTTGGTGTTATGCTAATTATCGGCAGAATTGTATTATGGGAGCTTATCGTTGGAATGATCCCATTGGCTCAGACTCTGAAATATATCCGGAAATAGGCTCTTTAAATAATGCCAACGCTAGACTATTACCGGAATTGTTAAGTGTAAATGCTGGTGGTTCAGGCTTCAACGGGCTTTATACTACGATTGCACGTGCATCTAAGGTAGCGGAATTGGTAGCTGATAAACCTGCATTTCAAGATGCTGTGGCAGCAGGAAAAGTAAATGATTGGACTCAACTTTATGGTGAGGCTTTAACAATGAAGGCTTTCTGCTATTTCGATTTGGTAAAACATTATGGTGATGTACCTTATGGATATGAAAATAACAATGTGGAAGATTATTCATTGACTTCCCGTTTTGAAATTTATGATAATCTTATTGAGATATTGAAGGAGGCAGAAGCATTGATGTATCCACTGGGAGAAGGTGGCATTACTGCTGAACGTTTTTCCAAGGGGTTTGCTGACGCGTTGTTAGGACAGATAGCTCTTTATTCCGGTGGATATCAGACAATTCGTACAGATGTGCCCGGTTTGTATGGTGACGTACAGTTTACGACAAAAGGAAAAGAAGAACTAGGATGTGTCTATGCTCGGCGCAATGATTATCTAGATTATTATAAGATTGCCGAGAAGTATTTTCAGGCTGCTTTGAATAATAAAGGGACGGCTGCTTTAGTTACGGTTGATGACCGGAGTTATGCGAATAACCCGTTTCAGCGTCATTTTCAATATACTCATGATCTGGCTCTGAGCCCAGAATCTATTTTTGAAGTAGGTAATATACAAGGGGGACAAAGTGGGCAGACTACTACCAGTGAATATTCTTATGCTTTTGGACGTCCGTCCAGTGGTGGTAGTAATCAGGCTGCGCCTTGCAAGTCGTTTGGGGCGTTACGTATTATTCCCTCTTTCTATTATGGTGAGTTTGAAGCAGGTGATATGCGTAGAGATGCTAGTGTGACTGTTACTGGTAGTAAAGGTGATGGCAATGAAGCTCTGTTGTCTTTTACTCCGGGTAGCAAGTTGGATGGGGGAATTGCTATTAATAAATGGGATGAGAATCGTATGAATCCTCCTTATACTACATCTCAACGTACTTCGGGAATGAATTGGCCGGTGTTGAGGCTTGCTGATCTTATTTTGATGCAAGCGGAGGTCAAAGCGGAATTGGGAGCGGAAGGAGAAGCAATCCAATTACTTAACCAAATCCGTCAACGTGCATTTGGGAATTCTGAACATGCTATTTCAGCTTCAGGTGAGGCTTTGAAGGAAGCTATTTTGCAAGAACGCAAATTAGAACTTCTAGGTGAAGGGACTCGTCGCTGGGATTTGATTCGTTCTGGTAAGTTTGTGGAAAAAGCTTTAGCTGTTCGTGCAGAAATGACGGAGATGGTTAATGATTTGCAAACAAAAGGATATCATGAATTTGCTAATGGTAATGTGATTTCGAATTATGTATATACTAAGAAAGTGTATTTAAGTTCACCGCTGACTTTTGATCCAGATGAGTCGAATCCGGCTCTGTATCCGGGATGGAGAGGTCAATATGATTATAGCACTACTCCGGTAAAAGTTACTGGGACAGACCATAATCTGGCTATTGAGGGGCTGTTTAATTATATAGATCCCGATGGTGCTGAAGCAAAGAGATTGCTTGACGAGGGTTATACACAGGATGATTGGGGAGTGACATTGGTGAAATATGCTGATCATTATACAAATAGCAATTTGTTGCCGGGAGTAAAAGAAGGTAATGTTCCTCCCAGATATTATTGGCCTATTCCATTTGAAACGCTGAGCAAGTCTAAAGGCAAAATAACGAACGGATATGGCTTGGCACAAGAATAAAGAGTATATATGAAAAACATTTTATCTATTTGCACATTTTTATTGGCCTTTGGGACGCTTCCTTTATGGGGGCAGTCCCAAGACCCTTTGAATGAGGATCAGACTACAGTACGCATTCTTGAGGGGGATAATTCAGACCCTTCTATTGTCCGTTATGGAAAATCTTATTATCTGGTTCATTCTTCCTTTGTTTATACCCCGGGACTGGTAGTTTACAAATCGGATGATTTAGTAAACTGGACTCCGTGTTCCACAGCTTTGACTACTTTTACAGGAGATATCTGGGCTCCGGATATTGTGGTTCATAACAATCGTTTTTATATCTATTTCCCGACCTTGAATGGAAAAGGGAGAAAGACCAATATGGTAACTTGGGCTGATAGTCCGGAAGGTCCGTGGAGCACTCCGATAGATTTGAAAATAGGAGGTATTGATCCGGAGCATGTGGTTAGTGAGGATGGAAAACGTTATCTGTTGCTCAGTTCCGGTGCTTTATATCCGTTGTCGGATGACGGATGCTCTATTACAGGAGAACCGGTCAGAATTTATAAGGAATGGGAAATACCGGAGGAATGGGATATAGAAGGAGTTTCCATGGAAGGTCTGAATGTGAAAAAAGTAGGAGAGTACTATTATTTATTTGCGGCCGAAGGGGGGACGGCAGGTCCTCCACCAGTCACATGGTAGTACAGGCACGTAGTAAAAATATAATGGGCCCTTGGGAGAATGCTCCTTTCAATCCGCTTCTTCGTACGGAATCCCGTAATGAAAAATGGTGGAGTAAAGGGCATGGCTCTATTGTTGATACGGAAGATGGACGGTTATTTATGATTTTCCATGCTTATGAAAACGGATTCCAGACATTGGGGCGTCAGACCCTTTTACGTGAACTGGTCCAAAAAAGAAGATGGATGGTTACATTTGAAAGAAGGAGCCATTTCTTTACCTGCACCGGAACGTTTGAAATTATCTGGTATAGAAGATTTTGTATGGCAGACGTGCCGGGAACATAACTTAAATGATCGGTTCCGGATTACTTCTGATAAAATCAGTATAGAGGCAAAGGGAAATACTCCAAAAGAAGGATCTCCCTTATTAGCACGCACCAGTGCTCATAAATATGAAGTGGAGGCTTGTTTTGAACTGAAAGGTGAAAATACATCTGCCGGATTGGTGGCTTATTATGATGAGAATTATCATTTTGGATTTGGTTTTAATCATAAGCAGATGCTTCGTTATCGGCGTGGACAAGTAAGTCGTACGGAATCAAAATTACCTCAAGCAAACCAATGTGGAAAGATGTGGTTACGTTTGCGGAATGATGCTAATGTATTGTCGGCCTGGTACAGTGCCGATGGTAAAAAATGGCATAAGTATCCATGGGGATTTGAGATATCGGGAGTACATCATAATACGGTATATGGTTTCTTGTTTGTTCGCCCAGGTATTTTTGCCGGTGGTGACGGGCAGGTGGAAGTAACAGATTTTGTTTTGAGAAATCTTGATTGATGCGTTGTTTAACTGGAATTTAATGATTGAATTGCTTATGAAATATTGCTGCTCTTTTTTATTGTTATTGCTTTTTGGGATTTCCGGTGGATTTGCCCAAGATAAGGTGGAGTGTTGGGGACGTTATGAAATCTCCCTGCCTGCCAAAGTAAAGGGGAACCCTTTTGATATTGAGCTTACGGCAACGTTTAGCGGACCGGATACTACATTGACTGTACGTGGATTCTATGACGGAAATGATACCTTCAAAATTCGTTTTATGCCTGTGAACCAGGGAGTATGGTCGTACGTGACGCAGAGTGAGATTCCGGTGCTGAATGAGGTGAAAGGGCGGATAGAATGTATTGCTCCGGGTAAAGGAAATCATGGCCCAGTTAAAGTGGATGGAACTTATAATTTTAAATATGCTGACGGAACGCGTTATTATCCAGTTGGAACTACTTCTTATGATTGGATGCATGTGGCAGGTAACCAGCCTGATCAGACAGTGAAATCATTGGAGCTATCCAAGTTCAATAAAATCAGGATGCTGTTTTTTGTGCAAAACTTTGATCCGGATTATCCTGAACCCTCCATGTTTCCTTTTGAGATAAAGAAGATAACAAAGGATGAAAAGGGAAAACCTGTGTATGAATGGGATTTCACCCGCTTCAATCCTGCTTATTTTGCTCATGTGGAAGCATGTGTGGATAAATTGGCCGGAATAGGAGTAGAGGCTGATTTGATTCTTTTCCACCCTTATGATGGTGGCCGTTGGGGATTTGACAGAATGCCTTTGGAAGCCGGTGTCCGATACTTGAAGTATCTGACAGCCCGTATGAGTTCATTTCGCAATATTTGGTGGTCATTGGCCAATGAATATGATTTTTTGAGAGAATTAAAACCGGAATATTGGGATACTTTTACACATACGGTAGTAGGGAATGATCCTTATTCCCATTTATGCTCCATTCATACTTATACAGCTAAGTATTATAAATATTGGGAACCTGAATACACTCATGCCAGTATACAGGACCAGGCACCTGTGGAGGGATTTGGAAGAGCGGCTACGGTGAAAAACATTTATAAGAAACCGATTATTTTTGATGAGGTATGTTATGAGGGTAATATGGATAACCGATGGGGAAGCTTGAGCGGTCAGGAATACCTTTATCGCTTGTGGCAAGGATTGATTGTGGGGACTTACGTGACTCATGGAGAATGTTATATGGATGATCCTAAAGATTATTCTCGTGACTTTTTGGCTGTGGGAGGAACTTTTCAAGGGGAATCCTGGAAGCGCATTGGCTTTACAAGACAGATTTTGGATGCACTCCCTAATCCTCTACATTTATGTGATAGCAGTTGGGACCCTTATACTTCGACTGCCGGAGAAAATTATTATATGATTTATCTGGGCAAGGAAATAAAACCGGAATGGGCATTTGATTTACCGGTAAAAAACGCTTTTTATCCACGTTTGAAAGAAGGAGTACGTTTTAAAGTGGAAGTCATTGATACTTGGAACATGACGATAGCCGAATGGCCTGTCGTTTTGAAACGACTGCTCCTGTAAAGGATAGGGTGTATGATAAAAATCAAGGAAGAGTAAGACTGCCTGCAAGTCCTTATCTGCTGCTAAGGATAACTGAAGTAGAATAATTTATGAATGTGTTAGTTTGTTAATATGCTAATTGCCGTTTGGTTCCGCTATGTTTACATGTCAATTGGCTTATTAGCAAATTGGCAAATTAGCACATTATTCAAAATTTGCACATAATAGACCAATTTTTACCTTTCTGTCCTCTGTTTCTCGTTTAATTTTGTATTAGAACAAATCTTAATCTATACAAAATGAAACATTTACATTTTCTTGCTTTTGTCTTGTGCTGGCTTGTATGGGGACATCTGTTAAAAGCACAAAGTCTTGATAATTATAGTTCGTTAGATCCTTCGCAACCTATAGAATTTAAAGGGAACTGCCTTCGTTATGCAGATAAAGAAATTATTTTAGGTCCGAAAACATTTTTTGTTGATGGGCAGTTGTCCGATAGGGAAGTGGCGGGTAATCCTTATGTTTTTAATAGTTTCAATAAAGCTGCCGCTAATTTCTCAGCTGGTACGGAAGCGGAACCGATGAAAGTTTATTTGGCTCCTTATGTCTATTGGATTGATGATCCAGATGACCCTGCTATTCGTGTTGGTAAAGACGGCCGTGAACCGTTCGGCTTGGTTGTTAAATGCCCTTATCTCCATATTATCGGATTGAATACTCATCCTGAAAATACAGTCCTGGCATCCAGACGTGGACAGACACAAGGGGGCTGTCGGTAATTTCACCATGTTTGACTTTTTTGGGGAGACGGTCTGTTAGTAAAGGACTTGACTATGGGGAATTTCTGTGAATGTCGATTTGGAATACCCTCTGAAGAAGGAATTAAGCAGGAAGAAAAGAATGTCTGCCATCACTCAGGCACATGTCGCTTATTGTCATGGCGACAAGATTGTGGCGGATAATGTACATTTCATCAGCCGCTTGAACATGAATCCGTTGAATGGCACCAAGCGGATACTTTTTAATAAATGCCACATGGAAAGTACGGATGACGCATTGACCGGAACAGGGGTTTATCTGGATTGTACACTTCATTTTTATGGTCAGAAACCTTTTTGGAGAAGTGATATGGGCGGAGCTGTATTTTTGAACTGTGACTTTTATGTATGTCATGAGGAAGATCGGCAATATTTTTGTAAGTCGGTCGGACCATTAAGTATTGTCGATTGCCGTTATCATTCGAAGAAGCCGGTTTATGCGGGCTGGACACATGATCCCACAGATTGGTTGCGTTGTTACCAATACAATGTGAAACAGAACGGGCAACCTTATGTAATTGGGGCTGACAAGCCTTATAATACGGTTTGCATGGATCAGCTGAATCAACTGAAAGCTTTCCGGCTGGAAGAGAATGAAGAGGTAGTTTATAATACTTACAATTTATTGAGAGGAGAGGATGACTGGGATCCTCTTCGGGTGAAAGACCGTGTTATTGCTATAGGTAAGCGAGATGGAAGGGATTATACTCGGATGCCCTCTTGTCTTTCTGTAGAGCCCTTAACGGCTTCCATCCAAACAGGTGGCCGGACGGTCAGATTGACTGCAACAGTAAAAAGGCATTGTAACTATGTACTGAATAATGTTCCCGTGAAGTGGAAAGTACAACAAGGTTACGAAAAGGAGGTGAAATTATCCACTTCCGAGGGTTATGAATGTGTTGTCGAGGCAACTAATGTGGAGGATGAAACAAAGCATTTCACTGTGATAGCCTATACAGAAGATGGTTTGGAATGTGCGACAGAGCTTACGGTTGCTCCCGATTATGTGCCGGCTCCTTCGTTTACGAAAACTCCAAAGATGAATATCACTAAAGGAGTAGCTACTGTCAGTTATGCTTTAGAATTGAATGGGCGTAAAGATGAATCTTTGATAACTTGGTATAGATGTACAGACAAAAATGGAGCCAATAGACTTCCGGTTTCTGTATCTCGCTTGAATGAACCGGAATACTCCTATACGTTGGTAAAAGAAGATGTCGGTTATTATCTGATGGCAGCGGTTGCTCCCAAACACTTGCGTTGTGTGCCGGGGAAAGAACAGATTGTTGTTTCCAACTCTCCGATAAAGAAAGGACAAGTGAATATTGCTCATATATTTGAAACGGATTTTCAGAACTTTCCATGTAAGAATCAACCACAACTTTTACCGGGATTTTGGACGATTGGTGGATATAAGCCTTTGGATACGGCAGCATACGATTGGCAGGTAGTTCCGGATAAGGATTATTGGATTTATGGGCCGGGAATGAATGGTTCTCACGGAACCGGTTTGTTGCAAGATCAGAAAGGAGCCCGTTTGCTGTATACTCCATTGGATGGCAGCTATGGAGATATGGCAATAACCTTGAATGTGGATGCCAGTAAAACAGCAGGACAAGGTTTTGGTAGTGCAACAGGACAGTATTTGGATTTGTATATCAAGTTTGATACCCGTACTTTAACGGGATATGCATTGCGTATCATTCGTACGACCAAGTATAGTAATGCGGTTGATTTTATTTTGATGAAATATGAGAACGGGGTGGCTGAGGCCATCAGTCAACCGGTGTCTTCTACCTGCTATCGTACAAATTGTACTCTGACATTGACTGCTAAAGGAGGAAAATTGACGGCACACGCTTCAACAACAACTCCGCTTCCGGCGCCTGTAACAGATCCGAACTTGAAACTTTCGGTAGATTTGGAGGCGGATATAGTCTCGAACACTTTTGGGGGCACCGGTATCCAGCATACGGGCAGTTGTGGTGAAAGTACAACGATGCTGCACTATATGAAGGTGGAATGGGAATAGAGTGATTAAAACTTGAATTTAATACTGATGAATCTATGGTTACATTAAAATCGTTTTTAGGTATGATTGCCGCAGTTCCTTTTATAATGGCGTGTAATCAGACAGGGCAGGTCAATGCAACACTTTTTCCTGCTTCCGGTTCGGAAAATGTCAATCCGGACACTCATTTGGTTCTTACTTTTTCCGAGACTCCTGTCCTTGGAGATTCCGGTATGATACGGGTTTATGACGCAGTTACTGACCAAGTGGTGGACAGTTTGGATTTGAGTATCCCACCTGGTCCTACGGAGAGCCGTACGTATGGTCCGGAATGTGATTATACAAAAGTGCCTTATGACTATACTCGTACCGTTATGCCTACCAATAAAGATACTCGTCCGGGTACTCCTTCGGGAACGGCGGAACCTACTCCTCCTGTGTATCAGCTTACTATTATAGGGGGATTTACGGATGCCTTTCATTTTTATCCCGTCATCGTGCGTGATTCTATAGCTACTATTTATCTACACAATAATATGCTGGAATATGGGCATACTTACTATGTGACTATAGATAATGGTGTGTTAAATTTAGCTGATGGCAGTTTTCAAGGAGTCACTAAAGAAGATGAGTGGGTTTTCACTACTAAATCTGACATGCCGGAACTTTCAGATACATTGATTGTGGATGTTGCAGGAAAAGGAGACTTTAATACAGTTCAGGGAGCCTTGGATTTTATTCCTGATTTTAATGAACAACAGACTGTGATTTTAGTTAATCCCGGTGATTATGAAGAATTGGTCTATACAAGAAATAAATGGCATGTTAAAATTAAAGGAGCAGGAATGGCCGATACTAAAGTACATTATGCAAATAATGAAGTCTTTAATCCTCATCCGCTGACTGTGAAAACCAATGAGTGGCCCGGTACATTTCCTTCCCGTCGGGCGGCTTTCATGCTTGATAATTGCAAGGATATAGTCATTGAGGATATGACCATTGCTACAGATTTAAAAGGTCAGGCAGAAGGGTTGTTGATTAATGGAGAAAGGATTGCTTTATACCGTGTACATATTATAGGTTCAGGAGATGCATTGCAGGCGAATGGAACAATCTATATGGAATCTTGTGAGTTGGATGGTGGTGGTGATACTATTTTAGGACGTGGCAGCTTGTTTGCTTATAAAAGTAATTTCCGTAATGGTGGCGGCCCTTTCTCATGGGTAAGAAATACGGCGGGCAATCATGGTAATGTGTTTGTTGAATGCACTTTTTCTACGGAGGATGGTAAACAGGCGGATTACGGACGTACTAAAAGTAACCACGGTTCGGCCTATCCTGATGCAGAGTTTGTCTTGATAGATTGTAAAGTGAAAAATATAATTCCTGAAGGGTGGAGTTCTATTGGAGCGAAGACTGCTAAAATGTACGAGTATAATACTTGTGATATGGTGACAGGAAATCCGGTTGATGTATCCAAACGTCATCCATATTCCCGCCAGCTGACAAAAGATAAAGATACAGAGCTGATTAACAATTATCGGAACCCTGCTTTTGTTTTGAAAGGCTGGGTGCCGGATAGTTGTATAAATGGGACGAAGTAATAATTAGTGGAGATAAGTTTGCGCATCGAATATTGAGGTATCTAATTAAATACCGGAAACAGATATGGATGATCTATTAAAGTTGGAAACAGAAACTTTTAATAAATTATATACTGATTACAGGTTACGGTTTATTCGTTTTGCGCAAACTTATATTCCCGATATTTCTATAGCTGAAGATATTGTGATGGACACTTTAGCTTATTATTGGGAACATCGAAGAGATATAAAGAACGATGAGAATATATTAAGTTATCTTTTAACGGCTATAAAGCATAAATGCTTGAACTATTTAAGACAGGAACGCTTTCATTATGAAAAGAATAATTCTTTGTCTGAACTTGCTTTATGGGAATTGGATTTTAAGATATCAGCATTATCGGCATGTGATCCTTGTGAATTGTATACTAATGAGGTGCAAGAGATTGTAAATCATACGCTTGAAAAATTGCCATCAAAAAACTCGACAGAATTTTTTTTTATGAACAGATATGAAGATATATCCTACCCTGAAATAGCTAAAAGTTATTTGTGAATCCAAAAAACCGTTGAATATCATATAAGTAAGGCATTAAAAGCTCTACGTGCTGTCCTCAAAGACTATCTTTCCTTTTTTTGATTTATCTAATTTAGCTAAAATTTTTTTGATTTTTCGTTTAGGGTATTTCCATTCTCATGTGCTTATAGAGTAAATAATGGAAAGAAAATGAATTTATTATCGTTGTATCAATTTTTTTGCAGGCAAAGCATCTGACAAGCAGAAAGAAGCTATTAAACGATGGGCTGAAAGTTCACCGGATAATTATGAGACATTATGTCGTGAAAAGAAAATATTTGATGCAGGTATTTTGTT
>ENA-OPYU01000127-OPYU01000127.1-human-gut-metagenome-genome-assembly--contig:-NODE-127-length-29053-cov-3.019947_pt1 | contig 29053 bp, 43 predicted proteins | sample MGYA00242637_ERZ504482 | MGnify/ENA primary metagenome ERZ504482 (study PRJEB26092, sample SAMD00036237) | human gut metagenome | host: Homo sapiens | study: EMG produced TPA metagenomics assembly of... | reverse complement strand
AGATAAAATCTGTCTCCGAAACAGGTATCGTATCCGGCTGTCCTTTAAAAAGTCCTGTCCCAAACCAGCTTCCCGTACCGATCGCAAACAACGATTGTGCCACTTGATAACCGCTTCCGCTGTACGTCCCGATGGGATCCTGCCACGCCTCTACCCTGACCTGAATATGCGAAAACAAATGATAACCGACAACTGCCGCGGCTGCTCCGGCTCCAAGTCCCGCTATCGCATACAGCCATTGTCTTGTCGCGACAAAAAGCATAACAAGATAAACAACAAAGAAGATCAGTGCCGCTCCCAAATCCGTAGAGAGAACTAAGATCAATACATGTGCTGCCGCAATCGCAGTTGTCACAACGATATTTTTAAATTCTTTTGATTTATTCAGACTTGCTGCAACAAAAAAGTACAAAAATAATTTTTACGAACTCAGACGGCTGTATATTTATGCCTGCAATTTCGAATCCCAGCTTTGCCCCGCCGGAAATCTGTGCGAACAATGCAACTGCAAGAAGAGCTGCTCCTCCTACTGCCGCATAAATATATGTCCACTGATCAAGGAACTTCATTTTTCGGATCAAAACCGGAACAACAAGTCCAAAGGTAATTCCCAAAGCAACAAATACAAGCTGTCTTACCGCCGTGCCGTAAGGAGACGGATTATCTGCGGACAATCTCGTGATCATGATCATCCCGACAGTGATCAGCATACACATATTATTTACAACAAGCCTTGACACATTCGGATAAATCAAATTATACAAAAGAATGACCGCAAGAAGAATCACCGTCAATACTGCATATAAAAACAAGATCCGAATATCTTTTGTTGCCAAATACATTGTACCAAACGCTGCAAACTGCAAAAGAAACATCAATACATCCTGCCGGATAAGCACTCTTTTTTCTTCATCTTCATAATTTCTCGTAAAAATCGAGAAACAGGAAAACGTATAAGCAGCCATAAGTATGATAATTACATATTTAGATAATTGAATGATAATATTTACCACGTTATTTCTCCTGACGATAATCGAGCGCACTTACAGTACGCCGCGTTTGAAATGCTCCTGTGTATAATCAAACTGCGGTTTTTCTCCAAATGCATCGATTGCTTGTTCTAATACTTTCTTTACTTCTTCCTTTCGCTCTGCTCCGAATCGAATCCTCAGTCTTTTCGGTGAAAGCTTTTGAATCTTTACTTTTGTGTGCCCAAATATAAAGGAGCGCTGTTATAAACGATATTATAACATTCATCACATCGGTTTTGAACGAGAAACTCTTCTCCTATCCTGTCTTTCATCTGCGTAAAGGAAGAGTTTTTTGTACATTTTCCTCTCGTCTTCATAATACATTGCGCCGAAATCATAACCGGGCGATAACCATATACTGTCAGTTCCGCAGTTTCAAGTCCAAGTATTTTAAGCTCACTCTCATTTAATTCTGCCGGCGCTGTAAACTCAGAGAAACCTGCTTTTTTCATAAACTCTTTTGAAAACCGATTAAACACATATAAATTATCATCCGAAATTACTTTTTTGTCAAATTGTAATTGACAAAGCAGCGTATACTGTTCCCAATTCCTAATAAGTACGCCGTCTAACTCTTTTTCCGAAAACCGACTGATACATTTTTCAATCCGTTCTGCGCTTCCTTTTCTGAATACATGCGGAAGAGCAAGATAAAATTCTATCTTTTTCTTTTTTAATTTTTCGATGTATCCCGGGATATCTTCCTGAAAAATATTGCTTTCGGCGTAGATACGTGCGATTTTTTATATTTCTCCGTTTTCTCTTTTCTCCAAATAGGCGCAGACTGCCGAAAGCTGTTCTTTATTTTCCACGAGAACCGAATAAGAAAAGTTTTCTTTTCTTTTAAATTGATCATAAGTATTGTTCTTTTCTTCTATAACCTCAGCTGCAATTCTCTTTTCTTTTTTTCATCTGTTGTTTTTCTGTAATATTTCCCCGATAGTGCCTCGCACAATCCGCTTACCGCTTCTCTGCGAAGATCATTAAGTGTTTTAATCGAGAGAAAAATCGCTTCATCCATCTTAATATCCAAAGTTTCAAAAACAAAGGGCGTATTCCCTAATTTTTCTATTTGAGAAACGATCCGTTCTCTTTCCATCGGGCGGTTCTGCGCCTGTTCGACAATTTCTTTTGAGTACGCAGTATATGTACTTTCATTACAGTACAATTTCAAACTTGCCGGCTTTCCCACTTCCAGCGTAAGTTTTCCGTCTATCTTCTGTCTGATTGAATCTCCGATATACTGCTTATGAATCGAAGTGATAAGACTTTCGTTTCTCACTCTGTTTATTGTCGATCCCTGTTTTATATAAACTTGTTTCTGCACTACCTATTTGAAAAAGCTTCCCCTTTTTTCTGATCTTTTCCAATAGTATAGCTTCCTGAAATATCCAACACATCCCCTGCATGCAGGTCTGTAAGAATTTTTCCTTTGATCAATCTTCCTTTTTGGCTTTCTACCTTTACTGCCGGAACGCCTGCGTGGTTTGGACGATCCGACGCTATCATATTCTGCCCGTTATGCTGTCGATAATAACCTGCCGAAAATCCTCCTCTGTTATACAGATCCATCAGTATACGTTTATCCTCGGAAGAAACTTTATATCCCTTTTTTGCCGTTTTGCATATATAAATCTGTGTATTTCCGGTACATTGCAGTTACTGCCGCTACATACTCCGGCTTTTTCATACGACCTTCGATCTTGAACGAATCGATTCCCGCCTCCGCAAGTTCCGGGATCAGATCCAGCGTACAAATATCTTTCGGACTTAAATAATATTTTTTTCCACCTTCTACTGTATACGGCAGTCTGCAAGGCTGAGCACACTGACCTCTGTTCCCGCTGCGTCCGCCGATCATGCTGCTTAAAAGGCATTGACCGGAATAACAGTAACAAAGTGCACCATGTACAAAACATTCTATCTCCAACCCTGTTTTTTCTTTGATCATACGCACTTCTTCAAGAGATAATTCCCTTGCCGGAACAACACGGCTGATTCCCTGCCCTTCCATAAATGCCGCTCCGCGATACCCTGTGATCGTCATCTGCGTACTCGCATGAATATCCATCTTCGGAAAGTACTCTCTTACAAGTTCGAGAACTCCTATATCCTGAACGATCACCGCATCTAACCCCGCTTCATAAAGCGGACTCAGATATTCGGGTAACTCTGAAATTTCGTTGTTTTTTCAGCAGTGTATTTACCGTAAGGTAAAGCTTTCTTCCGTATATATGAGCTTCTTTGATCGCTTCGATCAACTCTTCTTTTGTAAAATTATCCGCATATGCTCTTGCTCCAAATTTCGGACCTCCGGCGTACACAGCATCCGCTCCTGCGTTGATCGCAGCTTTAAAAGAAGCATAAGATCCGGCAGGCGCCAATATTTCAATCCGGCGTTTTTTTCCATGCTGACTCCTTTCCCTACATCCCCCTTTAACATACAGGTGTTTTCCCTTTATATAAAACAACAACTATCTAAAAAGACACTATCCAAAAGAAACAGGCTGTCATATGACTGACAGCCTTATTTTTATCTTCTGCGATTTTTCATTTCTGTCTCGAGCTTCACAATCTGCATTTGAAGATCGTTGTTCTCTTCTTTTAATTTTGCCAACTCTTTTTCCGCATTCTCCAGTTTGATCTGCGCTGAAATAAGTTCATGCTTTAAATCATACATTTCCTTATCTTTTAGTTCAATGTCACTCTCCAGCGAATCACCCTGTTTTTTTGCTTTGAAGTAATCATCGGCAATGTTAAGAGCGAGAAGTACATTTCTTGTGTCAGCGCTCTGTTTTCTGTATCCTTCACTATTTGTACATTCTGTTATCTTATGATTCAAATAGGAAGACACTTTCTGCAGATACTCTTCACCCTCAAATCCGCTCAAAGTATATACTTTTCCTCCGATCAATACTTCCGTAAAATGTTTTGCTGAACTCATAGCTTCCTCCTCGCGTTTCTTAAAATTCATTATAAACTATTTAGCGGTAAAAACCAACTACTTTTTTCGGAACTATCCGTTTCATAACTATTCCGAAATTATTCATCCGCAAAAGATTCTATCCCGAGATGCCGGTATGCCAGATCAGTTACTATGCGTCCTCTCGGAGTCCGCTGTATAAATCCGTTTTTCAAAAAGATACGGCTCATACACATCTTCCAATGTTCCTGCATCTTCTGAAATCGCCGCCGCCAGTGTATCCAAACCAACCGGACCGCCTTGGAAATTTTTCAATCATTGTCAGCAGAATCGTTCGATCGATATGATCCAGACCATACTTATCGACATCAAGAAGGTCAAGCGCATAATCTGCCACTTTTTTCGTGATTTTGCCATCGTATTTTACTTGAGCGAAATCTCTTACACGTTTCAACAGACGGTTTGCAAGGCGGGGAGTTCCTCTGGATCGGCGAGCAAGTTCTAAAAGTCCCCGTCCTCTTCGATCTCTACAATTTTAACACAGATGCCGAACGTAATATGATCGCTTTTTAGTTCTTCCGGAGTATATAATTCCAAACGGTGCATAACACCGAAACGATCGCGTAAAGGAGCTGTTAACATTCCCGCTCTCGTTGTTGCGCCGACAAGTGTAAATTTAGGCAGGTTCAAACGGATCGAGCGGGCGGCCGACCCTTTTCCGATCATAATATCAATGGCAAAATCTTCCATAGCAGGATAAAGAACCTCTTCTACTTGTCGGTTTAACCTGTGAATCTCATCGACAAACAAAACGTCTCCTTCCTGAAGACCATTTAAGATTGCCGCCATTTCTCCCGGTTTTTCGATTGCAGGTCCTGACGTTACCTTCATGTGTACACCCATTTCATTCGCAATAATTCCGGCAAGCGTTGTTTTCCCAAGTCCCGGAGGCCCGTAAAAAATGCACATGATCAAGTGTTTCCCCGCGCGCTTTAGCAGCTTCTATATAGATGCCAAGTGTTTCTTTTGCCTTTTCCTGACCGATATATTCGCCGAGAGATTGCGGACGCAATTCTCCTTCAATCTTAATGTCTTCCTCTAAGTTTTCTGTCGTTATGATTCGTTTTCCCATTGCCGTCCATTATTTCCTTTCCGCCTTATCCACATCCTCTCATCAGAAAAGATACTGCAGCGCTTCTTTCAATATATCTTCTACAGTCTGACATTGTACAGAAGTTTTCTTTACCGCGCGAAGGCTTTCCGCACTCCCGTAACCAAGCGCAACAAGAGCCTGTACCGCCTCCGATTGCATTTCATTTGCCGATGTTTTCGCCATATCTGTCTGTATTGTTTCTTCCGGATGAGCAGCATGATCAAGCATTTTTTCAATATCTACTTTGTCTCGAAGTTCTACAATTAGTTTTTCGGCAGTCTTTTTCCCGATTCCAGGCGCTGACGAAATCATTTTTGCATCTCCCGACATGATTGCAAACCGCAGTTCATCCGGAGACATACATGACAAAATATTCAAACCGCCTTTCGGCCCGATCCCGCTTACTCCGATCACAAGCCGGAATATTTCCAAATCATCTTTTGTCAAAAATCCAAAAAGCTGCATGGCATCTTCCCGCACATTCAGATAAGTGTAAAGTTTCACTTCATTTCCTACAGAAGGTAACATCGCCAGTGCCTGATGTGGCATAAACACACCATACCCTATGCCGCCCACATCAATAATTGCTTTTTGTTCCTCGATCGCAGCTAATTCACCTTTTACATATGAAATCATTTTTTTATTCCTTTAATCGTAAATTTTTAGTTCGTTTCAGTACTTCGGCAGATATCATTCCTATGAGCATTCCCGTCAAAAGCCCCGCAATCAAAAGTACAGGGAAGTAATATCCTACTTCGTATGTCTGAACCACAGCCATGGCAACCGCAAGCTGACCGACATTATGAAAAACACCGCCGCAGACGCTGACACCGACTACAGTAAATTTCCCTGCTTTTTTTCAATATTCCCATAACGATCAGACTTAAAATCCCGCCTGCCAGACTATATAAAATAGAAAATAGATTACTGAATATAAAACCGCCTAAAACAACGCGGGCAACAGATAAGAGAAACGCTTCTTTCCACCCCATTTTATATAGAACAAGAATTGTTATAAGATTCGCAAGTCCCAGTTTTGCTCCGGGAATCCCAAAGTGAATGGGAATCAGCAGTTCCACATAACCTAAAATCAATGCCAGCGCTGTAAATATACCGAAATATGCAGCTCTGGTTCTCAAATCACTCTCTCCTGACTATTGTACAGTTCCGTCAAGTTTTTCTTCGCCTCCGCCTTCTATCGACACAACGACTTTATTCGGAAGACATATAATACTTTCTCCACTTCTTTTGATCCTCTGATGGTGAACACAAATCTGATCCGGACAATCAGCGGACTCCATTGAAACCGTACCCTCCGTAATTAAAACTATATTCGTTTCGTTCACTGAAACAGTTCGATCTTCAGACAACAGATATGTGCCAAAAACCTTCCCGTCTACAGTAATTTTTACTTTCTCCGTACCGTTTGCCGAGTGTAATAGCTGAATTCCCAGCACGACCAGCGCAATGAACAGGATGCCAAGTATAAGAATGTTATCGTTTTTCTTCATTTCTAACCTCACACACGTTGAAAATCCCGGCGATACACTACACTTTTAACGCTTCATTTACTCACGCTTCAAACCGTACTGTTATGATCTTTCGAGGACATTTTTCTGCACATACGCCGCAATTTGTGCATTTGTCGGCATCTATATGAGCCAAAAAGTTATTAACTGTAATAGCCCCGGCTTCGCAGTTTCGCTCGCAGAGACGACATCCGATACATCCGACTTGGCAGACGTCCATTAATGCTTTCCCTTTCTCATTTGAGTTACACTGCACAAATGTTTTCTGCTTATACGGGATCAATTCGATCAGGTGCTTCGGACATGCATCCACACATTTTCCACATGCTTTACATGCTTCCTTATCAACAACTGCTATTCCATCTACAATATGGATTGCATCAAACGGACAGGCATCCACGCATGAGCCATATCCGAGACACCCGTATGCACACCCTTTTGCTCCTCCATCCTGCATCTGACTTGCCATGATACAGTCTTTGATTCCATAATATTCATATTCACTTTTTGTCTTTTCACATGTTCCGCCGCATTTTACAAATGCAGTTTTTCTTTCGCTTGCCGAGGCGTCTACGCCCATAATCTCACCGATCTTCCCAGCTACAGAAGCGCCTCCGACCGGGCATCCTCCTACATCCGCTTTTCCCTGAGCAATCGCCGCAGCGAGGCCTGAACATCCTGCATAACCGCAGCCTCCACAGTTATTTCCAGGTAAAACATCGAGAATCGCCTCTTCTCTTTCATCAACTTCAACTGCGAACTTTTTTCCGGGTACTACCTAGGAAAAATACCGATAAATAATCCGGCTCCACCGACGATCGCGGCAGCCAAAAGAATCGCTGTTATATTCATTCTATCGCACCTCCTATATTAATCCTGAAAATCCGCAAAATGCGATTGCCATCAGTCCGGCTGTCACAAGAACGATCGGAGTTCCTTTAAATGCTTCGGGAACATTATTGTGTTCGATTTTTTCCCGAATTCCGGCCATAAGAACAATCGCAACAAAAAATCCCGCCGCTGTCGCAAATCCGTTCACTACACCGGTCAGCAAACCGATCCCGACACCATTTTTCATAATATCCGTTTTGTACGTTTGTCAGCGCTACGCCAAGAACCGCGCAGTTCGTTGTAATCAGCGGAAGATAAACGCCGAGGGCATTATATAACGGAGGCATCACTTTCTTTAAAAACATCTCTACGAACTGTACAAGAGCTGCTATGACAAGGATAAATACGATAGTGTTTAAATATTGGAGCTCTCCTCCTAAAATTTTCGGGTTTCCAAGGATGAATTTATAGATCAATCCTGTTACAAACGAAGCGATTGTGATAACGAATACAACTGCTCCGCCCATTCCGGCTGCAGTTTTTACATTTTTAGAAACACCTAAAAACGGACAGATACCGAGGAACTGACTAAGGACAACATTATTTACAAACGCAGCTCCGACTGCAATCAAAAGTAATTCCTGCATTTATGCCTCCTCCTCTTCTTTTACATTCGTCTCTTCATGATGTGGTTCGTTTTCTGCGAGATGACCTCCGCAGATTCCTTTGCTTGCACATGCAGAGCAACCTTCGCCGCATCCTGACGATACCGGAAACTTTTTTTTACCTTTTTTCCTCAAGATTCGCTTTCACTTTATTCTGAAGAGCTACAAGACATGCCAATACAAAAAAGCGCACCCGGGGTCAAGAACAAAAATTCGTAAGAGGTTCATATGACTGCGGCATAACACGAATGCCGAACACCTCGCCTGCACCAAGCAGTTCTCTCACAATACCGATTGCCGTAAGACCGACCGTGAATCCAAGTCCCATACCGATCCCGTCGAAAATCGAAGGAAGCACCGGAATTTTTTGATGCATAGCTTTCCGCTCTCCCCAAAATAATACAGTTTACTACGATCAAAGGGATATACAATCCGAGTGATTTATAAAGCCCGGGAACAAATCCCGCCATCAAAAAATCAACGATCGTAACAAAAGAAGCTACAACAACGATAAAAGCAGGCATACGCACTGATGCCGGAATCACTTTTCTCAACATAGAAATCAACATATTTGACATCACAAGTACCGCTGTCGTAGAAAGCCCCATACCGATTCCGTTGATCGCAGATGTTGTAACCGCAAGAGTCGGACACATACCGAGCATGAGAACGAACGTAGGATTTTCTTTCACAAGGCCATTATAAAGACGTTCTGCACATTTATTCATTGATACCGCCTCCTAACTCCGTTTGATAATAAATCAGTGCTGAATCAACGGCATTAGTCACTGCATTTGTCGTAATCGTAGCGCCGCTGATGGCATCGATCTTATCATCGCCATTTTTCTCCAATTTTTTCGTATAAGTGAATTTTTGCACATTTTTTATCCCGAAACTGATCTTTAAATTCAGCGTCTTTCGCTTTCATTCCTAATCCCGCCGTCTCTCCGATGGAGAGCATCTCAATTCCTTTCACTGTTCCGTCCGAGGCGATTCCTACAGAAATTTCAATGTCGCCGCCATACCCTTCGTGAGAAGTGACATTGATCACGTAACCGATTACTTTCCCTTTTTTATCTGTCGCTTCCGCTACTTCTGTTATATCGTCTGTATAATCCGTTTTCTTTAAAATTTTTGCCGCCTCTTTTCATCGAATTGCTGGATGTAAACTCTGAAGCCTCGGGAAGCACTGTCTGAAACGCCTTTTGTTTTTGTACGCTCCTGCGCCTGCGCAATCGGCTCTTTTGTAACATCGTAAACAATTCCGAGCAAAAGTCCTGAAACAACTGTTATTGCAGTTAAGATCAACGTACTTTTTTATAATTTTATTCATTACTTTTCTCCTCCTTTACCGAAAGGTTTCGGAAGAGTAACCTTCTCGATCAACGGAACCAAAAGGTTACTGATGATGATTGCATAAGATACCCCTTCTGCCGAAGCTCCGAACAAACGGAACAGTCCGGTTAAGATTCCCATACAAATGCCATACAAAATCTTTCCTTTGCTCGTAATCGGAGCAGTCACATAATCTGTTGCCATAAACCATGCTCCAAGCATCAGACCGCCGCCGCATAAATGAGCGGTTATGTACCACGGATCAAATCCATTGCCGCCGAAAAGCGTGATAAAAATAACAAATGATACGATATAAGATCCCGGAATTCTAAGATCTATCACTCCTGTCAATATTAAGAACATCGCTCCGATCATAATCGCGATCACCGATGTCTCTCCGATCGTTCCCCGGACATTTCCAAGAAGCATATCCATCGTATTTACTACATTGCCGCTCTTTAATTGTGCAAGCGGAGTTGCGCCTGTCACGCCGTCATACACAAAATACGTCATTTTTTGGCGTAAAACAGATTAGAAGAAAGCATCTTGCAGCTAAGGCCGGATTCATAAAATTTTGTCCCAATCCACCGAAAAGCTGTTTTACAACAACGATTGCAAATACGGCTCCGAGTACCCCCATCCACCACGGAAGCGTCGGAGGAAGATTCAATGCAAGTAAAAGACCTGTAACAACTGCGCTGAAATCACCGATTGTAACCGGTTTATGCATTAATTTTTCATAGATATACTCTGCAAGCACAGCAGCCGCCGTTGTAGCAACAACTAAGATCCACGCATTTTCATGTCTAAAATTCCAAATTCCGAATACAGTAGCAGGGAGCAGGGCAATCACAACAAGAAGCATGATATTGCTGCTTTTTATCTTATCCCGAATATGCGGGGATGCTGATACATGATAATTTTCATTCACTTTTCTCTCACCTCTCACTTACTTCTTTCTTTTATTTGCAAGCGCAATTTTTCTCATAGAACCGATAGCCTGTTTCAAAGGTCTTTTCGCCGGACACACATAACTGCATGATCCACATTCCACACATTCAAGTCCATTCATCGCAACAAAAGCCTTTTCATCATGTCTTTGGGCAAGATCGGCTAATCGTGAAGGTATAATACGACTCGGACAGACATCAACGCATCTTGCACAGTTGATACATGCCGTCTCCACGCTTTTTGAAACTATATCTTCCTTAAACGCAAGAATAGAAGAAGATGTTTTTGTTACCGGAGCTTCTGCACTTACCATGGCGAATCCCATCATAGGCCCTCCGGATATCAATTTTTCCGGCTGTTGAGAAAATCCACCCGCCGCTTCAATTAATTCCATATGGTTTGTTCCAAGAAGAACTTTAAAGTTTCCCGGAGAATTTATGGCGTCTCCGCTTACAGTAACAACACGTTCCGTAAGAGGTTTCCCCTCAGCTACTGCCATATGAATCCCGATCAATGTTTCCACATTATCAACAATACAACCCGCATCTGCCGGGAGCATAGATGAATTGATCGCACGTTTTGTCACTGCATAGATCAACTGACGTTCCGCTCCCTGAGGATATTTTGTCATGAGTGCCTTCACTTCCATATTCGGGTCATTTTCTGTTTCTTTGTTTAATTTTTCAATACAGTCTTTTTTATTATCTTCTACCGCAAAGATTCCTTTTGCATTCGGAAACAGCGAAAGGATTATACGCATACCGTTCACCAGTTGTCCGGTATTCTCCAACATCCTTCTGTAATCTGCCGTAATATACGGTTCACACTCTGCACAGTTCGCAATAATATATTCTATCTTTTCAGGTTCTTTCGGAGAAAGCTTTACCCTCGTAGGAAAACCTGCGCCTCCCATTCCGACAATACCGGCTTCACCGATTCTCTCAATGATCTCTTCTCTTGTCATCTCACCAAAAGGTTTCACCGTAAGATCGTTTATTTCCGCGTATTCTCCATCATTTTCAATGATGATACATTCTGTTTTTGTACCTGCCGGATTAAACCGATATTCAATTCCTTTCACAGTTCCGGATACAGAAGCATGGATCGGTGATGACACAAAACCTCCTGCTTCCGCAATCTTCTGTCCTTTTAAAACATGATCTCCTTTTTTTGACGATCGGATTCGCAGGCGCTCCGATATGCTGTGAAAGCGGATACGCCAGTTCCCCTTTCGGCAGTAATGTACGTATTTCACTGTCTTTTGAAAAACGCTTTCCGTCATCCGGATGGATACCGCCTTTAAATGTCAGAAGTCCCATGATATTCTTCCTTTCTTTCCCGCCGAAACAGAATCTACTTATCACACTCTATTCCCGCATTATTTTCATATTACGTTATTTTACTAGAATGAAGCATAAAAATCCAGTCATTCAAACGACAAAATCATACAATTCTGTATTTTCAGAAGAATGTTATCTTTTTAACATAATAAAGAGAACGACACTCTATGCAAGTATCGTCCCCTATCTTATCCATTATATAAAATACAAAAGATAATTACTCAGCATCTGCTTCGTAATCAACAGATACTGCATCTTCTTCATCACGATCAGCTTCCAATGCTTTCATGCTCAGGCTGATCTTCTTCTCTTCTTCGTTCAGGTCAACAATCTTAGCTGTAATCTCCTGACCTACAGAAAGAACATCCGATGGTTTCTCAACATGTTCTCTCGAAATCTGAGATACATGAAGAAGCGCATCAACTCCCGGTGCAAGTTCAACAAATGCACCGAAATCTGTCATACGTGCAACTTTTCCTGTGATCACTGTACCTACTGCAAAGTTCTCTGAAGCATTCGCCCACGGGTTTGTCTCCGGGAACTTCAAACTTAAGGCAACTTTTGTATCGTGAATGTCTTTCACAAGAACAGTAAGAGTATCACCTACGTGGAAGTTTTTCTTCGGATTATCAATTCTTCCCCATGACATTTCAGAAATATGGAGAAGTCCGTCAACTCCGCCAAGATCAACAAACGCTCCGAAATCCGTCACATTTTTTCGATCACGCCGTCTACTCTGTCTCCGACTTGTAATCTTGCAAACAGTTCTTTCTGTTTCTCGGCACGTTCTGCAACAAGAAGCTGTCTTCTGTCTCCGATCACACGGTTTCTTCTCGGATTGAACTCGCTGATTACGAATTCAATTTCCTGACCTTCATACTTTTCCAAGATCTTTCTCATAAGAATCAGATACAAGGCTTGCCGGGATAAACACTCTGACTTCATCAACTGTAGCGCAAATGCCGCCTCCGAGAATCTGTGTAACTGTAGCTTTGAGGACTTCTTTGTTCTCAAACGCTTCACGCAGTCTCTCATTTCCTTTCTCGGCTGCAAGTCTCTTATATGTAAGAAGAACCTGACCCTCTCCGTCGTTTACTTTCAAAACTTTGACTGTCATCGTATCACCTACGGATACTACTTTTGTGAGGTCAACTGACGGATCGTTGGAGTATTCATTCTTTGTAATGATACCGTCTGCCTTATAACCGATATTCAGGATAATCTCTTCCGGTTTTACATCGATTACCGTTCCCTCAACTACTTCTCCATTGTGAATCGTTTTAAATGACTCGTCTAACATCTGTTCAAAATGATAATTCTGACATTATTTTGAACCTCCTCAATTATATTATTGGGCGTGGATGCCCCTGCTGTAATACCTACTGTTTCCACTGACCCTAATTGATTCAAATCCAAATCGTCAAGTGTCTGTATATAGTACGTATTGTCACATGCTTTGCGGCAGATCTCAACTAATTTCTGAGTATTGGAACTATGTTTATCTCCAATAACGATCATAGCATCCACCGACTCTGCAATGCTTTCAGCTTCAGTCTGACGCTCTTTTGTAGCATTACAGATTGTATTTAAAACACTTACATCATAACTCTTTTTCATTATAATTTCAACTAAATCTTTAAATTTATTGTAATTAAATGTCGTCTGGGAAACAATGCAGATTTTCTCTTTTCGATCAGCTGTAAAACATTCCGCATCTTCCGCACTTTGTATGACGGTTACATTGTCTTTCGCCCATCCTTTTATCCCTACAACTTCAGGATGTTCCGGGTTTCCGATTATAATAATATGAAATCCCTCTCCGCTCTTTTCAGATACAATATTATGAATCTTTTTTCACAAATGGGGCAGGTAGCATCTACAATTCTAAGACCTTTTTGTTCGATCTTTTCATAAATGCGTTTTTCCACTCCGTGAGACCGGATAATGACCGTACCTTGACTGATCATATCCAAATCTTCTTCAGAACGTAGTACGATAACCCCTTTATCCCTCATATCTTTGATAACTTCTTCATTGTGGATAATCGGACCATACGTATAAATCTGTCCACACTTTGTATCTACCTGCTTATATACCGTGTCAACCGCCCGCTTTACTCCGAAACAAAATCCGGCAGTCTTTGCTTTTATCACTTTCACTGTATTTTCCTCTCACTAATTACAGAAGCTGCATATTTTACTTACCACTTCATCAATCGTCATATCCGAACTGTCTACTAAGATCGCATCCTCTGCATTTTTTCAACGGTGCAATTTCTCTTGTCATGTCACGTTCATCTCTTTCCTTGATATCCCGTGCAATCTCGTCAAAGTCACATGATTCCCCCTTTTGACGCAAGCTCATCATATCTACGTTTTGCTCTTGTTTCTACGCTGGCAGTCAGATAGATTTTCACATCTGCATTCGGAAGAATATTTGTTCCGATATCCCGTCCGTCCATGATCACATCTTTTTCGCGTGCCAGCGTTTTCTGCAATTCTAAAAGCTTTTCCCTAACCGCCGGGATAGCCGACGTTTTTGACGCCATATTTCCAACTTCTTCTGTACGAAGCATGCCTGTAATATTTTCACCGTTTAAATAAACCTGCTGTACTCCGTTTTCGTACACAATACTTACATCTGCATCTATGCACGCTTTTGCAACAGCCTCTTTGTCTTCCGGCGAAATTCCTTTTTTCAGAAAATGGATCGCCAATCCTCTATACATTGCTCCTGTATCTACATATATATATCCATTTTTCTTTCGCCACCAGCTTTTTGCTATCGTACGTTTTTTCCGGCTCCTGCCGGGCCGTCCACCGCCACATTATATCCCATTTTCTTTCCCCTTTCTTACTGCCTTTTTCTTTTATTCTTCTCTTCCGGCATTCATTCCCGCAAGATATGCCGTAGACCATGCAATCTGAAGATTATAACCTCCTGTAAGAGCATCAAGATCCAAAACTTCTCCCGCAAAAATATAAAATTTTTAACAAACTTTGACTCCATTGTTCCCGGATGGATCTCTTTTACGCTTACTCCGCCTTTTGTAATGATCGCCTCGCTATAGCTTCTTAAACTTGTAAGCGTCATTTTAAAATCTTTGATCAGACGTACAAACCGCATTCTTTCTTCTTTTGTAATCTCATTTACTTTCTTTTCTTCCGCAATACCTGAAAGTTCTGTCATAACAGGTTTTAGTTTTGCCGGAAACAAACTATCGACTGCATTTTTAAACTGTTTGTTATGATTCGCATCGAACTCTCTGAGAATCCGTTTGTCGAGTTGTTCTTCTGTAAGCGCCGGTTTTAAGTCGATATGTAAAGTCAGCTCATTTTTCTTTCAGCCATTTTTCCTACAATACTGCTAGCGCTTAAAATAACCGGACCTGTCACTCCATAATGGGTAAACAGCATCTCTCCGAATTCTTCATATAATTTCCTTTTTCCGTCGGTCACACGGATACATACGTTCCGAAGCGACAGACCCTGAAGCTGTTTTGCATACCATTCTTTTACTTCCATCGGAACGAGAGCCGGAAAAAGTTCGGTAACCTTATGCCCGCATGTTTTTGCAAATCGGTATCCGTCTCCTGTCGATCCTGTAGCAGGATAAGAAATCCCTCCAGTCGCTATGATCACCGCATCTGCGTCAACAAAATGCTGCTTTTGTTTTTGGGAATCATCAGAAATAATGATTCCTGTTATTTTCTCGTTTTCTACACATATTTTTTCCACTTCCGTACAAAGAGATATCTGAACGCCGAGACGGTGCAGTTCTCTTTGAAGCGCCCCGATTATATCCGACGAATGATCGGAAACAGGAAAGACTCTGTTTCCTCTTTCAACCTTCGTCTTCACACCGAGATTTTCAAAAAAAGTCGATCACCTGTTCATTCGTAAAACTGTAAAATGCACTATATAAAAACTTTGGGTTACTGACTACCGCCTGAAATAATTCTTCAACATCCGATGCATTTGTAATATTACAGCGTCCCTTTCCCGTTATAAATAATTTCCTGCCCAATCTGTCATTTTTCTCATAAATCTGAACATGATGCCCGTTTTCGGCGGCAAATACAGCCGCCATCATTCCTGCGGCTCCGCCTCCGACAACTATCACTTTACTCATCTTTTCCTCCTGCCGTTTCATCCGGGAAAAACGAACGTTTCATAGGATCTAATTCATCTCTGCTGTACACTTCATATTCTCCCCATATTTCCTCTAACGTCTCAAGTGTTGATACAACTTCTTTTTGTCTCTTCATGCAAAGCGCCACTACGAGAGCATTCACTACGCTTAACGGCGCTACAAGAGAGTCTACGATCGACGCCATATCACTTCTTGCAATCAGATTGCACGATGAATACAGATTCATAGGCGAATGGACGCTGTCCGTTAAAGTGATCACTTTTGCCTTTCGGTTACTTGCAAACTCCAATGCTTTTAATGTCCGCATAGAATATCTCGGAAAACTGATCCCTATGATAACATCATGTTCGTTAATTCTGATCAACTGTTCAAATATTTCACTGGAACTGTTTACATCGACAACAGATACGTTATCACAAACAAGATTTAAGTAAAATCCTAAAAATTGATGCTAACGGAGCGCAGCTTCTGATCCTATTACATAAACTCTCCTCGCATTCAGGAGCGTGTCAATCGCAAGATCAAATGCTTTATGGTCGATATCTGCAAGAGTCATCTTAATCTTATCTATATCGGATTGAAGAACAGTTTCCAGTATTTCACTTTGGCTGATTCTTCCATACGTCACTTCCATCCTCTGGATCGAATTCAGCTTATTACGGACAAGTTCTTCTAATGCCTTTTGAAATCCCGGATATCCTTTATAGCCAAGCTGTGTAGCGAATCGCACTACAGTTGACTCACTGACCCCGACGATCTCTCCTAATTTGGCAGCCGTCAAAAAAACCGCTTTGTCGTAATCATTGCATACATAATCTGCAAGACGCCGCTGTCCTTTACTCATTTTTTTATATTTTTCTTTAATTCTTAATAAAAGTTCATTTGTCGTTGTTTCATTTTGTCCCATTTTTGTTTCCTACTTTTTCTCAATTATCACCAACTGATTATATCTTATTTTTTCTTTACTGTCATTGTCCGATTTGCAGATGTGCATAATTTATATCGGTCTTGTATATCGCTTCAGCCACTCTCGCTCGTTCTCCTCTAAATACATTCCGACTTTTTCATAAACGGCAGCATGATATTCGTTCAGCATCTTTTTTTCTTCATCACTCATTTTTTCAGGGAGAATTGCATCAAGATCAATCGGAACATAGGTAAGCGGCTCAAATTTCAAAAACTTTCCGAACTCGTTCTGCGTATCTTCTACGACAAGAAGATCATTTTCAATTCTGACGCCATGTCGGCCTGCTCTGTAAATCCCCGGTTCATCTGTAATTATTCATATTTTTTTGAAAGAGCCGGCGCAGCATTTTTTGCCTTCCTTCCATCTGAAATTAATCGGAGGCTCGTGAATATTCAAAAGATATCCAACCCCATGACCCGTGCCATGATTAAAATTCAGCCTTTCCTTCCAAAACACTTCTCTTGCAAGACAGTCTAAATTCGCACCGCTGCACCCTTCCAAAAAACACAGCGTTCATAAGTCTGAGCATCGAACGCAAAACAAGAGTGAAATCTTCTTTTTCCTGATAACTCACTTCACCTAAAGCCACGGTTCTTGTAATATCAGTCGATCCATCCTTATAATGTCCTCCGGTATCTGTTAAAAGAAAATGCCCCTTTTCTAATCGTGCGTCGCTTTCCTTCGATGCACTGTAATGGACAATCGCTCCATGTTCGTAGTATGCGCTGATTGGTTCAAAACTTGGTCCTAAATATCCATCCTGCTCTTTTCTAAACTCTTCTAAACGAGCGGAAGCTGACCGTTCGGTAATCTCTGTTTTCCCGATATTTTCTTTCAGCCAATATATAAATTTTGTATGTGCAGCCGCATCCTTTAAATGCGCCCTGCGAATATGCTCTGTTTCAATATCATTTTTTACAGATTTCATTATGATTTCCGGATTCTCTTTCTCTATCATTTCAGTTTCATCCGGTATCAATTTATATAAAGCATAGCTAAGACGCTCGGGATCTATCAGCATTTTCTTCCTGCCGCTTAGTTTTCCGACCGCATTTTCGATTTCTGTATATGGTCTTAGAGCAACATGATTTTTCGCAAATTCCCGCTTCATATCATCGGAGAACTTTTCTTCATCTGCAAACAATTCAACATGATCCTTATAGATTATTAAATATGCCAAAACAAGAGGACAACACAAGATATCGTTTCCTCTGATGTTTAATAGCCACGCAATATCATCAAGACTTGATAACAGATGTACATCAGCTCCTGATTCATCCATCTTACACCTTACTCTTTCCAACTTAGAAGCTGCTGTTTCTCCCGAGTAAAATTCATCCAAAAAGAACGCTTTTTCCGTCGGCAAAGGCGGTCTGTCTTTCCAGACAACATCGACAAGATCCGAAAGATAAGACAGCGCTCCGCATTTTTCTTCGGCAATCTTTTCAAATTCTTTTCCTTGTTCTACCCGAATCGTACGGCCATCAAATCCGATCTTTCCGCCTTCCGGCAATTCTGTCCGTATAAATTCTTCGATTTCCGGGCAGCCCGGCTCCCCTGCTTTAAAAAGGATGATCTCACTGCCCTGCAGTTCTTGTTCTGCCTGTATAAAATAGCGCCCGTCTGTCCAAAGCCCCGCTTTCTCCTCTGTAAACACCACAGTTCCAGCAGAGCCTGTAAATCCGGTCATATATTGACGTTCCTTAAAATATTCACCTATATATTCACTGTTATGATAATCTGTTGACGGAATAATATAAAGATCTATCTTTTCCCGTCTCATCTCGGCTCTAAGAGCCTTAATTCTATCTGAAATGCTTCCCGAATATTTCATTCAAGACCTCCCGCTTCTCAAAATTCCTTTTTATGATACCACTAAACGAAAAAGAGTACAAATAAAACAGGATCGATCTCCTGAATAAATTCAATCGTTCGATCCTGTCACTATTCCTTTTATCTATACCGGATATGCTCCGTTCTTAGTATCTGCTACTGCAGCGTCAACTTTTGTCTGCTGTGCCTGTCTGTATTTAAAGAAATCAACGGCAACCTGCGGGAATAATGCATACGTAAGAACATCTTCATCCTGCTGTATCCACTGCTCGCACTCTTTGCGAAGTGTATCGAGCTCATTCGGGATCAAATCTGCCGGACGACATGTGATGATCTCTGCATTCTCACCTAAAATCTTTTTCTGAAGCTGAGCGTCAACCGGTTTTACAGTCGCGCCATATTTTCCTGCAAGAATATCTTTTGTCTCTTTTGTCGCCATCTTATATCTCTCACCCATCAGAACATTAAATACAGCCTGTGTTCCGACAATCTGAGAAGACGGAGTAACAAGCGGCGGCTCGCCAAGATCTTTACGCACGCGTGGTACTTCCTCAAGCACTTCATAGAATTTTTCCTTCCGCTCCCTGTTCATTTTAACTGAGATGTCAGATTAGAAAGCATTCCTCCCGGAACCTGATATAATAAAGTCTTAATATTAACTCCGAGGCTTTTTCGGATTAAGCAGTCCGCTTTCAAGCGCTTCATCTCTGATCGGACGGAAATAATCCGCAATCTCAGATAACAGTTTCTGATCTAATCCAGTATCATACGGCGTACCTTTGAACGTTTCCACCATCACTTCCGTTGCCGGCTGCGACGTTCCGAGAGCAAACGGAGACATTGCGGTGTCAATGATATCAGCTCCTGCCTCTACAGATTTCATATAAGTCATCGAAGCAACTCCCGATGTATAATGTGTATGCATTTCAATCGGGATATTTACTGCCTCTTTCAGCGCTGTGACAAGTTCTGTCGCTTCATACGGAACAAGAAGTCCTGCCATATCTTTAACACAAATAGAATTCGCTCCCATATCTTCGATTCTCTTTGCAAGATCCACCCAGTAATCAAGAGTATACGCATCGCCAAGTGTATAAGACATCGCTACCTGTGCATGTGCTTTTTTCTTTATTTGCGGCCGTCACTGCTGTCTTCAAGTTTCTGATATCATTCAGACAATCAAAAATTCGGATAATATCAATTCCATTTGCCGCTGATTTTTGTACAAAGTATTCTACTACATCATCTGCGTACGGGCGATACCCCAGAATATTTTGTCCGCGGAACAGCATCTGAAGTTTTGTATTTTTTAAATCCGTCACGGAATTTTACGAAGCCTCTCCCATGGATCTTCTTTCAGGAAGCGCAAAGACGCATCAAACGTAGCTCCTCCCCAGCATTCAACTGCATGATAACCGACCTGATCCATCTTTTCAATGATCGGAAGCATCTGTTCTGTAGTCATTCTTGTAGCGATCAATGACTGATGCGCGTCACGCAGAATCGTTTCTACTATTTTAACCGGTTTTTTTTGCAATTTCTGCCATTTATTTTTCCTCCATCAATTACTTAACGCCAAAGATTGCCATAAATGTTCCGGCTGCAACCGCAGTACCGATAACACCCGCGACATTCGGACCCATCGCATGCATCAATAAGAAGTTAGTCGGATCAGCCTCGGCTCCCACTTTCTGTGAAACACGCGCCGCCATAGGAACTGCAGATACGCCCGCAGACCCAATCAGCGGATTGACTTTTCCTTTCGTTGCCCAGCACATGATTTTACCGAACAACACTCCCGCCGCTGTACCGAACGCAAATGCAATCAGTCCGAGAGCAACGATTTTTAAAGTATCCCAATTCAAGAACGCCTCAGCGCTTGTTGTCGCTCCCACAGATGTTCCGAGCAAAATTACAACGATATACATCAACGCATTAGAAGCGGTCTCTGTAAGCTGTCTTACAACACCGGACTCTTTAAACAAGTTTCCGAGCATAAGCATACCTACAAGAGGAGCTGTCGTCGGAAGAATCGTACAAACAACGATCGTTACAATGATCGGGAAAAGAATTCTCTCTAATTTTGATACCGGACGAAGCTGCTCCATCTTGATCTTACGTTCTTTCTCCGTCGTAAGAAGTTTCATGATCGGCGGCTGGATGATCGGTACAAGTGACATATAAGAATATGCCGCTACCGCGATCGGTCCGAGAATCGCTGTCTGTTGCAGTTTTCCGGCAAGGAAAATAGATGTCGGTCCGTCAGCTCCTCCGATAATGGAGATCGCTGCGGCAGCTTTATCTGAAAATCCCATTGCCATAGCGCCTAAATATGCAGCAAAGATACCAAACTGAGCGGCAGCTCCGAGAAGGAAACTTTTCGGGTTCGCGATCAAAGGTCCGAAATCCGTCATTGCTCCTACACCGAGGAAGATCAAAGACGGAAGGATCGACCACTCGTCAAGGACATAGAAGTAATAAAGTAATCCACCCGTACCATTCGCTGAGTCCTCGGCATGAAGCATAATATCAGGATAGATATTTACAAGCAGCATACCGAAAGCAATCGGTACAAGCAGAAGCGGCTCAAAGCCGTGTCTGATTGCTAAATAGAGAAACACACACGCAACTGCGATCATGATCAGGTTTCCGACCGTAAGATTCATAAACGCTGTCTGTTCAATGAGGTTTCCCAGTGTATTTGAAATATATTCCATTTGTTAAAAACCTCCGTCAGTAACTAATTTAACGTAGCTAATACTGCTCCTGATTCTATCGCATCTCCTACAGCCACATCAATACTTGCGATCGTTCCCGCTTCCGGTGCAACAACCGGAATTTCCATCTTCATTGCCTCGATCACGATCACTGTATCACCCTGTTGAACACTCTGACCTACGCTTGTCGGGATCTGGAATACTTTTCCTGCCGCGCCTGCTTTCACCTGAATGTTTCCTGCGCCCGCTGCTTTTGCCACTGGAGCAGGTGCCGCTTTCGGAGCCGGAGCTGCTTTCGGAGCCGGTTTCAAAGCCGGAACAGCGCCTGCGCCTTTTTCTTCCACTGTTACATCATATACATTGCCATTCACTGTGATTGTATAATTTTTCATTTTCTTATCTCCTTTTCTTTAATTCCATTTATTTGATTTTCTTCTCTTTATAGAACGAACGATAAATCCGTCTGCCGATGTTCCTTCAGATGCCGCGATTGCCGCCGCAATTACCGCTGCAAGCTCTGTATCCTCCGTAACATCTTCCGACACTTCCGGCATCTCCGTTTTCAAAGCTGCCGTTGGTTTTTCCATTTACAATCTCTGTTTTTGCACTCTTTTTAAACTTCTGTTCAAGCGCCGGAATAAATTTAAACAGTGAAATAATAAATGAAATAAAGATCAATACAACAAAAACCGTTCCCAATTCCGAGAATCGTATTAAGTCCTGCTTTTTTCAAAAATTCTCCGCCGTACTGTAATGTGCTCCGATCGTCAGACTCTCGATATTTCCTTTCTTATCAAACGCAAATTCAAGCGCTCCGTCTCTTTCCGCAAAATCTCCTTCAACAGTCAGAAGTGCGCCTTCATTTGTTGTTTCCATTGTATAACCGTCTTTTAAGCCGACAAACTCTCCGCATTCTTGTTCTCCGGCATCCCACGCCCCCATCATCGTCAGGAAATTTTCTCCTGTTACAGGTACGCCTGCCTGAAGAAGAGTCATTTCAAGTTCAAGATCAGACATATCGGAAAAGTTCTGAAAATCCGCCTCTCCCATCATACTGAAATTCTGAACTATAAAATCGGCATACTGCTCAAGCTGTTCCTGATCATATTCTACTGTATCATCAGACTTTCCGCATCCCGAAAAACTAAAAACAAGAATGAGGATAAGCCCTAATAAACTGATTTTTTTTCTTCACTTCGCCTCACCTCACTAAACCGTACCGTGTTTCTTATTCGGACGATCCTCTCTCTTTGTAAACAGCATCTCAAATGCGCCGATCACATATTTTCTCGTATCGGCAGGCGTGATGATCGCATCAACATATCCTCTGCGAGCCGCTGATTTAGCACTGGATTGGATTTTTTCATATTCTGCCGCTTTCTCTTTTTGTGTTTCCATGTCCGCGTCATCATACATGATACGAGCCGCAAGGTTTGCATCCATCATACCGATCTTTGCATTTTCCCATGCATATACCATGTCCGCACCGATTGATTTGCTGTTCATCGCGATGTATGCGCTTCCATAAGCATTTCCTATAATTACATTCACTTTCGGCACTGTTGCCTCAGCAAACGCATAAGTCATTCTTGCCACAGCTCTTGCCATATCTTTTTCAGAGTCGAGCGTAGCTGAAAATCCTTCTACATTTGTCAATGTGAGCACCGGAATCGAGAATGCATCACAGAAATTCACAAAGTCAACCGCTTTCTTACAGCCATCCACTGTAAGTGCACAATCAAATGATGCTGCCTCTGTTCCGTCTTCTGCGTAAACTTTTGTACGATTCGCAACAGCCCCGACCGTCATACCGTTCAGACGAATAAACCCTGTCACCATTTCTTTTGCGTAATCTTTCTTCATCTCTGTAAAAATCTGATCATCTGCAATCTGTGAAAGAACGATTGCAGTATCGGCTGCCGCATTTTCAACATCCGGACAAATACGATTCAGATCGTCCATACATTCTTCATAGGACAGATCATCTTCATTATTTGCCGGGATCATGCAGATCAAAGAACGAATTTCATTTAAAATATCCGCTTCTGTTCCGATACCGTCGACAAGACCTGCCGTCTCACTCTGGTATTTTGCAGCGGAAGTATCACATCTTGAAATCTCGTTTCCTGCAAGCGCATTCGGAGAATTTACGAAAAAGCTTTCCGCATTTTTTCTTCCATGAATGTAAAGTCAGCAAGTCCCGGAACAACTGCAAGTCCGCCGCCGCACATACCGAAAATCGCCGCAATCTGCGGAACAACTCCCGATGCCATTGCCTGCTTGTAGTAAACACTTCCAAAAGCTTCTAAAGCATCCGTAGCTTCCTGAAGTCTCAATCCGGCACAATCGATAAGACCGATGACAGGAGCTCCCATCTTCATCGCCATATCATAGATATTTGCGATCTTCTTTGCATGCATCTCTCCAATCGCTCCGTTGAGCACTGCGGCATCCTGACTGTACACATACACAAGATTGCCGTCAATCACTCCATAACCGGTAATAACACCATCAGCCGGAGTTTCTTTTTCCTGCAAGTTGAAATCTGTGCTTCTGGCAGTAACTGCGCCGCCGATCTCAACAAAGCTTCCCTCATCAAGCAATGTAGCAATTCTTCTGCCCGCTGAGTTTCCTGTTGCATTGTAGCTCATATTTTAGCCCTCCATATAAATAAATTTGTTTAAATAAACCAAAATTTCTGCCTATTTTAGTATATACTAACATCTATAAGATTTCAATTAAAACTTACTGCAAGGCTTTCTCTTTATTCCTCCAAAACCCCCGCCTCTCTTAATTTTCTCAGAAAAGTTTTCATGCTTTTTTGCGCCTGCTCAGGTTCAATCTCATAAATCTCCAGCATGGACTCTAACAACTTATCCTCATCTGTATTTTCTTTCAGAAGATCCCACAATTCTCCGCCTGTCTCATTAAGGTTGATCATACCATGAAAGTTTTTTCGCCGCTTCTCCAATTGGAACGACTACGACGCGTTCTCCTACCTGACGTTTGATAAATCCTTCTTTTATTTTCATCTTCGTATTCTCCTGATTTTATTTCTTTTTTATCGCCTTAATTGTGTTTCTTCAAACTTATACTTTACTCAAAGTCTCATAAGCCACCCGTACAGCTTCTGCTGAAATATTGCACTTTAATACGAAAAAAACGGAAGCTTTTGAACAAAAATCGTCTGCCAATCCCATGAACTCGATCAACGTCTCAGGATCTTCAGGGAAAAAACAGTTGATGAAACACTCTGTCTATAACTTCCTTATCAGCAATCTTTTGAATCTTATTTTCTTCTCCCCGTTCAATAAAGCAAACTGCCTGAATCGGCGCAGAACTTTGACTTCCAAACTTTTCTTTTCCCATCCACGGTGTGCCATATGCATACCATACGCCGTCTTTACATCTGATGATCGGCTTATCCCCGTTAATATAACTTGCTCTGCCTTCAAAATACTCGACCCACAGCTTTCGTATGTGTTGTCTTTCCGACTCCGCTCTTCGCGGTAAATACATACGCTTTTCCGTCTAACTCCAATACGGCGCCGTGCATAACAAATGCCTGAAAGGCAATCAGCTTTCTTGCGATCGCACGGTAAATACATGTACTCTCACACAAAGCTCTGCTCACGCTTTCTGCACGATACCCCGCGTATTCCGTTTCAATTTCTTCATCTGTAACAGACACTTCAATATCCGGTTCGTATCCTTCATTCACCCTCCATGTTTCACATTGTTGTTCAATATACGGATATTTATAATGAATTCGGATACATAAATCTGCTGTTTTAATAAGCAGTGTTTTCTTCTTCATATCATTTCCCTTCCCTGCTACTTTTCACACTCTCTCATAATTTATAATCTACTAAAGTATACTAAAAAAAAGAAAGGTTCGACAAGACTCTCTATTCTCGCAAACCTACTTTTTCTTACCTTTTTTCCGTATTCATTTCTCTTTATTCGCTGTAAAATATGTTTCACTCGAAGGATCAACACACGAATCCAAAAGAAGTCGCACCATAAATGAACATACAGACGATACTTCCGATCTGTTATATATATATGCTCTTCTCTACGATAAAACTCTGTCACTACACCGACTATCCATTCATCCGGCACATTCTCTTTCCACCAACGATTGTCCCCACAGATAACATACCCATTCTTCTTCACATGCAGAATACGATGCAGTACATATTTCCCGTCCGGTCTTCGATAAAGTGGAAGGTCATATCGCTTCAGTCTTCCATGAACCGGTTCTATAATAATTGTATCCTTTCGATTACGCAGCATCGGTTCCATGCTGTCTCCAACCGTTGTGGAGACACAAGCTTTCCCCGATCGAAGTTCTTCTTCTAAAGATGTATTGCGCATAACGTCTCCTCTATAAAATCTATCTTTCACTACAGATAATTTTATAAAAACATCCTTGACAGATCTTTATAATCTGCCAAGGATGTTTTTCATCTAATGAAAATAACTTTAGTTATGGAGTTTCTGGCCCCCACTCATCAGTATCCTCGCCGCCTCCAATATTTCCTTCAGTACCGCCATCATTAACAAAAGATGTTGTAATAATATCCTCTGTTCCAAATCTTACAACTTCTAATTCCGGCTCTAAAAAATGTTTTTCTCATTTCTATTCCTCCTGCCTTCTCTTCTTATCGAATTGTATATTGCGCCATGTCGCTATATACAGTATGTTGCTCACCACTATTGTCCTGATATGTTACATATCCTCTTGCATACCAAGTTGTTGTTCTGCTCGTTTTTAAATACTGTGTGAAGTTTGCCAAATATAAATCTGTATTTACACCATATTTTTTCAAACGGGTAGTTGCTGTTGTATCTAATGTCAATTCTTGTTGTACTTCCTGAATTGCTGCATAGCCTGTACTATCAGTTGCCACAACACCGGCTTTTATAACTTTATAATCTGCATCTGTCGGAACAGAATATTTTGACAAAAACTTCACTCTTCCATTTGCATAGGACACATCGCACAAAACCGAAACTTCTTTTTGAATTTCTTCTGCTTCTTCAACATAAACAGATGTCACAGCTATGTCTTTATATACTGTAAATGTATAAGATTCATTGTAACAGATCGGTTTTTCATTCACAGTCCAGTGTGAAAACTTCTTTCCTTCAGGAGCCTGTGCTGCTACAACTCTTACCTGATCTCCGACTTCACAATATTTTGTTTCTGTGTTTCCGTTGTTATTGATCGTAACAACCGCCTTTAACTGCAATCCTTCGATCGACGTCTTCAAAGATTCAACAATCAATTTCACCTCTTCTACTGAAAGAGCTGTATTGTCTTTCGCTGCTTTTGCATCTGCAAGATCGTCTTCAAGCGCTTTTCTCGTTGCTTCCGTATATTTCTCCGCAAAATTTTCTTCCTTCATCCTGCTTTCTGCCGCAGCAATCGCTTCTTCTAACGCCGTATCGTCGCGGGTAACCGTAACAATACACTGTGCCGTTATATTAGGATAATTCACAGAACTTACTTTAATTGTTGCATTTCCCGCTTTATGAGCTGTGACAACTCCGCCGTCAACAGTAGCGACTTCCTCATTATCAGATTCCCATAAAACTTCTTGATCTGTCGCGTCTTCCGGGGTGATCGCTGCCTGCAGCGTCGCCGTCTTCTGCTCTTCCGTTCCTCCGACTTTCAAAGCCAATGCATCCTGATCTAATGTTATTCCCGTAACTGCGATTTCTACAGTTTCATATAATTTTGCATTTGCCCAACACGTATGCAGTTTCCCGCCATTTCCGTTGTTCCATGCGCTTGCAGGGCACTCTAGCTTCATATGAGTCGTTCCTTCCGGTAATTTCACACGAATACTTCGCAATCCACCGTTTGCCGAAAGATCTTCTGCATAATACTGCTGTGTATAATTACTTCCGTCTGTACTTGTAGAAACTTTAAATTTCGCTTTCACATTTGCAAAAACACCGCCGTCTGACGCAATCTGATGATTCTCGACACCGATGTCGGCAGAAAACATCTTGTAGCCTGTCACATCATATACAATCGAAGACGGCTCATGTGCACCTATGCCTTTTGTATATGTATTTATTGTAGACGTATCTTTCTTGATTGCTATCAACCTGTTTCCATCCGGACACAGATCTTTCTTAACTCCACCCCATGCAGTATTTCCGGACAAGTGCGTTAAATCCGACACATAAACTCCTGTTCCCAATTCATCCTGAAATTCCATTTTGAACTGTTCCAACTGTTGGAAAACAGCCTCAAGTTCTTCTTTTGTCGTGCTTTCCTGCGCTAACTTTGCTTCTGCCTCTGCCTTAATCGGATCAAATTTTGCTCTGGAATATACTTTACCCGAATCTGCGTTTCCGCTAAGCACGTTCAACTCCATCTGTGATTCCATCTGTGCAAGTTTTTCTCGTATTCTGATTTTTAAAGCTTCTGTTTCCGCATCTTTTTTTCACCGGAGTCAATATACTGATTTCTGCCGCCGATATATGCTGATTGGGAGCGCTTCCATCCGTATGAATGACAGTAAGTTTTACTTTTTTGGACATTCTCAACTTCTGCATCAAATACAAATTCCTTTTCGGATTTATTCTCTGCCGACCAATTAGCTCCCGGGTTGTTATAACTAATATGTAAGTTATTTCCTACATTTTCCCAATTTTCAGTTCCGTCTTTCTGAACCGAAACACTAAATTCTGTCACTGTTCCGTTTCCAAACGCGTCCTGCCTCGGAAGATAAGTAATCCCCTGGATGCTCTGCGCGTTCTGAAGTTCTACTGTTATCGTATTGTTGCCTGTCAGAGCGCCGTCTTCCCTGTTCGGCTGATTATCTCCGCTATAACACGAATGATAATAAGACGTAATCACTCCGTCTGTCGCATTGACTGCATGTCCCGTTCCGGGCGATGCCGCGCCTTCACCTGTACTTGATTCATTATCCGCCTCCGTATCCGCTGTTGTCGTCAGCTCTGTATAAGGCACTTTCTTATACCCCGATTCACTGACTTCTTCATTCCATACCCAATCAGCGCTTGCCTGTACGTTCACCGGAAATGCGCTTCCTGTAATAACCATCGCTCCAGCGCATAATAAAGCGAATGTCTGTTTCATTTTCATAATCTTATCCACCTCTTCCTTTTTTTTTCTATACTTGCAATCCATAATTCAACGGTCTGCAGAAATATTCATATATTGCTTTTCTTCCCTCACCTCCCGGTTCCCTTATAATTATCGAAATCTCTGTTTCGACTCGAATGATAAATGATGTTATATCTTTATAATTTTAACCCCCCCCTGTATTTTTCTGTCAATATGTTTTTGTGTACTTTTTTTCTAATATTTCTTTTATATCTTAATTTTTTTGTGCATTTTTACTCTATTTTGCCAATATTTACATTTTCAGATTCCCCACCATTCTTCCTTCCCACAGATTTTTATATCAATTTTTCTAATAGCAAAACAGATAATATATTATTGTTTCTCATTTACAGATATGCTATGATAATTCCACTCACAGAAATTCTTTCTGTGAAAAATACCGGCAGCTTCACCGGTCTGAGGAATTCCCTCAAAATTACCCGATACAATACAACAACAGTTTTTGCATGGATAGTCTA